>Ga0111538_10006300_pt1 | contig 16074 bp, 12 predicted proteins | sample SoiMethybrSBSTD1_FD_79669 | JGI IMG/M metagenome (GOLD analysis project Ga0111538, IMG submission 79669) | Bulk soil microbial communities from a Populus tree surrounding site in Tennessee, USA - Soil MetaG P. TD hybrid SBSTD1 (version 2)... | ecosystem: Environmental > Terrestrial > Soil >...
ATGCTGCTGCAACTGAAACATCACAGCAGAGAAAAGCAGATGCGCTGAAACGCCTCAGCATCGTGGAATCTTTCCGCGAAGCAAACACAAGAATTACAAACCGTCCTGAATGGATGGTAATGCAATACATTCCTGTTATTCCACCTGAACTCCGTCCGCTCGTTCCCCTGGATGGCGGCCGATTCGCTTCTTCAGATCTTAATGACCTTTACAGAAGAGTGATCATCAGGAACAACAGGTTAAAAAGATTATTAGAGATCAAGGCACCGGAAGTGATCCTGCGTAACGAAAAGCGTATGCTCCAGGAAGCTGTGGACTCACTGTTCGACAACTCAAGGAAATCGAATGCTGTGAAAGCAGAAGGCGGACGTGCATTGAAATCCCTTTCCGATGTGCTTAAAGGAAAACAAGGCCGTTTCCGTCAGAATCTTCTTGGTAAACGTGTGGACTACTCAGGCCGTTCGGTTATCGTTGTGGGTCCTGAACTGAAATTGCATGAATGCGGACTTCCGAAAGATATGGCTGCTGAATTGTTCAAACCATTCATCATCCGCAAGCTTATCGAAAGAGGTATTGTGAAGACCGTTAAGAGCGCAAGAAAATTAGTAGACAAGAAAGAAGCTATCGTTTGGGATATTCTTGAAAATATACTGAAGGGTCACCCGGTTATGTTAAACCGTGCACCGACACTTCACCGGTTATCTATCCAGGCTTTCCAGCCTAAACTGATCGAAGGAAAGGCAATACAGCTTCACCCACTGGTGTGTGCTGCCTTCAACGCCGATTTTGATGGTGACCAGATGGCGGTTCACGTTCCATTAAGCAACGCGGCAGTGCTCGAAGCACAGTTGCTGATGCTGGCATCACACAATATTCTTAACCCGCAGAACGGTACACCTATCACTCTTCCTTCGCAGGACATGGTACTTGGTCTGTACTACATCACTAAAGGAAAGAAAACTACTTCAACAGAAATAGTTCGTGGTGAAGGAAAACATTTCTACTCTGCGGAAGAAGTGATCATTGCATACAATGAAGGACAGGTTGATCTGCATGCGTGGATCAAAGTGAAGGTTAACGTAAGAAGCAATGATGGTGTGCTGTCTAACAAATTAATTGAAACAACTGTAGGACGTGTAATATTCAACCAGTCGGTTCCGAAAGAAGTAGGATATATCAATGCCCTGCTCACCAAAAAGAACCTCAGAGAAATTATCGGTGATATCATTCATATCACCAACGTTCCGAAGACAGCCAAGTTCCTGGACGACATCAAACAGCTCGGATTCAGAACTGCATTCCAGGGCGGACTGTCGTTCAACATCAATGACCTGATCATTCCATCGATCAAAGACGAAGTGCTGGAAAACGCCAAGGCGGAAGTAGATGAGGTGTGGGATAATTACAACATGGGATTGATCACCAACAATGAACGCTACAACCAGATCGTTGACATCTGGTCGAGGGTGGATACACGTATAACGGAGACGCTCATACGCGAACTGAGTTCAGACAAGCAGGGATTCAACTCTGTTTACATGATGCTTGATTCCGGTGCGCGCGGTTCCAAACAGCAGATCAAACAGCTTTGCGGAATAAGAGGATTGATGGCGAAACCGAGGAAGAGCGGATCAAGCGGAAGTGAGATCATCGAAAACCCGATCCTTTCAAACTTCAAAGGTGGTCTGAATGTATTGGACTACTTCATCTCTACACATGGTGCGCGTAAAGGTCTTGCAGATACAGCTCTTAAAACAGCGGATGCTGGTTACCTCACACGCCGTCTTGTTGACGTTGCCCAGGATGTGGTGATCACAGAAGAAGATTGCGGAACCCTTCGTGGTATCGCGATCAGTGCATTGAAAGATAATGAAGAAGTGGTTGAACCATTGCTGGACAGGATCGTTGGACGTACATCACTCCATAACATCTATAGCCCTACCAGCGATGAAACCATCATCGAGGCAGGTTCAGAAATAACTGAAGAAATAGCAAACATAATTGAAGCAGCAGGAATCGAAACAGTTGAGATCCGTTCAGTGCTTACATGCGAAAGCAAGAGAGGGGTTTGTGTGAAATGTTATGGTAAGAACCTGGCAACAGGTAACATGGCACAAAGAGGTGATGCTGTGGGTATCATCGCTGCGCAAAGTATCGGTGAGCCGGGAACACAGCTTACACTGCGTACATTCCATGTGGGTGGTGTTGCAGGATCAGCTTCAGTAGAATCATCACTCGTCGCCAAATTTGACGGAACTGTTCAGTTCGATGGTTTGCGTACTGTGACCGCTGAAAATAATGAAGGAGACAAGATCCAGGTGGTAATCGGACGTACAGGTGAATTGAGGATAATTGATGTGAAGAATGACCGTCTCCTGATCACCAACAACGTTCCATACGGTTCAACACTCCTGGTGAGAGATGGACAGGAAGTGAAGAAAGGGGATGTGATCTGCACATGGGATCCGTTCAATAATGTAGTTGTTGCTGAGATCACCGGGCACGTGAAATTCGAAAATGTAATTGAAGGCGTAACCTTCAGGGAAGAAGCTGATGAGCAGACCGGTCACCGCGAAAAAGTGGTAATTGAAACAAAAGATAAAACTAAGATCCCTACACTTATCGTTGAAGGTAAAGATGTGAAGATGTATAACCTTCCGGTTGGATCGCACATTGTTGTAGAAGAAAGTGAAGGTGTGAAAGCAGGACAGGTGCTTGTAAAGATTCCGCGTACTCTGCGTATGCAAAGGGATATTACGGGAGGTCTTCCCCGTGTAACTGAATTGTTTGAAGCGAGAAATCCCGGTAATCCAGCGATTGTTTGTGAGATTGACGGTGTAGTATCATTCGGTGCGATAAAGCGTGGTAACAGGGAAATAGTTGTTGAAGCGAAAGATGGTGTAGTGAAAAAATATCTTGTTCCACTAACACGCCAGATCCTTGTACAGGATGGTGACTTCATCAAGGCTGGTGCACCACTTAGTGATGGCCAGGTTGCTCCAGGCGACATTCTTTCTATCAAAGGTCCGTTTGCAGTACAGGAATACGTGGTGAATGAGATCCAGGAAGTTTACCGTTTGCAGGGTGTGAAGATAAACGACAAGCACATAGAGGTGATCGTTAGACAGATGATGAAGAAAGTTGAAATTGTTGATCCGGGAGATACAAGGTTCCTCGAAGAAGATCTTGAGGACAGGTTCGACTTCAACGAAGAGAACGATTGGATATTCGATAAGAAAGTTATTGCCGATTCAGGTGAGAGCACCAAGCTTAAAGCTGGCCAGATAGTAAGTCTCCGCGAGATTCGTGAAGAGAATTCAATTCTTCGTCGTTCTGACAAGAAAACTGTTGAATTCCGTGATGCAAATTCAGCTACATCTCATCCGGTGTTGCTGGGTATCACAAAAGCATCTCTCGGTACTCAGAGCTGGATTTCTGCTGCATCGTTCCAGGAAACAACGAAAGTATTGTCATCTGCAGCCATTCAGGGTAAAACAGATGATATGCTTGGATTGAAAGAGAACGTAATCACCGGGCATCCGATACCTGCAGGTACAGGACTCAGGGAGTTTGACAACATGATCGTAGGAAGTAAAGAAGAATACGAATTGTTGCAGACCACCCGCGAAGCCATGAGTTTCGACGAAGAAGAATAGTAATAATTTAACGATTAAATATTTACCTTACAAGTAGGAAGCTAAACACTTCCTACTTTTTTTTAATATGCGCAATATTTCTACGTACTTAAGCATTCTCGCGCTCGTGGCAGTAGGGTTTCTGTATTACCTTCATTTCAAAGGAGAGAAAAAATCAGTAGCGAACCGTCCAGGAAAAGTAAACGCAGCCAGCAGCAATAATTTCCGGATTGCTTATTTCGATATCGACTCGCTGCAGGAAAAGTATGAATATTTCAAAGATGTATCGGGACAAATGAAAGTGAAGGAGTCAACACTTACTTCACAGATGGATGCGTTACAGAATACTTACCAGAAGAGATTGAAAGAATTACAGGATAAGGGTCCGACAATGACGCAGTCGGAAGGTGAAGCTGCGCAACGTGAAGTGGCGCAGATGCAGCAGAAATACCAACAGCGACAGATGTCGATGGAACAGGATCTTAAGAAACACCAGGTAGACCTGATGACCGATGTGCGCAATAAAATAGAAAACTACCTGAAGGACTATAACAAGGAAAAGGGATATGCATTTATTCTTTCTTATGAGCCTGGGTTCATGTTATATTACAGGGATTCAGTTTACGACATCACCAATGATGTGATTATGGGATTGAATGAGCAATATAAGAAAGAGAAAAGCAAGTAGAAGTCAAAAGTTAAAACTTAAAAGTTGTGTGTAATGGTTCACTTTTCACTTTTAACTTTTTCACGATATTAAGCCTAAATCTAATCTCTACATGTCCGAACAAACCTCCTTCAAGCCCACCTTAGGATTACTTGACGCTACTATGATTGTTGCCGGCTCCATGATTGGTTCCGGTATTTTATTTGTCACTACTGAAATGACAACGTATGTCGGTTCATCCGGATGGCTAATCCTTGCCTGGGTGCTTACCGGTTTTCTTACTCTTACAGCGGCGATCAGTTATGGTGAACTCAGCTCGATGTTTCCTAAAGCCGGCGGACAATACGTTTATCTCCGCGAAGCATTCAACCCATTAACGGGATTTCTGTATGGATGGAGCCTGTTCGCAGTAATCCAAACAGGCACCATAGCAGCAGTTGGGGTGGCCTTCTCAAAATTTGCAGCATATATATTTCCATCACTTGGTCCTGATAATATTTTATTCAAACTTGGATTTACCGAGGTGTCAGCAGCGGAAGTCGTCTCGATTATTCTTGTAATCTTTCTAACCTACATTAATACCAAAGGTGTTGAACTCGGCAAGATCGTGCAGACCAGCTTTACACTGACCAAATTAATATCACTGCTTGGATTGATCCTCTTCGGATTTTTGCTGGCGGCAGATGCTGATATATGGAATGGCAACTGGGCCGATGCCTGGATGGCAAAGAAATGGGTAGTGGAAAACGGAGAGGGATTCTGGGAAAAAGTTACAGGCATTGCCATTGTTCCGCTTTTTGCGAGTGCGTTGGTAGGATCGATATTTTCGAGTGATGCATGGAATAATGTGACCTTCATTGCAGGTGAAATAAAAAGACCTGAAAAAAATATAGGCCTCAGTTTATTTTTCGGGACACTGATCGTAACGATCATTTATGTTTCGGCCAACCTCATGTACCTGAGCGTGCTCGATCTTAATGAGATCGCAACTGCAAAAGATGGAAGGGTAGCGCTTGCGGCATCATTAAAAATATTTGGTAGCGCGGGAACGATCGTAATCGCTGTGATGATCATGATCTCCACATTCGGTTGTAATAATGGCCTGATCCTTTCGGGGGCGAGAGTATATTATACCATGGCGAAAGATGGACTGTTCTTCAAAAAAACAGGAACACTTAATAAAAACGGAGTGCCGGAATTTGCACTCTGGATCCAATGCGTATGGACGTGCCTCCTTGTATTGAGCGGTGCATATTACGAGCTGCTCACTTACGTGGTATTCGTGGTGCTAATATTTTATGTACTTACATTATTGGGGATATTCAGGTTAAGGAGTAAAAGACCCGATCTTCCACGCCCATATAAAGCCTGGGGGTATCCTGTTCTGCCAATTTTATATATTATTCTCGCATTATCTATATGCGTGGCATTGTTCCTGTACAAGCGTGATGAAACATGGCCCGGAGCACTTATTGTATTACTCGGCATACCTTTATATTATATTGCGGTGGCAGGCAGGAATAAAAAATAAGGGAATATGTCTAAAGTGAATTTCGAAGAACTTTTCGGCCGGTTCAGTGGAATGAAAATCGGTGTATTGGGTGACGTTATGCTCGACACGTACTGGTGGGGTCATGTAGAAAGGATCTCACCTGAAGCCCCGGTGCCGGTAGTTGCGCTCGACAGAAAAGAATACAGGATAGGCGGGGCGGGAAACGTAGCGCTTAATCTTTCCTGTCTTGGCGCACAGGTTTCAATAATATCGGTATTAGGAAATGACGATGACGGTGCAAGGCTCACCGGGTTATTTTCTGATAATAAAATCGGTACTGAATATCTTCTCAAAAAAAATTCGCGTATTACTACCAGCAAGTCGAGGATCATCAGCCGCAACCAGCAGATGATGAGGCTCGATTCAGAGATCACCCACGACCTTGAAGAGAAGGATGAATACGAACTTTTTGATGCTGTAGAAAAATTCATTTCAAAGGAAAAACCTGATGCATTGATCCTAGAAGACTATAACAAAGGAGTGCTGACCGAAAAAATTATAATGAAAGTAATAGAGATCTGCAGAAAGCAAAATGTGATCACTACTGTGGATCCGAAAAGAAAAAACTTCCTGTCGTACAAAGGAGTAAATATATTCAAGCCCAATATGAAAGAAGTGAATGAGGGATTGAATTTACTTGTTGAAGAGATCAATGAAGATGTGCTTAATAATATTCATGAAAGGCTTGAAAAAAAGCTGAATCATGAAGTGTCATTTATCACATTGTCGGAGAAGGGAGTTTATTACCGGCAGCATGGAAAAAGCAGGATAGTGCCTTCTCATGTAAGAAATATTGCCGATGTGTCAGGTGCCGGTGACACCGTTATTGCCGTTGCCTCACTATTATATGCAGCAACAAAAGATGTGGACCTGATGGCCGAGGTGGCCAACATTGCGGGTGGCCTTGTATGTGAGGAGGTAGGTACCGTTGCCATTAATAAAGAAAGGTTATTGGAAGAGTGCAAGTTGTTGCTCGATAATGATGAATAATGTTCAAGGTATTTGAATAATTATTGGAAAATCTACGGGCTTAAAATAGGTAATTTCGGGCCTCACGAAAGGAACTATACATGGGCAGATTTACTCTCGTCATACACGGTGGTGCAGGTACCATATTGAGATCCGATATGACTCATGAACTCGAACAGGCATATGTTCATGCGTTGGGTGAAGGTCTTGAGGCAGGATATGGCGTACTCGAAGAAGGCGGTTCAGCATTGAATGCTGTAAAAGCTGCACTGGTAATTCTTGAAGACAATATACTTTTCAACGCCGCACGAGGATCGGTATTTACAAAAAAAGGTTTACAGGAAATGGATGCCGCCATCATGGACGGATCAACACTTGCTGCGGGCGCCATTACCGGGGTGCGCAATGTGCGTAATCCAATAGAACTTGCAATGGAAGTGATGCGAAACAGCAACCACGTTTTTCTCAGTGGAAAAGGCGCTGGCGATTATGCAATAAAACAGGGTATCAAGCTCGAACCAGATGAATACTTTTTCTCGCAGTTCCGGTATGACCAGTGGAAAGCGATCAGGGATTCCGATACTTATTCCCTCGACCATACACACCAGAAGCTCGAAGAGCTGATGAAAGATAAAAAGTTCGGCACTGTAGGCGCCGTAGCCTGCGACCAGCAAGGTAACATCGCTGCAGCCACCAGCACTGGTGGTATGACCAATAAAAAATATGGAAGAATAGGTGATAGCCCTATGATTGGTGCCGGCACTTACGCAAATAATAAAACTTGCGGGGTTTCATGCACTGGTCATGGTGAAATGTTTATCAGAACCGTGGCCGCACACACAGTCAGTTGCCTCATGGAGTACAAAGGATATACACTTCAACAGGCCTGCGATGAAGTTGTGTTTAAGAAATTAGTGGAGATTCAGGGTGAAGGAGGCATGATTGCTGTTGACCGGGAAGGGAATCCTGCGATGATCTTTAACAGTGCCGGAATGTACCGCGGATACCGAAGCAGTGATGGCTCAAATGAAATAGCGATATACAGTTAAGTGAAAAGTTAAAAGTTAAAAGTGAAAAGTTAAGTGCAGTGAGATGTGATATATGTATTATACTTTTCACTTTTCAGTTATAACTTTTAACTTTAATAATGCTCGGTGTCACGATCCTTGGAAATAATTCAGCCCTGCCGGCATTTGACCGGCATCCTACTGCACAGGTAGTTACTCTTGATGATCATCTTTTTCTTGTAGACTGCGGCGAAGGCACGCAGGTACAACTGTCGAAATATAAAATAAGATGGGGTAGGATCAACTTTATATTCATATCCCATCTTCATGGGGATCATTACTTTGGTTTACCTGGTTTTATTCATACCATGGGTTTGCTGAATAGGGAGAACGACCTGCATCTTTTCGGACCGGCGCCACTAAAAGAGATTCTCGAGTTGCAGTTCAAAGCTGCGGGCTCATCACTTCCGTTCACTCTTCATTTTTATGCTTTGCATGGTGAAGGTGAACTGGTGAAGACGGATAAATTCAGAATTTCGTGTTTTTCAACTAAACACCGTGTGCCCTGCTGGGGATTTAAGTTCGAGCAGGTAAAGGCTCCCCGGAAGATCAACATCGAGAAGGCAAGGATACATAATGTTCCCGCTGTTTTTTTCGACAGGCTGAAGGCGGGAGATGATTTTGTAACAGCCAGTGGCAAAGTGGTGAAGAATGCAACTGTTACTGATCCGGCGCCAAAACCAAAATCGTATGCGTTCTGCGCTGATAATTTATTTCATGAAGAAATGATACCGAAAGTTTCTAATGTAGATATTTTATATCATGAAACTACGTACCTGAAAGATCTGGCAGAGCGTGCCGTTGCAAGGTATCATGCTACAACACACCAGGCTGCGCTTACCGCGAAAATGGCTAATGTAAAAAGATTGCTCATCGGGCATTTCAGTTCCAAGTATGATAAACTGGAAATTTTTGAGCAGGAAGCGAAAGAAGTTTTTCCGGCAACGGAGATTGCTGTTGAGGGCGCGACTTATTTTGTTTGAAATCGAGAAACATGATACGAGAATCGAGAAACGACAATCGAGAAACGACAATAAATCCCCGGCTCGACCGGGAAATCTTTATTTAAATAGAATATTCTCGTTTCTCGTTTCTCGTTTCCCGCTTCTTGATTTTGCAAGATAATCTTTTAATCTTTTCATCACCTCATTGCTCAGCGGCACAAGCGGCAATCTCAAATAATTATCGATCAACCCCTGCTCTGCAAGAAATGCTTTCACACCCGCAGGATTATTTTCAGTAAATAAAATATCATAACCTTCTATCAGCTCATCGTTCACCAGCTTCGCGGAAACAAAATCTCCTTTTAAGCTGAGCCTCACCATTTCGCTGAACTGTTTAGGAAAACAATTCGCGGCCACGCTTATCACGCCTTCCATACCGCAAGCTAATTGTGGCAGAGCAAGCGCATCATCACCGCTCACCACTATAAAGTCTTCAGGTTTATCGCGAAGTATCTGCATGCACTGCGCCATGTCGCCGCTGGCTTCTTTGATGCCTGCAATATTATCCACTTCATTTGCGAGTCGCAGTGTTGTTTGAGCAGAAATATTTCTTCCTGTTCTTCCCGGAACATTATATAGCAGCAACGGTTTCGGAGACGCTTCAGCAAGCGCTTTATAATGCTGGAAAATTCCTTCCTGTGAAGGTTTATTATAATAAGGGCTTGCACTTAACACAGCTACAGATTCTTCAAGAGGAAAATGATGAAGATCGTTGATAAGATCGGCGGTATTATTTCCACCAATGCCAACGATCACGGGCACACGGTTCCGGGCTCGTTCGTATGTGTATTGTATCAGATCGGTCTTTTCCCTCTTAGACAATACAGGTGTTTCTCCTGTTGTGCCGAGCGTGACGAGATATTCCACGCCACCTTCAATTACAGAATCAATTACTTTTCCCAGTGCATTGAAGTCAATCGCACCCCTGCTATTGAAGGGCGTAACCAACGCAACACCTGTACCCCTCAATGTTTCGTGTAACGACATGAAATAATATTAAATTATACTTGTTGATTGTTTTCTTCTGTTACAGGTTCCTGTTTAGGAACTTCCAATTCATCCCAGAATCCCATCACATTATATTTTTCTATCCGCTTTTCAATTCTGTCCTGGGCTTCTATCTGCTGAAGCTCCTTTATAGTTTCAAGGAGATGTGGTTTAAGCTTTGCCGCCGCTTCATCATAATCCCAGTGTGCTCCACCCATCGGTTCCGGTATGATCCTGTCTATTAGTCCGAAATTATACATGTGGTCGGGAGTAAGTTTTAATTGGTCAGCTGCTTTTTCTTTTTGCTCCCACGACCTCCACAGAATGGAGCTGCAGTTCTCAGGAGAAATAACGGTATACCACGCATTCTCGAGCATGAACACCCTGTCGCCAACTCCTATTCCCAATGCACCACCTGAAGCGCCTTCTCCGATTATCACGCAGATCACCGGTACTTTCAGCCTCATCATCTCATAAATATTTCTTGCTATTGCTTCTCCCTGGCCACGTTCTTCTGCTTCAAGTCCGGGGTATGCTCCCGGGGTATCAATAAGCGTAATTATGGGTTTGTTGAATTTTTCAGCAAGCTTCATCAGTCTTAGTGCCTTACGGTAACCTTCGGGATTGGCCATCCCGAAATTGCGCAGCTGCCTCATTTTGGTGTTGCTTCCTTTCTGTTGTCCTATCACCATTACTGTTTGTCCGTCGAGTGAAGCAAAGCCACCTACCATTGCTTTATCATCTTTCACGTTCCTGTCGCCGAAAAGTTCAACAAAGTCAGTGAACATTTTCTCTATATACTTTTTGGTATAAGGCCTGTCGGGGTGTCGGCTTAATTGAACTTTCTGCCACGGTGTAAGCTGGGAAGTGATCTCGCGGCGCTTTTCAATTGCCTGTCGCTCCAGTTTACCAATTGAATCAGACAGATCTACCTTACTCTTTTCTGCTGTAGCCTTTAACTTTTCTATGTCTTCGAACAGATCTCTAATTGGTTTCTCAAAATCAAGGAACTGCCTGTTTTTATCCTGGGGCATAAGTATTTAATAATTTATAAAATTAAGACTGATTTTTTATTTCGTCCGCACAAAATGTTTTAAATGGCCGGGTGGAACCTCCCTTTTTGTTCGGTTTCTTAAAAAGTCATTCCTTTGAATTATGGATAAGCTTGTCACTGGTATTCATCACATTACAGCGCTGGCGGGCAATGCCCAGCCGAATATCGATTTTTATGGTGGAATATTGGGGCTCCGCCTGGTAAAAAAAACCGTGAATTTTGACGCCCCCGAAGTGTATCATTTCTATTATGGTAACGAAATAGGGCAGCCTGGCACAATCCTTACTTTTTTCCCATACCAGGGATTGACTGGCGGAAGGCATGGAAAAGGAATGCTGAATACCACGAGTTTGTCCCTTCCATCATCTTCACTCGGGTATTGGGAAGAAAGATTAAAAAAATACGATATTAATTATAAAGGTCCTTCCGATCGTTTTGAAGAAACTTACATCTATCTCGAGGATCACGATGGACTAGGACTTGAACTGATATTCACTGACAGAGATGACCGGCCTGGTTTTACCTATGGCCACATTCCTGCAGAACATTCCATCAAGGGATTTTACGGAGCAGAATTATGGGTGGAAGGTTATGAACGTTCCGCTGCATTGCTCACCGAACAAATGGATCATGTGAAGATCGGTGAAAAGGGAAACAGGTTCAGGTATGCAGCAACCGACAAACCCGGTAATTATATTGATCTGGTTTGCAGCCCCGATGCATTAAAAGGACTCGGCGGTGCCGGCACCGTTCATCATATTGCATTCAGCACACGCGATGCTCAATCGCAGCTTGACGTTAGAGTAAAAATTTCACAACGGATGCTGAACCCCACGCCGGTGCTCGATAGAAATTATTTTACCTCGATATACTTTCGCGAACCGGGAGGAGTATTGTTTGAAGTGGCCACCGCAGGACCAGGATTCATGATAGATGAGAAAAAGGAAGAGCTTGGTACCGCGCTTAAATTGCCTGAACAATACGAGCCATATCGCGGAGATATAGAAAAAGCAGTTGTTCCTATTACGCTTAATTTTGATAAATATAAATAATGCATGCATCAGAAACACGTACTGGTAAAAGGCAAAAAGCTAGGAGAAGCCGAAAGAGTACTTGTCATGCTGCATGGCCGGGGTGCAAATGCAGAGGATATTTTATCGCTGGCGAATTATCTTAATATCAGCGAATACACACTCCTCGCCCCGCAGGCAACCGGCAACAGCTGGTATCCAAATTCATTTCTCGCGCCACCACATATGAACGAACCGTGGCTTTCTTCGGCGATTGATATACTTGACGACATTACCGACGATATCAATGAAAATGGTATCGATGACAACAATATATTTTATCTCGGATTTTCGCAAGGAGCGTGTCTTACCCTTGAATATGTTACCAGGAATGCAAAGAAATACGGAGGGGTGGTTGCGTTTACCGGCGGGCTGATCGGTGATAAGATATATGAACAGAATTATTCCGGCGACTTTGAATCTACGCCGGTGTTCATTGGCACTTCTGATCCTGATCCGCACGTGCCAGTGCAAAGAGTGATCGAATCAACGAGCATCCTGAAGACCATGAATGCACTGGTCACAGAAAAAATTTATAAGAACATGGGTCATACCATCAATGAAGATGAAATTGAGATGGTAAATAGTGCTATATTCAATTATTAATAATAGGAGTTAATTTTTCATTTCCCATCTAATCCACCGTTTTTCTCATTACCCCTTATCCGTTGTATTTATTCATATAAAATTTATTTATCACATGAATGAAAGAGTGATGAATGAAAAGGTTTACAACAGGATCAAGGCGGTACTTGCAGAAGAGAGAAAAACGAATATGTGGCTTGCAGAACAGCTTGAAATGAGTCCTAACACTGTTTCTAAATGGTGCACCAACCAGATGCAGCCCACCATTGAAACGCTGTTCAGAATTGCGAACGTGCTGGAAGTTGAAGCACGCGAACTGCTGGTGAATTCAAAAAAGTAAGGGTACGTATTTTGATGTACCACTTTTATTGTTTACCTAAAAAGCAGGGGTATGTCTATTACATGGAAGATCGACCCGGGTCATTCAGAGGTACAATTTAAGGTCAGGCATCTGATGATCACAACCGTTACCGGTTATTTCAGAAAGTTCGATGGTGACCTGATCACAGAATCGGAAGATTTTAATACCACTACTTCAATTAAATTCACTGCAGACATCAATTCAATTGATTCTAACAATGAGCTGCGAGATACTCATCTGAAGTCGGATGATTTTTTCAACGCAGAAAAATATGGTCAGGTTGTTTTCGTAGGAACGAGATATGAAGCGTTGAATAAAGCGGCTACGTTATATGGAAATTTAACGATCAGGGGAATCACCAAACCAGTTCCGCTCGATGTTGAATTCGGTGGAATCGTTATTGACGCAAATGGTCATAAGAAGGCAGGATTCACTATAAACGGAAGCATCAGCAGGAAAGATTTTGATCTTAATTGGAACGCCGTTACCGAATCAGGAAGCGTGGTGGTTTCGGATAATGTAAAAATCCATGCAGAAGTACAACTGATTAAACAGCAATAGAATGCTTTTTCCTTTTATCTTTAGGAATAACATAATATTATATTGTTGTATGACATTCGGACTTAATACATTTCTTTTTCAGTCACCTTTTACCAACAACAGTTTTCATCTGGTCAAAAAATTTAAGGATTGGGGATTCGATTCCATTGAAATTGCGATAGAAAATGTTGGGGATGTTAATCCCGCATTATTAAAGAAATCGCTTGATGATCATGGAATGGTTTGCAAAAGCATTTGTGCAGCATTAGGTCCCGGCCGAGATCTGCGTGGAACAAAAGAAGACCAGCAAACCGGATTGGATTACATGAAAGGATTGCTGGACATTATGCCCGCATTCGGTGCGACCGAATTGATAGGACCATTGTATTCTGCCGTAGGACGGGCAGAGCCAAGGGATGATGATGAATATAAAAGGCAATGGGATATTGTAGTGAAGCACCTGCAGACACTGGCATCGTATGCGCGTAAAAGAAATGTCAGGTTGGCCATCGAACCGCTGAACCGTTATGAAACTGATTTCCTGAATACCTGTTCGCAAGCTGTGAAACTTGTGAATGATATTGGTAATGATGCTGCAGGCATATTACTCGACACCTATCACATGAACATTGAAGAGAAAAATTCCGCGACAGCAATACGCGCTGCCGGGCGAAAATTATTTCATTTTCATGCATGTGGCTGCGACCGGGGAACACCGGGGAATGATCATATCAACTGGAATGATATAACTGCTGCGTTGAAGGAAATTAATTATGATGGAGGTGTAGTAATTGAATCGTTTACAACGGATGTGAAAGTGATTGCGAAAGCTGCTTCGATATGGAGGGATTTTGAACCATCCAAAGAAGATATCGCAGTGAAAGGATTAAGTTTTTTGAAAAAAAATCTAAACTAACTAAAAATAAAAATTCGCTCTGCTAAAATGAGATATCTAAAAATAGCCGCCTCAATAAATTTTATTTTCTTTTTTATTGCCTGCGGCGATAGAAGTACTGAAAGTAAAAATAACAAAGATACCCTTACTGAAGAGCAACGACACCTTCCACAGAATTCACTAAAAGGATTAATAGTTGCAGATGGCCTTGAAGTTAAGATGATGGCTTCAGAGCCTGTACTCCGTAACCCCACCAATATAGATGTTGATGACCGCGGCAGAGTATGGGTTACAGAAGCATTTAATTATCGTCCATTCAGAAATTCTACTGTATCACCCGAAGGTGACAGGATCCTGATACTTGAGGATAAAGATGGCGACGGGTTAGCAGAAACGCACAAGGTGTTTTACCAGGGTCCGGAAATAAATGCACCGCTCGGTATTTGCCTGATCGGCAACCGTGTGCTTGTTTCACAGAGTCCTTATGTGTGGGCTTTCTACGATGACAATGGCGATGATAGTGCAGACAGGAAAGAAATCGTGTTCCAGGGCATTTCCGGAGAACAGCATGATCATGGCATGCATGCATTTACTTCTGGTCCTGATGGAAAATTATATTTCAACTTTGGCAATGCAGGCGTTTCGCTCAGAGATAAGAATAATAAGCCGGTGATCGACCAGTATGGCGATTCAATAGGCTCTCCGAAATATAAGCAGGGAATGGTTTTCCGCTGCGATCCGGATGGTTCGCATGTTGAACGGCTTGCCCACAACTTCAGGAATAACTATGAGGTAGCGGTGGACAGTTATGGATCAATGTGGCAAAGTGACAATGATGATGATGGCAACAGGGGTGTGCGTATCAATTATGTTATGGATTACGGTAATTATGGATACACCGATGAAATGACCGGTGCATCATGGGAATCTAACAGAACAAATATTGAGGATTCCATTCCATACCGGCACTGGCATCTGAATGATCCTGGCGTAGTGCCTAATCTTTTACAAACTGGTGCTGGCTCTCCAACCGGTATGGTGATATATGAAGGGAAATTGCTTCCTGAAAAATTCAGGAACCAGATGATTCATTGTGAGCCCGGACAAAATGTTGTACGCGCTTACCCTGTTCAGAAAATTGGCGCTGGTTATACTGCCTCGATAGAAAATATTTTAACAGGAGAGAAAGACCAGTGGTTCAGACCCTCCGATGTTTGTGTGGCGCCCGATGGATCACTGATCGTTGCTGATTGGTATGATCCTGTTGTGGGCGGACATGATGCGCGCGACAAAGAAAGCGGACGCATTTACCGCATTGCACCGAAAGATGCAAAATATACAATGCCATCATTTGATTACTCTACTGCTGATGGTGCCGTGAAAGCATTGCAGAACCCCAATCTTGTGGCCCGCAGAAAAGCCTGGGCTGCTATTCAGCAAATGGGTAACAAGGCTGTGCCTGCCCTGGAGAGCTTATGGAAATCGGATGCTGACAATAGATTACGCGCACGCGCATTCTGGGCGCTTGTAAAAATACCGGGTGGAGAAAAATATATAGATGGAGCTATCAAAGAAAGCGATCCTGAATTGAGAATTGCAGGTATACGTGCCGCACGTGAACTTAACGCAAATGTAATCGGGGTGATAAAATCGCTCATGAATGATAAAGATGCAGGGGTGAGAAGAGA
>Ga0111538_10006303_pt1 | contig 16070 bp, 17 predicted proteins | sample SoiMethybrSBSTD1_FD_79669 | JGI IMG/M metagenome (GOLD analysis project Ga0111538, IMG submission 79669) | Bulk soil microbial communities from a Populus tree surrounding site in Tennessee, USA - Soil MetaG P. TD hybrid SBSTD1 (version 2)... | ecosystem: Environmental > Terrestrial > Soil >...
GTTGAGCGCGAGCAGCCGCCCGCGCTCGGCGAAGCCGCGCGCCAGCGCCTCGACCTCGGCGGCCAGGCCCGCTCGCCGCGCGCTGTCCGCCTCCCACCACAGGGGTTTCTCGCAGAGCACGTGCACGCCGGCCTCGAGCGCGGCCAGCAGCGCGGCGCGATGGGCGGCAGGCGGGGAGCAGATCGCGAGCACGTCGAGCGCCTGCTCGCCGAGCATCGCACCGACGTCGAGGTAGCCGGCACACTGCAGGCCGTAGCGCCGCGCCAGGTCGGCACGCGCCAGCTCGACCGTCGCCGGGCTCGTGCCGACGAGCGCGACGACCTCGCAGCCGGCGCTCGCGAAGGCCCGCGCGACGTAGGGCCCGATGCCCTGCGCCACCGTGCGCGTGCCGACGACCCCGACGCGCAGCCGGCGGCCGCCGCTCAGGCCGGGCCGCGCCCCCTCCCGGTGCTCATCGGTCTGGACCATGCCCGGCTGCGCGCATTCGAGGTGATGGAGCGGGTGAACGGGATCGAACCGTCGACAACAACGTTGGCAACGTTGTGCTCTACCACTGAGCTACACCCGCTTCTCAACGCCTCAGGGCTGAGTCGTCCTGTCATACAGGCCGCCAACGGACCGGGTCAAGGCCGCCGCATCCAGCCGGTACACTTCCGCGCCATGCTGACCTGGCTGGCTTGCCTGGTGGCGCCGAAGGTCCTGGACCTCATGCAGGCGCCGGCCGTCGACCTGCCCGATCCCAGTCCGCACCCCGAGCTGCTCGCGCGCGCCCGCCAGACCTGGGACGAGCTGGCGGCCATCCCCTGGCGGCCGCGCGCGGGGCTGGACGCGTACGACCTCATGCTCGGGCTGGCGTGCCGCGACATCGTCACGCGCGAGGCCGACCAGCACCCCGACACCGCGGGACGCACGCCGAACTACGCGCAGCTCCCGGTCTTCCAGGAGGTCTCCGTGCCGGGCGCCGACGGCGTGACCCTGACCGGCCGACGCTCGACCGGCGCACCGGGCGCGCCCGTGGTCATCGTCGTGCACGGGCTCTACGACAGCCACACGAGCCGCTACGTCGTCGAGCTCGCCGAGGTCCTGCGGCGCTGGGGCTTCCACGTCCTCGCGCTCGACATGCGCGATCACGGCCGGCTGCGCGGGCGCCCGCCCCCCTCCGCGCTCGGCCTGCACGAGGGGCGCGACCTGCTCGCCGCGGCGACGGCGCTCTCCGAGGCGGAGGGCGTGTCCGTGGGGATCCTGGGCCTGTCGTTCGGCGGGCACTGCGCGGTGCGCGCGGCGCACGAGGCGACGCTGGCCGGACGTCCCGAGGTGCTGCGCGGCGGCGTGCTGTCCCTCTCGGCGCCGCTCGACGCCCAGGAGGCCGTCGCCGCGATCGACGACCCCTCGCGCCTGCCGCACCCGAACGGCTTCAAGCAGCGCCTGATCCTGCGCAACTTCCTGTCGACGCTGCACCGTCACCTGCGCCTCCGCATCCGCGAGCACGGGCCGTTCGGCCATCCGGTCGAGGACCTCGAGACCTACATCCGCGACGTCGTGCTGCCGGCCTACCCCAACGACCCGGCGCTCGTCGGCGCCTACCTCGGCGCGGCGCGCAGCGCACAGCCCGACGTGATCGCCAGGCTGGCCGTGCCGGTCGCGGTCGTGGCCGCGGCCGACGATCCGGTCGTGCCGGTCAGGCACCTGCGCCTGACGGCCGCGCTCGGCAAGGACAACCCCTTCGTCTTCACGCGCGAGTTCCCCAGCGGCGGGCACATGGGCTTCTCGACCCTCGACCCGCAGGCCCTGCTGCAGCTGCTCGCCACTTTCTTCGGCCGCCTCCGCGACGGCTGACCGCAGGCGCGGCCCTCCGTCACTCCCCGACGCGCGCCTGGAAGTCGAGCAGCCGCGCGCCGCGCCCGACGTGCCGCGAGCCGGCGATCGCGGCGTGCACGTACTCCTTGGCCTGCTGGACGGCGTCCTCGAGCGACAGGCCCTTGGCGAGCAGCGCGGCGATCGCGGCGGAGAGCGCGCAGCCCGTGCCGTGCACACGCCGCCCGACGGGCAGGCGTGGCAGCGAGTAGGCGACCATCTCCTCGCCGAGCCGCAGCACGTCGGTGGCCTCGGGTCCGGAGAGGTGGCCGCCCTTGAGCAGCACGGCCTTGGCGCCCGTGCGGAGCAGCGCGGCGATGACGTCGGGCGTGTGCGAGGTGACGCGGGCCTCGGACACGCCGGCCAGCTCGGCGGCCTCGGGCACGTTGGGCGTGAGCAGCGTGGCCAGCGGCACGAGCTGGCGCACGAAGACCGCCACGTCCTTCCTGGGCAGCAGGCGACGGCCGTCGCCGCTCGTGAGCACGGGGTCGACGACGATGGGGATGCGCTTGCGCAGCAGCGGCAGCAGGGCGCGCGCGACGACGCGCACCACCGCTCCGTCGCCGAGCATCCCGACCTTCACCGCGGCCGGCCGCACGTCGCCCAGCAGCGCCGCGAGCTGCCGCCCCACGAGCGCAGCCTCGAGCGGCACGACCTCGCGCACGCCGGCGGCCGACTGCACGGTGATCGCGGTGGGCACTGCGGCGCCCGAGAGACCGAAGCGGAGGAAGACCTTGAGGTCGGCCTGCAGGCCGGCGCCGCCCGAGGGATCGCTGCCTGCGATGCTCAGCGGCACGATGGGACGCGGCCGGCTCATGCGCCCCCTCGGCGCGCGCTCACGCGAAGCCCGCCGCCGCCAGCGCGTCGACGGCGAAGCGCAGCAGGCGCACGTCGGCCAGCGGCTCGACGTCGATGACGACGTCCAGGCTGCGCCCGCTCCAGCCGGCGACCGCGCGGAAGTCGAGCCGGCCGAGGCCGGGCGGCAGGCCCTCCTCCGAGCCCGTCACGTCGTCGAGCGACAGGCCCACGAGCCAGCGCGAGAGCGGCTGCAGCCAGTCGGAGTCCGGCCGGCCCAGCCGGTGCGCGCGCGCCGGACGGTGCCAGTAGCCCGCGCGCATCGATGCGAGATCCTCGAGGAGCAGGCGCAAGGATTCGGGCTCGGCCAGGGGGCCGGCCGGCGCGGGCGTGACCGCCAGCGCGAGGCCGGCATGGGCGCGACCCAGCGCGTGGAGCTCGCGGCAGGCGTCCTCGAGCTCCAGCGTGGCCGAAGGCTCGAGCACGAGGCGGCTCGCCCGCGCGGCGCGAGCGAGATCGCAGCCGCCGGAGCGCTCGTTCCAGCCGACCCGCACGCCGCTGGCCGGCAGGCCCGCAAGGCCCGCGGGACGGGCCCCGGGCCGCGCGACGAGGAGCACGCGCCGCAGCCCGGTGGCCGCCAGCGCCTCCGCGATCGCCCCGCCGTCGAGCGCGCGCACGCCCAGACATCCGCTGCCGAGGATCACGCCGGTCCCAACACGACCAGCCCGGGTGTGGTACGGAACGCCTCGACCGCCGCGCCCGCGGCCCTTCGGAGCCCAGTCCCATGACACTCACGCATCGATCGCCTCTCGTCGCCGCGCTGCTCGGCGCGGCCCTGCTCTCGTGCGCCGGCAGCGGCGCGCGCGAGGATACCCAAGCGCCTCCCGCGTCCCAGCCCCGTTTCGCCCGCGGCCCCGACATGCCGCCGCCTCCGCCCGGCGAGCCGGCCGCCCCCGCGCCGCAGCACTGGCGCAGCGCGCCGATGGACGGTCAGCGCAGCTTCGCGCCGCGCGTGCGCATCCAGGGCGTGCCCGGGCGCAACGGTCCCTATCTCGTCTCCCCCGACCACCAGGACGGCCCGAAGCTCGGCGTGAACGTCGAGGCCTCGAGCGACGGCCTGCGCGTGAAGGAGGTGCTCGACACCTCGCTGGCCCACTCGGCCGGCGTCAAGATCGACGACGTGCTGCTGCGCGTCGGCGACGAGCGCGTCGACACGGTGGCCGACGTGCGCCGCGCGCTGGCCGGCAAGCGGCCGGGCGACCAGGTGAAGGTCGCGGTCATCCGCGCGGGCGAGGGCATCGTCGAGCTCACGGGCAGCGTGCCCGAGCCGCCGGTCGACGCCCAGGGCGCGGACGACGACCATGACGACCACGACCACGGGATGGCCGGCGACGGATCACGCGGCGGCTTCCTCGGCGTGCAGCTGGCCGAGACCGACGACGAGGCCGCGCCGAAGGCCGACGCAGGCAACGCCCAGCCCGGCACGCCGGCGCCGGCTGCGCCGGGCGCCGCGCACGAGCCCGGCATCCTCATCGAGGGGGTCGTGCCCAACTCGGCGGCGTGGTTTGCAGGCCTCGACGCGAAGGACCGCCTGCTCGCCATCGACGGCAAGACGCTCGCGACGCGCGCCGACCTCGTCGGCGCCGTGGCCAGCAAGGAGCCCGGCAGCCTGGTCGAGCTCAAGTACGTGCGCGGCGGGCAGGAGCACACGACGAGCGTGCGCCTCGGCCATCGCGGGATGACGATGAAGCTGCTCGGCGACCTCGACGACCTGCACGGCCTGGACCAGCTGAAGGGCCTGCACGGCCTGCAGCAGTTCGGCCCGGGCCAGATGCAGTTCAAGATGCTGCAGCCCATGGATGACATGCAGCAGCTCTTCCAGGACCTGCAGCTGCAGCCCGGCGCCGACGCGCGCAACCTGCGGATCGAGATCGAAGGCGACCGCATGAACCTCGAGCGCGACGGACGGACCGAGCACTACATCCGTGGCGCCGACGGCGAGTGGCATCCCGAGGACGGCTCGACGGACGCCGACTCGTCCAAGGCCTGAGCCTCGCTCGAGGCGAGCGAGAGGGACCGCCCGTCGCCGAGCTCCGGCGACGGGCGGTCGTTTTCTGGAGTCCCGGAACCCACCGGGGCATGGCGTGCGTCTCCAGGGTGCAGTGAGCGTTCGCGACGGTGGGCCGCGACGAGGCGCTCCAGAGCCGATGCCAGGTGCGCGGCCCGCGCGCCGCGCACGCCCGCCAGCAGGCGCAGCCGGCACAGCGCGTAGCGGTCGGCGGTGGGCAGCGCGTTGAAGGCCCGCGCCAGCGGATCGAGCTGCGCGACCGGCAGCGGCCGCAGCCGCGGGACGGGCAGGGGCGCGACGCGGCGCGCGGCGAGCGTGAGCACGTCGTCGGCGGCGTCGCGCAGGCGATCGCGCTCGCGCAGTCGCCGCGCGTAGCGCGCGCCGACGCGCGACCACACGTCGAGGCACGCAGCGATCGCGGCCTGCACCCAGGCGCGCGGGTCCTGCAAGTTGTCGAGGTCGTCTCGCACGCCGCGATGAAACCGGCGGCGACGGAAAGTCACCGGCAACGGGCCCGGCGACTTTTCGGGCTAGACGCGGACCTCGGCGCGCTGGGCAGCGATGGCGGCCTGGTGCCGCGTGACGATCGGCGCGACCTCGGTGAGCAGGAACTCCTCGACCTGCTGCGGCGCGCGGCCCACGAAGCGCGCGGGATCGCAGAGCGTGCGGAGCTGCGGCCGCACGGCCGCGAAGAGCGGGTCGGCCGCGAGGCGCGCGAGGAGGTCGTTGTCCAGCCCCTGGTCCTTGACGCGCGCGCCGGCCGCCAGGCTGTGCTGTCGGATCGCCTCGTGCAGCGTCTGGCGGTCGCCGCCCGCGGTGACGGCCGCCATGAGGATCGTCTCGCTGGCCATGAAGGGCAGCTCGGCCTCGAGGTGCTTCTGGATGACCTTGGGGTGCACGACGAGACCCTGCGCGATGTTGAGCACGAGCTGCAGGATCGCGTCGGTCGCGAGGAAGGCCTCGCTGATCGCGAGACGGCGATTGGCGCTGTCGTCGAGCGTGCGCTCGAGCCACTGGTTGGAGGCGGTCTCGGCCGGGTTGAGCAGCAGCGTCTGCAGGAAGCGCGCCAGCGCGACGATGCGCTCGGCTCGCATCGGGTTGCGCTTGTAGGGCATGGCCGAGCTGCCGACCTGCTCCTTCTCGAAGGGCTCCTCGAGCTCCTTGAGGTGGGCGAGCAGCCGCAGGTCGTTGGCGAACTTCGCCGCGCTCTGCCCGATGCCGGCCAGCGCCGAGAGCACGTGGAAGTCGGCCTTGCGCGGGTAGGTCTGCCCGGTGACGGCCCAGGTCCGCTCGAAGCCCATCGCCTCGGTGACCATGCGGTCGAGGCGCTTGACCTTCTCGTGGTCGCCGCCGAAGAGATCGAGGAAGCTGGCCTGCGTGCCGGTCGTGCCCTTGGCGCCGCGGAAGGGCAGCTGCTGCCGCGCCGCCGAGACGAGCTGCCAGTCGACGAGCAGGTCCTGCACCCACAGGCAGGCGCGCTTGCCGACGGTCGTGGGCTGCGCCGGCTGGAAGTGCGTGTAGGCCAGCGTGGGCAGGTCCTTGTAGGCGTGCGCGAAGCGGCCCAGCGCCTCGATCGAGGCGAGCAGCGTGGGCAGCAGCAGGTCGAGGCCGTCGCGCATCTGCACGAGCTCGCTGTTGTCGGTGACGAAGCAGCTCGTCGCGCCCAGGTGCAGGATCGGCCGCGCCGCCGGCGCCGCGTCGCCGAGCGTGTGCACGTGCGCCATGACGTCGTGGCGCAGCCGCGCCTCGTGCCGGGCGGCCGCGTCCCAGTCGATGTCGGTCTGGTGCGCGGCGATGGCGTCGATCTGCTCCTGCGTGATCGCCAGGCCCAGCTCCTTCTGGCAGCGCGCGAGCACGAGCCAGAGCTGGCGCCAGAGCTGGATGCGGCGGGCGTCCGAGAAGTTGGTGCGCATCGCCGCGCTGGCGTAGCGGCCGGCGAGCGGCGAGCGGTAGCTGTCGTGGTCGCTCATGCGGCCAGCGTAACGTCCGCGGGGGCCCGCCGTCGCGCCGCCGCGTGCCGCTCCCGGCGGCGGCCGCGACGGCGAAGGCCAGCCGCTACAGCCAGGTCGCGGCGGCCGACATCGCCGCGGCGGCGACGAACACCGCCACCGCGCGCCCGCTGATCAGGGCGCCGGTGGAGAGCGCCCACGGCACGCCGAGCGCGCCGATCGAGTCGGTGAGCAGGTCCCAGCCCGAGGCCACGCGCCCGGGGATCATCGACTGCTTCCACTCGATGAGCAGGCCGTAGCCGACCGCGACGGCCGCCGCGATCAGGAAGGCGCGGCGCTCGGCCCGCCGCGCCGGCTCGGCCGACGGGCCCGGCACCGCGCCGGGCCGCACGGTCAGCGCCGCGAGCGCCGCGTGCACGCCGAAGAGCGGCGCGTGCGCCAGGTTGCGGGCCCACGGTCCCCACCACCAGCGCTCGCCGACCGTGACCTTCGCGCGCGTCATCAGCCACCAGATCAGGGCGGTCCAGCCGACCAGCAGCAGCAGGGCGAGGGGGCGCGAGCCGAGCCGGATCACTCGTCCAGCCGCTTGAGCATCGAGACGCGCGTGCCCCCCTCCGGGAAGCTGCGCACGCGGACCTCGTCCATGAGCTTGTTCATGAGCTGGAAGCCGCGGCCCCGCTCGCTGTTCACGTCGACCGGCACGGGCCGGCCCAGCGGCACGACCTTGCTGCCGCGGTCGAGCAGCGAGACCATCACGAAGCGCGGCGCGTAGCGCAGCCGCACCCGCACCTCGCCCCGCCCGGTCGTGCCGTGCTCCCAGGCGTTGTCGAGCGCCTCGCCGAAGGCCAGCACGACCGCGCGCACGACGTCCTCGGGCACGCAGCGGTCGTGCAGGAACGAGGCCAGCAGCGCGCGCATCGCGCGCACGGGCTCGGGCGAGCCGTCCACGATGATCGTGCGACGCAGCGAGGAGGTGCGGTTCACGCGCGGGCCTCGCCCTGCGGCGCCCGGTCGATGAGCATCGAGAGGTCGAGGGCCGCCGCGCTGTGCGTGAGCGCGCCGACCGAGATGCGGTCGACGCCGGTGCGCGCGATGGCGCTGACCGTCTTCAGGTTCACGCCACCGCTGGCCTCGACGAGGAAGCGGCTGCGTCGCGGGTGGCTGGCGAGGCGCGCGACGGTCTCGGCCAACCCCGCGACGGAGAAGTTGTCGAGCAGCAGGACGTCGGCCCCGCCGTCGGCGGCGGCCACGGCCTCGGACAGGTCGCGCGCCTCGGCGGTGATGCGCATGCCCGCCGGCGCCGCGGCCTTGACCGCCGTCACGAGCGCGGCGTGGCCGGCGCCCGCGAACACGAAGTGGTTCTCCTTGAGCAGCACCTCGTCGTAGAGGCCGAGGCGGTGGTTCGTGCCCCCACCGTCGAGCACGGCCGCCTTCTCGAGGCGCCGCAGCCCGGGCAGGGTCTTGCGCGTGTCGACGATGCGGGCCCGCGTGCCGGCCACGGCGGCCACGAAGCGCGCCGTCAGCGTGGCCACGCCCGAGAGGTGCGAGAGCAGGTTGAGCGCGGTGCGCTCGGCCTCGAGCAGCGAGGCGGCCGGGCCGGCCACCGCGAGCACCTCGTCGGCGGGCTCGACGGCCGCGCCGTCCTTGCGGCGCACGGTCACCTCGACCTCGGGGTCGACGAGCGTGAACACGCGCGTCGCGGCGGCCAGCCCCGACAGCCGGCCGGCCTCCTTGGCCAGGATGCGCCCCGACGCCGCCGGCCCGCGCCCGCCGAGCGCCAGCGCCGAGGTGACGTCCCCTCGCTCGCCGAGGTCCTCGGCCAACGCCGCGCGCAGCCAGTCGTCCAGGTCGCGCCCGGTCGGTGCTCGCATCATCGCTCGGGAATGTAACGCAGCGGCGCCGGCTCGCGCAGCATCCCGGCCTGCCGCCAGCGCTCGACCAGGGCCGCGCCGATGCCCGCGATCGCGCCCAGGTCCTGCTCGCGCAGCCGCCCGCCCGCCGCCCGGCGCGCCGCTTCCAGGCGGCCGGCGAGCACCGGACCGACGCCGGGCAGCAGTCGGAACTCGTCGCCCGCCAACGCTCCGAGCGACACCTCGACACGGGCGCCCACCTGCTCGGCGCGAGGCGGCGGCGCGGCCGCCTGCCACGCGCGCAGCAGCGCCAGCGCGCCGAGGGCGATCAGGCCCCAGCCCACCGAGCGCCGCGGCGTTGCACGCGTGCCGTGCATGCCGCGCCGACGGCGGCCGCCGCCGGCGTTACGGCTACTCGAGGATGATCTCGGGCCCCATCCGGCTGAAGTAGAGCACGAAGAGCTCGTTGAGCTTCTCGTCGAGCATCGAGTCGCTCGTGACGACCGGACCGTCGCCGGGCGTGTCGCCCACCTGCATGCGGAAGCCGTCCTGGTCGAGGCGCAGCGTCGCGAGCAGTTGGTCCTCGGCGCGGAAGCGCACCCGGCCGTCCTCGGTGTTCTCGGTGATCTGGCTGGCGAGCGAGCGGATGAGCTCGCGCGCACGCAGGTAGAGGCGGCGCGCGACGTCCGGCGCGACGGGGTCAGCGGCGCGCGGTGCGGGCGCGGCGGGCGACGGCGGGGCCGGCGCTGGCGTCGAGGCCGGGGCAGCCAGCGGCGCGGTGGCGCCGGGTGCGACCGGAGCGGCCGCGGCCGGCGGCGACTTGCCCGCCGGCGGCGCGGCGTGCGCCGGCGTGGACTTGTCGGCGCGCGCGGGCGCGGCCGGCTCGGGCGGCGCGGCCGGCGCGGCCGGCGCGGAGGGGCGCGGGCGCGCCACGGGATTCGGCAGCGGCGCGGCCGTCTCGGCCGCAGCGAGGCGCGCGGAGCGTCCGGCGGCCACGGCGCTCAGCGCGCCGACCGACCGTCCCAGCTCGCCTGCGCCGAGCGGCCGCGTGACCATCGCGGGCCCGGCCGTGCGATGGAAGAGCGAGAGCTCGAGCACCGGCCGGCTGTCGGCGTCGCTGACGACGCGGTACTCCATGGCCACGACCTCGACGCTCGCGAGCAGCTCGAGCTGCGCCGCCGCGTCGTCGGGAAAGCGCGGCGCCAGCAGGATGAAGCGCGGGCGCAGCGTGGCGTCGAGCCCGGCGTGGCTGAACATCCGCCCGAGCAGATGGCGCGTGCGGTGCAGGGCGCCGACCGCGCCCGCGAGGCGCCCGAGATCGACCGTGACCTGCCCGTCGGTGAACAGCACGACGACCGGGTAGCCGAGCGCGTCGCGCAGCAGCAAGTCGATCTGGAACTGCTCGTCGAGCGGCAGCTGCCGGTCGAGCGCGACGAGCCCGCGCTCGAGCCGCTCGGGAGACTGCTGCAACAGATCGAGCGCGGCGTGCTTGCTGGTCGTCATGGTGCGGGCCCGAGGTCTCGGAGCCGGGTGGTCGCGTGGCTCCCCGGCACGGCGTAGTGTAGAACGGATCGAGCCGATTCCGCGCGCCCGGGAGCCCGCTTGCCCGACACCTTGCTGCCGCTGCGCGCCGCCTTCTCCGACCTCGGCTCGCTGGTCTACTTCAACCACGCCGCCTGCGCGCCGCTGGCCCGGCCGGTGGCCGACGCGTTGACCGGCTTCGTCGACGAGGCGCGTCGCCAGGGGTCGCTCGGCTTCGCCGGCTGGCTCGAGCGGCGCGAGCAGGCGCGCGCGGCGGCCGCCCGGCTGCTCGGGGCCTCGCCCGGCGAGGTCGCCCTCACGACGAGCACCTCGCAAGGCCTGCTCAGCGTGGCCGAGGGGCTCACCTGGCGCCCGGGCGAGCGGATCGTGGTCGTCGAGGGCGACTTCCCGGCCAACCTGATCCCGTGGTTCCGGCAGGAGCGGCGCGGCGTCCAGGTCACGGTGGTGCCGCGGCGCAACGGGCGCATCGACGCGGCCGCGATCCTGGGGGCCATCGATCGTCAGACGCGGCTGCTCGCCGTGCCCTGGGTGCTCTACGACAACGGCTGCCGCATCGACCTGGCCGCCCTGGGCGCCGGCCTCGCGGAGCGCAACCGCGGCTCGGAGCGCCCGGTGCTCTTGTGCGTCGACGCGATCCAGGGGCTCGGGGCCTTCCCCATGGACGTCGAGCGCTGGGGCATCGACTTCCTGGCGGCGGACTCGCACAAGTGGATGCTCGGCCTCGAGGGCGTCGGCCTCTTCTACTGCCGGCGCACGGCGCTGGCCGAGCTGGACGGGCCGCTCGTCTCGTGGTGGAGCCGCGCCGAGCCCTTCGCGCCGTGGACGCCGGACGCGCCCCTGCAGCCCGACGCGCGGCGCTTCGAGTACGCCTCGATGCCCACGCTGGGGATCTTCGGGATGCACGCGGCGCTCGAGATGCTGCTCGCCGCCGGGCCCGAGCGCATGGGCGCGGCGATCCTGGAGCGGACCGGCGAGCTGGCCGGCGGGCTGCGCGAGCGCGGCTGGCGGCTGCTCTCGCCCTTCGAGAGCGCAGGCGAGCGCTCGGGCATCGTGGCGGCGAGCCACCCGAGCCTGCCGGCAGGCGCGGTGGTCGCGCGGCTGGGCGAGGCCGGGGTCAGCGTGGCGGCGCGGGCGGGCGCCGTGCGCTTCTCGCCGCACGCCTGGAACAGCGCCGACGAGGTCAGCCGCGTGCTGGAGCTGCTGCCGTGAGCCCCAGCGGCGAGCTCGGCATGGCCCTCCTCGTCGCGCTCGTGCTCGGGGCGCTCGGCGCGCTCGGGCTGCGCGCGCTCGCGTCGGGCCTGCGGCGCCTGCAGCCCGGCGACACCGCGTCGCAGGGCTTCGGCCTGTGGCTGGTGGGCTTTCTCGTCTTCCACCTCGCGGGCGTCGGTCTGGCGCTGTGGCTGCTGCCCAAGACCGAGGAGGGCGCGCCGGACCTGCCGATGAGCCGCACGATCCAGATCCAGGCGCTGGCCGGTCTGCTCGCCGTCGGCATCATGCTCGTCGTGGCGGGACGGCGCCGCGTGCGGCTCGACGAGCTCGGCGTGCGTGCGCATCGCGGGCCCTCGCCCCTGGCCGTCGCGATCTGCGCGTGGCTGGCCTTCGCCCCGATCTTCCTGCTCGTCGGGTGGGCCAACGCCGAGCTGCAGTCGCTGCTCGGCAACGAGCTCACCGAGCAGCGCTACCTGCAGGAGTTCCTGGCCGACGCCGAGGCGCGACGCTCGCCGCTCGTCTGGGCGATCATCGTGGTCGTGCTGCCGGCCTGCGAGGAGCTGCTGTTCCGCGGCGCGCTCTACGGCGGGCTGCGGCGCGTGCTGCACCCGGCGGCGGCGGTCGTCGTCTCGGCGCTGCTGTTCGGCGTCGCGCACGGCAACCTCGCGACGCTGCTGCTGCCGGTCACCGCGCTCGGCATCGTGCTCGCCCTGCTCTACGAGCGGACGGCGAGCCTCACGGCGCCGATCCTGTTCCACGCGCTGCACAATGGACTGATCCTGGCCTTCGCCAGCCTGAACTCGGAAGGAGCGCCCGCCCCATGACGACGACGCCCCCGGCCTCGCCTGAGGCCCCGCGTCCCCGCCTGCTGGCACGCGGCGGCGCCTTCGTCGCGAGCAACGCCATCCTGACCGACGACGTGCGCCTGGGGCGCGACTGCAGCGTGTGGTACGGCGTCGTGATCCGGGGCGACTGCGCGCCGATCACGATCGGCGAGCTCACCAACGTGCAGGACAACACCGTCGTGCACGCCGACACGGGCGTGCCCAACGACATCGGCGCCGAGGTCACCATCGGGCATGGGGCCGTCGTGCACGGCCGGCGCGTCGGGGACGGCTGCCTGATCGGGATCAAGGCCGTGATCCTCGGCGGCGCCGAGATCGGCGAGGGCTGCATCGTCGCCGCCGGCGCCGTCGTGAAGGAGGGCGCGGTGATCCCGGCGCGCTCGCTGGTGGCCGGCGTGCCGGCCAGGGTGCTGCGCACCGTCAGCGACGACGAGGCGGCCACGCTGCGGGCCCACGCGCGCCACTATCTCGAGCTCGCCCGGCACCACGCGCGCTGAGCGCTCGCGCGGTGCGCCGCGGCGCCGTCAGGCCGGCTGCTCGGCCTCGGCGGCGTCGAAGTCGACGATCTCGGTCACGTCCTTGCGCTTGACCTTGACCGGCGGCCGGCCGGCGACGCCCTGCTTGGGCGTGCAGATGAGATACAGGCTGGGCGTCTCGAAGATCGCGAACACAGTCTCGTGATCCGTGCCCATCTGCCGGCCCACGGCGATGTCCTGCCGCTGGCCCTTGGTCGTGTAGGAGAGCTTCTGCACGCGACGCGGTGTGAGGCGATAGCCCCACTCGTTCGCGAGGAAGGCGCGGATGCCGGCATAGACGACGTCGGCGTTCTCCGGGCCCATGCTCGGGATGTAGAACTTCATGATTCCTCGGGGAATGCACACGCGCGCGCGGTGAGCGCGCGCGGGCCGCACGTGGTGCGGCGACGCACATTCTCCGGCACCCCGAGGAATCACACAAGCATCCTCCCCGCCGGGGATCGAACCCGTGGCCGCGCTCAGGCGGCCGGGGAGTCACGACTGTCTAGCTGTCGCGCTGGACGTTGCGGCGGATCTGCTCGAGCTCGACCAGGATCCCGGCCAGCATCGCCGACGCGAACATGTAGAAGAAGATGTCCATGTGCTCTGAACCTCGTGAGGGTGAAGCCCAACCAACGGCCACCCTTCTCGTCAGCGCCCTCCGCCGGTCTTGAGCGCAATCTTTCAGAACGGCCCGTCCACGCACTCAAGTCATGGCGCGCGTGCAACGCCACGCGCGCGACATCGGTCGCCGCGCATGGTTCGACGCGATGCGTCAGGGCGTGACGAGTTGCAGCGTGTTCGTGGCGTCGAGGCCAGCGGGTGCGCCCGCGTCCGGCGTCCAGGACTGCAGGTACAGCTCGAGCATCGGCGGCAGGCCGCTCGGCATCGAGGCGTTCAGGTTGAAGCTGCCCGCGCCGGTGCCCAGCGGGATGAGCAGGTCGGGGAACGGGCCGAGCTCGCCGCCCTTGAAGGGCGCGAAGAGCGGATTCAGGCTGACGATGAGCGTGGTCGTCGTGGCGGGCGGCAATCCGGCGAACGCGATCTGGAAGGCGGCGCCGCCGGCGAGCGAGCCGCTGCCCGAGAGCGACGGCGCGAAGTTGCCCGCCAGCCCGTTCGGGAAGCTGTTGAACTGCCCGGTGCCGTTCCCCGTCGAGGCCTTCACGCGGATGACGAGGTCGCCCGAGACGCCGAAGGAGCACAGGTTGGCCCACACGCCGTTCGTCTGCCGCACCCAGTTCTTCCCGTTCTGGCAGCCGTTGTTGTCGGTCACCAGGTTGGGCTGGTTGCCCGCGATGAGGCTGATGAAGTTCGTGTCGACCACGGTGCAGCCCACCGTGAAGGGGCCGTTCATCACGAGGTTGGCCGCCGAGACGTCCCACACGTTGAGCGCGTCGGCGGTGAAGCCGATCTGCGGCGAGGTGTACACGGCCGCGCCCAGGCTCGGCGAGCTGCCCGAGATCGTCGACGTGCTCCACACGCGCAGCTGCACGGTGATGCTCGTGAAGGGCACCGAGGCCTGCTTGCCCACGAAGACCTGCAGCTCCTTCAGGGTCACCGGGTACTGGCCGGCCTGCGCCGCCAGGATCACGCCGCCGGTCTCGCCCTCCACGAAGCCGCCCTGCACGACGGCCGTGCCGAAGTCGGTGAGGCTGTCGAGCTTGAGGATGACGTCCGAGGCGAAGCTCGGCGCGGCGAGCGCGAGCAGCGCGACCCCGACGAGCGCGGTGCGGACGGTACGGACGAGCGAGAGCGTGTGGAGCATGTGTTGCAGCCCGAAGTGAGACCGTGGGAACGCCGGCCGCGTCCCCCGCGCCCGGCGGGCGGCAGTCTAGCACTCCCCGGAAAACCGTCCCCGGCGCCCGCCGACGGCCGGCTTGTGCGCCGCGTCGTGGGGATTAGTCTGGGACCGTGCCCACTTCTCGCGAGTCAGGTGCGGACGGGATGCTTGCGCTGCCGCAGGTGGCGCCGCGTGCGGCCCGCGGCCGGGCGCTTGCCGTGATTGGCCTTCTTGATCTTGCGATTGGGCTTGGCCATGTCGGCCTCCGGGGGAGCGGGCGCCGGGATTCTAGCGGTCCGCCGCGCGCAAGGAAGCGCGCGCTGTCCGCGCTGCTGCTCGGCGCCCTCGCCGTCGGCGCGCGCGCGCAGGACGCGCCCGAGCCCGTCGCGCCCGAGCCCGTCACGCTCGAGCCGGCCCCGCCGGCGGCCGACGCGCCGGCTCCCGAGCCCGAGGCTCCGCCGCCCGCTCCGGCCCACGCCGCCGCCGGCTCCCCCGCCGAGGCCTTCGGCGCGGCCTTCAAGGAGGCGCTGATCCAGGAGAACGCGGTCCAGGAGTTCGAGCGCAGCACGATCGGGCTCGAGGACCCGGCCAAGCTCACGGGCTTCCGGCTCGAGCGGCGGCAGCGCGTCGACCGCGACGTCGACTTCAACCAGCGCGTGCGCCAGTTCTCGCTCCTGCCGCTCGAGCTGCCGACGCCGGCCGACGTCTCGGCCGCCAACCTGAACCGCCAGCAGCTCGCCTTCCTCACCGGGCTGCAGAGCGCCTACGACTCCTCGCGCGGCGATCCGCGCCTGACCCAGATGTCCAACCTGAACCGCCGCTTCCTGCAGAGCGGCGACTGGTCGCTGCGCGACCAGGCCGTCAAGCTGCGCGAGGCGCTCGTCGAGCGCGAGATCGCCTTCAACGGGCTCGCCGAGCAGGCGCACGCGCTCGTCGGCGGACGCGTCGAGTCGGCGCAGCTGGCCGAGATGGAGACCGCGCTCTACGCGATCGCGCCCGAGCTCGAGGTGCAGAAGCCCGACCTCTCGGCGCTCGTGCTGCAGGACCCGGCGCTGGCCGCCCAGGCGCTCGACGAGCTGCAGACCTCGCTCGGCCCGCCGGCGGGCCCCGCGGAGGCGCCCCCGGCCGCCGCCGAGCTCTGGCCCACGATCACCGCGCTCCAGAAGAAGCTCGTCTCCGAGGCCGGGCTCGACGAGGTCATCGCCGAGCACAAGTCCCTGAACACCGAGCTCGAGTCGCTCGACAAGACGATCGAGAAGAGCGAGCAGTGGACCGATCTCGAGGCTCGCATGGCGCTCGTCGACCACAAGGTCGAGCTCACGACGCGCCGCGACGAGCTGGCCCACCAGTGGCACCTGGTCGACCCCGACGAGTCGATCTACAGCCAGCTCATCGCGACGCAGGACCAGCTCATCCGCCGGCTCATGCTCGACCTCGGCGCGGGCGGCTCGCTCTTCGCGGCGCGACGCGACAGCCTGGTGGCCGCCTTGGCGAACGGCCTGCCCCCGAGCGCCGACGAGCGCTGGACGCTGCTCACCGATCAGCAGGAGCTGCTCGAGCAGCTCAACTCCGAGCAGCCGGTGCCCGATCCGCTCGAGGCGATCGAGATGCTGCCGGACATGCCGCCGGTGGTCGCCAAGCCCGCGCCCGCACCCGATCCGAA
>Ga0111538_10006306_pt1 | contig 16068 bp, 13 predicted proteins | sample SoiMethybrSBSTD1_FD_79669 | JGI IMG/M metagenome (GOLD analysis project Ga0111538, IMG submission 79669) | Bulk soil microbial communities from a Populus tree surrounding site in Tennessee, USA - Soil MetaG P. TD hybrid SBSTD1 (version 2)... | ecosystem: Environmental > Terrestrial > Soil >...
AAGCTGATGTTCAGCTCTCCCGTCCGCTTGTTGTAGGTGGCCTGGCACGCAAACGCGCCGATCACGGACACAACGACACCGGCCAGTGGCCCGCGCCAACGGATCCCGCTCATCTCGCACCTCCAGGTTGGAAGGACTCAGCGGAAGAACCACCGTCCGCCAGGGCATTCCCGAATGCAGGACGCCCGATCGAGTCGCCGGGTACGAAGAAACTGGAGTTTCTGCTCCGGCGCGGGCGCGGCCGATCCGTTGGCCCCTTGCCTGGCAGGCCGTCGAAAAAGGTCCCTGCTGCGGCTTCGCGCGCTTCGCCCCGCGACGGGACTCTTTCAACGGCCTGCTAGCGCGGCTCGCGCTCGAGCACGATCTCGATCGGATCGACGGGCGGGACGGTGAGGTCGAGCTCCAGCGTGCGGTCGAGGAAGCCCCACGAGCTCGCGGTCACGCGCACCGCGGTCGCCGGCAGGCCGTCGACGAAAGGAGAGTTCGAGCTCACGGGGGCGGTGTCGGAGTTCCATGTCCCGTGGGAGACGTGCAAGCGCTGCCCCGTGAGGTCCTCGAACCGGAGCTGCGCGGAGAGATCGTTCCCGCGCTCGTCGCGCACGGCGAAAGCCACTGCGCACGCCGGATGGAGCGCGACGTCGAAGCGCGTCTGGCCGATTCCGAGCTCGCGACGGACACTCCTCCAGGTGGCGAAGCCCGTGGCCTGGATCGCGACCTCGTACGTTCCTGGCTCGAGCCCGACGATCCGGAAGCTGCCCGCCGGTCGTCCGGCGTCCGGCGTGACGGGCCGACCGTTGCCCAGCAACGAGCCGTCCTCCTGGAGTCGCGACGGGAGGACCGTGAACTCGCGGACCGGCTGACCGCTGCGCGCGTCGGTGACGTCGCCGGCAACCACCACGCGTTCCAGCGCCGAGCGATCGAGCACCACCTCGACGTCGCCCCGGCCCGACTCCACGGTGACGAGCGCGCGCAGCTCGGGCGCGTCGGACGGAGAGGCCGAGAGCTCGAACCGTCCGCGGTGGAGGCGCGAGAACGCGAAGCGACCGGCGGCGTCCGTGCGGATCTCGTTCACGCCCGCCGCCCACTCCCAGGTCTCGCGCTCGTCGTGGGTGACGTCGTCGTAGACGAGGACGTTCTCGCCCTCGACGTGCACGAGCACATCGGCGAGCGCACGCCCCTCGCCGTCCACCACGCGGCCCGCGATCGGCGACGGCGGATCGAGGGTCAGCTCCACGAACGATTCCCCCTCGGGAGCGATGCGGAACGGCTGGAGCGCGAGGAGCGCATGACCCTCGGCGCTCACGAGCACGAACGCGTCGTCGCTCGCCTCGAGCGCGCGCACCTCGAACTCGCCGCGCGCGTCCGTCGTGGTGCGGCCGCCGAGATGCTGGTCCCCCACCTCGACGTGGGCGACCGCGACGGGTCCTCCGGCTGCGTCGCGCACGATCCCGCGCAGCGTCCGCCCGCGATCGAGCTCGATGCGCTGCTCGTCGTTCGCGGGATCGAGCTCGAAGAAGCGCTCGCGGAAGCCCTCGCAGCGCACGCGCGCGTTCCACTTCTGCCGCGGGGCGGGCCCCATCTCGAACGCACCGGCCGCGTCGCTGAGCGCCTTCAGGGCGACCGCTTGGAAGCGCCGCACACCGTTCACGGAAGTGGCGTTCCAGCTGGAGTCGCCCATGTGCGCTTCGACGGTGAGCGCAGCTCCCTCGACGGGCCGTCCCAACGGATCGACCACGCGCCCGCGGAAGACGACACCGTCGGCCACGACCAGCCGTAGATCGTCCGCGCTCGCATCGGCGAGGAGCGTCCCGCGCAGGCCCTGAAGGCACGGGCGGCCCTCCGCGTCGGCGGCGAGCGTGAAGTCCTCGCCCAGGTGCTCGACCGTGAAGCGGCCCGAGCGATCGCTCCGCGCGGTCCGATCGGGCGGCAGCGCGGGATCGAAGTCGCCGCGGCACCAGGCGCGCACGAGCGCGTCGGGGACGGGCTCGCCCGCCGTGTCGACGACGAGGCCCGACAGCGTCGCTCCGTCCGTTACCGCGAGCACCACCGACAGCTCGTCCGACGGGCGCAGCCGCTGGCCGAGCTGGCGCGCCGTCGCGCAGGTGGTCGCCGTTGGAGCGACGCGCGCAGACAAGAGAGACACGGGTTCCGTCCACTCGAGGCGGTAGCTCCCGTCCGCGGCCGTGGTGGCGAGGCGACGCTCGAAGCGCGTGCCGCGGAACGTGACCTCGACCTCCGCACCCGCGACCGGTGCGCCGATCCCGCTCCGCAGGACGGCTCCCTCGAGCACGCCCGGGCGCGCGACCGGTGGCGCGGCGGCGGAGCTCTCGATCACCTCGCGTGAGGTCCGGAGCTCGGGCTCGGTCGCCACGGGCTCGCTGCGCGCGACCTCGGAGCTCGCGGGCGTCGCCGCAGGCGCGCGTGGGCGCGCGACCACGCTCCACGCACCCCACGCGATCAACGCGACGAGCGCCGCGGGCACCGCGAGCTGCAGCGCGAGCCCGACCGCGCTTCCCGCCGCGGGACCGGCGAGCGGCCGCAGCCGCGCGATCGGCGCCAGCGCGGACACCCACACCGTGCGATCGCCGGCCGAGCGCCGATCGAGCCGCTCGCGCAGCTCGGCGAGGCCGCGCGTGTGGCGCGTCTTCACCGTCTTCACGGGGACGCCGACGCGCTCCGCGATCTCCGCCGGACCGAGGCCCTCGTAGTAACGGAGGTACAGGACCTCGCGCTCGCCCACGGGGAGCTCCATCAGGAGCCCGATGAGCACGCGCTGGATCTCGAGCCGCTCGAGGGGCGTGTCCTTCGGCTCGACGCGTTCAGCACGCGCCACGGATTCTTCGCGACGCGCGCGACGACGCTCCCCGCGCAGCACGTTCCGCGCGCGGTTGGCGGTCGCGATCGCGAGCCAGCCGCGCAGCGAGCCCAGGCCACCCGGGGGACGCTCCAGCGCCGCGGCCCAGGTGTCCTGGACGACGTCGAGCGCGGCGTGCTCGTCGCGCACGAGATCGCGCGCCAGGCCGGAGAGGAACGAGGCGTGCTCCAGGAGCGCGCGGGGATCGAGGGAGCGGGGTTCGACGGACATCGAGGATGCCTCCTTCATGCTAGAGGCACCGGGCGCGAGCGAAGGTCGCCGGGCTTCCCGTAGATTCTCGGAAGCGGCGACGGACCGGGAGCCACGCTCCCTGACCCCTAACGGCCCCGCAGCCGCGGGTCCTCGTCCTCGAACACGATCTCGCAGTCCGGGTAGAGCGAGCGCAGCTCGCCCACGGCATCGCGCGTCACCTGCGTGCCGCGCGCCTCGATGCGCGTGAGCTGCGGGTGCAGCTGCAGCAGGCGCCGCAGGCCCCCGTCCGTGAGGCTGGTGCGGTCGAGCTCGACGTGCCGCAGCATCGGATAGATGGCCAGCGACTCGAGCGCCGCGTCGTCGACGGGTAGCGAGTTCAGCTTCAGCGTCGCGAGGCGCGGCATCGGCGGCAGGCGCGCGAGGTCGGCGCCCGTGACCTCCGTGTCCGTCAGGTGCAGCGCGACGAGGCTCGAGGCCGGGAGCTGCGCGAGGCTGCGCCCGCTCACCGCGGTGCTGCGCAGGTCGAGCGACTCGAGCGGGAGCGAACCGAGGTAGGCGATGCCCGCGTCCGTGATGGACGTGCCGCGCAGGATCAGCGTGCGCAGCGACGGGAAGCCCGCGAGGTAGCGCAGGTCCTCGTCGCGGATGCGCGCGTCGCGCAGGTCGAGCTCCGCGAGCGCAGCGGCCTCGGCATTCGTCAGCTTGCCGAAGGCATCGGGGAGGACACGTCGCAGCCACTGCGCGGCCGTGTCCGTCGTGACGGGCTCGTCGGTGGAGAGAGACGGCGTCCGCGTCACGGGGCTCGGCTCGTGCGCCTCCGCCGGCGCGTCCGCGGACACCTGTGGCTCCGGTGCCGCGAGCTCGACGCGCTCGGCCTCGCGCGCGCTCTCGCGCTCCGCGGGCGGCGCGGCGGCGTTGCCCACGCGTCGGTCGATGTTCGCGACGGTCCAGCCGAGCCACGCGAGCGCGCCGCCCGTGCAGACCAGCCCCACGAAGGCGATCGTCCGTCGAGTCCCCGGAGCAGTGGTTCCCATGCGAGCCTCCGTGCGATCCTACTCCGTCGCTAGATTGAACGCGTGGCCTGGCGCGCGCTCGATCACACGGCCGACGCGGGGCTCGTGGTCGAGGCCGCGAGCTGGCGCGAGCTGCTCGAGGAGAGCGCGCGGGCGTTCGGGCATTACCTGAGCGGTGGCTCCGAGGTCGGCGCGCACGAGACCTGGCGCCCGCTCGAGGTCCGTGGCGCCGATCGGGTCGAGACCTGGGTGCAGCACTGGCGCGCCCTCTACCGCCTGTGGACGGTCGAGGGCTTCCTCGCCGCGCACGCCGAGCTCGACGTGGCCGAGGAGGACCGCGTCCACGGGCGCGTGGGCTGCGTCTCGGTGGGCGCGCTCGACCTCGCGCGCTGCGTGGACGTGAAGGCCGTGACCTGGCACGCCGCGAGCGTCGAACGCCGGCCGGACGGAACGTGGACCGGGACGATCGTGTTCGACCTGTGAGCGCGAGCCCGACCTCTCCGTCGCCCGCCCGGCACGGCCTGCGCGCACTGCTGTCGCTCGTCGCGCTCGCGCTCGCGCCGCTCTCGTGGCTGTGGACCCTCGACCGGCCGTTCTTGCGCTCGACGGGCGCGACGGCCTGGCTGCTGCTCGCGGTCGCGCTGGGGCTGGCGCTGAGCGCAGCCCGCCGCGATCGGCGTTCCTGGGTGCGCGGGATCGCGATCGCGCAGCTCGCGGCCACGGCCGCGTTCGTCTGGCTCTACTTCGGCTTCTCGCGCCTGCCGCACGCGACGGCCGGTGAGCTCGTGCGCGCGCCGGACTTCACGCTGCCGGACGCGGACGGTCGGTCGGTCACGCTCTCGCAGGAGCTCGCCCGCGGCCCGGTGCTGCTGGTCTTCTTCCGGGGCCACTGGTGACTCTCGTGCCGGAGCGAGCTCCGCGGCCTCGGCGAGGTCGACCAGGCGTTGAAGGCGAAGGGCGGACGGATCCTCGCCGTGAGCGTGGAGCCGCCCGAGACCGCGCGCGAGCTCGCCCGCGACCTCGCGCTCCCGTTCGCCGTGCTCTCCGACGTCGACCGCGCTGCGCTCCGCGCCTACGGGATCGTGCACGAGGGCGGCGGGCTCGAGGGCGAGACGATCGCCGTTCCTGCGGAGCTGCTCGTGCGCGCCGACGGCACGATCGCCTGGCGCCACGTCGCGACGCGCATCACGGATCGAGCGGATCCGGACGACGTGCTGGTCGCGATCGGCACGCTCTGAGCGGCAAAGGTGACCCATTGCTGCGGCGCGTCTAGAATCGACGCATCTCACGACGTTCGATTCCCTGGCCACGGATCGCGAGCAGGGCTCGGCAGACGAGTGCCGGTGACGGGGGGACGGGCGTCGATCCCATCTTGTTCTTTCGCTACCCACTCTCGAAGCCATGAACCACGAAGCACGACTCGCATCCTTCCTCGGGCTGGTCCTCCTGTCGGTGGCACCCTCCGCGCAACAGCGCGACTTCTCGACGCGTGAGATCGCCGCACCCTTCGAGAGGCTCACCGATTCGGGGCCGCGCGGGACCGTGACGCTGGCCTTCGATGCAGAGGATCACGCGCTCTTCCTGGACGCGCACCACGCGGGTGTGCCGCTCCGCCTGAGCGGTCTCCCGCTGCCGGGTGGACGCGAGGTCGAGCTCGCGCTGCGTCCGGTGAGCGCGATGGAACCGGGTGCGAGCGCGGTCGTGGTCGACGCCGACGGCTCGCGGCGCACGCTCGCGCCGAGCGTGGCCACCTTCGCCGGCAGCGTGCGCGCCCCGGGCAGCTCGACCGCGGGCCCCGCCTTCCTCGGGATCTCGGCCAGCCAGCTGCACGGCTACCTGGTGCTGGACGGCGAGACCTACTTCCTCTCCTCGGGTGGGCAGGAACGCGGACGCGCGACGCTGGCCCATCCGTCCCAGCTCGGGCGGATGTCGAAGGGCTTCTGCGCGCTCGACACGTCCTCGCGCTCCCCGCTACCGAGCGTCGAGCTCCGCGGCGGCGGGCCCAGCGTGCACGTGGCCGACGTCTTCGTCGAGGCCGACAAGGCGTACCGCGACCTGTTCGCCTCGGACCTGGACTGCATCGACTACTCGGTCCTGCTGCTCGGCGCCACGAGCGAGATCTACCGGCGCGACCTCGGGATCGAGCTCGCGATCCCCGACGGCTACCTGCGCGTCTGGAACGTCATCGCACCCTGGGGCGAGATCTTCGACTTCGACGGCATCTACGCCGTGCAGGCCTGGTGGACGAGCGTGGAGAACCCGGACCGCGACATCGCGCGCGGCACCGTGCACGTGCTGACGACGCCCGTCTTCGGCGGCGTCGCCTGGAACATCGGTGGTTTGTGCGACAACGTCGAGGGCTACGAGGTCTCGAGCGTCTTCGGATCGTTCCCCTATCCCATCGACCACACGAACGATGACAACTGGGACCTGCTCGTGGTCGCCCACGAGTACGGTCACAGCTTCGGCTGCATGCACAGCTTCGATTTCGATCCGCCCATCACGTGCACCGACGACTCGGGCCCGGACATGGGCACGATCATGAGCTACTGCCACCTCGACTTCGGCGTGGGAGCGGTGGGCATGCGCTTCCACCTCCGCGAACAACAGGCGATCCAGGCCTACACGGGCGCCGTGGGATGCCTGAGCGAGCTCCCGATTCTACGAGGCGACTACGACCACGACGGGGACCGGGACTTCACGGACCTCGCGACCGCGGACGACGTCCTCGCCCAGGGCTTCCGATCGCTCGGCGCGGAAGCCACGTTCGACATGGACGACGACGGCGACTACGACGCCGTCGACCGCGACCTCCTGGCGGCACTCGTCAGCGGAGCGCCGCCGGCGAGCGCCGTCGCGCGCAATGGCTCGGGGAGCAACCCGGAGTGCTTCGTCCCGATCGCGAATCCCGTGATGGGACAGACGTGGTCGACGCGGATCCTCGCGCCCGCGGGGCGGCTGACGGTGCTCGTGGTCTACAGCCTGCCGAGCTCGGGCACGTTCTTGCCCTACGGCGAGCTGCTCGTCGCCACGCCGGCCCTGGGGGGGCAGTTCTTCCTGCGGCATTCCGCGCTCTCGACCGGCACCTTCGCCACGCACAGCATGCCCGTGCCGTTCGATCCGGCTCTGTCCGGCCTGACGGCGTCGACGCAGGGCGTCCGGTTCGGTGGGCCTTCGGGACCCGAGCTCTGCAACGCGATCGACATCGTCATCAGTCCGTACGACTGAGGGTCCGCACGAGCGCGGACGCACCGGAACAGCGTGTCGAGCGCTAGAACTGCACCTGCGAGCCGAGCTCGACCACCTGGCTCGGCGGGATGCGGAAGTAGGTCGTCGCGCCCAGCGTGTTGCGCGTCAGCACGGCGAAGATGCGCTGGCGCCACAGGCTCATCGTGGGCTTGCGCGTCGGCAAGAAGCGCTGGCGCGAGAGGAAGAAGCTCACCTGGTCGAGCGGGAAGTCCATCCCGCGCGCGCGGCAGTGGCGCAGGATGTCGGGCACGTTCGGGTCCTCGATGAAGCCGTAGTGCGCGATCACCTTGTAGAAGCCGTCGCCCAGCGGATGGACCTCGACGCGCTCGGCATCCACCACGCGCGGGATCTCCTCCGTGGTGATGGTCAGGAAGGCCACCTCGGAGTGCACGACCTTGTTGTGCTTCAGGTTGTGCAGGAGGCCGGGCGGAGCGAGGTCCGAGCTGCCCGTCATGAACACGGCCTTGCCCTCGACGCGCGTCACCTTGCCGTGCTGGACGATGCGGATGAAGTCCTCGATCGTCGGCAGCGTCGCGCGCAGGCGCTCGGCGAGCAGCGCTCGTCCGCGCTGCCAGGTGGACATCAGCACGTAGACGCCGCCGCCCACGGCCAGCGGCACCCACGCTCCGGCGCGGAGCTTGTCCATGTTGGCGCCGAAGAACGCGAGGTCGATGAGCAGGAAGGGCAGGCCCACGAGGATCACGCTGCGCCGCCGCCAGCCGAAGTGCGCGCGCGCGACCAGGCAGAACAGCACGGTCGTGATCAGCATCGTCGTGGTGACGGCCACGCCGTAGGCCGTGGCCAGGGCGCTCGACGAGCGGAAGGCGAGCACGATCCCGAGCGTCGCCACCATCAGGATCCAGTTGATCTCGGGGATGTAGATCTGGCCGATCTCGTGCGCCGAGGTGTGCACCACGCGCATGCGCGGCGCGTAGCCGAGCTGGATCGCCTGGCGCGTCAGCGAGAACGTGCCCGAGATGATCGCCTGCGACGCGATCACGCTGGCCATGATGGCCAGGACGAACAGCGGCACCTGGAACCATTCGGGCGCCATCGCGAAGAGCGGGCGCTCGATCGACGACGGGTTCTGGAGCAGCATCGCTCCCTGCCCGAAGTAGTTCAGAGCCAGCGCGGGCAGCACGACGATCGTCCAGGAGAGACGGATCGGCAGCGCGCCGAAGTGGCCCATGTCGGCGTAGAGCGCCTCGGCCCCGGTCACCACCAGGAACACGACGCCGAGCAGCGTGAAGCCCGCGCGGCCGTGCGTCAGCAGGAAGCGCAGCCCGTGCAGCGGTGACACGGCGTGCAGCACGTCGGGTTCGCGCGCGATCTGCATCACGCCCAGCACCGCGATCACCAGGAACCAGGCCAGCATGATCGGCCCGAAGACCGCTCCGACCTTGCCCGTGCCTCGCGGCTGGACGCAGAACAGGCCGACGAGCACGAGCAGCGTGGCCGGCACGGCGTAGGGCTCGAAGGCCGGCTTGAGCTCGAACGCCGAGAGCACGGTGATCGCCGGCGTGAGCATCCCGTCGCCGTAGAGCAGGGCCGCGCCGAAGAGGCCCGTCGCGATGAGGAGCGTCTTGCCCTTGCGGGGCCCCGTGCGGCTGAGCAGCGCGGTGAGTGCGAGCACTCCCCCTTCGCCGTTGTTGTCGGCGCGGAGGATCAGCCCGAGGTACTTGATCGTGACCACCGCCACGAGCGCCCAGAACACGAGCGACAGGACCCCCAGCACCTCGGGCTCGCCGATCCCGATGCCATGGCCCGGAGCGAAGCACTCCTTGAGGGCGTAGAGCGGGCTCGTCCCGATGTCGCCGAAGACGATCCCGAGCGCCGCCAGCGACAGGAACGTGAGCCGCCGCCCGGTCAGGGCCGGCGCTTGCTCCGGAACGTCGACGGCTTCGCGGACCGACGAGGCAGGGGTGGTCGGTGGATGAACCAAGGCCAGGGGCGACCGGGGACCCCCGTGCGGAGAGTCCGGGCGCGGGGGCGGATTCCGGCCATTCTAGCCTCCCGGGCCCGTCCCCAAGAGGCCCGTGGGGCGCACCCGCGGCGCGCTATCCTCCCCCCGTGTTTGCGGGCTCGCCGCGCGGGCCGGACGCATTCCCGGAGGCTGCAATGGCGCACGAGATGATGGTCGCCCTCGATGTCGCGGATCCCGCGCTCTACCAGGAGTATCGCGCCGCGATGCGACCCTTGCTCGAGGCCGCGGGCGGCGGCTTCCGCTACGACTTCGAGATCGCGCGCACGCTGAAGAGCGAGGCGCCGCATCCGATCAACCGCGTGTTCGCGATCCACTTCCCCGACGCGGCGACCAAGGAGCGCTTCTACGCCGACCCCGAGTACCGGAGGATCCGCGAGCGCCTGTTCGTCCCCGCGGTGCGCGCGCGGACGGTCCTCGCCGAGTACGCGCGCTGACGGCCGCCGCCGGCCGTGTTCCCCGTGCGTGACGCGGGGCGAGCGCTGACGCACGCCGCGTCCGGCATCGCGACGCTTGGCGCGGCCGTTGCATGGGCGCGCGTCCCGCGCCCCCTGCTGCGATGTTTCCCGGAGTCCTCGGCTGCTCACTGATCGCCCTCGGCGCGATCGCCCCGCAATCGAGCGGGTCGGCGGATCCCGCAGCCGCCGCGGTCGAGCGCTGGCGCGCGCACTACGCGGCGGTCGAGCGCGAGCTCGCAGCTCGAGAGCCCGAGGGGCTCGACGCCGCTCGTCGCGCCGCGCGCGCCGAGCTGATCGCTTCGCTTGCCGCCTACCGCGAGCGCGGAGAGTTCACGCGCCAGGAGCGCGCGGACGTGCTCGTCCCGCAGTTCGTCGATGCGGAGGGTCGCCTGTGCGCGGTGGCCGAGCTCCTGCACGCGAGCGGCAACGACGCGCTCGTGCGACGCGTGCACGCCGAGGCCAACGACGCTTGGATCGCGGAGCTCGCCGGGGATCGCGCGTTCCTCGACTGGCTCGACGCGCACGGGCTGACGCTGCTCGAGGCCGCGCGCATCCAGACGCCTGCGAACACTCGAGGCCCCGGCGACTCGGCCGGACCTGCGGATGATCTCTCGCCGCCGAAGGACGAGCCCGCCGATCGACCGGGGTCGACGCCGGCGCCGACACTCGGTCCGGGCGCTCCACCGACGGTGTTCGGTGCGCCTTCCATCGTCAGCGCGGCCAGTGATTCCGCCGCGAGCGAGGCCTGGTGGATGTGGTGGGAGTTCAACAAGCTCACCTACCTCGGCGTGCGCGGCATGGAGACGCGCCTCGGGCTCTCCGCGTCGCCCGCGGACATCGCGCAGATGACGGATCCGCTGCGAGCGACGCGTCTGCCGCTCCTGACGCGGCTCCTCGGCGATACGAACGCTCAGGTGCGCGCGTCGGCCGCCCTGGCGCTGGGTCGCGTGGCGCGGGAGCACGCGGTGGAACCGCTGATCGCGGCGCTGGCGGATCCCGCGAGCCAGGTGCGCGAGCACGCGCTGCTCGGCCTGGGCGCGAGCGGCACGAGCGAAGGTGCCCGCGTGCTGCTCGCCGTGCTCGAGCACGGCGGGCGTGTTCGCGACGATGGCGAGCCCGTCTCGCCGCGCGCCGTTCCGCTCGCCATCCTCGCGCTCGCGATCGGCCGGCGAGCGGGGATGGAGCCCGGCGTCGCGCAATCGGTGGCGCTCTTCGCGCCGCGCAGCCCGGCGTCCGGGCGCGACGCAGCGCTCTGGGCCGCGTGCCTCTTCCACCGTCTCGCGCCCGATCCCGCGACCGAGGCGCTGGCGCTCGAGCTCCTCGCCGACGACGACGCGTCCCGCATCGTGCGCGCGGGTGCGATCGAGGCGCTCGGCGCGTCCACCGATCCGGCGGTGCTCGCACGGCTGCAGGACCAGCTCTTCGGGCGCGACCTCGAGCTGCGGCGCTCGGCAGCGCTGACGCTGGGGCAGAGCCCGCAGGCGCTCGCGACGAGCGCGCTGCTCACCGCGGGCGAGCTCGAATCCGAACCGCTGACGCGCGGCTTCGTGCTGCTCGCCCTGGGCATGCGCGGCGGCGTCGCGGCACGCGACCTCTTGCTGGATGCCTTGCGCAAGGGGCCGATCGCGGGTGAGCCTTGGGCCGCGCTCGCGCTCGGCATCCACGCCCGCACCTCGGGCGATCCGGCGATCGCGAGCGCGCTGCTCGAGGCCGTGCCTCACGCGCGCAACGAGGACTCGCGGCCGGCGCTCCTCGTCGCGCTGGGCCTGGCGCGGGAACCCCGCGCCGCGGCGCTCGCGCGGCGCACCCTGGCCGACGGACGCTCGCCGCGGGAGCGCGGCTACGCGGCCACGGCGCTCGCGCTGCTGGGCGACGACGCGAGCCGCGACTTCCTGCGGCTGCAGCTCGCGGTCGAGCGCTCGGGCTTCGTCCGCGCGACCATCGCCCAGGCGCTCTCCACGCTCGGCGACGCGACCGACGTGCCGAGCCTCGACGTGGCGTTGACGCGCCTCGCGGATCCCGTGCAGCAAGCGGTCACGGCGGCATCGCTGGGCCTGCTCGGCGAGCCGTCCGCGCTGGCGGTCCTCGAGCGTCGCTCGGACGCGTCGGAGGCGCCGGCGCTGCTCCGCGCGACCGCGCTCGACGCGCTCGGTGTCCTGCTCGAGCGCGGCGTGCCGATGGTCCTGCCCGAGGTCTCACGCGGTGCGAACTACGCGCTCTACGAGGACCTGGCCTACGAGCTCTTCCATCTGACGCTGTAGCGTCGCTCCGGCTGCAGCGGCCGCAGCGTAGGCTGTGCGCATGGCGCTGCAGCAGCTCTCCGACCACGAATGGGAGATCCCGCGCTCGGGCGCGATGCGCGTCCCGGGCCGCGTGTTCGCCTCGGAGAAGCTCGCGCGCGACATCGAGGGCGATCCGTGCCTCGAGCAGGTCGCGAACGTCGCCTGCCTGCCCGGGATCGTCCAGGCCTCGATCGCGATGCCCGACATCCACTGGGGCTACGGCTTCCCGATCGGCGGCGTCGCGGCCTTCGATCCGCGGGACGGCGGCGTGATCTCGCCCGGCGGCGTGGGCTTCGACATCAACTGCGGCGTGCGCCTGCTCTCCATCCGCGGCGTACGTCCGAAGAAGGTGCGCGAGCACCGCGGCGAGCTCGCGAAGGCGCTGCTCACCGCGATCCCGGCCGGCACGGGGCGCGGCGGCGAGATCAAGCTCAAGGCGCACGAGCTCGATCAGGTCGCGCGCGGCGGCGCGCGCTGGGCGGTGGAGCGCAAGTACGGCGAACCCGAGGACCTCGAGCGCACGGAGGAGCGCGGAGAGGCCGCGTGGGCCGAGCCGCGAGCGGTCTCGGCCGACGCGCGCGTGCGCGGAGCGCCGCAGCTCGGGACGCTCGGCTCGGGCAACCACTTCCTCGAGCTGCAGACGGTCGAGGAGGTGTTCGACGACGAGGCGGCACGCGCGCTCGGGCTCCTCGCGGGCGAGCTCACGGTCCTGATCCACACCGGCTCGCGCGGCTTCGGACACCAGGTGTGCGACGACTTCCTGGAGCGCATGCAGGTGGCCTCGAAGCGCTACGGCATCGCGCTTCCCGACCGTCAGCTGTGCTCGGCGCCCTTCGATTCCGACGAGGGTCAGGCCTACTTCGGCGCCATGGGTGCGGCGATGAACTTCGCCTTCGCCAACCGCCAGGTGATCACGCACCGCGTGCGCAGCGTGCTCGCGAAGGCCTTCGGCGACGTCGAGGTGCGCGTGGTCTACGACGTGTGCCACAACATCGCGAAGAAGGAGCGCCACCTCGTCGATGGCGTCGAGCGCGAGCTCGTCGTGCACAGGAAGGGCGCCACGCGCGCCTTCGGCCCCGGCCATCCCGAGATCCCCGAGCCGTATCGCGCGCTCGGCCAGCCCGTGCTCGTGCCCGGCGACATGGGCCGCTACTCGTTCGTGCTGCTCGGCACGAAGGAGGCGGAGCGTAGAGCGTTCGGCTCGTGCTGCCACGGTGCGGGGCGCGTGCTGTCGCGCAACAAGGCGCGCGAGCGCGCGCGCGGCCGCGACATCGCGCGCGAGCTCGCGAAGCAGGGCATCTCGTTGCAGGCCGCGGGCCGCGCCACGGTCGAGGAAGAGCTCTCCGAGGCGTACAAGGACGTCGCCGACGTGGTCGACGTCGTCACGCGTGCCGGGCTGGCGCGTCCCGTGGCGAAGCTGAAGCCGTTCGCCGTGGTGAAGGGTTGAGCCCGCGCGCTTGCACCCTTCAGTGGCGCTCGGAAGGATGGGCGCGCATCAGGGGCTCACCCGTTCCCTCTCAGGAAGGATCCTTCTTCATGAAGCGTTCGCGCCACCTGCTCGCAGCTCTCGCCATCAGCGCCTTGCTCGGCGGGTGCAACACGTTGAACCACACCGTTGGAAGGGGCCCGCAGGGACATCACGAGGACTCGAAGCGCGTCTGGTACGTGCTCTGGGGTCTCGTCCCGCTCGATGACGACTTCGACAGCCAGGAGCTCGCCGGTGACGCCAAGGACTACTCGGTCGAGTCGCAGTGGACGTTCACCGACATCGTGCTGAACATCTTCACGACGCTGCTGTCGTTCAACAGCCAAACCGTCACGGTCAAGAGCTGATCGCTGCGCGGCGCCCCGATCTCCACCGCGGGCGTGGGAAGGGCGCTTTCGCGACGCGCCGGCGAGCGCTCGAGGTCCTCTCGGGTACGACCCGGGGGGATCGCCGGTAGACTCTCGGCGAGTCCCCCGGCGGACCGGAGCTTGCGCGCTCGATCGACGGAGTCGGCCGATGTCATTCCGGTGATTCCGGGAACATCCTCCGCGGTGGACTCATCGGCCTGATCCCGGACTCGACCACCCTCGCGAGCGGATGGACCGCGGTGGTCGACCTGACCCTTCCTCTCCCCTGAAGTCACTGCCCACCTCCCGCCCGTTCTCGGCGTTCGAGGGAGCCGGTGCGCGTCTGCCGGCTCTGCGAATCCGTCGCGGCCCGGGCGCGCTGGTCGCGCTCGCAGTGGCGCTCGTGGGCGGTGCATGTATCGTCGCCGGTCCACCGCTCGAGAGCTCGCCGCCGCAGCCAGCGCCAGACAACCTGCCGAGCGGACGCTTCCTCGCATTGCCCGTGCTCGACGCGGACGGCGCATCGCTCGGGAACGTCGCCGACCTCTGGATCGACGCGGCCAGCGGCGCCGTGGTGTGCATCGTGGTGCGCCAGGCCGCGACCACGGCGGACGCGGCGACCGTGGAGCACGTGCTCGAGCCCTCGGCCCTGGCGCCAGATCCGGACGAGGGCTGCGTGCACCTCGTCGCGCCCGGCCCGCCCATCGAGCTGGAGGATCCCCGCGACCGCCAGGCCTTCGAGGGCCAGACGCCCTCCCGCGTCGCGGGCCAGATCCGCGCGGTCGAGCGTGCCCCCGGCGATCGGCTCGAGGTGCGGCTGCTCGACGGCGAGAACCTGATGCACCGCGTGCGCATCGAGGCCGCGACCCTCGTGACGCGCCGCGCGCCGCGCCTGGCCGTGGGCGAGAACGCCGCCTTCCAGGCCGTGGAGGCGCGCGACGAGCGCGGCAAGCTGTGGATCGCCTCCGCGCTCTCCCAGGACGACGTCCAGGTCGCCCTGCGCGACGAGCACGGCCGCCTCCTGTGGCGCGAGCTCGGGTGCGTGCAGGCCAAGGAGCTCCTCAGCGCGTCGGTGCGCACGGCCGACGGACGCACCGTGGGCGTGCGCGAGTGGTTCCTCGATCCGACCGCGAGCTCCCTCGTCGTCCTCGTGCTCGAGCTCGAAGGCACGAGCTACGAGCTGCGCTGGCCCGACCTCGTGCGCGACGCCGAGGGCGGCTGGCGCACGCCGCGGTTGCTGTCCGAGCTCCCGCTCCACACGCAGACGACGCAGCGCACCGAGCCAGGCCCGGAGCCCCAGCGGCCTCCGGAGCGCCCGCACGCGGCCGAGGAGCCGCTGCCCACGGGCTGACGGTCGCCGGGCCTCGCGCGCTCCCGCGCGACGGCCGCAGGCGTCACTCCGCGTCCTCTTCCGCGTCCTCGTCACGCCGCATCAGCGGCAGGTCGACGAGGAACGCGCAGCCGCGATCGCGGTTGGGCTCGAGGCGGATGCCGCCCTGGTGGAGCTGCGCGACGTTGCGCGCGATCGCGAGCCCGAGCCCTGCTCCGCCCCACGCATCCGAGTCCTGCGCGCCGTTCGAGCCGTTCGTGCCGGGCACGCGCACGCCGCGATCGAAGATGCGGTCGCGGTACTCCTCGGGGATGCCCGGACCCTCGTCGCGCACGGCGATGCGGACCTCGTCGCCGGCGCGGCTGGCCTCGATGGCCACGGGAGCGCCGGCGGGCGAGTGGCGGATCGCATTGCGCACGAGGTTCTCGACCATCACCTGCAGGAGCTGAGGGTCGCCCAGCACCGTCGGATCGACGTCGTCGGCCACGAGGTTCGCGACCAGGCGCACGCGGTGCTGCTCGGCGAGCAGCCGGCAGTGCTGCACGGCCTCCAGGAGGAGGTCGTTGACCGACACCGGCTGCGATAGCCGGTTCTTGTTCATGTCGGTGCGCGCCAGGATGAGCAGGCTCTCGACCAGGTTGCCGAGGCGCTTCATCTCGCGTTCGGCCATGTCGACGAAGGCCGAGCTGCGCTCGGGGCTCTTGCCCTCGAGCTTGGCGACCTGCGCCTCGGTCAGGAGCACGGCGATCGGCGTCTTCAGCTCGTGCGACACGTTGGAGATGAACTGCGCCTGCGCGCGGTAGCCGCCCTCCAGGCGCTCGAGCGCCGAGTTCAGCTCGTCCTCGAGGCGCGCGA
>Ga0111538_10006307_pt1 | contig 16062 bp, 18 predicted proteins | sample SoiMethybrSBSTD1_FD_79669 | JGI IMG/M metagenome (GOLD analysis project Ga0111538, IMG submission 79669) | Bulk soil microbial communities from a Populus tree surrounding site in Tennessee, USA - Soil MetaG P. TD hybrid SBSTD1 (version 2)... | ecosystem: Environmental > Terrestrial > Soil >...
ATTTAAAGGGTAACTGGGTTATTGCCGACGGTGCAATGAACAGATTCGACACTCAAGTATTTACTGCTAGTGGAACTTGGAATAAGCCTTCTGGCTGTAAGCGTGTCGAAGTTGAAGTAGTAGGTGGCGGTGGATCTGGTGGTGGAGCAGCACTAACAGGAGCTAGTCAGTCTTCTTCCGGAGGTGGAGGCGGTGCAGGAGGCTATTCTAGAAAGATGTTTTTAGCCTCTGCATTAGCATCGTCCGAACCTGTAGGAATAGGTGCGGGCGGTGCGGCTGCCACTGCTGGTGCTAATCCAGGAAATGCCGGAGGAGATTCTACCTTTGCTACTGCTAAGGCTTATGTTGTAACTGGTAGCGGAGGAGGAGCAGGAGGAGCAGGAGTAGCTAACGCTGCTCACTCTATTACTCTCTCTGGTAGTGGAGGAGCTTCCTCTGGTGGGGATTTTAATGCCACTGGTAGTGATGGCGGACCAGGTTGTACTTTAGCTGCTTCTCTTTCTGCACCAACTAATTATGGTGGAGCAAGTATTTTATCTGGAAGTGCTAGAGCTATGCCAGGTTCAGGAGCAGGTACAGCGGGTAAACAATACGGTGGCGGATCATCCGGAGCTGCTAACTACGGATCTGGTGGTGTTAACTTAGCATCTTTCGCTGGTGCTGCTGGTGTCGTAGTTGTAAGGAACTACTACTAGGAGGCTGTCGTGGCGTTTCAAAGTTACGATGAGCTTATTAAGATGGCCTCTACTAATCCTAAGAGGGCATCTGGTTATGTCAGACAGGCTCAGAATAGTGGAAGACCTGTCGTAAGTGCAGATAATCCAGGCTACTCTGATGATCCCAGATCTGAAGCTATTAAGAGATCAATGAAGAAGAGAATGATGGCGTCAAGTCCTCAAGATAAGACAATCGAACAACGTAAAGAATTAGGCTATTAATATCAACTGGCCAGGGCCTGCCATCAGGTACAGTCAATAAAGGAGTTTGTTATGGGAAACCCACTAAGTGAGGGTATTTATCCTCAAGATGGCGGGCAATCTTCGGTTGACAACGGTCAATCCGGCAGTCAATATGGCGGCCAGGCACAGGGAACTGGGTACAACCCAAACTTTCAGCCTTTGCTGAATGATCTTCCCCAGGACCTTCACGAGAAAGTACTTCCCCACTTACAACAGTGGGATAAGGGTGTAAACGAGAGGTTCGAAAAGTTACAGTCGGAATATGCACCATATAAGCCTATCTTATCTTCCGGTGTTACGCCGGATATGGTGCAAAATGGCTTGAATCTGATGAACTTGTTAGACACTAACCCTGAAGGTCTTTGGAGAGCCTTACAGGAAAACTACAAGTTTGGTCAGCAGCAAGAGCCAGCAGGTACCGGCCAGGGACAACAGACTCCTCCTGTAAATGAACCGGACCCGTTAGATCTGCGATTTAAGCAGATGGAGCAGAACTTCACTACTGTTGCAGAGCATGTTTTAGCAATGCGGCAGCAGGAAGAGAATGCCCGGCAAGATGCAGCAGTTGCCAAAGAGTTTGAAGATGCACATAAGAAGATTGGCCAATTTGACGATACGTGGGTGCAGGCTTATTGCTATGCACATCCGCGGAAGAGTGTCGAAGAAGTTGGCCGTATGTATCAGCAATGGCACGCTGCGGAGATGGCCAAGTATGGAGCTAGGCCAATTATCACGGGCGCTTCTGGTGGTGGGGTTCCGGGACATAATGTAGATGTGACTAAGCTCTCCGGTAAGGATACCAGAGCTTTAGTTGCAGATATGATTAGACAAGGTAAAGCTAACCAAGCTTAGGAGTTAGATCATGGCTGGTGCCGCAACCACGATGACCGTGGTGGATGGTGTACTTAAGGAAGTTTATGAGTCTCGCATTAGAGACCAGCTCAACAATGAGGCTATCACTCTGCGTCGAATTGAGAAGACCAGTGAAGGTGTCTCTCACGATGTTGGTGGTAAATATGTAGCGTTCCCTATTAGAACTCGTCGTAACCACGGTGTCGGTGCTCGTAACGAGAATGAGGCTCTTCCTGACCCTCGTTCGCAGGTTTACAAGGCAGCTCGTATTAACCTTGCTTATCTGTACGGTGCCCTGTCGTTAACCGGTCAGACGATGGAGCTTGCCGACACTAATACTCAGGCTTTCGTGTCCGTTATGGATGCGGAAATTGAGGGCCTTAAGCAGACTCTTGTCAAGGACACTAACCGTCAGATGTACGGTAGCTCCGATGGTGCTCTTGCTACGGCTACTGCGGATGGTGCCAACACATTTACTGTGGCTTCTGTACAGTATCTTGAGGTTGGCATGGTTATTGACGTCTGGGACCCGACCTTTGTTACTCCCAGAATCCAGAACCGTAACATTACTGCTATCTCCGGTCTGACTGTTACGTATGATGGTGCAGATGGTACTATTTCTAATAACGATATTGTTACTCGTACTGCATCCCAGCAGCGTGAGAAGATTGGCTTCAAGCAGATTATTGCTGCTTCTGGTCAGCTCTACAACATTAACCCAGCTTCAGAGCCTGTGTGGGCTTCTACTGTTGATGCTAACGGTGGAATTAACCGGCCTCTTTCTGAAGGTCTGATGATTAAGGTTGTAGACGCTGTTAGAACTGCCGGCGGTGGAGTTCCTACTGTCATCTTTACTAGCCTTGGTGTCCGGAGAGCTTATTTCCAGCTTCTCTCTCAGCAGCGTCGCTACAACGACACCACTACCTTTGCTGGTGGATTCAAGGGTCTGAAGTTTGAGACTGACGCCGGAGATATTCCTATGATCTCCGACTATGATGCTCCTCCTAACAAGGCGTGGTTTGTTAACGAGAAGCAGATTAAGCTGTACGAGGAGAAGGACTGGTCCTTTATGAACAGGGATGGTTCTAACTGGCAGCGAGTTATTCAGTCTTCGGGTAACTATGATGCGTATGGTGCCTACCTTTACAAGTACTGCCAGGTCGGTACCCATCAGCGTAACTCTCACGCTCTGCTTACGGATGTTTCGGAGGCTAGCTGATCATGGCTATTGTTGATGGAATGAGAACTCATGATGAGGGATTAGGTGTCGATAGAAAGTATCGTATGCCTGATCTCCTCAATGAGGAAGAGATGAAGATTTACTTTGCTGGTACTTATGGTGTCGGCATTGAAATTGTCGAGCTTTCTGATGAGATGCGTGAGAAGGCTACGGGTGTTGGAACTCTTGCTGCCCCCTCTGTCGTAGGAGATCGTGACCGAGAGATTTTCTTGCTTCGTAAGAAGCTCGGTCTTGATGATAATGATGATGAGGATACTGTCAAGGAACTTCACAGTCGAGTTATGACTCGTAGTGAGTTCGCAGACAAGTACGGTAAGCAGCCTGAGGTTAGGGCTCCTGAAGAGGCTGAAAAGCTTGAAGAGGAGCAGGAAGCCGAGCGTACCGGAGAGTCTGATGATCCTAATCGGTCTGAAAAGATAGAAGAGGATAAGCCTTCGGTGACGACTAAGACTTCTCCTGCTGAGAAGCTGAATCTCCTAACTAAGGATCAGGATAAGAAGTAAGAGGCAGGCGAGTAGGGGGCTTCGGCCCCCTCTCTATTGGAGGTATCAATGGCTAATAGCCTTAATGATAGTATGAAGGCATTCTTTGATGCCTCTATTCCATTAGCTTCTGGCGGTACCGGGACTGGTGGACTTGTCGTAGATAGTAAGGATTCAGCTAAATATCAGTCTGTTAGTAATTATAATACAGTTACTGCTCCGGCAGCGAACGCTGCTATTGCTACTATTGCATCAGGCAGTTTACCTGCTGGCTATTACAGAATTAATGCTGAAGTTAGTATTGATGCAGGAGTTCCAGCAGCGGCGGAGCGAGACAATATGGAACTTAGAGCCGGTGCAGCTGTTCTTAAGCGTTTTATAGTTAATCCTGTTGCTAGCCCAAGTCCTGGCATTATAGAGTTCTATAGGACATTGGATGGTTCTACGGCTCTTACTGTCAATGCTAACGGTGCGGCGACAGCTTCTGTCGTATACCGTGCTTCTATTACAGCTACTAGGGTATCCTAATGCCTACCCCTTTTGTTCCTACTGATGACGGTAGATGGGTAAATGCTGACTTCGAACGGCTAGCTAGGAACATTCAGGACTATGATCCTAATCTTCAACTTTGTTGGATACCTCCGGAGAATAGGACCAGGGAAGATAAGGCCCCCTATGCTGTCGTAGATATTAAAGCTCAGGCTGTAGTGTTACATGCTAGTGAGTTGGATACTCCTGCTGACATTCTTACTAGAATCTATCTAGCTGATAGTAAGAATGGTAATGTTCTTGATCAGATTGAAGCTCACAACTTAGCTGTTGCAAATCTTCAGCAGCAAGAGTGGAATGATGAGAGAGAGGATATGATGGATCAGGCAAAGTTCCTGATTAAATCTCCTCTCAATACTGTTAGATTTAATGGTAAGAAGCTGGATCATCTCAGGCGGCCTGTCCTATGAGCACATTAACCGTTGCTAAGATTAAGAGTCGAGTCAAGCGTAAGTTTGGTGATGAAGCTGGCGTCCAGATCACAGACTCCGATATCGTAGACTGGATTAATGATGCTCAGCGTAAGATAGCCAGCCGGAACGATTCTATATTAGAAAAGACAGCTACTACCAGCAGTGTATCAGGTCAACAGGAGTATACTTTTCCTACTGATATGCTGAAGTTTAAATCAATGAGCTATAAAGGCTCAGGTAACGTGTCGTATCAGATTATGCAAGGTATGACACTGAATGAATTTAACTTGTACATTGATGGCTGGGATGCTAACACGAGCGCACTAGGAGTTCCTGCTGTTTATGCTATTCATGCTGGAAAGTTTCTAGTCTATCCGATCCCTCAGGACTCTATATCTAATGCATTTAAGATCTACTACTGTCGTAAACCTATCGAAGTAGCTGTTGATGGAGATACTCCGGATTTGCCAGAAGATTATCATAGCATTGTCGTAGATTTAGTTCTTAAAGACGCTTATGAAATGGATGAGGACTGGCAAGCAGCAGCGGCTAAATCTTCTGAGACTAATGAGAATATTGACAGACTTAAAGATTCTGATGAGTGGACTAAGCGAGACACTTATCCATTTATTACTGTGAGACCAGAGGATCTATGATATGAATTCTAATTGGACTAAAGAGAACATAGCATGGGTTTCTGGTCTATTTGAAGGAGAAGGTACAGTAGGAGCATATACTAGAAAATCTAAAGAATATTTACATAGTAATGGTAGATGGTATAAACATAAAGAAGTATGTAAAATAGCTGTTCGAATTGGGATGACTGATGTTGATGTACTGTTAGAGGCAGCAGATATATTAAATCTCGGAGAAGTATATGGTCCTTACAAAGTAACAGGAGGTGGACACCTTTATATGAAAGGTAAAGAATATAAAAATAGATATAATCTTGAAATTTTTACATTTGAAAAAGTGCAACAAGCTATGATTTTAATGTGGCCCTGGTTATCACGCAGGCGTAGGCTTCAATTCGAAGAAGCAGTTGTTAAATATTTAGACTATAGTGGAAGGAGCTGACTTAAGTTGGGTGGTGAAGCCATTAGACTTGGCCCGTTTCACCGGTGGTCTTAATACAACCAGCGACCCTAGTACTATTGCTGACGTCGAATTAGCGGAGTGTGTAAATTTTGAGCAGGACTTAGATGGTAGTTTGAAGTCCCGGCCTCCTCTTAAAGAAATCTTTGGGCACCAGAACTTTACTAACCGAGTACTATTCTTGTGCGAAGCTGTTTTCGGTACAGACCATTATCTGATTTGTAGTACTTCGACAGGAATTTACTACTTTATCAATGGAGCCTTTACTTTAATTACAGCTACTTTTGAAGCCGGCGCTGCCGTCCAGTATGCAGATAAGGTCTATCTAGTCCCTAAGCCTGGCTCTGGATCAGGTGGAAAGTGGGACCCATCAGGTGGCTTCGTAGCGGTCGCAGCGATTCCTAAGGGGCAAGCTGCTGTCGTACACAAAGAGCGTCTGTATGTCTGCCCTGGTATTAAATCTACAGTTGATACTAGCCGTCTGAAGTTTTCAGATGCAGCTAACTTAGATTCTTGGCCTGGTGCTAACTTTATTGATATTCGACAGGGAGATGGAAATAAGCTAGTAGATCTGACTGTCTACCAGGACAACTTACTTCTCTTTAAAGAGCAGTCTACTCATATGCTTGCATATGATGCTAATCCTGCTGATGCATTCTTGCGTCCTATCTCTGACCATATCGGAGTTAATCAGCAGTGGAATGTTGTAAACTATGAGAACCAGGTCTATATATTTAGCGGAGGCTGGGTCTATGAAATTACTAACTTAGACTTTACTCGTATCAATGTCAAGATTCCTTTTATTAGAGATGAGACGACACCTTCAGCATTCTCAGATGAGTTTATCTTCCTGTCGTTGTTAGAAGATAGGCTGATCTGTCGATACTACAGGAAAATTTATGTCTATGGACTTAGGACTAGATCTTGGTCTGAGTGGGACTCTGACATAAATGAGCTACACTTCTTTGGCCCTATTATTACAGTACGACCTTTATCAGGTAATGAGTATTATGCCGGTAGCTGCTTGCAAGCTAACACGACAGTAATCAAGTTGTTAGACAAGCAGAATGCTACGGATACAGAGCGGTCATTCAGTACGACTGCTATTATGACTGATACCTACAGTAGAGTCACTTCTAATGGTCTAGGTGTAGCCGACACTGGGCAGACTTACACTAACTCTGGCGGTGCTGTATCTGACTACTCTACGACAGGTACCAAGGGGCAGCATAATCTAACCACAGTAAACGTAGCAAGGCTATCTACTGTAAATAGTATCAGTGTAGCAAACTTCGACGTTATGTTGACTTTCTCTACAAATAAATTAGCTGTTGGTGGAACTCAGAACTTTGAGCTTAAAGCTCGTGTTATTGATGCTAACAACTACCTGTACATAAGTGGGTCATTTACCACTACTCAAACGGTCACATATAGTTTAATTAAGGTAGTTGCAGGAGTAAGTACCAGTATTTCATCTGGTACTGTCGCAGGACTAGTCCATGCAGCTAATAAAGATTTTACTGTTAGATTTAAGGGTACCGGAGGGATTCTACAGCTTAAAATCTGGGAAACTCTGTCGGGGCAGCCAGCAGGGTGGACAGTATCTACATTTGACAGTGCAATTACAGCTGCTGGTGGAGCCTCTTTTGCTACTTCCCTAGGTGTAGGATCATCGAACGCACCTGTCGTAGCTAGCTTTGACAATTTATCAATAATCAATACAGAATTGACTACTAGTAGTATTACTTGCTTCATTAAGACAAAGAACTACGACATGGCTAGCTCTCATCAGTTTAAGAGACTGTGGTGGTGGGGACTGGATTGCATCACTAACAATGTAGTAGTAGGTACCGCCTCTCCTATTACTAGCAGTTTTGTTGTTACATGGGATCAGCTGCAAGCAAGCTACAACTGGGATCAGCTAAATACCTGGGATCAGCCACTTACTGCCCCTACTGTCGTAACGACTACTCGTCCTACTGGCATGGGTGTATTACGACAGTTTATTAAATTTGATAAGGGGCTTAGGTATAGACAGATTAGCTTTACAGTAACTCTTACAACAGTAGGCAGTACTGCTGATGGGCCAGCTAAGATTTTTACAATGACAATTATGACTAGACCTTCTCAGGTTGTATCGAAGGCGGTGTCGTAGATGGCAACTGGCACCAATCAAGCTATGCCTTATTTAGTAGGAAATAAAGTCTATGGATCAGGTAGAAGTTTTCCTACTTCTGGACCTGTCGATAGACTAGGGTATATAGAACGAGACGCAAAGGCTAGAGCGAGGCAGTCAGTAATGCTTCGTAGGATGAAAGCAAACGCAAAAGCTAATTACATGTCGTCGGATATGCTTAGGGGTATGTGATGGTTAATCTTGCAGGTGACTATGGCGGCGGCAATGCTCAGGCGAGGCAGCAGGCTCTTGCTAGATACCCTACTGGTGGTGCTGTAGGATCTGGACTGGGTAATTCCCTGCCTCCTAAGAAGACTACTTCTACTGCAAGGGGTAGGGGAGTAACTGCTGGACCTAGCGGTAAGTACTCTTCTGGCCCTTCTGCGCCCCCACAGGCTGCTCCTGGACCTATCGATCCTAATGCCTGGCTTGGATCTGATACTGGATACCAGGATCAGCTACGACAGTTACAGCTAGCTCTGACTAACTTCGGTGCTGATGTTACTCGTAGACAGGGTGATATTACCTCTGATTACGACACATCTAACCGTGCTATGGGTAAGCAGAAAGAGCTAGATCTTAAGTCTATGGAGTCTGACTGGGCTGGTCGTGGTATGATCAGATCCGGCCTCTACGGAGATGCTGTCGGAAACTATAACGAGGAGTTTAATCAGCGATTAGCTGAATTACTCTCTGGACGAGATAAGGCTCTTGCTCAATTAACTCAGGAGCAGCAAGCATTTCAAACTCAGCAGGAATTAGATAAACAAGCAGCTCGTGAGGCAGCTCTTCGCAGGAGAGCACAGGGCATGGGGATCTAATATGGGTAACTTATGGGACTGGCTGACCAGTGGAAATAACGTATTCACTGGCAGACCTGCACTCAGTGGACCCCCTCCTTGGAGAGGGACAGGTAAGTTTACGTCCGATAATCTTCTCGGTAGGAAGATGGACTTAGGTCGTGGCGGACCTGCTGGAAGTCAATTAGGCTTACCTAAGCCTGGATCTTTAGAAGAGATCCTAGGTGAACTACAGAGACTTCAAAACCCTAACCGGTATGCTGTCGATGATGATTTACTTGAGCGGATGGCTAGATCACAGGCATCAGCAGAATATGATCCTATTACTGCGGCACTGAGAGGCCAGGGTAATGCTGCTTCTCAGAGAGCGGAACGCAATAAGAGGCAGTTAGGATCTATGTACGAAGGTCTGTCGAATAGCTTAATGGGTGATATTGCACCTATTCAGCAGCAGTATCAGCAGACAGAACAGAAGACTGCTAATCAGTATGCAGGCTTGCAACAGCAGATTAAAGATCAGTACGCTTCGTCTCAAACTGAACAAGAAGAAATGATGAAGCGTCTCAATATTCAGGCTGCGGCCCCACAGGCTTTAGAGGGACAGCAGAGTGACAGAAACTTTGCTGTAACTCAAGCTGCCCAGCAGGGTCAGAATGTCCAGGATCAACTTACACAGCAAGGTGCTGGCGCTGTAACTTATACACGACAGGGTTCGGAATTAGCTCGAACCGAAGGAACTAATCGTCAGGCTGACTTAATGGCAGCGCTGTCGGAGTACCTTAGTGAGGTCGAGGGCAAGGTTGCAGCTAATGAGGCTGCTAAATCCTCTGCATACCAGTCTAACTTATTAGGGCTACAGCAGAACGCCTCTAAGAGTGCATCCGAAAATGCTCAGAGGGACTTTGAGAACTATATCAAGGTTCTTGGAGTAATGCGCTCTATGCAAGGAGGGCAAGAGGAGATTGGACCTGTAAAGAGTCCTCTGGATGTTGGCCCTAGAGTAATGGGCACCTTAGGGTTAGATGCTAATACTGCTCAGCAGGTACAGAGTGCCTTTATGTCTGCTATTAGCTCAGATCCTTTGATTATGGCCGGTACCAATCCTATGTCAGGAATGGCACTTACCAAAGAGGCTCTTGCTAATAGAATTGTCGAAGCAGGTAGGGCTAGAGGTATGAGTGGTGCAGCGCTTAATGCCCTTCAGAACGTGGCCTTGGAGTACTTCGGGAGACAGTAATGGCCGGAGTTGACTATAGCAATATAGCTAAATATTTCTCCACTGCGCATACACCGACGACTAAAGCAAATGATATTGCTAAGTTCATTCTGCTTAATGCTGACGTGCAGCGTGGCGGATCAAGCGCGGGCAGGGAATCTCAGCCATCCCTGATGGGTCGTATCTTTGACGTCCTATCTAGGCCGCGCTATGCTGTAGCTAACGCAATGAAAGGCCTTGTCGAAGGAAATCCTGATATTAGAGATATCATCTCTGGGTTGTCTGGAACTCAGAAGACATCTTTTAGTGATGTACTTTCGAGTGCGGGAGTTCCTGATAGCCCAGAAAAATCTATGCTTGGACTTGGATTAGATATTGGTGCTGATCCTATTAACTTTGTCCCTGTAGCGGGCATCATTAATAAGATAAAGGCAGCTAAAGCTACTGCACCAGTTATACCAGAAGTTACTAATATCCAGAGATTGATTGCTCGTGGCGATCCTATTAATCCTGAGCTGTACGGATTACCAGCACGGGAAGAGGGTGCGTTACCAGCTGCGCTGACCGCTAGAGCCGCTGAATCAACTCCTGTATTTCCAAGAAACGCACTTGCTGAAGGTCCAATTAGGTCTACAGTTCCTACTCTGGATTTGCCTGGTGTCGAATCTTCTAGACTACCTCTACCGCCTATTACGACACCTTCTGTCGTAGATGATGCTGCTAAGACGACAGGGCAGATTCCGTTTAAGCTGGATGTTAAGAAATCAGAGCCTCCTAAGGTTGAACCTGTCGTAGAGTCTGCTCCTGCACGAAGTACTACAGGTCAAGAGTTTGAGCCACGACATGCTAAGATAGCAGACGAGATTCTGTCGAAGTTCAATCCTGATAAATCTACAGCTCTTATTAATAAAAAGCATCCGGATACGCTTAATGCTAAGCAGCAAGTCTGGCTGTACCACCGTGCTGTTAATGCAGCTAAGACTATTGCTAAGAAACCGGAATGGGTAGCTTCTCATGCGCATAAGATTTATGCAGCTATGGAGGAATCTCTCCGAGCTAAAGGCTACGTTCCTCGCCTGGGTTCGGGAGAAAATGTCAGCTTACACGACGTTATCCGACAGATGGGTGGCCCGACTCAAGCGAAACTGGTATTAGACAACTTTGCTAGAGATCTGACAGAAAAGAATCCCATCTGGGAGGCTGTCGGAGGGCTTAGGGCTGCTAATGCTATCGATGAGTCTAAGTCTGTTGAGTTCATTTTAGACAAGGCTACTGAAGCTAAGTCTAACTTGATGGCTAGTAATGCCCTGTCGGATGCAGGCGAGAAGTCAGCGGTCAATATTATTATCAAGCTTGCTAATCAGGCAGCTAAGGTAGCGCCGATTAGTCCCGCATCCGAGAGTGCTACTAAGAAACTTCTTAGCCAGGTGATGTACGGTGGAAAGCCTCCTGCACAGGTTGTTACTGAGCTTAAAGCGGGGATGATTAATGACATCCTTGCAGGGGGCAAGGCGTCTAGACCTGAACTTAACCATTCGATGACTTTAGCCTTAGAGAAGAACTTTGGTAAGATACCCGCATGGGCTGTGAATGATAATAAAGCTGTAGAGTTTATGATGAGTCGATTTGCTACCTGGTGGGGACAGAAAGATCTCCGACCTATGTCGTTAAATGCTATTGGTGCATCTTCTGCTACAGCAGCGGCTAGAGGTAGAGCACTGAATAGCCTGTTTAAGAACTATGATGAGACAGCTAGAGCCGAAGGATTATCTGTTGCTCAGGGATTAGGACAGCCTACATCGGTCCATACAGCTAGATTAGCCGATGAGATCTCTAAGATGATGTCCAACCTTGTTGGACAGGTAGCTGGCAGCTCTGTTGCAATGCGATCCGCTGTCGATAGAGGTATGCTTAATAAGTGGATGAGAAATTATGGTACAGGCTTTGAATTTACTAATGGCAAGGTCAAGGATATCACGGGTGCTGTCCATGATTACTCTAAGGGAACTGACTGGCTAAATAGCTGGAAGACAGCGGAAGTAAAAGAGGATCCTGAACGTTGGCTGTTCAAGGTTCAGCAGGCCATGGAGCAGGCTACCCGTGAGAAGGCCCTGTTTGATGAGATGGGAGAGCGGTTCGGTCAGCGTGCCCCTGGTGGAGGCTTCAAGGCCAAGATAGAGGGCCATCCGTACTTAGAGGGCTATTATTTTCCGGAGGATATAGCTAAGCAGATCCCTCGTGTCGTAAAGGACTGGACTAATCCACTTAGAAGTAAGGATTCGCTCTTGTCATTTTACGACAGGTTGCTCTCTATGTGGAAGTCTGGTGTTACTATTTACCGTCCAGCTCATCATATTCGTAACCTGATCAGTGACTCTTATCTTGGCTGGATGGATGGCGTTAATTCAGTAAAGCCGTATATGTTAGCTGCTAGAGTTCAGCGGACGATGAAGGATTCGTATCCTACGCTGTCGGATGTTGATAAGCTAGTTGAGCTAGGTGTCGTAAGTAAAAATATGCGTACGCCTAGACCTGGTGAGATCTTGTTCAGAAATCAGAGTGGCGTACCATTTACAGCTCAGCAGATTGGCGCGGTTGCTCATCAGAAGGGCCTGTTAGAACACACTAGGACAATTGAAGATATCATTGACCTAGGCGAGGATGCTAAGTGGCAGCCTTTTGGTGGAAAGGTTCAGGCTGTCGGAAGGGCTGCATCGGAGCTTACGAGCCACAATACTAGACTAGCTCATTTCATTGATAAGATTCAGAAGTCAAGAGGTAGTAACTTAGAAGAGATCTTTGAGCAGGCTTCTAGGAGAGCTAGAAAGTGGCATCCTACAGGATTAGACTTAACTGACTTCGAGAAGAAATTCATGCGTAGAATTATTCCATTCTATGCGTGGATGAGAAAGAGCACTCCATTACTTCTTGAGGGTTTAGTTATGAATCCAGGCAAGACTCTTGTGGCCCCTAAAGTTTACGGTGGCATTCAGGAGGTGCAGGGAATGGAGACTAATGGGATCTCTGATCCATTCCCTGTCGATCAGATGTTTCCTGAGTGGCTTAGAGCTGAAGGTTTAGGGCCTCTGTCGTCAGGTGATGGTTGGCTAGGTAAATTCTCTAATCAAGAGCAGCCTGGCTATGTAATGGCAGGACAAGGGCTGAACCCTCTTACTTCTCTTATCGCTCAGGTCTCACAGCCAGGTAAGATGCTCTTAGGCGGGCTAACTCCTGCTGCATCAATTCCTATAACACTAGCTTCCGGCCAGAACTTGCAGACAGGCCAGCCTATTAGCGGTGTCGATGCACAGCCAGGGGCTATGGAAGAATACCTTGGCTCTCAGGTTCCTGTTTGGAGTATGCTTCAAGGTATCACAGGGATTACTCCCTTTGGAACTGAAACTAAGAAGAGTAGTAGCGGTCATACGACAGAGGCTATCGTTAACTTCTTGACAGCAGCCGGGATACGTGGTACTGGTCCGTATATAAAGCAAGGCATTTACGAGTCTACTAAGCCTAAACAAGTTGAAAGATCTGCTCAGAAGCAGGCTTTCTTAGAGCAACTAAGGGAGCTGACACAGTGACTATTCTGTATCAGCAGCCACAGCAACAGCAGCTTGGTATGCTTCAGCCTGGATTCTACCAGCAGCAACCACAGATGCAACCACCCTCCCCTACGACAACGGACTTTATTAATACTCAGCTACAGCGTTTGAAGCAGAGAGCTGCTCCTCCTGTTTTAACACCAGGATCTAGAGCAGTTCCTATCAATAGGGCTATTGCTGACCCTTCTAACTTCAAGGGCTACTACCAGCAATTAGCTACTATTAAGCAGATTGGACAAGAGCAAGTAGCTAAGGCTAGTGCTGAGGCTGCCCTGGCTCGTCTACAGGCTTCACAGGCACTGAATAGTGCTGGTTCTGCTGTCGGAGGATACACGTCAAGTTCTTCTGGTGGCAAGAAAAAGAATACTGGCGGCGGTGGACCAGGAGCTATTGGTTCGGGGTTAGGAGGTAGCTTACCTTCTAACCCTAAAGCTAACTTCCAGTATGCTCAGAATATTGCCGGTAATTTTGGTTGGAATAATGCTGCTGAACTAGCAGCCTGGTACACGCTCGGAATGAAAGAATCTGGATGGAATAATAATGCTCAAAATCCAACTTCGACAGCCTATGGCATAGGTCAATTCTTGAATAGTACATGGGCTGGCTATGGTATCCCAAAAACGAGTAACCCTGCACTGCAAGTGGAAGCTATGGCTAGATACATTAAAGCCAGGTATGGTTCGCCTTCAAGAGCACTAGCATTTCACCGCAGCCATAACTGGTATTAGATCTTGATCATGTAAATATACTACTGTAGGACTGATAGTGGATAAAGAAGAGTTAGCTTGGGCAGGTGGGTTATTTGAGGGAGAAGGTACAATAGGCTGTTGGAGAAACACAGGAGGTAGGCATTTTCAATTTGTTTCTAGATTAATGATTACAGATGAAGATGTGATATATAGATTTGTAGATGCAGTAAGGGATTTAGTATTCTTACAAGTGCACGAAGCTAAGCGACTATACGGCAGCGAAAAGAAAATCAGGTATACTGTATCAACCAGCAACTATAAATCTACTAGTTCATTAATTAATGGTCTATGGCCCTATTTAGGACAGCGACGTAGAAATCAGTACGAAGATGCCCTGCTTAAATACCAAGAATGGTCAAAACCTTTATACTAATAAAGGTAGAAAAGACAGGATGTCTCGTGCGTGGGTACAAAGACCGATCGAATAATAAGCGTAACCAAAGATCTATTACTGTTTATCGGAGGTTCGGCAGGTATAGGGTATCAACAAATTACAGGAAATGTAAATATATGGTTATTAGGTATATTCGCACTGGCAGCCGGAATACCGGGCTTTACGAATTTGAATATGCTCTTACGTGGTACAATTATAAAGTTGCCATCACAATCGCAAGCTGCACCGCCTTCTTTACCGGAATCGGACAGCTCGTCATCAAATTAATAGGGGGATAAGTGTGGAAAGAGTGCCGGTTCCTAGAAAGATTTGGTATGCTGTAATTGCTTCATACGTGTCTGGGATTCTAGTAACCGGTAGTGGTCTGGTTTACATGAATCATGTAGATACAGAGAGCAATAGGAAATGGTGTAGTCTAGTTGTGACCTTAGATGAAACCTACAGGCAGACACCTCCTACGACAGAAGTAGGCAGGAAGGTGGCTGTATCAATTAATGGATTACGACAGGATTTTAGGTGCTGAAATGACTCTTATTGAGAAGATTAATTACTATGCTAAGGGTGTCGTAGTCATTGTTGGCGGTGCTGCAACTGTGGCTACTGTCGTAGTGGCAGCTACTAAGGATGGAACTTTAGACGGCGGGGATGTCTCCGTTATTAGCACTGCGTTAGTAACCTACATAGGCACTGTCGTAGGAGTTATTGTTAAGAGGAATGTTGATCCTCCTAACTTGGAGCGATAATGCTCTTAATACCTGGCTACACATACGTCGATCTAGGTCCCGATGGTGGGATCTTTGACGAGACGAAACATCCTAAGGGGTGCATACACACTACAGAAGGAACTAGCTTACAGGGTGCGGAGAATGCGTTCAAGGCATATCCTCCTCATCTAGGGTATGATCCAGCAAGAAAAATGAAGCACCAATATGTCTCATTGGATCGATACTCCTACGCTTTCCGTAAGAGTGAAAGTGACGATGAGTGCATTATTCAGGTAGAAATAGTAGGGTTTGCTAGGGATACTCACAATTGGCCAGATGAATGGTACCGTAATATTGGAGAGGATGTTATTAGGCCTCTTCGTGAGCTAGTAGGCATCCCTAGCAACTACTTAACTTTCTATGGAGAAGACTCTGGAATTATACTAGCATCTCCTAATTCTCCAATCAGATTAACTGATACCGAGTTAAGAAACTACAGTGGATGGATAGGACACCAACACGTTCCTGCTCCTGATGAGCACTGGGACCCTGGTAAGTTCAACATCCTAAAGGCACTACAGTATTCGGAGAGCGACATGACGCCAGAAGAGCATGGCATGTTAGAAGGTTTGAATAAGGCTATTGGCACTACATTTGCTAATGGCCGGGGTCTTCATGGTGACGTTCTTATGCAGACCCAGGATGAGACAAAAGCAGTAAGAGCTGAAGTTGCTCAGATGAGAACTGAACTTACTACGCTTTCTGAACAGATTACCTCGTTACTGTCGAGAGGTCTTCAGGGGTCCGGATCTATTACTTTTCACCCGA
>Ga0111538_10006308_pt1 | contig 16061 bp, 12 predicted proteins | sample SoiMethybrSBSTD1_FD_79669 | JGI IMG/M metagenome (GOLD analysis project Ga0111538, IMG submission 79669) | Bulk soil microbial communities from a Populus tree surrounding site in Tennessee, USA - Soil MetaG P. TD hybrid SBSTD1 (version 2)... | ecosystem: Environmental > Terrestrial > Soil >...
AGTTCTCTGGTCGACGTCACTATCAAGCGGGATCCCACTGGGCGATCCGACGATCCGGCGGCCCTACTGACGCATGGCAAAGGCGCAGAAGATTCTCTCTACCTGCAAGGCTTGCCCCAATCAGATCGCCGTCAGTGCCAAACATGCCAGCCCGATGCAGGGTGAGCCGACATCGTCGCACCCCAGGCCCCTGGCGCCTCGCTCGGTGAGATGCGACCGTTGGATAGTCAGCGAGCAACTGCAGAATTAAGGACCGCAGCGGCCAGCCATCGCGTTTGGCGCGAGCGTCGCAGCCCACCGCGCCGGATCTATGTCCCGAATAGGAAAGCTCGGTATGGGGCGTATTCAATACCGTCGGAACCTCACGCGTCCAGAATCAGCCGTGGTTCGGTGTGCGCCCACCCCCATCGTTCCGGTCGCGGTGCCGGTCCCGCAGGGTGTAATAGCGTCGCGTCTGCCAGTAGAAGAAGCGTGGTGCGAGCGATGCGACGATCGCGCCCACGGCCCATCCCACCGCAAATCCCGTCCAAAAATCGGTCATCGACGCTCTATGGTCGCAGGTCGTTGTCGGCGTCGTGGAGCGCGATTGTTAGGAGGGCCCCGATCGTTTGCCCCTTGGTCTCCATCGCCCGGAGATCACCCAGAATCTCCACCTTGGTGCGGGTGCGGTCCTTCGCGTCCGTCAGCCTGGGGTAGAAATCGACGGCATGCTGCACATCAGTCAGAGGCCGGAGTTGGGCCTCGAGGTGAGCGCGTAGCTCCCACAGGTGCGGGCCCAGGACGGAGCTGGGCGATGTCTCTGGCATGGCGGCAGAGGATAGATCATCATCACTCGATTTTGAAGCGACTTAGTGGCCCCATCGATCGCAGTCAAGTTGGAGCACGGCGTTCGCATGACGGCACGCCTACGCGCGTGAGGGCGCCGTCCACTCAGTTGACGATGAAGCCGCCGAACAAGAGAAATAGGAAGATGATCGCAGTGGCGATCAGTAGGAACACGAGGCCCACAATTCTGATGAGACAGCCGGCAAGCGGGAACCCGAGCCGACGACGCTCCGCCGGCCGCCTCGCCCACGGCGCGTCTTCGACCTCGTAACGCGCCCGGCCTCGCGCGCGCTCCTCGGTAATCTCCTTGAGCAGCTCCCCCAGCGACGACGGCGTCCGCGGCAGCACCTCGGGCTCCGCCGGTTCCTCCGGCTCTGCGCGCCTCGGCCGTCGGCCGAAAGCCGGTTCCGAGGAAGGCTCGGTCGCACGCCGCCTGGACGGCGAACGGAAGTCCGGGGCCCCGGCAGGCCGGGTCGGCACGCTCGGTGTCCGCGGGGTATGCGGCTTGCTCGGCTGATCTCCGAACTTCGCGCCGCAATTGCCGCACACAGGACCGTCGAGCCACACTCCCTCGTGGTGATTGGTGCAGAAGTAGCGCACCTCACCGTCGGAGCACGCCTCGCAGTCCCCTGGCTCACCCTGCGTCGTGCCGCAGGTCGGACACCGCAGAACGACGCTCATGTCGAACTCTGCTCCGGCGTCGGAACCTCTTCGAGCGCCTCGGGATAGCAGCGCCGGATGTGCTCCTCGGGAATATGCAGCCGGTACACCTGCGGCAGCGATCCGCGTATCCAGCGAGCGACCGTGGGGACGCGAACGAACGGTCCAAACATCTCGCGCGCGAGCCTGCGCGACAGCGCGACGGTCGTCAGCACCGGCGTCCTGGCATACGCAGGGTAGATCTCGTAGCGCTCTTCCACGTGATCGTGGCCGCGGATCATGTGCGTCACGGGTCGGCCGAGCGCCGCGCTCAATTCGCAGAACGCCGCGAAGTCCTCGTAGCCGAACTGACTCCCGCGCGACGACCGGTTCGGCAGCTTCTTCCTCGCCCGCGGGTGCGCGCGGACCCAGACGAAATCCAGCAGACACTGCAGATCGTTCCAGTCGCCGCTCTGGGCGAGCCGCTCGTGGAGATCCCGGAGCGGAAAGCCGCCATGCGCGACGAGCAGACCGTCGGGAAAAAACAACGCCCGCGGCGCGTCGGCCACGATTCTGACGGCGAGCTTTCCGGCGCGGCCGATCCACTCGTGCGCGAGATTCTCGTTGAGGAAGTCCGAAAAATCCGAGGGCGACACGGTAGCCGTGAAGCGCGAACCGCTGTAACCGAGGGCCTCGTCGTGATTGCCCGCAACGAGGCACAGGTGCGACGAACGGCGAAGCATCAGCTCGAATACCCTCAGCAGTGTCTCCAGGCCGTACCCGCCATCGTCGAACAAATCCCCGAGCAGGACGATCCGAGCGGACCCGTGCGCCTCTCGCTCTGCTTGACGATCGATCAGCGCGAGGGCGGCTTCGAGCGTGAGCAGGTCGCCGTGGAGGTCGCCGATGAACCAGAGAGGGGTGTCCGAAATCTCCAAGATCTTCAACGCCCGATCGGTGCGGTCCTCGCGCTGCTCGTCGAAGAGCATACGGAGACCGCTCTCAGAGTCGAGCACCGTCTCGAGCTGCTCAACCGTCCCGCGCATGCGCGCGCGCACCGCACCGGGAACCATCGAGGCCGCGATTCCATCCCAATCGAGGTCGTGAACATCGACGACGGGTTGGATGGGCGGCGGCGGTGTGGGCGCTAGCGCCTCGGCGGGAGCCGGTTGTTCGGCCTCCGCAGCGGTCACCGGCTCGGCAGGCGCGTGACCGGACGGCGCCTCGCCGATATCCGGAGAGTCCCCGGTCTGCGGGTCAGCCGGCACGGGCAGTCAGGGGAAGCTTGCTGATCCCCTTGGCGCTGCGCCCCGCGGCCAGCACGTCGCCGTCATTCAATGGTCGTGGGGTCGTCAGCGGGGCGCCGTTGAGAAGCGTCTCGTTCACCGTGCCCGGCGCCGGCGTCACGATCCACTGACCGTCCGGCCGCCGCTCGACGATGCACTGCTTGTCGTCCCAGAACTCCGCCTCCGCGCCGAAGCGGCGAAGAACGGCCTTGCCGATCTCTGTGCGAATCCCAACCGGCAGGGACTGGCCACTGGACGTCACCAGATGAATCCGGTTCGACGTCAACTTGGCCCCGGCAACCGCGGCGGTTGCGGGGCTGCGGTCGGGACGCGTTCCGCCAGCGCCTCCACCTGCCGGTCGCGCCGGAATGCCTGTGGCAGTGCCCGTTGACGCCGGCAGAGTAACGGTCTTCGGCGCGCGTCCGCTGAGCGCCGCCCGAATCTCGGACGCAGTTGGGCGCGCCGCCGCGTCGGCAGACAGACAGCGGTGGAGTATCGCACTGACCTGGGCGTTGTCCGCCGGAGCCGGCATCACCCCCAGCAGCGCCGGCGGCTTGATGTCGTACGCGCGCACGCGCTTCGCGTACTCCGCCTGATCTTCATTCCAGTACGGATGATCGCCGACAAGGAGCTCGTAAAGGATCAGGCCTGACGTGAAGATGTCGGAGGCGGCGGTCGGAATCGCCCCCCGCGTCATGTGCTCCGGCGAGCGGTAGTTATCCGTTCCGATATAAGCCTGATACCCGTGCCATGGCGCCTTGCGGTCGGCGAGGAGCGAGAAATCCATGTCGATGAGCTTCAGCTCGTAGCCGGCGCTCAGCGACTGATCCTTGATCAACAGTGCGTTCGCCGGCTTGAGGTCGGCGTGGACGATCTTGGACTCGTGCAGCGCGGCGATGCCCGCCAAAAACACCTTGGCCCAGGTCACGTGCCTCGCCCACACAGCAGGGTCGCGCGTTGGCGCTACCTTCGTGCGCCGGTGTATGTCGCGTTCCTCCTCGAGCATGTGGTCGAGATCGCGCGCGTTCTCGACGAGCTCGAAGGCCGCAAAGTACGTGCGGCCGCCCCATGTCTCTTCGAACGCATCCATAAGACGAACCGCATAGCGTGCGGCCTTGCCGTCTCGGACCCGACGCGACAACTCCTCCTGATACTCGACGAACTGCGGATACCAGATCACCGCCGGCGACGGCGACTTGTACTGCTTGAGAAAGACCTTCCCGCCGCCAGGGCCATCGGCCGCGTACGAGATCGCCATCATTCCCGGGCCGAAGATCTTCGTGACGCGGTATCCGCGAATCGAGTCTCCGACCCTGAGCTTCTTCGCCATCCGTATGCCCGTCGCTCCGCCGCTTAGAGCGCGACGGTCTCAGCGGAGCGTGACACGCTCGCCGCGAGCTGCTTGAGCGTCGTCCGGAAATTCGCGGGATCGCCGGTGAACTTCTGAAGCGCCTCCTGCGCGTTCAGCCCGTCGTACTCGACGACTTCCCACTCGCTCTTGTCGATTTGGCTGAGCCGGTCGTAGCCCTCGAAGTTGGGGGCGAACAGGCTCAGGATGATGCGGTTCGCCATCACAACGTTGGCGACGTCCTGCAGCGAGCCCCCCTTCGCCTCGGGGATGGTCATCGTCTCTTTGAACGACGCGTCGGTGAAGACGACCACGACGCGGGCAGCGTCACTGCGATAGCGCCATTTGTTGGGATCTTCCGACTGCGAGCCTTTCGGCGTCGCTTCCATCGCCGCAACCTTGTAGACCGCGTCGAGCAGCGACTCCGGCTCGTCGCCGCCACCCTGCGCCTGCAGCGACGCGAGCTGTGCCTTGAGCGCAGCGGTATCGCGGACGAAGGGATGGTCCTCAATCCACTCAATCCCTTCGGACGACGCGGCCTCGATGTCGCGATACCCGACGACCTTGCCGCGCCAGTCGCGGACGGGGGCGGCGTTGTTGGCGCCACCTGAGCTGAGCGAGTCGACGAACGCTTCGATGTTCTTCCGCAGGGCATCGATGATTGGCGCCATGCTGCCGCTCACGTCGATGAGAAACACGACGTCGGCAACGCCCTTCGTCTTCGCGCGTGTCTGAGGCGCGGCAGCGGATGCCGCGGGCTCCGTCTGTCCAGTCGAGGCCGGTACTGCAGGATCCACGGCGGGCTCGGGCGCGGCAGAAGGCGGCTCTGCGGAAGGAGTCGCGACCGCGGCGTCGTGCGACGGGGCGTCTACTGCAGTCGGTGAGATCGTTCCGGTGTCGTCTGTTGCCATCTATCGCTCCGCGGAAAGCCGGTTTAAGAGCCGAATGTCCTAGAGCCAGGGCTTATGCAGAACCCAGTCCACGTTTGGGACGGACGCGAGCTCATCGGCGCGGCGGCAACACTCTTGAGGACTGGACTTATGAATTCGCCGAAGCGGAATCTGTTGCTCGCTACAGTCGCAAGGCACGATGGCGTCGCACCGACCGTTCGCAGGTTGCAGCGCAAGTCTGTTTCGGGTCGGACGGCCGACCCAGGGGGCAGGTTGTGCGCAGGGGCAACAGGAACGTTGGACGCGGCCGAGCTGCAGCACGGTCGTACGACTGGATGGCCCTGCTGTTGCAGTCTCCTGATGCGGAGGCATCGATGGTTGACAGCAAACGTTCACAAAACACACCCGGGCAGACGGATAGCATTCATGACAAGCCGAAACGAGATCCGGCGCCTGGACAAAGCACTGCGAGCGACTGGGACATGGACAAGACGAAGCCGAGCAGTGCGCAACACGACGATGCTAACCGGGCGCCCGTCGGTGGACAGCACAACGAGCAGAACCCGCAGTTAAAGCGCAACAAACCGTGAGACGGTTGGTCGGCTTCCCATTAACATCAGAGGATCTCTCCTGCCAGTCTTCGAGCGCTGTCGTACTTGCAGAACCGACAGGCGCTTAAGAACCGCTCTCGCGTGTCCGCACTTGGTTGCGTCGAGGTTGCAGCGTTTCGTGTCACTCTGCCGCGTTTTGCCTTGCCGTATCGCGAAATCTCTATAATTTCTCGCGTTTTCGTGTGCGTGGGGCGACTCTTAATCTGCGGGTTGAGGGTTCAAGTCCCTCCGGACACGCCAAATTTTTCGGGTCCATTCCAGTCACGTCTCTAATGACTGGTTCGCGTCGGTGTTGCCCCCCAACCATCTCTCGTGAAGGCATCACGTCCCGCCGCCGGCTGAGGAATCTCAGGTAGGACATCGGTCCGTTTCGGACCCGTCGTGACCATCACCACACCGGGCGCTTACACGATCCGTGATGTCAGCGCTGGTGGGCGGATTCTCGCCGAGCCCAAGCGCATGCAGGAGTTCGTGGATGACGATCATCTCGGCGCCGGTGGCATTCCGCGACGCATACGGGACGAATCGCGAGTCACACATATAGATGACGCGGCCGCCGACTGCCGTAAAAGCCAGCCTTGTTCGATTCTTCAAACAGGCCGCTGACACGTTCCCCTCGACAAAATACAGATCGTCCAGATATTCCGCAGCGCTTCGGCCAGTGCTGGCCAGGCGCTCTGTCAACCTGTGCTTGCCTCCATCGACGAAGTCGTTCAGCACGGCTTGGCAGCCCGGATTCGTCAGTTTCCTCCGGGCACCGGCCACCGCACGCTCCACGGCGAACCGCGCCCGCCCTCTCAGGCGCAAATGATCCGAACTCGTCGAGTCTGATTTCTGGATGGCTGCCGGGCGGCCTTGTAGCGGTCCCAGGCATATCAGTGCTGTAAATGTCGCGCATCCAGGGACAAGAGAGAGTCGCCTCAGGCACGAACTCTTTGACGCAGCGAACCCCAGCACGATGCTTTCAACGAGGCGAGGCTTCAAGTCCAACGCCGACTCGCTCGCTGGACGGGATTTGCTCGACCCGTTGCAACTCGAATGTCTACGTGCGGGTTACGCACCGACGAACGTTCGGTGATTACCTTGAGGTCACCGCCACCCGCTGAGCCCGCTGGACAGGCGACCGTGGTTCAGGAAGGTGAAACCTCGATTGACCCTGACGGTCGGCGACACGCGGATCGAGTGTGGAGGGCTGGATTTGGAACAAGCCATGACTCACAAGTCATCAGGCCCTCAGACTTGAGATCGATGGAGATCCGCCGTTGACAACCGAGTCACCATCTCAAACACTCACGGCTCCGCATCAGTCCCGTCAACAAATCGCGATGATGTGCGCTCAATTCGAGGAGGACGTTATGACACAACAGCGGGGGAAGATGCTATTCCGAGCAGCGGTATTGAGTGTGGGGATATCGTTAGCGGCGGTGCAGTCGGCACAGGCGACCATCATACTGACCGCGACCGTTAACGGCATTATCATCTGCGCCTCCGACAATAACGTCGGGTGCGTGTTCGGGCTCGTGTTAACCGATACAGACGCCACTCCTGGCGATTGCACGAGACGGGGTGATTGTGGGCAATGTGCTGATCACCGGCGCGCTCTCCATCGCGACCCTTGCCCCGCCGGTGAACACTCTCGGAACGTCGTCATTGAGCATCAGAAATACTACGCAATTACCAGCGACGATAACCCTCGCCATCAGCGCGACAGGTTTCCAGGGTCCTACGACCCAGATGTTCGCGGCTGGGAGCGGGCTATGGCAGACCGCAGAGGGATCCGAGATCCAGTTGAGTTGGTATCACGATCCGGCGAACAGCCAGGGCGCGGAAAATCCACTGGATCGTCCGGGAACCGAGCTCACGACCTTCGACGACTCCGCTAAGAAGGACTTGCTCGAAGCCTTCGCAACAGATTCGCACCACAAGGCTATCCTCGACGCGCCGTTCTCGATGACGCTGGGCGTCGATATGACGCTGGTCGGCGGTGGTACGCTCGTCGGCCTAGGACAGGCAGTCGGCAGCGAATAGCGTTGAGGCGTCAGTGAACTCTGCTCTACGGCGTCGCTGGGACCGTGCGACATACGCTACGCCTCATGTTCTGCCCCACGCGCGTCTGCCGCGCGTGGGCCCAAAGAACCCGCGATACCAAGCCGACGCGGGGCCTGAGTCGTAGGCTCGACACGAGCAGCATTCCGGCACGGTTCTCGTGCCCTGGTGATGACGTGGGTTTGTCACGGTGTCGGAGCCGTGGCGCCGAAAAATTCCCACGTGCTTCCCGTCCATCGCCACCATTGGTTGTCGTCGCCCAAGACATAGATGGCACCTTGATACCAAAGAATTTGCGAGCCGTAGCCGTTCGCCACTTGAGCGCCGTCGCGCAGAATCTCCTGTCCCGGCCCCAACGTCCAGAGCTTCAGCTCGGCATCGGCGATGACGGCGGCCTGTGGCACTCTGGTCCCACTCTCCGAGGGACTTCCAGAAATGTCCTCCTCCACCCCAATGGGTGTGGCGATAAATGCGTGGCTGGCGGTGTCGATGGGCACGCGAGCATACACGCCGACGATTTGCCCGCGATTGTTGAGACCTTCGGGGATCGTGTCACTCGAGCCGGGAAGGTGAAACTTCGAGAAGGCGCCGAAAGCGAGAACGTATCCATCGAAAACAATTCCCACTTCTTGCCCGACAATTTCCCCGCGGTCGTTGATAGCGAGTGGAGTGTTGTCAAAATTCGCCGGCGCATTCGGAAAGTTAATAGTCGTGCGACGGCCGTCGGCCTCCATGCGAAAGCCGAGTTGGCTCGTGTTTGGGTCAGCAAATTCACCAATGAGCTGCCCGTGGCGATTGATCCCGGTCAGACGAGACCGCGAACCGGCAACCGGGGAGCCGTCAACGGGGAGGTACTGCCCATGTGTCCACACGAAGCCACGGGAAGCGTTTGTGCCGGGTGAGAACTGTCCGGCAATTTGCCCGAGGTCATTGATGCTGTTGGCGACGCTCGAAATGGCACCTGGCGGATCGATCGTCGTGAAGTGCCCACCGTCCAGCAGGAAACCGTACTGGTGATCGTTCTGCCGATATTCGCCAACGATCTGACCGCGATTATTGATGGCTCTGGCGACCGTCGAACTCGCGCCTGGGAAGTCGATCACGGTGATCCCACGATTTTTGCGGAGGAAGCCGTGAACGCCGGCGCTATCTCTGAACGAGCCAACAATGTGTGTCAGGTCGTTAATGCCATAGGCCAGGCTCGACGTGGCGCCTGGCACGTCGATCGTGGTGTAGGTGTAGGTTTGTGCCGCAACACCAGCGGGGAGCAAGACTCCCAGACAGAAAGCAACGCTCGAGGAAACTGTGAATCGCATGGCACACCCCCTCGCTTCTACGAATAGCTAGGTTGATATCGCCCCGCATGTTATGGCCGCGGCAGGACGACAGCTTCACAAAGACCGTCGTGGCCAACTGAGCAGCACACTCCGTGTGAGTTCGTGGCAATTGCTTTAACGATCAACGCGGAGCGCACTCACAACCGGACACTATTCTGGGGTGAGGGTACGCTGTGGCTATCGCCGTTCGCGAGCGTACTCAGCGCGCCGGGTGCGCTGCGAGATCCGAATCACCAAGGGCGAGAGTCCGGCGCCAGCCTTGGGCGCGGTCCACGATCTCGTCGGTGACCGCGGCGGCACCACGCTGGACGGCCGCCAGCAACGTCGACGATGGCGCCCAGAGCGTTCCGGTGGTGGGAAGCGACGGCCTCACGTAGATCACATGCTCGTCGTTCTCCGGAGGGCGGATGGCGAGCCATCGGCAGTCGGACACGATGACATGCGTGGCTGATAACGGCGGCCGTCGGGCAAAGGCGATGGGCAGGCAGTCGCTGATGCCCCCATCCGTCAGGAGCAACTGTTCCTCACCACATTGGACACGTACCGATGGGAACAGACACGGGACGGACGCGCTTGCGAGAACGGCGTCGTTCACGCTCACGCCCCAATCGGATCCAGTCGAGAAGTACCGTGGTCGACCGCTCTTTAGTTCGTGGCAGACGATGCCCAATCCGCGAATGCCATGATGCAGCCGGTCGAACATGGCGCACTCGAGCTGCTCGAGGCGCCTGGGAATCACACCGCACCTTTCCCCCAGAATCCGATCGAGGCGGTATCCCAGACGGACGTTCAGGCTGTGGGCAAGCAGATGGCGACCTCGAAGTTGCCTTGCGTCGCTCGTCAGCTCGTCGAGCCCGAGTCCAACTGCCGCATAGTAGGCAGCCACCACTGCGCCCGCGCTCGAGCCGACGATGATGTCGATGGGAATGTCGTGGAAGACGAGTTGCTGAAGAACGCCGACGTGACCCGCACCGCGCAGCCCTCCCCCGCTCAGCACCACCGCGACGCGAACCGCCTGATTGACATCAGATCGCTGGGTGCGGCTTCCTGATAGCGCCTGCGGCAACGTGGCGGCCGCGCGGTCCCCTGACATCGACATCGTCCGTGGCCTTCGATCGTACACCGCATCGCCGGAAGAGCTGCTGGTCCACGTCGTTTGGTTGAAGCCGCCGCCGCCTTGAATATGATCACGAAGTCGAATGGTGCGCCACCCGTGAGCCTTGGAGAGAGCGACCCACCTGGCGAACAACGTTGTCAACTCGATTCGGGTCAGAGCTTGCCAGGCGGATGAGTTAACGACACAGGTGTATCCGGCGTGAGATCAGTGAGTCGCCTCCATGAACAGCTGCTGCGAGTCACCGAGAACAGGGTCGAGCGGTAGCGCGGGCGTGGCCCGTCGCGTGCGACGAACCTGCCTCGGCACGATGCTCGTGGCGCTCATCGTCGGCTTCTGGATTCAGGTCCCAGCGGCCACGCAGTCCACTACAACGACCTGCCAGGGGGCCAATCCGTACGACGCGGAACCCGACAGCGGTGCGATTCAAGATTGCCTCGCCCGTTTCGATCGTGTGCTGCTGGAGCCCGCCGGGCGTCCAGGGTACGCGGGCTACTTCATCGACGACACGGTGCGGTTGCGGCGGGACGGCGTCTTGCTCACCTCGGCCAAGGCCCCGGCAAAGGTCCTCTTCATCGCGATGCCGACTCTGGCGGTCCCCATGCTTCGCGCTGAAGCCAACGCCTTTGAGATCTCCTTCGTCAGGTTCGATGGCAACAGAGACGAGCGAGAGGTCCGCAACAGGCCCTGTAGCGTGGTGCGAAACTATCGAAACGTCGAATTATCGGGCGTGGCGTTCAAGGTGCGATACAGCGAATCGATTCGTGCGGTCTGCGCCTCGGGCATGACGATCGGCGCATCATCACGCTTCGAAGTCGCCGACAGCTGGTTCTACGAGAACGGACGGCAGCCGGAGGACGCCGGCGATGTGGCTGGTTTATGGGCCGACGGCCTGAACGTCTTCAACACGACCGGCGCGACGATCCGCGACAACGCGTTCTGGGACAACACAGATGTCGACCTCGTCGTTCACGGCGGTCCCGGGTGCGCTGTTTATCGAAACACGATCGAGCACTTCGACCGGTACGGATTCGCCGGGATGCAGGTGGGGTTCCCCGAGCGATCCGGCTGCGAGATCAGCGAGAACCGCGTGTCCTCTGCGCGCGATCGGCTCGGCTTTGGCATCGTGGTCGGTTGCCATCCCTGGGCCCAATGCGAAGGCGGGTACGCCAACGACCTGTGGGTTCACGACAACGTCGTTCAGGGCGCGGTCGTCAACCTGGCAGTGGATGGCTTGAACGGAGGCACTGTCGAACGCAACGTGGTTGCCGGCGCGCAGGGCGCACGCGTGATGAATTGCCTCGAGCCTGCCGACTACATCGCCGCGCACGTCGTCAACGCGCGCCTGCAGAACGGCTTCCGGGTCCGCGTCGCGGATTTCGGAGTTCCCTGCCCATGACCGCTGCGACACGCGACGGCTACGGCAAATGGGAGTGTCTCAGCGAAGGGGCCTGAGCGGACGGGCCCACCACGCGCGCCCCTGCACTGCGTTCGACATCGTCCGACTGGGACTCAATGTCATGCGCGTCAACGCCAGCACGATCCGGTTGCCGGTCCACGTCTCGATGCGGGTCATCACGTAGCGATCGACAACATCCTCGGCGACGATGAAGCCGAGGGCGCCAGCGGGGGTCACGACGTGATCGACCCAGCCGGTTGTGCCGGGGTGCAGGCCGACGTTCCCGATTGAGGCCTCACTCAGCGGGCCGAATTCGAACTGCAGGCTGTAAGCGGCCGCCCACGCCGTGGCGCGTCCGCGGCTGGCCCAATACGCTTTCGAAAATCCCAATTGCGGGTCATGACTGCCGGCTTCGTGATCGAGCCAGATGAAGCCGGACGCGGCGCCGTGCAGCGGATGACCCACGCAGTTCACCGCCCACCCGTCGCCGTCACCCCATGTGTCGGGCACCCGCAGCGATCGCACGTAGTCGGGGACGAACGGTCCGCTGAGCTCCCGGCGAGTCTTCTCCTGAAGCGCGATTCTGATCGTGTGCTCCAGCACCAGAAGACGGAACGAGTCGGCAATGGCGCCCTTCCATGTCGCCGGCTTTGACGCTGCGTCACGAGCATCCTGACTCAGCGCGGCGGGCGCCTCGTCATGATCGGCGGCCTGGGCGAAGACACCGGCGACGGTCGAGAGCACGATCGTCAAGGTGACGATGGCTGTGCGAATGATCCGGTCGGAATCCGCCGGTTTCGCGAGCGAGCACTGCGACATCGCACTTCGCTCAGTCTACCCGCGTTTATTGGCACCTACGCTCGTGGACTTCACGCACGGCATGAAGTCAGACGTAACAGACGAGATTGTGGCGCGGTGCGACGGGCCAGCGTGTACAATTGTCGGCGGCCGGATTCGAGCCACAAACAGTGACGGCTCGTCATCCTCGCCTCCGCAAAACGCTCTGCGCATCGCATTGCAGAATCCGTTTGCGCCCGTAGCTCAGCTGGATAGAGCGTTGGCCTCCGGAGCCAAAGGTCGCAGGTTCGAATCCTGCCGGGCGCGCCATTTTCCGCCGGCATTCTCAGGTCCCGCTCCAGTGCTGGCACGCCTTCACTCATCGACAAAAGCCCGTGACCGGTCGCCGGCGCTCCAACTGAAATACATCTTCGCCGGCTGACCACATCAGCGACCGGTCACTGACGGTCGAAGAGAGAACGACGAGGGCTGACCGGAACTCGACTGAATCCCCATGGATCGGTCGAGACCGCTCCTGGGCTTAGATCAGTCCTGCCGCAACGCGTCAATGGGATCGATACGCGCAGCCCGGATCGCCGGCACGCTCGACGCGACGAGGGCGATCATGATCAGCAATCCGGCCATTCCCAGCAGCGTCGCCGGATCGCCGGCACCGATGCCGAAGAGCAGCGCGCTCATGGCGCGGGCGGCGGCCCAAGCGAGACCCAGCCCGACCGCGAGACCAGCTGCCGTCAGTGCCACTCCGCGTTTCACGACCATCCGCACCACCGATCCGGAGCTGGCGCCGAGCGCGATGCGCAGACCGATCTCACGACGCCGTTGCGCGACGCCGTACGACAGCACGGCATAGAGCCCGAGCGAGGCCAGCAGCAGCGCCAGCCCCGCGAACCCGCCCACGAGTGTCGTCTGCTGCGTGCGATCGATGACATTCAGATCCAGAATCTCGTCCATCGTTTGCACGCTCGAGACGGGTTGATCCCGATCCACTTCCGAAATCACGCGGCGGACGCTCGGGGCAAGTGCGGCCGCATCGCCGCTCGTGCGAATCGTCAAGTACTCGGGAAACCAGGCTTCCATCCATTGCGCGTACGGTGAGTAGGTTCCCGGCTTCATCTCGAGCGCGTATCCACGCTCGCGCACATCCTTCACGACGCCGACGATGGTGCGGTACGGTGCATCGGCTGCACCGTAGCTCACCCGATGGCCGAGCGGGCTCTCACCCGAAAAGTTTAGACGTGCGAAGGTCTCGTTGATCACGACGACCGCCGGTGCGTCAGGGCCGTCGCGCTCGTCGAAGAAGCGTCCCTCGATCAGCGCGACGCCTAGCGTCTTCAGATAGTCGGCGGTGGCCGCGCGAAACAACGAGTCCTGACCCTGGATCGGTTCACGGCCCTCGATCCGGTAACTGTTGGTGTTCCCGATGCTCTGAAACGGCAGCGTGGAGACGTAGGCCGCATGCACCACACCGGGGAGCGCCCGTACCCCATCGACCACGCGATTGTAGAAAGCGAGGCGCGAGGTGCCGTCCTGGTACTTCGTCGACGGCAGCGTCGTCCGCATGGTCAGGAGGTGATCGGGCGCAAATCCGAGATCTGTTCCGCGCAGGTTGACCAGCGTGCGAAGGAGCAGACCGGCCCCGACGAGCAGCACCAGTGCGACGGCGACCTGCGCGACGACCAACGCGTCGCGCGTCCGGCCGCGACGATCGATTCCGCCGCGCCCGCTCTGCTGAAGCGTGTCGCTAATCGTGGCCCGGGCCGCGTGAATTGCCGGGACCAGACCAAAAAGGACAGCGGTGGAGGCCGACAACAGCAGTGTGAAGATCACGAGCGTATGGTCGAGAGCCGAGCGCTGAGGCACCGGCATAGCCGCGGGAATCATCGCGTCGAGCAGCGCCGTGCCGATCGGCGCCAGCGCGAGACCCAGCACGCCGCCGGCGACGGCCAGCAGCATCGCTTCGGCCAACATCTGCCTGATCAATCGTCCGCTGCTTGCGCCAAGGGCGGCGCGGACCGCCATTTCGCTGCGCCGACTCATCGCCCTCGACAGCAGTAGGCCAGCGAGGTTCGCACACGCAATCAGGAGCACGCAACCGGACGCGGCGAGCAGCACGATCAGTTCGAGCTGCACATTGCCGAGGGCGTCTTCCTTGATCGGTATCACAGCCGCGCCAATCCGGGCATTTGACGTCGGGAATTCCCGCCGCAGGCGATCGGCGACCGCGTTCATGTCTGTGCGCGCCTGCGCCAGCGACACGCCCGGCTTCAGCCGCGCGACGACGTTCAGGTAGTGGGAATTTCGCTGTTGCACCTGTTGTGGCGTGAACTGGATCGGCACCCAGTAGTCAACGGTCCGGTCGCGAAAGACGAAGCCGCGTGGCATGACGCCAATGACCATCCGCTTGCTGCCGTTCATCGTGATTTCGCGGCCGACGACCGCCGGATCGCCCGCATAGCGCCGCTGCCAGAGGCCGTAGCCGATGAGTGTCACCTGCGCGCCGGTCCTGTCTTCATCCTCGGTGAAGGCGCGGCCGAGTAATGGCGCGACGCCGAGCACTGAAAAGAAGTTCGCGGTGACGCCGCGTCCGAGAATCTGCTCGGGTGGGCCATCGGTCGTCAGGTTGGCCGAGGCACCGCGCGTGGCGGCGATGTCGGTGAACGAGCGGTTCAGCTCCTTCCAGCTGTAGTAATTAGCCGGAGCGGGTGTGTTGCGCGGGAAGCTGACGTAGCTCGCGTCCTCCCAGACCATCACGACCCGGTCGGGGTCGGCAAACGGCATGGGGCGGATGAGCGTCGAATCGACGACCGAGAAGATCGCGTTGTTGGCCCCGATGCCGAGCGCCAGCGTGGCAATGGTGACCAACGCAAAGACCGGGGATGCGCGAAGCACCCGCAATCCATGGCGCAGGTCGGAAATCAGGCCGTCCATGCAGTTCTCCTCGCGCTTTCTTCTCGTCTCTGTTCGTCGCCGACGCGAGCGTCAGGCATACACAGGAATACTCGCCCGGCACGCCAACGTTACAGCCAAGGCTCCGGTTGCCCCGGCTCTAGCGGTTGTTGCGCTGGCATCGTCAGTTGATTGCCCGGAAGTGGACCTACGCCAGGAAGTCCACAGGGCGCGGTGTCATGCGCGAGATCCATCAGCTGATCGTGCGCATGGCGTCGGAGAACCCGACCTGGGGCGGAACATTGCGGTCTCAGCCCGCGGAGCTGTCCGGGCCCAGTGCCGGGCTGCCAAACGAGCGCATGAACCCGCGTTCAGATGAACGCCTTTCGTCGTTGATCTCCTTAACGAAACGATCGGCTGCTCAACACGACCGAATAAGGAGTCCGGCGCGATGGCCACCAAGATCGACTATCCCAGGCAGTATTGGTGGGTGATTCTCGTCCTCGTTCCGCTGACCGGCGCACTGATTCAGTACTTCCCGTGGCCTGTCTCGAGCATGAAGGGTGAGTCGCGCATCTCTGACAACCAGTTCAACGGCTCGGCAATCATCGGAGACGTTTCCGTTGTGATTACCGAAGCTGCAAACAAAGGTGCGACGCTCGACAACGACCTGGTGAAGCTCATTAAAGATGCCACCGGGCTGGCGAGCGCGGGCCAGCATGCGGCAGCCGCCGCCAGAATCGAGCAAGTGCGCTCGTCCTCACGTGAAGCGGCGACACTGCCCTCGTTGCTCAACGGCCTCGGGGCCGAGCACCTGGCCGCTGGCAACATCGAGCAAGCGCGGAAGGCGTTCGAGGAGGTCATCGCCAACGATCCGTCCAA
>Ga0111538_10006309_pt1 | contig 16060 bp, 14 predicted proteins | sample SoiMethybrSBSTD1_FD_79669 | JGI IMG/M metagenome (GOLD analysis project Ga0111538, IMG submission 79669) | Bulk soil microbial communities from a Populus tree surrounding site in Tennessee, USA - Soil MetaG P. TD hybrid SBSTD1 (version 2)... | ecosystem: Environmental > Terrestrial > Soil >...
GACTCGAAGGTGATGTTCATCGTCCCGCCGCCGTTCTTCACGGCGTACTGGCTTGCGAGCGTCGAGGCGCTCGCCGTACCGTCGGGAAGCGCCTGCGCGCCCGCGAGCGCGGCCGCGTCGACGGTCGCCTGCAGGCTGCGGTCGGCGCGGTACCAGGAACCGATGTCGAGCACCGCTGCGGCCATCGCCAGAAGGACGGCGAGGAAGAGGACCGTGATGACGTATGCCTGGCCGCCGCTCTGCTTGTGCCTCGTCATTCCACACGCTCCGTGTTCTGGCTCTGGAGCGTCCCGGACTTCACGACGACTCCGAGCAAGCTGATCGAGTAGGGGTAGGTCGCCTTGACGGTCACGTCAGAGCCCGGATCCCAGTTGGAGGTAGGGGTGACGAAGACCTTGAGCTTCGACTGGTTCAGGTTGTTGGCCGACGCGCGAACCTTCGCCTCGACCTTGGACTGGCGCTGCGTGTCGGGGAGGTAGCGCGCGACCGACGCCTGGCGCGAGCCTGCGCGCACGGCATCGGTGAGGGCGAGATAGTTGTTGAACGCGATGCCGAACTGGATGACACCGAAGAGCAGGATCGCGAGCACGGGAAATACGAGGGTGAACTCCACCATCGTCTGGCCCTGCTGTCGCTTTCTCCGAAACTTGGTGAACACTGGAATTCGCTCTTCTTTCGGTCGCGTTACGTGATTTCTGCAGTCCTGCTTTGCATGACGAGGGGCGGGCGCTCATCCCGCGAGTGCCCGCCCCTCGCCGATTCCTCGACTAGAGGACGCTGACCACCGACATGATGTTTCTTTCGATGCCGGAGGACAGGAACAGGAGAGCGCCGATGATGAGAACCGTGATGACGGCGAGAATCACGCCGTACTCGGCCATCGTCTGACCCTCTTCCCGCCTGCGAATGGCGGCGAACAGCTCGGTGAGGTAGGTCATTTTGCGAGGTCACCTCCCTTCGTCATCCCGGGCACGCATTCGATGCGCACACAACTGCGAAATGTGGAGTGCGAGAGTGGAACTTCTTGCTGCATGTGGGCCTCGAAAACCGGGCGCACCTTTATGGTCACGACGATGAAACCTCCGCTTCGCTTCGGCGTGACCGCTCCGCCGTTTGGCTCCACAAACTGCACGGAGCATCGTCGCTAGTCCGAGGGTGGAGAATCCCCCTCCGTAGGGATTCGACCTCGACGGGCGACCTTTGCCCCGGAAGGGGGATGACCCGCCCCTCGATCGCCGCTTCGCTCAATGAGTCCGTCTGCGGCAACGGATGACGTCTCAAGTGATCCGCGCCGGAGTGGCGGCCTCGGCGCCCGACAACGGGAGCAAAGGCAATGCCACAAAGCAACTCTTGGCGGGATCTGATCCGCCTCGTACTCTTCACTTTCGCCGCCTGGGCCCTCTGGGCTCTCGGCAAGAACGACGCGAAGCCCGGTGCCGTCGACAAGACGGAGACCACCGAGGCGACGCGTAAGCGGAGCGGCTTCTCGAAGCGCCGCCTCGCGACGAGCCTCGCGTTCGCAACTCTCTTCTTCTCGGGCGCGGCCTTCACGGCCGGCGCAGGCGACCAGGCCGCGTGCCTCGTCGACGACTGCACCCCTGCAGCCGAGTCGGCCACCACGTCCACGGAAGAGTCGGAGGCGACAGATCCCCCGGTCGCCGAAGACCCGGTCGCCGAGGATCCCGCACCGGAAGCACCGGTCGCCGACGATCCTCCCGCAGACGATCCGGGTCAGGCCGACAACGGCTCAGCCGGTGGGTCGGATGACGGCCAGCCGGCCGGCCAGCCTGACGACCAGGGTGACCCCGCCGACCAGACCTCGGACGACGGCGCAGCTCCCGCGTCGGGCGACGAGGACGGTTCTTCGGCCGGTGGCGGCAATGCCTCCGGCGGCGACAACGGCTCCGGTGGCGGCGATCAGTCCGCCGAGGAGCCCGACAGCCCAGCTGCCGGCCCCGGCTCTGAAAGCCACGCCGGAGACGATCAGTCTCAGAGCCAGACCGCCGACTCGCCGGTCGACGTCGACGCGGCGCACGATGCCGCCGTCGACGCCGAGAACGCGAGCTCCTTCGGCACGTTCTGGCTGCATCGCACGCTTCCCGACCCGACTCCGCCGGCCCGGCGCCTGGAACCCCGCTTCGCGCGGAACCTCGCGTCGGTCTCGCGGAGCCAGCACGTCGACTGGGCGCTCGTGCTCGGCGTCGTGCGCGCCCAAGGCCATCGCGGGTCCGTGCCGGCCACGAAGGCTCATGTCCGGACCCTCGCCTCGCACCTCCGCCGCCTGCATGCGTCGCAAAACGCGTGGCAGGCCGTGCTCGGCCTCTCGGGCCGCACGAGCTTCGCGGACCGGGCGATCGCGCTTCGGAACTACAACCGCGCACTCGGCCTCCGGACGCTCGTCCGCGGGCTGGTCGCCTCCAAGGCCGCGCTCCAGGAGCGCGTGCTCTCCGACCGTAGGATCGACATCTACGCCGGCGGTCGCAGCGACATCGCAGCCGGCCGCGAAGACGTCCGCGTCCTGGCGCTCCTTCGCTACCTCGCGGAGGCGCACGGCCAGGTGACGGTCTCGTGCCTGATCACGGGTCACGGGCTGTACGCCCGCCCGGGTGTCGTCTCGGCCCACATCTATGGTGAGGCCGTTGACATCTCCGCACTCGGCGGCGTGTCGATCTACGGTAACCAGCAGCCCGGTGGCGTGACGGAGAAGGCGGTTCGCAACATCCTCCTCCTCCCGGTGGAGCTCCGGCCCCAACAGGTCATCTCCCTGCTCGGGATGGGCGGCCCGTCGTTCGCACTGGCCGACCACTACGACCACATCCACGTCGGGTACTGATGGGCGCCGTCCTGCTTCGACAGGACGGACGCCCGGTGTGTGAGCGGTGTCTTCTGGCGGAGACGCCGCTCACACGGCTCAAGGGACTCCTTGGGCGCCGAGGGCTCGAGCAGGGCGAAGGACTTCTCCTTCGCCCTGCCGCGTCCATCCACACGTTCTTCATGCGCTTTCCGATCGACGCCGTGTGGGTCGACCGGGACCTGAACGTTCTCAAGGTCTCCCATGACGTGGCGCCCTGGCGCACCGCGGCCTGCAGGGGCGCGAAGGGCGTCGTCGAGACGGCAGCCGGCGAGGCGAAGCGCCTCGGCGTGTCGGCCGGCGACAAGCTGACCCTCCAGTAGCCCTCAAGCGCCGAGCGCCCGCGGCCGATTCGACACCCGTGAGACGCGCAGTCGCCGCCTTCGTCTCGCCGCTCGAAAGCTCGCCGCAGGCCGTCCTCCGGCGGGCGGTCGCCGGCCTGCTCTTCGTCTACGCGGGCCTGCTCCTGCTCGAAGGCACGGTCTCGGGCAACGGCGTCTCGCCCGTCGCGATCCTGATGATGGGCGTCTGTGTCGCGATCTGGCGCGAATGGGGCGGCCGGAGCGTACGCGACTGGGGGCTCGTGCTCGTCTGCTTCCTCGGCTATGCCGCCGGGGCGAACGCGCTGCCGGACATCGGCGTCGACGTGCACTTCACGCCCCAGATCGACGCCGAGCGGTTCCTCTTCTTCGGCCATCTGCCGACGATCTGGCTGCAGCAGCACCTGCACCACGGGACGGGCCCGCTCGAGGTCTTCTCGATCCTCATGTACCTCTCGCATTTCGTCGTCCCCGGCCTCCTCGCCTCGCTCATCTGGCTCTACTGGCCGGGCCGCGGGTTCGGCGACCTCCTCTTCGGGATCCTGCTCGTCTCGCTCCTCGGCGAGATCACGTTCTTCCTCGCGCCGACGGCACCGCCATGGATGGCCGGAGACGTGGGCTACATCCCGCACGTCGATCACGTGATCAGACAGGGGCTCTACGACCTCGGCCTCGACTCGGTCGCACACCGGAAGGACGCTGCGGGCTCCTACAACCTCGTCGCGGCAGTGCCGTCGCTCCACGCGGCCTGGCCGGTCATCGGCCTGCTCGTCATCCGCAAGCACGGGCTTCCACACTGGCTCTTCGGCGCACAGGCGCTGCAGGCGCTGGGTGTCGCGTTCGCGGTCGTCTACGCCGGCGAGCACTACGCCGTCGACGTGCTCGCGGGGGTCCTTTACGCGCTCGTCGCCTGGTGGATCCTCGGCCGGCTCCTCGCACTCGGCCAGGCCCACATGGAGAAGCGGAGGCAGACGGCATGAACCGCCTGCGCATCGTCCTCCGCCCTCTCGACCGGCTGGCGCTCTTCCTCGACTCGGGGGGAGCCGCGCAGCAGCCCGGAGCGGTGCGCCTCCGACGGGGCCTTGCCGTGGTCACCCTCGTCTTCGCGCTGCTCGCCTCGTTCCGCTCGATCGACCGGGGCGGGATGCTCTCGCCCGGCGCGCTCCTCCTCGCGGTGCTGGCCTTCGCGCTCTACTCGAACCGGGGCGGGCGCTTCGTGCGGGATTGGCTGCCCGTCTTTCTCGCCTTCATCTGCTACGGCCTCGTCGCGAAGGCCGTGCCCGACCTCGGCCTGCAGGTCCACTACACGCCCCAGATCGACGCCGACCGCGTGGTCGGCCTTGGCCACCTCCCCACGACGTGGCTCCAGTCGCATCTCTACCACGGCGAGACCGGGCCGCTCGAGATCTTCTCACTGCTCATGTACCTCTCCCACTTCGTCGCCCCGGTCGCTCTCGCGTGCCTGATCTGGCTGCGCTGGCCGGGCCGCGGGTTCAACGAGCTCCTCTACGGGATCGTCATGGTCTCCTTCCTCGCCGAGATCGCCTTCCTGCTCGCCCCGACGGCGCCTCCGTGGCTCGCGGCCGAACACGGGCTCATCCCCGCGGTCGACCCCGTCCTCAAGAACGCGCTCACCGACCTCGGGCTCGACGAGCTCGCGAAGGCCAAGGGGGACGCCGGCCTCTACAACGTCGTCGCGGCAGTGCCGTCACTGCACGCCGCCTGGCCCATGATCGGTCTGCTCGTCATCCGCAAGTACCACCTGCCGCGCTGGCTCTTCTGGACGCAGCTGGTGCTGACCGCTGGCGTCTGCTTCGCCATCGTCTACACCGGCGAGCACTACGTGGCGGACATCCTCGCCGGCTTCGCCTTCGCGCTCGGCGCCTGGTGGCTGGTTCAGTGGGCCCTCTCGGCCGGGCGCTCTCAGGTGCCGGTCACGCCGCCGGGGGCGGAAGCAGCACACGCAGACCGCGCTGCCTGATCTCGAAGTCGAGCGGCGCCGGGAGGATCACGGGCTCGCCGTCGACCGCGGCATGTAGATGGTCGCGGGACGCCTCGAGCCGAAACCACTGAGCCTCCCACTCGCTCCATCCGTCCGCCCGCTCGAGGCTGCCGGCGACCGCGCGGCCGAAGAGCCCGAGCAACGCGCGCCTGCTGACCGCCTCGATGACGTAAGCGTGAAGGCGGCCCTCGTCCAGATGCTCGCGTCGGCCGAGATCGGCCATGTTCTGCATCGCATAGCCGTTGTTCGCCACGAGCACGATGAGAGCGGAGCGATGCTCGCGCCGACCCTCGACCACGAGCGAGAGATCGAGCGGCGTGCGGCTGCGGCCGAGCGCCGCCGGAAGCATGCGGGCGAGCGCAACGAGTCGGTTCCTCGTCTTCTTCGCCGGTTCGTGGACGAAGCTTGCGTAGAGGCCGAGGGAGACGTTGTTCACGAACCAGTGCTCACCCGCGCGGCCGATGTCGACGAGGCGCTCTTCGCCGTCGAAGGCCGCGAGGGCGGCGATCGGGTCTTCGACGTCGAGGCCGAGATCGCGCGCGAAATGGTTCCGCGTCCCGAAAGGGATGCACACGAAGGCCCTGTCCTCCTCGGCGACGACGCCCGCGACCGGCGCGAGCGACCCGTCCCCTCCGGCCATGCCGACTGGGCCCGTCGCTTCGCGGGCCAGAGTCGCGGCATCGTCCTCCTGCGTGAGGAGACGGACGTCGAGCCCACGCTCCCGCGCCGCAGCGGCGAGCTCCTCCGCGGACGGGCTCTGGTCCCCCGACCGCGGGTTTATCAGGAGAAGACCGCTAGACAGCGCCTTCGATGGCGTGCAGCGTCCAGGCCGGCCCGATCCGCACCAGGTGACCGTCAGGGTCGGCGAGGTCGTAGACCTCGGTGCCGAAGCGCGTCCTCGTCACCCTGCCGGCGATCCCGTGAGTCTCGAGCCGCTCCACCTCGCCTTCGATCTCGTCCGCGGCGAGCTCCAGCCGGACCGCCCCGCCCACCTCACGGCCGCGATCGGGATCCCACGTCAGCACAAGGAACGTCTGCTGCTCGAGGACGAAGAAGGCGCTGTGCGCGTTCTCACCCTCGTCGTACGCTGCCGCGGGCCCGTAGCCGAGCAGCCGCGAGTAGAAGTCGGTCGACTGGTCGAGGTCGGTGACGTACAGGTGCACCGCCGTGACGAGCCCGGTCACTTCGCCTTCTTCTCCGCCGCGCGCCGGCGGTCACGCTCCTTCTTCTTGCGCTGGCGATCGTTTCGCCACCGCTTCAGAGGCCGAGATCCGCGTCCCATCAGGCCTGGGAGCTTATAGAGTTGCCCGCCGTGCCGCTCGACCCCAGCCGCACCGTCGACGAGCTGAACGAACTTCGAGAGCTCACCGGCGACGAGGAAGGCGCCCAGCGCGTCGCGTGGTCGGACACCTGGGTCCGCGCACGCGAATGGCTCTCCGGAAAGCTCGAGCCGCTGGGCGTCGAGGAGGAGACCGACGAGGCCGGGAACCAGTGGTTCACCCTCGGAGGCGCATCCGACCGCGCGCTCCTGATCGGCGGGCACATCGACTCCGTTCCGAACGGCGGCTGGCTGGACGGAGCGCTCAACGTCCTCGCGGGAGTCGAGGTGCTGCGCCGGATTGCGGACGAGGGGCGACCGCCCTTCACTGTCCGCCTGGTCAATTGGGCGGACGAGGAGGGAGCGCGCTTCGGCCGGAGCCTCTTCGGATCCAGCGCGGCCGCGGGCTCGATGGCCGACCAGGACGAGCTCAGGGGCCGCCGCGACGCGGACGGCAATCCGCTTCCGGACGCGCTCGCGCGCCAGGGAGTCGACCTCGACGCGGCCGTGAACGCGCGCAGCCAGCTGGAGAACGCCGCCGCCTACCTCGAGCTCCACATCGAGCAAGGGCCGGTGCTCGAGTCGATGGACCTGCCGCTCGGCGTCGTCCTCGGCACGTTCGGAGTCGAGCGGCACGAGATCACCTTCCGCGGGCAGGCCGCGCACGCGGGCTCGACGCCGATGGACAAGCGCCGCGACGCTCTCGCCGGTGCGGCGAAGCTCGCGCTGGAGATCCGCGAGATCGCCAGGCACACGGGCGAAGGCGCCGTCTGCACGATGGGGAGCTGCGTGACGCGGCCCGGGATCGTCACCTCGGTCGTCGAGACCTGCACCGTGCTCCTCGACCAGCGGCACCTGGACGCGACCAAGCTCGCTGCGATGCTCGGCGAGGCAAGGGAGGCGAGCGAGCGCTTCGCCGCCGAGGAAGACGTCGAGGTCGAGTGGGAGAAGGTCTGGAGCATCGAGCCGATCCTCTTCGACTCCGAGCTCATCGAGCTCGCCGACGAGGCCGTGCGCGAGGTCGCCGGCACGTCGCACCAGCTCCCTAGCGGGCCGCTCCACGACGCGGCCGAGGTCTCGCGCGCGGGAATCCCCACCGTGATGCTCTTCGTCCAGAGCCTCCGCGGCCTCTCGCACACGAAGCTCGAGGACACGAAGCCGGAGCACCTCGAGCAGTCGGTCGAGGCGCTCGACCGGCTGGCATCCAAGACGCTAGCGCGCCTGGGGACCTAACCCTTCCTTCGGCGGAGGCTGCTGGCGAGTGTCCGGGGAAGGCGCCGCCGCGACGTCGCGAGAGCCTCACGCAGTGCCACAGTCGCAGCCGGCCCGTGGACGCCGCCCCCGTGCCCGCACAGGATGTGCTCCGGCTCGAGCTCCCCGAGATCGCGCGGCGGGCGGAGCCGAAGGAGCGGGTGGACGCCGATGGCCTCGCCGGGCGCCGTGAAGTAGCCGACAGCCCCGAGGGCGTCCGCCACGACCAGCACGCGCCGCTCGGGCTCCCAGAAGGCGACCTCCTTCCAGACGCGGTTCCAGACGATGCGGACGAGCCCGCCGGCCCCGCCATGAGCGTCCAGCTCCATCTGTAGATGCGGAACGCCGAGCCGGGCCGCGACGGCCGCCGAATCACGCTCGTGCCGGTCGAGAAGCTGGATGACAGCCCCGGGCTCGCCGAGGGCGCGAATCCCCTCGTCGATCCCGGGCATGTCGACGGGGTCGAAGACGAGGACCTCACCGCGAACCTCGAGCGCATGCGACGTCCGCTCGAGGAAACCGGGCTCGGTCCAGCCGAAGCCACCCTCGAACTCGTCGCAGAGCGAGAGGCTCAACCGCCGAGGAAGGTCTCGTACAGCAGAAACACGTTCAGGCAGATGATGACCGCCGCGATCGCCCACGCGGCGATCGAGGTGAGACGCGTGTTCACGAGCGACCCCATGAGGTTGCGCCGGCTCGTGAAGATGACGAGCGGAACGAGCGCGAACGGGATCCCGAACGAGAGAACGACCTGGCTGAGCACGAGCGCGCGGCTGGGATCGACGCCGATCGCCAGGATGATCAGCGCCGGTAAGAGTGTGATCGCGCGCCTGAGGAAGAGAGGGATCTGCCGCTGGATGAATCCCTGCATGACGACCTGGCCCGACATCGTGCCGATCGAAGACGAGGAGAAGCCGGACGCGAGCAGGGCGACCCCGAAGAGGGCGGCCGCGCCGCCGCCCAGCTCCGTGTCGAAGCTCGCGTAGGCGTCCTCGATGGACTCGATCCCGAGCCCGAAGAAGACCGCCGCCGCGATCGTGAGCATCGAGAGATTGACGAAGCCGGCGATCGTCATAGCGATGATCACGTCGATCCGCTCGAATCGCTGGATGCGCTTCTTCTCCGTCTCGTCCCGGCCGACGACGCGGTTCTGGGTCAGGGCCGAATGGAGGTAGACGACGTGCGGCATGACAGTCGCGCCCAGGATCCCGGCCGCAAGCAGGATCGACTCGGAGCCCTCGAATCCTGGGACGAAGATGTGCTTGACGGTTTCCCCAGGGCTCGGCTTCGCGAGGAAGACCTCGAACGCGAAGGCGACGACGATGACGCCGACGAGGCCCGCGATCACCGCTTCCAGGCGCCGGAAGCCGTAGCGCTGCAGAGCGAGGATCCCGAACGCGCCTGCACCGGCGAGAAGTCCGGCCGGGAAGAGGGGCATGCCGAACAGGAGGTTGAGCCCGAGCGCCGCGCCGAGCACCTCGGCGAGATCTGTCGCCATGGCGATCGCCTCGGCTTGGACCCAGAGGCCGAAGGAGACGGGCTTACGAAAGTTGTCGCGGCACGTCTCCGGAAGGTTCCGGCCCGTCGCGATTCCCAGCTTCGCGGAGAGCGTCTGCACGAGCATGGCCATCAGATTCGCGGAGACGACCACCCAGCAGAGCAGGTAGCCGTACTTCGCGCCGCCGGCGATGTTCGTCGCGAAGTTGCCCGGGTCGATGTAGGCGACGGCGGCGATGAAGGCCGGGCCGAGGAAGGGCCAGAGCCCGCGGAGGCCCTTGCTCTCGCCCGAAAGCGAAGCCTGGGCGGCCCGAAGCGTCGCTGCCTCGCCGGGAAGGACACTTTCCACGTCTAGGTCGTCGCTGTGGGGCCGTTCCACGGCTTCGGGCTGTCGAGTGTCGGTCATCACAAATCTAGGTTTAGACGCATCGAAATCTTAGACGGACTGCGGGCTGAACGGCAATCAACCCCCCGAAGGGGTGATACCTCGGCCGCATCGCTCGCCGATAGTCGGAACAGGGCGGAATCCCTCGCCCAACAAGTGAACTGCGGCCTATGAGCACTCCGTTGCGAGAACGTCCTGACGCCCCCCTTGGAACCCTGATCTTCCGCGCTGGACTCCTGCCCGCGGAAACGATCGAAAACGCACTCGAAGAGGGCGTGAAGACGGGTCGGAGGCTCGGCGAGATCCTCATCGAGCGCGGCCTTTTGCAGGAAGAGGACCTCACGCGTCTCCTCGCCGGCCAGAAGGGGCTTCCGTTCGTCAACCTGCGCACCGAGCCGATCGATCCCGAGGCGACGAGGCTCCTGAGCGAGGATCAGGCGCGGCTCTTCAGCGCGCTGCCGATCCGCTTCGAGGAGGGCCTCCCGCTCGTCGCGGTCGCCGACCCGACGAACGACGTCCTCAACCGGAACATCCGCGAGGCCCTCGGCCAGGACGTGCGCTTCGTCGTCGCGGGTCGGACCGAGCTCAACGAGGTGATCGGCGAGGCGTATTCCGGAGCTCTCCGCGCCGTAAACCCCGCCCCCGAGCCTGCGATCGAGGCCACGCCCGAGCCCGAGCTCGAGCTCGACGCGACCCCGCTGCGTGTCGACACCAGCGTTCCGCCCGCGGCCGAGGAGCCTTCACTTCCCGCCTACGAGCCCGAGCCTCAGCCCGAACCGGAGCCGGAGCCGGAAGCAGCGCCCGATCCCGAGCCGGTCTTCGAGACGCCCCAACCGGAGCCGGAAGCAGCGCCCGATCCCGAGCCGGTCTTCCAGACGCCCGAGCCGGAACCCACCTTTGAGGCACCCGAGCCGGAGCCCACTTTCGAAGCGCCCGAGCCGAAGCCCGTCTTCGAGGCGCCCGTAGACGACGCCGCGCCCGCCGTCGAAACGGAGCCCGGCCCCCAGCCCGAGCCGGAGCCCGTGCTCGAGCCCGCCGCGACGTTCGACACGCCCGCACCGGCCACGGAGTTCGAGCCGCCGGCGCCAGCCTACGAAGCGCCGTCCACACCTGAGCCGGTCGCGCCTCTCGCCACCGAGCCGGTCGCGCCCCAGTCCCTCCCGGACACGAACGGCCAGGTGCCCCACGATCTCGAGGACGACCTCCTCCCTCCGGAGCCCGCCGCTCCCGTCGCCGACCCGGTTCCCGCCGAGACCGCGCCCGAGGAACCGGCGCCCGCGGCCCTGAACGGATCGGGCTTCACCGTCTCTGTCCGGCTGACGAGCGGCGAGCGCCTCACGGTCTCCGATTGCGCCGACATCGGCGAGGCGAAGGGCTACGCAAAGGCGCTCACGAAGCAGCTCGGCACGACCGACCCGGACGACTGGCCTTTCGTGAACGGGCGCTTCCTCAAGCCCGACACGATCATCTCCGTCGACATCGAAGCCAGCTAGCCGGGCAAAAGCGGCGACGATGGGTGCGTCGCCAACCCGCGGCGCTCCGCGAGCGCCTCGAGCACGATGACCGTGTCCGCGACCGGTATGTCCTCGAGATATGCCTCCCGGGCCTCGAAGGAAGCAAGCACCGCCGCGCAACCGACCGCGTAGGCTCCCGCATCCCCGGCCGCCAGGCCCGCAATCGCTTCCGCGACCGGAGCCGGGAACGCATCCTCGTCCGCGGCCCGGAGGATCTCGGCGAGCTCCGCTGCCGGCCGATCCTCCCCCAGGACGAGCCGGGCGAGTGCCGCGGCGTAGGCGCCGATCGGCGAGTCGCCCGCGGCGGGATCCTGTTCGAGTGCCCAGCGAGCATCCGCCTCGGCGCCCTCCCAGTCCTCGGCGAGGATCCGCGACTTGAGCGCGCCGATGAGCCTTCCCCAGCTTGCCGGAGGCGCGTCGGGCCAGCTCTCCCGGTAGCGCTCCGCCGACCGCGCGAACCAACCCGCCGCCTCAGCGGCTCGGCCCTGCATGAGCCGGGCGAGCCCGGCCCCACCTGCGGCCATCGCGGCGCGGACGAGCTGCTTCTGTTTGGGATCCGGCTCGGCCGGCATGCGCGCGAGAGCGTCGGCGTAGCGCGCTTCCTCCCGCTCGGCGTGCTCCTCCCAGGCCACGCGCGGAGCCTAGCTCCGCAACGGCCGAGGTTCCCCTTTTCGGGGGAAGGCGGCAAGCGGATTGCCACCGACAATTGTCATAGCCGTTGACGCTCCGGGAGCCCCGCCGCCGCAGTCGGGGCTCCCCTTCGTTAAGCGGCGGCTAACGTCCACTTCGGCCCTTGTCGGGATCGAGGGAAAGAGTGAGAATGCCGGACGTGCGGACAAGCGTCCTCGTTCGAGGGGTTGCGATGTCAACAAAAGGCGCCGTAATAGAGGAAGAAAGGTGGCGGGAAGCGAACTCCCCGCCACCGCGGTGAAGCATCACACTATGGGCGATCTACCACCAGGGAGTACCAGCGACCAGAGCCGCAAGTGTCCCAAGCCCAGCGCAAAGCGCCATCAGCTTGAGTCGCATGGAGCCGTCCTTTCTCGAACGATTGACAGCTCCTGGGCCCCAGGAATTTGACAACGTGAGGTTATAACAGGTCCCGGATGCCAAGACAAAAGTCAACTCACGTCGACAGCCCCGCCGCTGTAGGCGAGCGACTGAAGGTCGCCCGCGAGAAGGCGGGCCTCAGCCAGCGCCAGCTCTCGTTCCCGGGCTGCTCGCCCGCGTACATCTCGCGCATCGAGTCGGGCGACCGCATCCCCTCCCTCCAGCTGCTGCGCGAGCTCGGGCGCCGGCTCAGCGTTTCCGAGGATTACTTGGCGACCGGCTCCGACGTTCGAGGGGACAGGGGCGGAGCTCTCGTCGAGGCCGAGGTTGCGCTCCGCCTGAACGAGCTCGACGAGGCCGAGCGCCTCTACTCGTCGCTTCTCGAGGGCGCGCCGCCCGCTCTCCGCGCCGAAGGACTCGCCGGGTTGGGTCAGGTCGCGTTCCGCCGCGGCGAGCCGAGGACGGCGATACCCCTCTTCGAGGAGGCACTGGCCGTTTTTGGCAAAGACGAGACGGGTCATCCCGATCTGGCCGACAGCCTCGGGCGCTCATACGCAATGGTCGGAGAGCTCGAATCCGCGATCGGCGTCTTCGAGCGCTACCGCGAATCCGCAGCTCGACGGGACGATTCCTTCCAGACGATCCAGTTCTGCGTGCTTCTCGCACACGCGTTGATCGACAGCGGGAACCTCGGTCGCGCCGAGGAGCTCCTCGGCTCCGCGCTCGCGCTCGGCAGCGGCCTCGAGAGCCCGAGTGTCCGCGCACAGCTTTACTGGTCGCAGTCCCGGCTCCACGCTGAGCGCGGTGACCCTGTCACTGCGGCGCGATTCGCCCGCAGCGCGCTCGAGATACTGCGCCTGACGGAGGACACGTATCGCACGGCGCGGGCGCATCAGCTGCTTGCTCATCTCGAGCTCGACCGGGGGAATGCGCAGGAGGCCCTCGACCTGCTCGAAGAGGGCTGGCCGCTCCTGGAGGCGAGCGCCAACGGCCTCGAACGGGCGCAGTACCGCCTCGAGGAAGCGCGAGCGCTCGCCCGGCTCGGCCGAAGCGAAGAGGCGGCTGCGCTCGCGATGCAGATCTCCGGGCTGATCGCGGACGCGCATCCCGAGGACGCTGCGCGGAGCTACTCCGTCCTCGCGGGAGTCTTCGACGACCTCGGCGACCGCGGTCGGGCGCGGGAGCTCTACGAGCTCGCCGCCGAGCTCCTCGAACCGCGCAACCCGAACCGTTTCCTCGTCGACGTCTACTCGCACCTCGCCGACATCGCCGAGTCGGAAGGGCGCAAGGAAGAGGCTTACGCGCTGATGAAGAAGGCCGTGGGTATGCAGAAGGCAGTGGCAGAGGCCACGCCGTCCTAGGCCCGCAAACGCCGAACTAGGGTATATTCCGACTAGCCGCGCGCACATTGACGCGCCGGCATCCTCGTTTCATCTTGCAGCGCACCTCGCGCTGCACCCTATGCACGAAGCAATAGACCAACGGACCCTTCCTGGGGTGGAAGCGGACGGCTTGGCCGCCGCAGCCCGTCGCGCGGAAGCGTGGGCGGGCGAGCCCTTCCTCAGGCCCGACGAAGACGCAGCCGAGGCGCTCGCAGAGGGCCGCGCGCGACGTCGAGCCCTCGACGACGCCCTCGCCGAGATTGAAGCGGGCCGGCGCACGCCCTCGCCCTCCTGGAAGATCCGCTACGCGCTCATGCTCGGTCTCGAGCGTGAGCTGACCGATCATCCGCCCCGCCTTGCGTCCGGCACGGAGCTCCGCAGGCACCAGATCGACGCGCTCGCCGGGATGCTCACCGAGCTGATCGCGCGTCACGAGGAGGAGGCCGAGAACGGGAACGGGAACGGGAACGGGAACGGGAACGGCCATGCCGTCGAGGAGTCCGAGGACGACGAGGAGGCCGAAAACGACGACCTGGAGGACGAAGAGGGCGAGCTCGACAAGCAGGACGACCCAGGCGCCGTGCGCCGCTTCCGCTTCCGCCATCCGACGGCATCCGGCAAGACGATCGCCGCGTCCGGGTTCGTCGAGGCGGCGCGCACGATGGGAGTCCTCATCCTCACGCACCGCCGGCTCCTCGTTCAGCAGTTCACGCGCGACCTGACTACTGAGGGCTACGCGGACCGGCTTCGCCCGGCGATCGAGGACGGGCAAGAGCCGCTCCACGGCAACCCGATCACAATCCAGACGTACGCGTGGTTTGCACGCCACGTCGACTCGATCTCGAAGGGCGCCTACCAGCTCGTCATCTGCGACGAGGCGCACACGGCTCTCGGCGAGAAGACCAGCTCGGCGATCCGCCGCTTCGCCGATCCGATCTACATCGGCATGACGGCAACCGAGCAGCTGATCGCGAAACAGGTGTCGGACGTCTTCCCCGCCTCGGTGGACGATCTTCCACTCGCAGATGCCGCGCGGCGCGGCCTCATCGCCCCGCTCCGCTGCCTGCGCGTGCCGCCCGCCGCGGCCGTCGCGTCGGTGCCGATCGTCGGCGGCGACTACGACCAGGACATCCTGGCCCGCGTTCTCGACCACTCGGTGATCAACCAGGCCGCTGCGAGCCTCTACCGCGACCGCTTCGGCGAGACGCCGGGGATCGTCTACGCCGCCGGCGTCGAGCACGCCTACAACCTCGCGCGCGAGTTCCGCGCCGCGGGCCTGAAGGCGGAGGCCGTGAGCGGCAAGACGCCGCCCCTCAAGCTGGCCGAGACACTCGCCGCCTACGAGCGCGGAGAGATCAACATCCTGATCAACGCAATGCTGCTCGCAGAGGGCTGGAACTCACCCCGCGCGACGGTCTGCATGCATCTCGCGCCGACCGCGAGCCGTCGCGTCTACCAGCAGCGCATCGGCCGGATCATGCGGATGCATCCGCGCAAGGAGGCCGGCGTCGTCGTCGACTTCGTGCCGGACGCGGCGACCCACAACGAGCGCACGATCACCCTCCACTCGCTGCTCGACTCGGACTTCTACCGGCCGGGCGCACGGGTGACCCCGGCGCCGCGCAGGCGCGTCCAGCGGCGCGCCCGCCGCAAGCTCTCTCCGGCTCCGTGGCTCGTCCCGGTCACGCCGGACGTGCGCCGCCGCGTCGCGGTGATCACACGGGAGTGGGAGCGCGTGGACCCCAGCAGGCTCGCGGACGACGAACAACTCCTATGGGCGCGGATCGCCGGCCGCCAGCTCCGCTTCGAAGAGCGCCAGCACTTCGCCGAGAAGCTCGCCAAGGCCTCCCGCGAATGCCGCGAGGCCTTCCTGATGAGCTGCGCCGCCGAGAACCCGAACCGGCGGCTGCGCCTCTCGGCCCTCGGCGACCGGGTCGCCGTGACCGTCGACCGCGCGAGTTTCGACGACCTCGTCACGATGATCACCTCGGCGCCGACGTGGGAGAAGGACCGCGTGCAGGGCGTCCGCATCCTGCTGCGGGCCATCGGCGAGGGGAAGGTGGACGCACCGGAGGAGATCCTCTCCCGCTGGACCTGGCGGCTCGCCCGCGCCACGCGCAAGCTCCAGGACCGGCGTGCCGGCTCGGACCTGCCGGAGGCGAAGCGCCTCCTCGGCGCGCTGACGAACTCACGCGGGCACCGGCACGAGGAGAACGCGGCGCGGCTCGTCAACGTCGCGCTCGAGCAGCCGATCCACGTGGCCGTCGCGCTGCTCGCGTCCGCGGAGGCCTACACCCCCACCGCACAGCAGCTCGTCGACCGTATGCGCGAGCGGCTCGGGACGATTCAGGAGGTCGCGAACGCGCTGGCGGACAACCTGCCGGCCCCGAAGCAGCATTCCGGCAAGTCTCGGCGTCGCCGGCGCAAGCGGAAGCAGAAGGCAGAGCAGCAGAAGGCGCAGCAGCAGAGGGCGGAGAAGGACAAGGCGCC
>Ga0111538_10006310_pt1 | contig 16060 bp, 13 predicted proteins | sample SoiMethybrSBSTD1_FD_79669 | JGI IMG/M metagenome (GOLD analysis project Ga0111538, IMG submission 79669) | Bulk soil microbial communities from a Populus tree surrounding site in Tennessee, USA - Soil MetaG P. TD hybrid SBSTD1 (version 2)... | ecosystem: Environmental > Terrestrial > Soil >...
ACCGGCGTTCTGTTGGAGAGTGGCCGCAAACCCGGCGAGCCTCGTGGCCCAGGCGTCGTAAAAGGCGGGCAACAAGTGCCCGCCGTTGTTCGTGGTGCCATTGTCTTTCCAGGCGCCTGGGGCCGAAAACGGATACGCCCAGACCTTCGCGCCTCGCGCCGCCGCCTTGGTGGCGTTGGAGTACGGCGCTTTGTCATTTCCATTGGGATCGATGCCCACGCGCAGGAAAGAAAGGCCGATACCGCTCGACGGGCTGAAGAAAAGGTCCGCTTGGGCATCGGTCAGTGCAGAAGTGAACGGATCAGCCGCGCCAAAACCATCCATGCGCTGTCGCACGTCACCGAAATTCGCAACCACATCACCGGGGATGCTTTGCGCTAAAGGACCACGTGAAAGGGCCAGCCCAATAAGAACAGTGATCGTAAGCAGTCTTTTCAACAGTGTGGCCCTCGCGTGCGTAGAAAATGATGGAATTAGAAGACAGCTCAACCGATTCAGCTGCAGAGCTCAACCGATTCAGCTGGGGAAGCTGAACCGATACAGTTGCGAAGCTCAACGGCGACTAGTAACAGATCTCTGCACCTTCTATGCGCTGGGACGGGGACTGTCACTAGTAACAGTGCAACGCAAAGATGTTGCCGCGAGGCAATGATTGGAGGTGGGCTAGTGAGACTAGTTCCGGGGTGAAGAGATCGCTCGAATTGTTTTACAAGTACTGCAGACGGCTCAGTATCCGATCAATGCTGGCGCAGTGCCGGTTCGATGTCGGCTCAGTAGTCGATCCATGCATTTCACTGAGTCGGTTACTCGATCGGCAAAGCGGGAGACCTTCCGTGCGAGTCCTGTCCTTTATAACGACAGTCACGCCCGAGGATTAAGGAATTGTTTCAAATTAGAACAGGCCGAAAGGAAATTCCGTCGTGAAGTCATGAGTCGTTCGGATAAACAATCCCCCACTGTCCGCGCAACGTGTCCATCGCTTTAATGATGGCGATGCTTTCCGCGCCTTCCATCACGCTGCTCTCCAACGCCCCTTCGCGCAGGCATCTGCCCACCTCAGCCGCCTCGTAATTGAAGCCGTTCCCATCGAGACGCGATGAATACACAACCTGACCCGGACGCCGGCCGACCATGCGGAATGCGGACCGTTTGACCCCTCTCAAAACGCGAATAAGTTGTGAGTCGGCCGCAGCCGTCGGCGATCGGTCTCGGCCAGGCCGAGCCATAGGAATGGAGAATTTCGTCACGCGAATCCGCTCTGTTCTAAAAAATGGGGCGTCGATTTCGATCTGACCGTTCTCTCCAATGATGGTCGCACGATTGGTCGCGCACGCGTTCATCGTGGAGGTCAGAACCGCTTGCAGGCCGTCCTTGTATCTCAGCAGAACCACTGACTGTTCATCCACTCCTGTTGGACCGATAGCTGCCTGACCTGCGATCTCGACTGGTGCACCAAAAAGGAACCAGGCAAGGGACAACGGATAGATCCCGCGATCCAGTAATGAACCGCCACCGAGATTCGGGTCGAGAAAACGATTCTTTGGGTTGCGGTCAATCGGGTATCCAAAATCGGCCAGCAGCAGACAGGGCGTGCCGATATCCCCGCGCCAAAGGATTTCCTTTGCCTTCTGGATGAGCGGAATGAAGCGCATCCACATCGCTTCCATGAAGAACACCCCTCGGCCGCGGGCACGGTCAACTATCTCCTGCGCGTCAACGGCGTTCATCGCGAAGGGCTTCTCGCAAAGAACCGCCTTCCCCGCATCGATGCACAAGAGACAATCTTCCCGGTGACGAATATTTGGAGTGGCGATGTAGATGACGTCGATGTTCTCCGCCTCCGCGAGCTCCCGATAGCTGCCGTACGCGTGCGGGATGCCGAACCTGGCGGCAAACGACGCCGCGGTTGCGTGGGTTCGCGAACCGATGCCGACCAGTCGAGCGTCCGGAACCGCCCTGAGTCCCTCAGCGAACGAGTGGGCGATGGTGCCGGTTCCGAGAATTCCCCACCGTACGGCAGCGGTCATTTCGCCCATGGCATGGGCTCGACCCGTTCAAAGGTGGTGGTCATCCGGTACGGTTGATTGACTTTGCGAGCCTGATGGATGGCTAGCGCCAGCTCGGTGACGTGGAGGGAAAACCGGGTGGACAGCCGGCTCTCTCTATTCTCATCAATCGAATCTGCCAGCTCCTGCACCCCGCGGCTGAAATCCATTCGCAGCACTGTTGGCCATTCGAACTCTGGCACGGCCCTCACCAGGGGATATCTTCGACCGTGGGGATTCACAAGTCTCTCGAGGACCTCGAGAAAGTCGAAGTGCTTGACAAGTTTCTTCCGGATGCGGACCGCAAACCTCTCCACTGGATTCCTCAGGCTGTCGCGATTCCACTCCCGCGGGCGGATACGAATCGGCGAACCGTAGTTCCAGGTTTCCTCGACACGGAGGATTCCGGTGTCGCCGATCAACGTCAGCGAGTGATCCCGCGGAGCGACGATGCCGCACGTGACGCGGGCCACCGTTCCCGACTGAAATTCAATGCAGGCCACGGTGAAGTCCGGCGTATCGGGAGGGTCTAACGTCCCCTCCGGCATTTTGTCTGGTATTAAACAGGAGCCGAACGTCGTCACTGTTTGCGCCGGGCCGAACCATGCCACGAGCCAGGCCAGATAATAGCCCGCGTGCTCGAGGGTGACACCAATCTCAAATTCGTCTTTCGCCGGCCAGGCCAGGCCCAAGCTGTTACGCAGGTATCCCGAGTGCACCTTGTGAACAAGGTCCTCATCCAATTCCGCATATACGAGGCGGACCGTCCCAATGGCATCCTCCCGAACAGCTTTCCAGATGGTTTGAGCCGCCTCGCCCAGCAGGCTGCACGGCGCGGTGGAAATCCTGAGCGATTTCTGCTCGGCCACCGCCACGAGGCTCTTCGCCTCTTCGACGGTCATGGCCATGGGCTTTTCCGAATAGACGTGCTTACCGGCCTCGAGGCACGCCATGGTCGTTTCGTAGTGCTTCCGTGGATTCGTCAGGTTCAGCACAATCTCAACCGCATCGTCGGCCAGCAGTTCCTCGACTGAATCGTAGACCTTGGGAATCGAGTAACCCTCCGCCAGTTTTACCGCCCGTTCCCGAATGGAATCGAACACGCCAGCCACCTTCAAAGTCTTCGACTTCGAAAGCGTGAGCATGTAGTAATCAGCCACGAATCCACAGCCGATGATTGAGACGTTCTTCATGTCGGTTCTCAAAACTAGCTTCGTCTCGGCGGCGAGCTCCGGCGAAACCGCTTCCGCACATCCGCAATCCCCTGCCTAACCGTGTGTGTCGGATTCAGCACCAGCCGAACCAGTTCCTTGGCGGCCTCGAGGAACACGTCACGCCGGCGCAACTCCCAGCCAATCGCGGCCAGACCGACCCGGTGGTAACTCCAAAAGCGCCGGCCCTGGAAGCGGAGCAGACCTCGTCCCAGGAATCTGCAGTAACCGCGGTGTGCGAACTCCCGTCGCCGGGCCAACTCGTCTGCCGTCAACACCAGCGGGCCGTAGCGCTCGAGGACGATGAGGTAGTCCAGATCGGAGGAGTTGAAAGCCCGGGCCGAAGAGGTGACCGAAACATTGTCGGTCCGTGTGAAGCTGAGGATCTCGTGCACGAAGCCAAGGTCGCTCTCGAGAAGGATCTCGTAACCGGCCTCGGTGTCCTCGTGGTACCGGCCGAGGGCATAGAAGGGTTTTCGCGAGCGGACAATGTTCGCCCGGTATAGCACGGTGTTCGGCGATCCGAGGAAATAACAGCCGTCCAGCAGCATCTTCCGGCAGGCCTCTCGGCCGGCCAGCCGGGACACGCCCGGGGGGACTCCCGCGCCCTTGGTTGTGTCGCCTTCCAGCCAATACGAGGATACGAGTCCCACCCCAGGTTCGCACTCCGCCAGTTCGACCATGCGCGAGATGCACTCGGGATAGATGGAATCGTCGGCTAGGACGATCTTGACGTACTTGCTCTCGGGAGCGATGTGCGCGAGCGCGCCGTTCTGGTTCTCGACCTGCCCCACGAACGTCGGGTTGTCGATGATCCGGAGCCGGGAATCGTCCGCCGAGTAGCGGGCGGCAATTTCCCGCGAACCATCGGTGCTCTTGTTGTTGACGAGCAGATATTCGAAGTTCAGATGTGTCTGCGCGAGCACGCTTTCGATGCAAGCGGCAAGATAGGGTGCGGTGTTGTAGAAGGGGGTGACGACGCTTACGAACGGACCGAAAGCCATGCGCTCACACCCACCAGGTCATGCGCGGCGACGCGGCGTCACGCTTTTCGGAAGACGGCAACGAACAGATCTTCGGTGACGGGTAAGGGGAGCCGGATCGTGCGCGTGAACCTCGCCAGCGGGGTGTAATGGGCGTAATAGCGGACCTCCTCTAGCCAGAGGTTGTGACGGCGCATCCGGCGCTGGAGCAAGCTCGGTGATGTGAAATGGCGGATAAATCGATAGATCTGCGGCTCGCCGGTCAGCCGGTACATCAAGCGCTCGTAGACGCGATTGAGACAGAACAAGCTGGGCATCGAAAGGATGAGGGTGCCGCGAGGCTTGAGGACGCGGGCGAAAAGGCCCAGGGTCGCATCCAGGTCCTCGACGTATTCGACCACGCTCGAACTGATCACGAGGTCGGCATTGGTCAGGCCGGTCACGTCCACGTCCGGCAACCTACCCTCGATGAAACGGATGTTCTCCAGGTGTTGCTCGACACGCTGTGCATCGCAGAACCTCACCATTTCGGGAGAGCCATCGATGCCGACCACTCGCGCCCCCTTCTGCGAGAGATAGAAGCTGAACACACCGGTGCCGCAGCCCATATCGATCGAGAGCCCGCCGCCCACGCTGTGCTTGTCAAGCAAGTCGTACCAGATATCAAGTCGTTCGCGAAACTCGGGACGGTCGTCGTAATAGGCGTGAAATTGCTCTGCTCCAACTTCTTCCGAGAAGTGTCTGACGGCATCGCCGCTACGGTCTTCCGTCATCGTCGGCTCTGCTCCCTTCCCTTCCATCTATCGCCACGTTTTGTAAAGCTTGCTCTGCGCATCGACGCGAAAGCGTAGCGATAAGAAGGCACCGGCGACGAGTGCCACGACTCTTCCAGCGCCGCGGGGCCACCCAGTGCGCAGCAGATTTCGCGCCGCCTCACGACTGAAGAAGCGCACGTAGGTCCTCAACAGGTCGAGCCCCCAAGGGTCGCCCAGCCGAGCATGTTTCGCCATCGCCGCGGCGGTCCCGAAGAGATACTTGCGCATCAGTGCCTCGCCTGCACGTCCTTTCCGGATTCCCAGGTGCGTGACTTTCGCGTCGGGTACGTCGAACGTGCGCAGCCCGCAGCGAAGCGCGCGCAAGAGAAAATCGGGCTCGCCGCCGCTTCGAAGCGGACCGCCGGCGCCGAGCGCCTCGTCGAACGGGCCGACACGTTTCGCCGTTTCCCGGCGGAGCGCCAGATTGGCCGTCAGGGGAAAGCTGCCCCGGCGCATGCTTTCGAAAGTGAACTCACCGTTCTCGGCCGGATACGACACCGCGTAGCCCGTCCGGGACAATTCATCCGAGACGAACACACGTCCGCAAAGGACGGCCGCTTCCGGGCGGCCCGCGAACGTATCGTAGAGTCTCTCGAGCCAGTCTGGCGAGACGCGACAGTCATCGTCGGTGCAGACCAGAATCTCGCCGCGGCTGTGAGCGATGCCACCGTTGCGGGCGGCACACACTCCCCGCGTGTCGGTGCGCATATAACGAAACCGCGGATCGCGAAGCGTCGCGAGCGTTTCTTCGGTGAGTCTATCGTCACTCTGGTCCACCACGATCACTTCGAACGGAGGCCCAGTACAGGCGAGGATGCTGGTGATGCACTCGCGCACGTGCTCGGCGCGACCGCGAGTGGGCACGGTCACCGAGACTTGCGGCGCACTTTCGACCATTGCTGCCATCTAAGCACAACTGAGAAAAGGCAGCAACCGATGCGCGCGTGTTTCCCCGCGGCCACATCTGCCTTTCTTGAACGTACAATGCGGCGGTGAACGAGGTTCCGAGCGACATGAAGTCGTCCGCGCGTAACCGGAAGCACCGCCTTGGTCTTCGAGCCGGCGAGTTGGTCGAGGTCCGAAGCCGGGAAGCGATCCTTTCTACGCTTGACCGCAACGGCCGGCTGGACGGTCTGCCATTTATGCCGGAGATGTTCGCCTATTGCGGGAAGCGCTTCCGGGTTTGGAAACGGGCGCACAAGACCTGTGACACCGTGAATAACACGGGTGGCCGGCGGCTGACCGCTAGTGTCCATTTGAATGATGTCCGGTGCGACGGGAATGCCCATGGAGGCTGCGAGGCGGCGTGTCTCATTTTCTGGAAAGAGGCGTGGCTTGAGCGGGTCAATGGTCGGGCCACGCCGGAGGTGCTCTCCGCCAGTCCAGGCGATCGCCTCAGCGAGAACGATGTGTGGGTGGCAACACGTGCCCCCGGGGACGCCGACGAACGCAATCCCACGTACGTGTGCCAGGCAACGCTCCTTCCGCAGGCGACGACGCTCCTGCCGTGGTGGGATTTTCGTCAGTACGTCGAAGACTACACATCGGGGAATGCCTCGCTCGGGCAGCTCCTGAGCGGCGGGCTCTACGTCTGCTCCTACTCGCTCGTTCAATGGGTTGCCCGGCACTCGCGGCGTTTGTCGGCGGGTCTTATTCGTGTCTACGACGCAACCCAAGCCCTCTTCGGCGGCGTGCACTATCCGAGGCGATCGGGAACCGTGCCGTCTGGCGCGAAGACACCAAGCCGGCCGCTCAATTTGAAAACCGGGGATCTCGTACAGGTCCGTACGTACCAGGACATCCTTTCAACGCTGGACGCCAACAACAAAAACCGGGGCATGTACTTCGACGCCGAAGAGGTCCCATATTGCGGAAAGATGTTTCGGGTCCGTTCGACCGTGACAAAGATTATCGACGAGAAGACCGGCAAGATGTTGACCTTGAAGGATCGGAACGTCATCCTGGAAGGAGCGATTTGCCAGGCGGCATACAGCGATCGGCGAATGTTCTGTCCTCGCGCTATCTATCCAATCTGGCGGGAGACCTGGCTCACGAAGGTAACGGAAAAGGTCAACTCCGAACCAGCGCGGTCTCGGACACCGCCTCTCGACTAGAAGGAAATTGTCAGACCGTCCCGGAACGCACTCGACGCTTCCGGATAGACCATCGGGAAGGCTGTTAGCGCCCGATCGCCCGAAATACCCGTACCGCCCTTGTAAATGGAAGCTTCTCATCCGCCGGCTCGGATTCCGCGACCCACCCGCCGTCTAGCACCCACACTGGCTCGTTCTCTCCGATGCCATACTGGCGACGAAATGCGGCCAGTGCCGCCTTGTATGCGCCCGGAGTCGCCCATTCGTAATCGAGGGACGCGACCGGCCATCGCCGACCCAAGAGGGTCTCCGAATATGACTCGGCAGCTCCGTGGGAGGGCAACTCGTTGTCTCCTTCGTAATAGGCCAGGACGAACAGGGTTTCGTATTCGCTCAAGATCCGCGTGCCCGGCGGAATCATGGTCCGCATGTAGTCCAGAGACTGCAGAATCATCACTTTTCGGTTTCGGTCGGACCCGATGCCCAGGACGTCCCGCTCTGCAATCCAATGCCAGAGCGGCACCAACAACAGCGCGCAGGATAAGATCGCTGTAGCTGTCCTCCGCGGTACTTTCTCGAGAAGAATTGCCATTCCCGCCGCGCCGAACAGCCCGGTCACGAGCGTGTGGCGCGTACGCCCATACGGAAACTGGTGCGCGTAGGCCCCGGCGATCGCCAGCGCAAACGGAACCACCAGCAAGACGGCTAACGCCCGTGCCCTGCTCCGCTCGATGCCGGTCCGCCCTGTCCACAGCCGGAATACGGCGATCGCAAAGAAAACGCTTGCCGGGACGCTCAGCGGCACCGATGCCATCAGATACGCGAACTGCTTAAGGGTGTTCACGAACGGGAACGCCAACATCTCGCCTGGGTGCGGAAAAGCTCGATATAGCCAGCTGGGTACACCCTCCTGCATCACCCCGATGGCACTGATGCTGCTCATTTGTGTGATGTAGAGCAGGCCATAAAGAGCCAGAGCCCCGAGTTGGCCCGCGGCCCAGACGGTCCTGACCCGAACCGAAGCGCTGCGAAGGCGCAGCAAAGCATAAAGTCCGGCGGCGCCCACAAACCACGCCATGCTGTAATCGGACAGGATACACAGCCACAACAGAAAGCCGTAGAGCGCCATCGCCTGCCATCTGTCATGCTCGAGCGCTTCTTCTAGCACGAGCAGCGAGGCGGAAAGGAACAGGAAAGCCAGCGTGTAGCTGCGCAACTCCGCGCTCAGATTGATCAGGTTTGGCGCAAGCGTCAGCAGAAATAGTGCCGCCAGACCCACCATCGTGCCCGCGACGCGACGCAGCCAGGCGGCAAACACGAGGGGAAAGAGGCTGCCTGCCAGTAAGGGGATAGCGCGCAGCGCGAGCTCGGACCGGCTGATCAGCGAAACGGCATGGGTGATGAGGATCAGCAGCGGAGGATGCGCCAGCTTGAGCGAATTGCCCAGTACGCCATCCCCGCTGCCGAAGGACTGAAGTGCATGCTCCGCTTCATCGGGATTTAGATAAGTGATGCCCGCCAGGCGTAGCCGTAGCGCGAGTCCCGCGATGAAGACCAGGCCCGCAAATGTCACGACCCACCGATCGAAATCGCGCTTCATCGTGTTTTGCAGAATTCTACCCCCGCGCCTTCCCTCCGCCAATTTAGGCAATCCTCCGGCTGCGAGAAACAGCGTGTAAGCTGGCCCCTCGCGGACTCGTAATGTGAGCAATCCCTGGCGCCTTGAATGATGACCGGAACGCCGTCATAATCTGCCCTGCGCTCGTGCGCTGCGTCATGGCGGGCGCAGCCGCATAATCGCCCGTCGGTGAATGGCTGCCTCCAACATCATTGTTCGACGCACCCCGCCGCGCGAGTGCCATGGGAGAAGCTCACCACATCGCCGCTGGTGGCTTCGGCGCGGAGACTTGTTGTCCCTGCATCAAGCTATGGGTACGACTAACTGGCGACCCATCGTCGGAGGTTCCGCGAGCTATGATGTCAGGCAAGCGCGTCTGCGTGGTGATGCCCGCCTACAATGCCGAGAAGACGCTGAGGCAAACGTACGCCGAGGTCGACTGGAGCGTGGCAGACGACGTGATCTTGGTCGACGACGCCTCGCGAGACCATACCGCTGACGTCGCCCGCGAGCTCGGCCTGCACCTGGTGGTGCACCCGCAGAACCGCGGCTACGGCGGCAACCAGAAGACCTGCTACGCCGAGGCACTGTCCCGCGGCGCCGACATCGTGGTCATGCTCCACCCGGACTACCAGTACTCACCACGCCTGCTGCCAGCGTTGGTCGGGATGGTGGCGAGCGGGCATTTCGACGTGGCGCTCGGCTCGCGAATCCTGGGTGTCGGCGCGCTGCAGGGTGGAATGCCGCTGTGGAAGTACGTAGCCAACCGCCTTCTCACTGCCTTCGAGAACTTCCTTCTGGGATATAAGCTGGCCGAGTATCACACCGGCTACCGGGCCTTCTCGCGGCGGTTGTTGGAGACCCTGCCGCTGGAAAGGAACTCCGACGACTTCGTCTTTGACAACCAGATGCTGGCGCAAGCGCTCTGGTTCGGGTTTCAGATCGGAGAGATCAGCTGCCCGACCCGGTACTTCGCTGATGCGTCCTCTATTAACTTCCGGCGCAGTGTGAAGTACGGCTTCGGGGTGGTGGCGACGGCAGTGGAGTACAGGCTCGCGCGTTGGGGACTGATCCGCCCTCATCGCTTCGACGCCGGGGCGCGATAAGCCGGCCAGGCTCCGAAAGTCGGATAGTCGGGTAGCTCGCCAGGTTCCTCACGGTCAGGTCAACGAACTCGCGACCAAGTCAACACATCATATCTCGCGTTGGGAACGCTACTGCGTGTCGGTGCGCCCAGCTATGTTCATCAGCACGTAATTCGCGAGCAGGCGGTTGGCGAGCGCGTTCGGGTGTAAGTCGTCTGGCCCGAGAACATACTGCAAGGACTTGGCGCCCAGGGTGTAGCCAGGAAGAATGTCTTCGACACGATGGAATGGCAGGTTCAGCTTTGCGAAACCTCGCTCCAGTCCCTCGTAGATGGCTTGTTCCCCGGGCTCCACGCGCCAGAGAATAACGTGAAACCGGATCCCGGGGTACTCGGCATATAAGAGATCTCTTGATCTTTGAACGATGGCGAGCACGAGGTCGGTATCCTGATCTGTAGGTGCCGGATGCCGATCGGTGACCAACCGAAAAAGCGCGGACTTGTTCAGCTTCGAGCGAATCCTCGCCGGCCATGACCAAGGCGGCGGCTCGTCGTCGTCAAAACGGCCAGCCGCCCGAACCCCGCCGTCGGAAGTCAACTGATAACGCGGACCATGCTGCCCGTAAGACACTTTGCCGGCGACGCGGAGTGCATGGTCCGCGAGGGCACTGTAGATCGCCACGTCCGGACGGCACTCGACGTCATGACCGACAAGACCATGTTCAATCGCGGCCAGCATGTGATGCGGACCATAGCCATGGAAGCCAAAGTTGTAAGTTCGGTAGCGTCCTCCAGATTCGATGCCGACTTGATACGGCAGCGTTTCCGTATCCTTTATGCCCTCGCCGAAGGTGAACGAATCCCCAAAGAAGAGAATGCAACCCGCCGGTCCGGCATTTACCGGCGGCGCGATTCGGAGTCCGTTTGAGTCGATGGTGTAGGTGACGTCGTAGATCTGTTTGCCGTGTGCCGAACGGGTCGCGTGGCCTTCATGCCCCTTGCTCGGAGACGTCCCGAGAACGGCGTCTTCAGTGTAATACCCCTCTGAATAGCGCACGCTGGGCGGCTCCTCGTTGAGCAGCAGGTATGCCTCGGCGCCAGTGAAGAGCGCAGAGACGGCGCCGGCGTTGAACAATAGAAAAAACCGAGTCCGGGACTTGGACCAGGGCCGAGGCAGGAGGAGCGCCGACACAACGAAAGCACAGGTCCACGTCAGTCCGACCCAAATAAATGGAACCGGCAGCACCTTAATTGAGAATGCACTCAGCGCAAGAGCCGCCAAGGCAAGGGCGGCGAGCCGTAAGCCTGCGATCACTTAGTCAATCCCGTTGTTGTCTGCAGTTCCAGACAGATTACCGCAAGACGCATTCCCTGGAATGACCTCCAGGTGACCTACCTTCGCCAGTCATTCGGCCACGTGACGAACCGGTTCGTTTCCGCGACGCAGCGAGACAACGACCGAGACGGCTCCCGCCAAACTGGTGAGCGGGAATGTCCACGCGTTCAGTGAGGGCAAGGTGCCGGACGCGACAAGAAGAAGGAGACGCCCTGCGAGAAGACCGACGACCAGCCACTGCCAGGGCCTGGCCGATGGCCAGAGACCGATGCCCGCAACCGCCACGAGCACACCGAGCACGGCAACCGCTCCGGGGATTCGGGCGTCCTCGAATTCAGACGACCAATCGCAGGTCGCACCGCGGCTTCCCAAGCGGCCTGCGCTGCGACGACCGGCGAGGTCTGTTTCTGAAGTGTGCTGTCCAGCCGGACGGTCAACGCTCGCCCCACCCATCATCGCGACGATTTCGGCCTTCGTCAGAGCCAGCGAGTAGATGCGCACGTCGTCTATGGCGCCGGTGAAGGGGAACCCCTCGAGGTCACTCCTTCTACCAACCAATAGAGGCTCCCGGGGACTTCTGCGCGCGGCCCCTACTGGGCCGATCAGGACGCCGTTGTCGAGCTCACCGTTCAGATACACGTCGAGCGTTTGCGTTTCCGCGTCATACACACCGGCAACGTGGTACCAAGTATCCAGACGAATCGGGGTGGCCCCGTAACGTGCCATATGTTTCCCGCACGAATCCCCGAGCTTGAAACCGATCGTACGCGGCCCTCTATCGATGGTCGTATCCAGCTGGAAACCGGCATCGCTATCTGCGAGGACGTTGTGCTTCAGATTGGACACAATCGCGGCATCATCAACAGGGAACGCGGTGGACCTAATCCAGGCGCTGACGGTCATGCTCCCGACAAGCCGAAACGCCGTGGAGCGGCCGAAGTCGACGTAATCCCTCGCGCTGGTCAAGTTCACGGCATTGCCGATCACACCGGTGACACGCGCTGGCTCGTGAATGAATCTGCCGCGCAGGCCATGCCCGGATGAGTCCGTAGCCACTTGACCGCTTTCTTCATCGAACGCCCAGTGGGCTTCGAGCCTTCCTGGTTCCGTCACGCCGCGGGCATTGGTGGCGTCCGCCGATGTCGCCCACACCCCGAGAAAGAGCGTCGCCGCCAGTGCCGCCGCCGCCAGCGCCCTCCGCTTGGTGATCCTGAACGCCGGCGAGCGAATCCTCCAGAGCGCGCAGATTATCGTGCCCAGGATCGCTCCAATCACGTTGGCGGCGACGTCAACGACCGAGGGGTCGCGGTGCAACATCACCGATTGGCCGGATTCGGCAAGCGTCGACATCAAGGCCGCTGTGATGACTGCCGGCAGCAACCGTAGCTCTCCGAGCACAATCCCTATCGGCACGTACCCCGCTATGTTCACCAGGGCGTCGACGATCTTGACGCCAACACTGAGCGGATTGTGTCCCTGCGGGACCCACTCAACTGGAATTGCGGTTGCCGCGAGAACGATCACCATGACCGGAACCCGCAGGGTGATCCTCTCCGCCGAGCGGTTGCCGCCGATGCCCGCTTGCGTCAACGGCATGTGTCATTCTTCCGGCAGGAGCAACATGTCTTCCGTCTTGCCCTCCGCGAGCCAGCCGGCCAGTCGCCGCATATCAGGCGCGGCCAGCCACTGGTCGCGCGTCTGACAATGGATGGTGAGTCTCGGCGTGGCCAGGCCGTCGTGGTTGTAGCCAAGCGAAACGCTCGACAGCGTCAGAGGACGGCAGAGAAACACGGCGTACGCATAGCGCTCAGCGAGCTCGATTTGCTCCGGCGTCAGGCGAGGATACGTTTCGAGCGTCGCCAATTTCTGCAGGTACTCCTGGCGGGTAGACGAATCGAGCGTAAAACCGCGCCGATCGTAGCGGCCGGTCCCGGCGGTCACAGCCGGCACGCCAAAGAGGGCCGATTCGATGCCCACCGTACCGCGAACTGTCACGGTATAGTCGGCGATCTCGAACAAAGAGTAAGTGCTGAGGTCGGTGTCGGGATAGACGAGCCTGACGTGCGGTGGAAGCGCCGTGAACGCCGCGTCAATCACCGCTACTTCGGATGGTTTGCCCGGATCATTTTCTACCCTCGCCTTGACGAGATGAGCCGGATGGAGCTTGACAATCCACTGCAGCCGATCGTTGGCGCAGGCGGCCCGGATCGTCTCGATCAGCCACTGGGCATAGTTCTCGAACAGGTCCTCCCCGAAGAAGAACGAGCCGTCCCAGAGAATATGCGGGAAAATGACGGCGACCTTGCGCTCGTGAGAGAGACCGAGCTGTTGCCGGGTTTTCTCTCGCGAAAGGATCTTCTTGTCGAACTGGGTGCCTACTCCGCTGAACCAGTCCTGGGTCTCGTAACACTGGAAGAGCTCCTCGCGCACCCGCCCACCGTACTCAGGCTTCCAGCAGATCGCGCGGAGGCGCTGCCAGGAATCAGCTGAGAGCGCGAGGGGATGCTCGCGCCGGTTGCCAGTGTTGTAACGTTTGAACACCAGGCGATTGCTCTTGTAGCCGAGGTCCCACGTCAGTGTCTGGATCCCTTGATTGATCGCGAGGTCGGAGATTTCGGCTTGACCGGAATAGCCCCGATCCATGAAAACCACGCAATCGGGTTTGACGGATCGTAGAAGCCGCGTAGCGGCGCGTGTGTCACGCACGCTGGCTTCGAGAACGGCGCGCAACGTGGCCTGCACCTGTGGAGACGCGAAGTCGAGCTCGCCGACCTTCAGACTTCGCAACACCGTCGCGAGTACGATCCGGCCGACATGGACGCCGTCGTACTCCAGGTCGAGCCACTCCTGCAGTCCACGCAGATGGCCGAGTTGGCCGTCGATCCACTTGGGATCGCCCTGTGTCCCGAAGTCGGATAGCGAGAATCCCGTCTTGTTACCCACGAGCCAGTCATAACGCAGGACGTCGAAGTCTCGTCTCCCCACCACAACTGTTTCAAAACCAGCCATTTGCAGCGCCTTCATCACCAGCGCTTCGATCTTGGCGTGACGCAGGCTGTTGATGCGCACGACGAGGGCGATTCTCGGCTTGCGGTGGCGGGGCCGGAGGTCAAGTTTGAGCCCCAAGCCGCCTTCCTCGTGGCAGAAATGCTGGAACTGAGCCCGCGCGGCCCGGTCGTGTGCACGGTACTCCGGGTACTGCAGAAGATGACGCCAATGGGCCAGGGTGCGATACGCTTTCGTGCGGCGTACGGCAAGCATCGCCGTCGGGCCGTCAGACTGCAGTGTTGACATCACTATTTGTCACGCGTCGGTCCGGGGCGGTGCCTTCACCAGCTGCCGCTCCACGGCGACGAAGTCTTCCAGGGTATCGATACTAATCAGGTCCTCAGTGATCACGATGGCACCACTTCGCTGACCGAGGAGCACCTTCTGCTCGAGCAAGCACTGACGCGCAATGGCGTAGGCAGCCCCGTTGCGATGATAGACGGGCTCAAGTTGTTGACGCGCGATGATCTCAGCCCCTGCCGGTTCGTAATAGATCAGGCGGCCGTCGTCGCGGACCTTGAGCTGCTTTAGAGGATGGAACTTCAGGTCGCTGGGCGTTACGGTCCAGACCGCATCCAACTCTTCGCGCACGAGCTTTTCCACGGTCGCGGTCACATGTTCTGGGCGCCGGAGCGGGCAGGTCGGCTGCAGCATCACGACGACATCGTAGCGGCGCCGGTCTTGCCGTTCCATTTCCTGTAGCGCGTGCGCCAGGACGTCGCGGTCGCCGATGCGGTCTCCGGACAGCGCGGCTGGGCGGCGGAACGGCGCGCCGAGGCCGGAGGCTTCAGCCTCAGAAGCAATCTGCTCATGATCGGTCGACACGACGGCGCGGTCCACCCAGTGCAGCGCCTCGATTAGGCGGGCGGTCAGGGCAACGAGCGACACGCCATGCACGGTCTTGAGGTTCTTCAGAGGCACGCCCTTACTGCCGCCTCGGGCAGGAACCACGACGAGGACTTGTCGTTTATCAATCATGTGAAGAGATATTCGTCGAGCCGTGTGAGGTCCTGAATCTTCCGCATGCGAAAGAACGCAGTGCCAGCTTCCTCAGCAGCCAGCTCGTCGCCGTCACCGTCGCCTACCATCAGAGCCTCGTCGCTGCGCAGGTCATGCCGCGACAGGGTTCGCCGCAGCATGTCGGTTTTGTTCACCGGATAGCCTTCCACGCCCTCGAAGTATGACAGCCACCCCAGATTTCGGAGCACATGCTTCAGCGGCTCCGTCGGCGTGAGGGAGCACAGATAGAGGGCTGCGTGGCACTGCCAGCGTGGCAGCAACACACCGGCGGGCGACTGCTGGGCACGTTCCAGGATCCGTTCGTTCACCCACGCTGAGTAAGCTTCCGTGCGGCGAGTGGTCTCTGCGACCCTCTGAGCGCGGCTCAGGCCGCGAATTCTCTCTACGACAGCCTGGATGATCTCGTGACGGGACCCGTTTTTCAGCTGCTCCATCGTGCTCGGCAGCGCCCGAATGCATTCCGGACGATCGGCAAATATGTGGTCGAATGCCTGACGCTTGAGGGAATTCGAGTCCACCAGGGTGCCATCGAAGTCGAACACCAGAACCCGAAAACGCATGATATGTGTGCGATCGTTGCGACTGACCCCGCTACCGGTGGCTCGTCGCTTCTACCGAAAGTTCAAAACCGTATGCAGTGCGGCCTGGCAGCGTCGAATGATGGCGTCGACCCGTTCGCGTCTGACGACTCTTGCGGCAGCGCTCTTGAAAATTCTTGCACCAGGCCGGAGAACGCCTCTCGCGAACCGTTCTGCACCGTCCCGGCGTTCCTGATCTTTGACCAGAGCAACGATCGCTGAAACGTTC
>Ga0111538_10006312_pt1 | contig 16055 bp, 8 predicted proteins | sample SoiMethybrSBSTD1_FD_79669 | JGI IMG/M metagenome (GOLD analysis project Ga0111538, IMG submission 79669) | Bulk soil microbial communities from a Populus tree surrounding site in Tennessee, USA - Soil MetaG P. TD hybrid SBSTD1 (version 2)... | ecosystem: Environmental > Terrestrial > Soil > Tree...
CGGCCTACGGCCGCTGCACGCTGTATCACAACAACGGCAACGGCACTTTCACCGATGTCACCGACAAAGCCGGCCTGGCTTCGCCTGGCTGGACGACCAGCGCCGTCTGGTTCGACTACGACAATGACGGCAAGCTCGACCTGTTTCTCTGCAGCTTCGTTGAGTTCTCGCTGGCGAGCAACATCTTTTGTGGCGACAACAAGCTCGGAAAGCGGTTTTATTGCATTCCGCGGGTGTTCAAGCCGACGCCGAGCGTGCTGTATCGAAACAATGGAGACGGGACGTTCAGCGAGATAAGCGCGGGAACGGACATTCAACGTGTCAAAGGCAAAGCACTGGGTGTGGTCGCGACCGACATCAACGGCGACGGCTTGATGGATCTCTTTGTCGCCAACGACACGGTTCAGAACTTTCTGTTTGCCAATCGGGGAAAGGGAACGTGGGAAGAGATTGCGCTGGCCGCCGAGGTCGGCTTCAGCGCCAACGGCCAGCCGCGTTCGGGCATGGGCGTCGACGCGGCCGACTTCAATGGCGATGGTAAACAGGATCTTTTCGTCGCCAATGTCGATCAGGAGATGTTCTCGTTGTATCGCAACGACGGCAACGAATTCTTCTCAGATGTCGCCGCGGCCAATGGTGTTGCGCAGTCGACGCGGCTCCTGAGCGGCTGGGGGCTGAAGTTCTTCGACTACGACAACGACGGCCTGGTCGATCTGTTGCTCGCCAACGGTCATCCCGACGACATGATCGAGAATTACTCGCAGCAGGTCCGCTATAAGGAACCGCTGATCCTGTTCCATCACGACGGCACCAGGCTGGTTGATGTCAGCGCGAAAGCGGGACCGGTGTTTCAGAAGATGTTTCCAGCGAGAGGACTGGCGGTTGGCGACTACACCAACGATGGTCGTATCGACGTCCTCATCGGCAACAACGGCGGCGCTCCGGTGCTGTTGAAGAACAATGCCGGCGAGGGACACCACTGGATCGGCGTTCGTCTTCAGGGGACTTCGTGCAACCGTGATGCGATTGGTGCCACGATCACGTGGTCGTTCGGCGACGTCATTCGGCGCCGCTACAAGTCAAACGGCGGGAGCTATCTCTCGTCACACGATATGCGCGAGGTGCTCGGGATTGGCACGGCGGCAAAGGTCGACTGGATCGAAATCAAATGGCCGCCGCCAAGCGGGAGAGTTGAACGCCTGACCGACGTTCCCGTCGATCGATACGTCACCATTATCGAAGGCCAGGGGCGCATCAAAGGGTGATGACGCCAGAGGCGCCGGTCCGCGCCGGTGCGCGCACGTTCGCCGGCCTGTTCCTCGTCACGCTTTCGACGCTCACCTATCAGCTGCTGTTGACGCGCACCTTCAGCGTCACGATGTACTACCATTTCGCGTTCGTCGCCATCTCGGTGACGATGTTCGGCATGGCTGTGGGCGCGATCGCCGTCTATCTCGGGCCTCGGCTATTCGTGGCGGATAGGGTCAGCCGCCACCTCGCGCTCGGAGCGGCGCTCTTTGCCGCAACCATCGTTCTGAGCTACCTGACCCATCTGTCGATTCCCTTTCTGATCGAGCCGTCCCTTGTCAGTGCCTACGCGCTTGCGCTGACCTACGCGGCGTTGTCGGTGCCATTCGTGATGAGCGGGGTCGTCGTATCGCTGGCGCTGACACGATTTCCGCAGCAGGTTGGTGCGCTCTACGCCGCGGACCTGACTGGCGCGGCCCTCGGCTGCGTGATTGTCGGTCCACTGCTTCGGGTCGCCGACGCACCGACCGCCGTGGTCGCAACGGCGGCAATTGCATCGGTCGCGTCGATGCTGTTTGCGGCTGAGCGAACGCTGAATGAGGCCACGGTTTGGAGCGGCCGACTTCGCCGGACGTGCGCGACGCTGGCCGCCTTTCTGACTCTTGCGACCCTGGCCAACGGCGTCGCTGCCAGACAGAATGCCGGATGGCTCCGTTTGATGTGGGTGAAGGGCCAGTACGAAGCGCGACCGCTCGTCGAACGCTGGAATTCGTTCTCTCGCATTCGTGTGATTGGTGATCCGAACCGCGTCATCAAGCCTTCGGGCTGGGGCTTGAGCGCAACCCTGCCTGCCGAGAAGAGAGCGCGAGAGCTGCACCTCGATATCGACTCATACGCAGGAACGGAGTTGACCGCGTACAACGGCGACCCGGAAACGGTCTCGCACCTCAAGTACGACGTCACCAATGTCGCCCATTATCTGCGTCCCGACTCGCGCGTCGTCGTCGTCGGCGCCGGCGGCGGCCGCGATGTGCTGTCTGCACTGGTCTTCAAACAGCGCGAGGTCACCGGAGTCGAAATCAACGAAAGCATCATCGATCTCGTCAATCGCCGCTTTGGTGATTTCACCGGGCACCTCGATCGCGATCCACGCGTGCGATTTGTCAATGACGAGGCACGGAGCTATATCGCGCGCCTGCAGGACCGCGTCGATTTGATCCAGATCTCGCTGATTGACACCTGGGCGGCGACTGCGAGTGGTGCGTTCGTACTGACGGAGAACTCGCTCTATACCACGAACGCATGGCGCATGTTCCTCGACCATCTGGCACCACGCGGAATTCTTTCCGTGTCGCGATGGTATTTCGCGGATCGACCGGGCGAGGTTTACCGGCTGGCGACGCTGGCGTCGACGGTGCTGATCGAGAGGGGAGTCGCACGTCCGGGCGACCACTACGCGATCGTTCGGGCCCGTCCCGCGGCGTCGATCAACGGGCCGGACGGTGTCGGGACGATGCTGCTGTCTCGCGATCCGTTGTCGGCCGAAGACCTCGATCGGCTCGAGAGCGTCGCGGCGCGAATGAAGTTCGACGTCATTCAGAGTCCGCGATACTCAGCCGACGACACGTTTGCCGCGATCGCCAGCGGCTCGCGGCTCGAACAGGCTATTGCGACGCACCCGCTGAACATTGCCGCCCCGACCGACGACACGCCGTTCTTCTTCCACATGCTTCGCCTTCGCGATGTCTTCAATGTCAGCCGCTGGCAGGATCAAGGCATCGTCCGCTTCAACATGACGGCGGTCGGCATTCTCGGTGTGCTGATGGTCACGGTGACGATTCTGACCGCTGCATGCATCGTGTTGCCGCTTGCCATCGCGCGGTCTCGAGGTGTGGCGCTCGCGCGGTCTAAAGACAGCGCGCGACACTCCCGGGTCGACATCGCGCCGCACCTTGTGTACTTCGGCGCGATCGGGCTCGGATTCATGCTGGTGGAAATTTCCCAGGTGCAGAGGCTGGCGATCTTTCTCGGCCATCCTGTCTATAGCCTCTCGGTTGTGCTTTTTGCTCTGCTGTTGTCCAGTGGATTGGGCAGTCTCGCCACCGCTCGTTTGAGTGACAGCGCGAAGTCCTCAACCAGGAGCCTTCTGCTGCTTGTTGTTGTCCTGGTCGCATTTGGCAGCAGTACTCCGCTCGTGATCCGCTATTTCGACGCGGCATCGGTCGCCGTTCGAATCGCGGTCGCGGTCGCAATCCTGTTGCCCATCGGCTTCGTGATGGGCATGGCCTTTCCGATCGGAATGCGACGCGCCCTCTCGGACGCGCCGTCAATTGCGCCGTGGCTGTGGGGAGTCAACGGCGCGGCGTCGGTATGCGCATCCGTCCTGGTGGTTGTGATCGCACTTGGCGCAGGGATTTCCGCGGCGTTCTGGGTCGGTGCGGCGTGCTACGTGATTGCGTTCGTTGCGTATTACTCGAAACAGGAGGAACGGGAGAAACGAGAGCAAATAAACTAATTCTCCAGTTTCTCTTGTTTAATGTTTTGCCGATTTTCTATTTCGGAAGTTCTTCAGAAACGCGGCGACTGTATTCGCCAGATCCGTTTCCACCTGCGGCGTAAACGGCGAGGTCCGCGGCTCGTAGCCCCCTTCCTCGAACCCCTTGGCCGTCGGCAGATATCCGAACCAGCCGTTCGTGTAGCCGAAATAAAAGGTCTGTTTGAACGGCGATTTCTCCCGAATGTTCATCGCGATCTCGCAGAACATTTCGACCGGCGCCGACCAGATGACGGTGTCGTTGATGGCAATGAAGCGCAGCGGCAATTTGATCCGCTGGCGATCGCTCGTCGCGTACGCGGCGAGTTCGTCTGGCCACGCCAGGTCCGCGCGCCGAGGAGTTTCGACGACCTCCTGTGCGTGACGGATCGTAACGCGATCGGTGCCTGGCGCCATCGCACGGGCTGCTGCTATGACGCGATCTCCGAGCAGCACGCGGAACTGCGACAGGTGGCCACTGGACGGGTCGGCATACACCGAGTAGATCGGAGCGATGTTTCCAGCAGCGCCGTTGACATAGAGGACCGTGCCGCCGAGTTGTTCTTCGAGATACGCCGCTACGACGCCGGGGCCGTCGCCGCTGATTTTCAGATTCTGTCCGCTCATCACCGTGCCATGCATCGCGTAGTTGACGACCAGCGCAATGGGTGAGCCGTCCGGCCGGGTCACGCGCAGCAGGTTCACCTGCCGATCGACCGGCCCGTCCGGGTTCAATCCGAGCGAGATCTTGCCGTCAACATCTCTCGCCCGGCGATTGATATTGGCATTCGCGGTCGTGATCGCAAACGACAGCCGCGCGGGTTCGAGTTTGTCCCGCGCCCCCGTGACCGCATCAATCAAGGCATTGATCGCGAACGTCGTATAAGTGCGATCCCAATCGTGGTTCGAGCGCCCGAGCAGTGCCTTGTACATGTCGGGCGGTCCCAGTTCCGGCGCCGCATGCGTGTGGGTGACGCTCCACCACACGTGTGCGGCGTCGATGCCGGTGCGGCCCTGCAGTTCGCGCATCACCGCGTCATGAAAATTCGGCGAGAACAGGCACACGTCGGTCGAGATCAGGTAGAACGGCGTGCCTCCAGCCTCGAGCGCCAGCACGCGGTGATAGATGTTGTCGTGAACGCCGTTCGATTGCCTGGCCTGGTATCCAATCAGCCACTGTGAGTTCTGCGGAGTGATATCGACCTTGACGGAAGACGCGCGCAGATCTGCGCGTGCAGACGCCGCAGGCGCCAAGACCAACGCGACAATGATGAGAAGGTGTCTCACGGTTTCACACCCGTCCCTCGTTTCAACGTCACCAGGCGGTCCGCATCAATCTTCGTCCATCGTTCGCGCGTCCCGTCGATCCACTGGACGACGATGCCATCGATTGCTGCTGAAGGACCGAGACCAGCGTGCGCGCGGACGTCACCGGCTGACAAGTAGCTGCCGTCGGTGTGGACGCGACGCCATAGGGTCGGTTTCCCGGCGCGTTCGATTCCGATCCTCGCGCCAAATCCAAAACGATTGCGCGGCCCATCCTGCAGCGCCACATCGATCCAATGATGATGTGGCGTCCCCTGATTGAGCAGGAGTCGTACGGGGCCGCCGTTGGTCGTGACCACGATGTCGGTGTCGCCGTCGTTGTCGACGTCGCCAAAGGCGGCACCGCGGCTGATCTCCGCGTGTTCAAACGCAGGGCCTCCTGTAGAACTCGCATCCACGAATCGACCATTGCCGGCATTGTGAAACAGCTGGTTCTTCATCTTCAACGGATTCGGCTGGCCGCGTTGCGACTCGATGGCATTGACCGCGCCATTGGCGACGAAGAGATCGAGCCAGCCGTCGTTATCGTAATCAACCCAGTCGGTGCCAAACCCGGTAACCGCTGTCGTGAGCGGGCCGAGACCTGTTTGAACTCGCGCGTCCTCGAAATTGCCGGTCCCGTCGTTCTTGTAGAGCACGAATGTCTCGCCGATGATGTTGGTGACGAAGAGATCCTCGTCACCATCGGCATCGAAATCCCCCGAGGCAATTCCCATGCTTCCTTCGGGATTCCCCGCTGCATTGAGCGCGGAGCCAGAAAGCGGTCCTTCATCGACGAACGTGCCATCGTGCCGATTGATCCAAAGCTGATTCGGGGTGGCATCGTTTGCGACGTACAAATCAAGCCAGCCATCATTGTTGTAGTCGGCCGCGGTCACGCCGAGGCCGGCGCCGTCGGCGCGGCTGATTCCCGACGACTCCGTCACATCGGTAAAGCGACCGTTGCCTTCGTTGCGATACAGGCGATCGGGAACCGGGCGATAGTTGCGTGGTCCGCAATAATCCGGCGCGCCGGCGGTATCGGTGCACTTCTTGTTCCCGGCAATCGTGAAGTCAAGGTAGTTCGCCACAAAGAGATCCAGGTCGCCGTCGCGGTCGTAGTCGAAAAACGCCGCGCTCGTGCTCCACAGCGGATCGCTGACACCAGCCTCTTTCGTCACATCGGTAAACGTGCCGTTGCCGTTGTTTCGGAATAGCGTCTCAGGGCCGAAGCTCGTGACGTACAGATCGAGATCTCCGTCATTGTCGTAGTCGCCAACGGCGGTTCCCATGCCGTATGCGCGCAGCCCAACTCCTGCTTGCGCCGTGACGTCGGTGAAATGCAGCCGCGGCTTCCCATCCGGGCCTCGTGTGAGATCGTTGCGGAACAAACGGCTCGTCGGGTATCCGGGCGTGTCGGTCGGTAACTTGTCGTTGAGCGTCCCACCCTGGACGAGGAAGACATCGAGATCGCCGTCGTTGTCGTAATCGAAGAGGGCGACGCCCGCGCCCATTTCCTCGGCCACGTAGTACTGCCCTATCGCACCGGTGATGTGGGTGAAGTTGAGGCCGGTGCCAGCGGCGGATTCGACGAAGATCCCTGACTGCTGAGCACCTGCTCTCTGATTTCCGCCTGAAGGCGGCAGCCACACAAGCAGAAAGAAGAGGGGAAGCAGCCTCATCGAATCAATGCGAGATCGCGTTCGATCGCTGCCGCCAGAGCCGTGTCGCCATACTGCAGCGCGAGTTGGCGCGCGTCGGTCGCCCAGCGCACGCCCTCGTCTTTGCGACCCGCTCGCACGTAGGCAGTAGAGAGCGCAAACAGGTATCGAGGCGCTTCGGCATCGCGTGGCTGTGTGATCTTCTGCAATTCGCTAATTGCCTCGTCGAGACGTCCCAGTGCGATCAGCATTCGTCCAACGTTGAGCCGCGCCAGGCGGAACGTTGGACGGTCCAGCACGGCGCTTCGATACTCACCAAGCGCGGCCTCGAACTGCCGGTTTCGCTCGAGGATTTGCCCGAGGTTGTTGTGCGCTTCTGGATTGACAGGATTGATCGCAATTGCCCGGCGGTAAGCTTCTTGTGCCTCGTCCCATTTCTGCTGCAGCCCGAGCAGGACACCGTAATCGTAGTGAAGTTCGGCAAGGCCGCTCCCGAGCGCGACGGCGGCTCGATAATGCTCCTCGGCCTTGGTCCAGTTTCCCGTCCGGCCATACAGCTTGACGAGACTCGAATGCGCCAGCGCCTGAGACTTGTCCTCGACGAGCACCGCTTCGAATTCTGCTATCGCGCCGTTCAGATCTCCGTCATCGGCCAGTTTCCGCGCCCGGCGGAATCGCGCCGCTGAATCGTTGCGAAGATCTGAAACCGAAGACAGCACCCGATCGGTGACTCCAGGCCAACGAGTGCCGTATTGAACGTGCCGTTGCAATGCTTGCTCGGCTTCCTCGCGACGGCCAAGCGCCCGCAGCGACAGCGCCAGCGAGTATTGCGCGGCACCCCATTCAGGGAACAATGTGAGCGCTCGCTGAATTGCTTGGACCGCCTCTTCGTGTTTTCCATCTGCTGCGAGAATTCGCCCAAGTCCAAACAGGCCGAGCGGCTCGGCCTGCGGTTCGCGCGCGAGCGCGGCGAATATCGTTCTGCTCTCCGCCAATTGTCCGGCACTTAGTAGTGCGTCGGCGAGCCGGACTCTTGCGGCGATGTACTCCGGGCGAATCTTCAACGCCTCCCGAAGATGTACGACGGCATCCTGTGGACGAGCGAGTCGGTCGAGCACGCATGCATCGAGGTAGTGCCACTCGAACGACGTTGGAGCGAGCGAGATGGCTCGGGTATACACCTCATGCGCGGTTTCCCACTGTTCCCACGCCTGGAGGACGCGCGCCAGCGCGCCGACCGCATTCGCGTCGTCCGGGTGCGCGCGAACATTCTCGTAGGGACGAACGAGATCCTTACGGATCTCTGCCGGATAGGCCTCAAGTGACAGCTTGAGCGTTTGAGCGGGCTGACCAACGGCAGGCCCGAATGCCGTCAACGCAAGCGCAACCACAAGTGTCCGGAGGGTCAGCAACAATCCGTGATTCCTTCTCCACATTGTGCACGAAGCGGGGCATGGTACGATCCCGCGGTGCTGACGATGCCCCGCAACACACGAATCGATTCTCGACTGATCCTCATGGCGTTGGGCACGACGATCCTTGTCCTTCCGCCCGTCATTGGTGCGGGGCACTCCCAGCAAAGTAAAGTTGCTGAGTCGATCAAATTCCGCGATGTCGCCCAGAGTGCCGGCCTGTCGTTCGTATACCGGAACTCGCCAACTCCGGACAAATACTTCGTTGAAAGCGCACCGGGCGGGCTGGCGGTTTTCGATTACAACAACGACGGCCGCCCAGACATTTTCTTCACCAACGGCGCGCCGACGCCGGCGCTCGTCAAGAACTCAGCAGCCTACTCCAACCGGCTCTATCGGAATGATGGCGGCCTGCGCTTCACCGATGTGACGACCGCCGCCGGCCTCGCCGGCGTCGGGTACGCGATGGGCGCGGCCGCCGGGGACTACGACAACGATGGACACGTCGATTTGTTCGTTGCCGGCGTTCGTCAGAACCAGCTGCTTCGGAATCGCGGCGACGGCCGCTTCGAGGACGTCACGTCGCGCTCAGGGATCGCGAGTGGTGACTGGGCGGTTGCCGCGGCGTGGTTCGACTATGACAAAGACGGACGGCTCGATCTCTTTGTCGTCAATTACGTCAAGTGGGCCCCTGACACGAACCGTTTCTGCGGCGATCAGGCACGTGGCGTTCGCATCTACTGCCATCCCCGATTCTTCGAAGGACTGCCTGACCGTTTGTATCGCAATCGCGGCGACGGGACGTTCGAAGATGTCTCCTCGCGCGCGGGGATCTCGGCGCACGTTGGCAAAGGCATGAGCGCGGCGATCGCCGACTTCGATCATGATGGTCAGGTGGACATATTCGTGACCAACGACACTGTTCCCGATTTTCTCTTTCGCAACAAGGGGGACGGTAGTTTCGAAGACATCGCGCTGCTTGCCGGTGTCTCCGTGCCTGCGTCGGGCCGGCCGGTGTCGAGTATGGGAGTCGACTTTCAGGACTACGACAACGATGGCTGGGAGGATATTTTCCTCACCGCGCTCGCCGGCGAGACATTTCCACTGTTTCACAACGACGGCCGGCGTGAATTCAGCGAGACCACAACCGCCTCTGGCCTTGCTCGTTCGACGATGGCGTTGTCAGGATGGTGCGCAACGCTCGTTGATGTGGACAACGATGGCTGGAAGGATATTTTCACCGCCAACTCGCACGCCAACGATCGCGTCAGCGAGTCAACCGGATGGAACCAGCCGAACAGCCTTTGGCTGAACGAGCGACGGGGCCACTTTCAGGATGTCAGTGCGCAGGCAGGCTTCGCCAGCGTCGCGGCGGCGCATCGTGGATGCGGGGTGGCGGATTTCGATGGTGACGGACGGGTGGACCTTGTCGTCCTGGTGCTCGGCGCAAATGCGGAACTTTGGCACAACGAAACCGACGCCGCGAACCGGTGGCTTGCGGTCAAGCTGGTGGGAAGCAAAAGCAATCGCGACGGAATCGGCGCTCGAGTGACCATCGGTCAGCAGGTCCGGACAATGACGACCGCGATCGGCTACGCATCTTCTTCACACACCGGGCTGCATTTCGGTCTGGGTACGTCGACCGATCCCGTCCGTGTCGAGATTCAGTGGCCGTCAGGAACGCGGCAGGTCGTCGAGGGCGTGAAGACGAATCAGGTGATTGAGATCAAGGAGCAGTAGGCTTTGACGGCTGGCGGCTACTTGGGCGGCGTAATCGTCCTCTGCCCCGCAGCCGCGCTTCGTTCTTGCGCCGTCTTCTGAAGCTCCTGCGAGCGCGTCAGCAGCGCCGCCGACTTTTCCGCGTTCCCCACTCCCTTGTAGGCACGCGCCAGCTGCACGTGCAGACTGCCATCCTTGTCGTCGGCAATCTCGACCTCAATCAACGGGATCGCGGCCTGGTAGTAGCCTTTCTGTATATATGCGCGCGCAAGCGCGAGCCGGGCGGCCGAGTTCGCGGAATCCAGACCCGTTGCACGCTCGAGTGCCGCGATGCCATCGTCGACGCGCTGAGTCTCGAGTAACGCCTCGCCGTACATCGACAGGAGTTGCGGATCATTGCCGCGCATCTGGAGCAGTGGCAGCAATGTCGTGATTGTTCGATCGAAATCGCGCGCGTAATAGTAAGTCGTGCCAAGTTCGGCGAGGAGCTCGGGATCGCGCGGTGAGACCTTCAAGGCGGCCTGGAGTTCCCGGGCGGCGTCGTCGTAGCGGCGCTGACTCCGTGCCAGGGTTGCGCGGATCAGACGGCGCTCGCGTGAATCAGGAAGCGTATCGAGCTGTTTGAATGCGGCGCGGGCGAGTTCTGCCCCGGCACGTGCGGACCAGTAGCGCGATTCCGGATCGGAACCGGCAAGCGCACTCTCGAGCGCCGACCGATACCGTGCCGCGCGAAATTCGCACAACGGTTTCCGCGTGGTGCACGCCGAGGAGGGCAGTACTCCTTGTGACCGTTCGCGCGCGGCCCAGTCTGCATGCGACGTCTGTTCATAGATGCGTGCGATCGAGTCGTGGACGCTTACCATGGCCGGCAGCTCCTCCAACGTCGATCGATAGAGCGCGAATGCGTCGGTAAGCCGGCCATCCTCCGCCAGTGCGTCGGCCAGGAGCAGCTGACGCCACGGGCGGTCCTCCTGCCGGTCGTTGAAGGTGGCCATCGCATCCTGGGCGAGACCGTTATACGCGTGACCGAGCGCGAACCATCCTGCGGGGTCACGCGGCGCTATTTCGGTGATCCGTCTGAGTTCTCCGATTGCTTCAGAAGGACGCCCCAATGCCGCATAGGCTCCTGCCAGCATCCGCCTGTTTTCGAGCGACGACGGCTGGGCAGCGAGCGCGGTCTTGAGCGCAGCGACCGCCTTGTCCGGTTGATCGGTGGCGAGATAGCTCGACCCGAGGAACATACGTGCGTTCGTGAGTTTGGGATTCAACGCTAGCGCGCGCTCGAGTGGTACGACGGCCTCTGCCTCATGCCCACCCATCGCGAGCGCGATTCCGAGATTCGCCAGCAGCCCTGGTTCGTCGGGATGAGCCTTCAGCAATTCACGGTAGGCGCTTGCGGCAGCGTCATAGCGCTGTTCGCTCATTGCACGCGCCGCTTCGCTCGCCGCGCTTGTCGTTTGCGCGAACACGCCACCGGTCGACCCGAACGTCACCACACACAGCACGACCGCGAGGAGCCACCGAGGCATTACGGCAGGATACAACGCGTTTCACAGGAAAGAAAAAAGGCCGGAAGGGCTGAACCCTTCCGGCCTCGGTTGGTCGCAGTGCGACGTCGTTAGAACTGGAACCGCAGTCCCAGCTGGATCCGTCGGGGATCGCCGTTGATGGCCCGGATCTTCATGAAGTTCGGATCCGTGAAGCCCGTCACAGGATTGCCCCAGCGAACGTGGTTCAGGACGTTCGATGCCTGCATCCGGAACTCGGCCCGATAACGACCGATCGGGAAGCCGCGGAAGATGCCCAGGTCAAGGTTGTAGTTCGAGGGCCCGCGGAGGAAGTTCCGTCCGGTGTTGCCCCACTGGTTACCCGGTTGAGCAAACGAGGTCGGATCGTAGTACACCGCGTTTGGTCCTGCCGGCCCCACCTGACGAATTTCCGCGATTTGCTGGATGGTCTGACGTCCTTGGCGTTGATTCAAGGCAGTGTTGTCCCCGTTAATCGAGAACGGATTACCGGAGTAGATCTGGTAGATGCCATTGACCTGCCAGTTCTGGACAATCATTGCCACAGGGCCTGTGTCGGTCTTCATGAACGGCAGGTCGTACAGGAAGCCCATCGAGAAGTTATGGGTCCTGTCGTAACCGGCGAGCGCGTAGTTGCGGCTCAGCTGCGATGGCTGGCTCCAATCTAACGTGACCCAGCCATCATCGTCGGTCTCGTCCATTGCTTTACTCCAGGTGTACGCGCCCTTGAGTAGCAGCCCGTTCCTGAAGGGACGATTGATCGCCGTCTGCAGGGCGTTATAACGGCGCTTGGTGCGCCCCGCCCAGTCGAGGATGTCTGCGGTGCCAGCCTGCGTGAAGAGCTTCCGGCCGGCGTCAGCGCCGCCCGCGTCAGCGTAGTTGAGGTTGATATCGGCATAGCCACCATCCGTCCGCATGCCTACGTAGGCAACACTAACGGAAAGGTCCGTCGGCAACTGACGCTCGACCGTGACGTTCCACTGTTGTGAACGACCACGCTCAACCTCGGTGGTATTCGGCACGCGCGTCGTGACGTTGCGCGGCATCGGAATGACACCGGTGCTGATATCAGGCAGCGGAATCACCGGAATTCCGTCCGCAAGCGGGAAAGACGCGAAATTGCTCCCGAAGGTCCCGGACGCCGTCTGGGTGAATCCGATGGTCGACGGATAGGAGAGGCGGAGCGGCCGCGACCACGGAATCGGATCGTAGGTGAGACCGTAGCCAGTGCGGAACACAGTCTTGTCGTTGATGCGATAGGCGAGGCCGAGACGGGGCGCAAAGAGCGTCTTGCTCACCTGAATCCCGACGTCCTTCGGCACGCTGCCCTTGCCGCCGATGAAGACGTTCCAAGTGGCGTAGTCGAGCCGCTCGAGGCCGTGTTCCGCGCGCGTCATCAACGGGTAGTACTCGTAGCGTAAACCGGCGTTGACCGTCATCTTCGAGCTGACGTTCCAGCGATCGCTGACGAACGTCGCGTACTGGTTTTCCCGTCCGGTCATCGTCTCGAACTGGATGCTCTTGCCGAATCCGCTGTCCCGACCAAGAAGGAACGCGGAGTATTGGTTCCAAAGATTCGAGGTGTAGCCCGGCTGCCCGGTGATGTTGCCCGAGAAGTTGAAAGCACCGCGCGGGCCGTCGCCCAATTCGGGCTGCCAGTGATCCAACTGATACCGGATGAAGTCGAATCCGACCCGCACCTCGTGCCGACCCATCAGGCGGGTCAGGTTCGTCGTCACTGTGTAGCTCGTCTCCTTGCGGTCGACTGGGACCCAGGTGTCGGTATTGCCAAGCTCGGCGTATCCCGTCCTGAATTGTGGCATACCGCTCTGGAGCGGATCCGGCCCGTTCGTTCCGGGAATGCCGAAATTTTCGCTCCCGAAGTTCGTGCCGAAGTCGCCACCCCTGGCGTACTGATTCTGCTTGTTCATGCCGACGGTACCGTCCAGCACCATCGTCGGACTGACTGTCCACGTATGGCCCGCAGTCGGGACATATATGTTCGTATGGCCAAATCCAACCTCGTCATAGCCGAGCTTGAAGATGTCATATACGTCGGCCCGCAGCGTCGAGAACTTCACAAAAACATGGTGGTTGTTGGTCCGGTTCCAATCCATCTTGAAGTCGTAGTTGTCGCGGTCGGCCTTCGGGTTGCGGGGGATATAGAGATTGTTCTGGAGTCCGCTATTCGTCCCCGGATTGTTCGGCGCCGGATAGAGCGCCTGAATCTGCTTGGCGAGGCTGGTGATACGGTCCGCCGGAATCCTCGCACCGGAAAATTCGGCCCGACCCGTGCCGTCGGCATTACCAGTCGCCGGATCGTAAATGTGGAAGTTCGGGTTGACCGCGAGAACTTCGCTGAAGTCGCCGTTGCGTATCTTCGCGGTCGGAACGCTGTACACGTCGTAGCGGCTGTTCCGTTCGTAATTGCCCTCATATCCGGCGAAGAAGAACAGCTTGTTCTTCTTGATCGGTCCGCCAACCGTTCCGCCGCCGATCGAGATACTCGAATTCAGCTTGCCGCAATTGGGGGGGGGCGTGACGTCGCACGACGGTGTGAAGAATCCCGTCGCATTCAGTTCGTCCTGATTCCGGAAGTAGAAGGCCGATCCCTTGACCGAATTCGTGCCGGACTTCGTGACGAGCGTAATTGACGCACCGCCAGCCATGCCCTGCCCCGCGTCGAAATTGTTCGTAGCGATGTTCACCGTTTCGATCGTTTCCGCGGGTGCCACATAGCCAGTGTGGTGAGGCAGCCAGATGTTGACGCTGCTCGCGCCATCGATTCGGGTGTTGTTGTTCTGGCCGTCGGCGCCATTGATGTTCGTGCGCAGCGATCGCCCAGGTGTGTCGGTCTGCGCGTTCTGGAAGGTGGCCGGCGTCGCTCCAGGGACGAGATTGATCAGCGCCTGATAATTTCGATACTGATTGAGCGGAAGGTTCGTGATTTCCTGCGACTTCAACTCCGTATGGAGATCCGACTTGTCGGTCTGCAGAAGCTGTGCATCGGAAGCCACCGTCACTGTTTCGGTCAACGCGCCGATCTCGAGCTTGACGTCGACACGGCTTATCTGACCCGCGGAGACGGGCACGTTCGTCTGCACGAATTCGCGGAATCCCGTTAACGTGACCTTGACGTCGTAACGGCCCGGTAGCGCGTTTGCCAAGGTGTAGTCCCCCTCGGAACCGGTCACGGTCTCGCGAGTGGCATTCGTTTCTTTGTTCGTAATGACAACCGTCGCAGCAGGTATCGCCGCGCCTTGCGCATCCTTGACAGTTCCGACGACGCTGCCGTAAAGCACCTGGGCGCTGACGACACCCGGCATCACCACGAGGGAGAGAGCAGCTAAAAGTACGAGCAATCGACCACGAGACACGAGCACAGTCCTCCTCCTTCCTACCATTGCGAACGCACCTCCACCGACGTTTAGTAGAAATGTGTTAGCGACGAATGTTGTACGTCTGTTGCGACCATAAAGCCAAGGAAAATCTTCAACTTGCCACAATTTGTCCTCTGGCGTGGACGAATTCAACTCGTTGTATCAGACTCAACCAATTGGATCGCAAAAACATTAGGAAATTAGAAGAATACTCCCATCGTCTGCCGATGGAAGTCGCATGCGAAGAGAGGGATCGGTTTGCCGCGCACGACCGCACACAGAACACGAAAGCCCCGCCGCGCGTGCGCACGACGGGGCTCGTTTTGAGTGATGGCGCGGTCTCAATCAATGAAGACCGCGCCCTGCACCACGACTTTAGAAACTAAAGCGCAGACCCATCTGGATCTGGCGTTCGAGATACGAGCCCGTACCCGAGACGGCTGTGATCTGGCCGAACGTTCCGGACGTGATGCTCGATGACGGGTTGCCGAAGACCGGATGGTTCAGGAGGTTGGCTGCCTGCAGTCGGTACTCCAGTCGTCGCGTTGCGCCAACCGGGAACGAACGGAACAACGAGAAGTCGAGGTTCCATCCTCCGGGACCATAGAACTGGTTGCGTCCCGTATTTCCGAACTGCACACCGGTTGGTTGCGCGAAGGCCGCGGTGTCGAACCAGCGGCCAGTTGCGCCGATATTGCCGAGGACATCGAACGTTCCCACGAGGTCGGCGGTTTGGGTGTTACTCGGTGTATTCAACGCATTACCGCTCGCGGTGACGGTGAAGGGGTTGCCGCTGAACGCGGCAAGGACGCCGTTGACCTGCCAGTCGTTGACGATCGCGCCGAGCACGCCGTCGTAGCTGCCCTTGGTCTGCCACGGCAGCGCATAGGCGAAGCCTAACTGGAAGTTGTGACGCCGGTCGAATCCGGCCGGTGCCCAGTTGCGCCAGAGTTCGCTCGGCGTGTTCCAGTTCAACGTCGCGCGGCCATCGTTGTCCGTTTGATTCATGGACTTGCTCAAGGTGTAGGCACCTTTGAACAGCAGGCCGTGCGTGAAGGGCTTATTCACCGCCACCTGGAGCGATTGATAGTCGGTCTTCAAGCGCTGTCCCCAGGAGTTGATCGCGAGGAGACGCCCCTGCGGTGCATACGGACGTCCGGCGTCGCCGACGCCGAGCGTTTGTGGCGCGTTGATGTCGAGCGCGGCGTATCCCCCGGATCCTTTTGCGCCGACGTACGCCACGTCGACTGACGTGTCGAACATCAGCCGGC
>Ga0111538_10006314_pt1 | contig 16052 bp, 15 predicted proteins | sample SoiMethybrSBSTD1_FD_79669 | JGI IMG/M metagenome (GOLD analysis project Ga0111538, IMG submission 79669) | Bulk soil microbial communities from a Populus tree surrounding site in Tennessee, USA - Soil MetaG P. TD hybrid SBSTD1 (version 2)... | ecosystem: Environmental > Terrestrial > Soil >...
GGCCTCGGCCAGGGTCAGAACTATACCGACCCGGCCGGCGGCGTGAGCTTCTCGGTCGAGTCGATCACCAAAGAGCGCGCCTCGATTCGCGTCGAGGTCGCCAACGGCACGGGCACGTCGACCTGCATGGACGGCACGACGGTGGCGCCACCTGGCCCGCAGGATTGCGGCGGAGGCGGCATCGGCGGCACTGGAGGCATGGCCGGCACGAGCGGCACGGGTGGCACCGCGGGCACGAGCGGCACCGGCGGCACTGCGGGCACGGCGGGTTCCGGCGGCACGGCGGGTTCCGGCGGCACGGCGGGGTCGGCCGGCACCGGCGGCACCGGCGGCACCGGCGGAAGCGGTGGCACAGGAGGGACCGACGGCGTCGGCGGTACCGGCAGCGGCGGCGATGCGGGAACGGACGGTGTCGGCGGCTCGTTCGGCGCGGGTGGAAGTGGCGCCGTGGGTGGCCAGGGCGGATCGGCGGGTGCCGCCGGTAATCCCGGCGTCGGCGGCGCGGGCGCGATCGGCGGGTCGGGCGGAATTCCCGCGGGCGGCGCGGCTGGAGTCGCGGGCGTCGGAACGGGCGCGAACGCCGGCTTCGGCGGCACGGAAGAAATCTCGATCGGACCGGAGGTCGAGCTGAACGACAACGACGGCGCTTGCGCATGCCGCGCTGTCGGCGAAAGAACGCCGAAACCCGGCACCGGCCTCTGGTTGCTGGGGCTCGCGGCGGCGGGCCTCTGGACTAGGCGAAAGCGCTAAAGGAAAAAGAAAAGCCTTTTGGAGGCGGGTCCGGGTAGAGTGTCCGATCGTGCAAGCTCAACTCGGCGGTCGAATCGGTCCAGTTCAAGATCCAACTTCACGGCAGATGGTGGGGGGGAACGTGCAGGGCTCGTTCTCGTACGAAATGCCCCACGGCGGCGATCCGAACGCCGTGCTGCCGCAGCTCCAAGCGGGGCTTCTCCATGCCCTCACCAACGTCGTGAACCAGAAGCTCGCGGCCGGCCAGGTCGCGATACCGACGATCGCGGGCAGCCTGCCGTACTTCCAGAACGAGGTGATCGCCGCCAGTGGCGCCCATCAGCTCGGCGCGCAGATCACGGGGCTCAGCCTGCAGGTCGCGATGGAAATTCCATACGCGGTGCAGCCGCACGCCGGCCAGCTACCGCCGGATCCGATGCAGGCGACCAAGAACGCATTCGCGCAGGCGGCCAAGGATCGACTCGATCCCAGCAACTACGAGGTCAAGGCCAAGCTCAACATCGGCGGCTTCAAGGTCGGCCTGAGCAGCAAGGACGGGCTCAATACCGACTCGCTGAAGAACCAGGCCAAGGAGAAGGCCAAGTCGACGGTGATCTGGTGGGGCATCGGCTGCCTGGCGCTCCTGTTCGTGGTGGGTTTGCTCGGCGGGATTGGGGTCTATGCGTACATGCAGGTCGTCGGCGGCAGCTCGGCCACGGCCGATCGCGCCGCGAGCTGGGACGGCAAGACGCCGTTCGTCTGCGGCGGCAACGACAAGATCAAGATCAAGGGCGTCACGGCCAAGCTAGCCGACGGTGCCGGGGTCACGGCCGGCGGAAACTGCGAGGCGGAGCTGGTCGACGTCACGATCGAGGCGCCGATCGGGCTCGCCGCGATGGGCAACGGGAAGATCAAGGTGAGCGGGGGCAGCGTCACCGGATCGCAGTACGCAGCGCAGGCGATCGGAGCGAACGCCCAGGTCACGTTTTCGGGCACGAAAGTCAGCGGCAAGACGAACACGCTCGGAGGCGCTAAGATCACCGGCCCGTGAAACGAGCAGCGCTCGCGATCGTGCTGACCGCCGCGGCCTTTGGTTGCGGCGGATCGACCGCCCAGCCAGGCGGCGGCAGCGGGTCGGCGGGCGCCGCCGGCGCTTCGGCTGCGGGCGGTGCTTCGGGCAGCGGTGGTGCTTCGGGGAGCAGTGGGTCGGCGGGCAGCGCAGGGATCTCTGGCAGCGGCGGCGCGTCCGGAAGCGGTGGCTCCGCGGGCACGGGCACAAGTGGCGCTTCCGGAAACAGCGGCACCGCGGGGTCGGGCACGGGGGGCACCTCCGGCAGCGGGGGCACTGGAGGCGCGGCGGGAACGGCTGGCAGCGGCGGCAGCGCCGGAGCAGCCGGCGAATGCCGGGAACGAAGTCAGTGCAAGCTGTTCTCCGACTGCTGCACGTGCGCCGCGTACGCCGAGACCGAATCGCCCCCTCCGGTGTGCAAGGCGAACTGCAAGGTCGACCAGTGCACGGCGCTCGGCATCACCACGGAGAACGTCGCGTGCATGGCGGGCCAGTGCGTCGCCGGCATCAACTGCGCCGGCACCGTCACGTGCCGTGCGGCACCCCCGACCTGCGAGCGCGGCTTCGTTCCGGCCGTCGTCGGCAACTGCTGGGGCGGCTGCGTGCCGGCGAGTCAGTGCGGAAGCGTGCGTGACTGCAACGACTGCGCGTGGCCCGAGCAGAGCTGCGCAAGCTACCTCGGCCTGGCCGGCCCGATCAACCATTGCTACGCGATCCCCGAGCGCTGCCGGAACAATCCGACCTGCGAATGCCTGGGCGAGAGCGTCTGCACGCCGCCTTACGGCTTGTGCACGGATCGCAGCGGGATCCCCGGCGTGGTCTGCGCTTGTGCGAGCTGCTGATCACGCACCGAGCGTGAAGTAGAACGTGGCGCCGGCGTCGATCGCGGCTTCGGCCCAGATCCGCCCGCCGTGACGCAGCACGATGCGCTGCGCGATCGCCAGCCCGACGCCGCTGCCTTCGTACTCGTGGGCGTCGTGCAAGCGCTGAAAGACGCCGAACAGCCGATCTGCGTAGCGCATGTCGAAGCCGGCGCCGTTGTCGCGCACGAAATAGGCGCTCGACCCGTCGTGCGGCGCGGTGCCGATCGCGATCCGGGGCGGGTGCTTGTCGCGCGAGTACTTCACGGCGTTGTCGATCAAGTTCAGAAACACCTGGCGCAGCAGCGTGCGGTCGGCGGAGCACTCCGGGAGCTCGGAAACGCTGAATTCGGCCTGGCGAGCCGTGCTCGCGCCGAGCTCCTCGATCACTTCGCGCACCAGCTCCGCGGGCGCGAGCTGTTGCCGGTGCAGCGGCTGGCGCGCCGAGCGCGAGAACGTCAAAAGCGCGTCGATCAGGCCGCGCATGCGCTGGGTGCCGGCGCACACCAGCTCGAGTTGTTCGCGGCCCCGCGCGTCGAGCCGCGCAGCCTGGGTCTCGAGCGCGATCTCCGCGAAGCGCGTGATCGTGCGCAGCGGCGCGCGCAGGTCGTGGGAAACCGAGTGTGCGAACGCGTCGAGCTCGCGGTTCGCGCTCTCGAGCTCGCGGTTCTTCTCGGCAAGCTCGCTTTCCACGAGCTTCAGCTCGCTGACGTCGTGAGCGATCGCAACGCGTCCGATCGAACGCTGCGCGGGATAGCGGAGCTCGCTCAGAGAGAGCACGAACGTCAGCGGCCCGATTTCGGTGTGCAGCGTGACCTCGCGCGGCGCCCCGGCCGGGCCGAGCAGCCCCTCGACGAGCTCGGGCGCAGCGGAAAAAACTTCGGAGCAGTGGGCGCCCAGGCGTGCCGAAGCGCCCGCGAGCCGGCGTCCCGCGGGGTTCATGTCGACCACGCGTCCCCGCGCGTCGAGCACGATCACGGGCCCGGGCATCTGCTCGAACGACAGGCCGCGTGCGATCGGCACCAGGTCGAGCAGCCCGTGGCGAAACAGCCCCCACGCCACGAGCAGGTTGCCCAGAGCAAACGTCAGCGGCGTCGTGTCCCTGTGCTGGAGCGGCAGGACGTCGAGAATCGTCAAGGTCATGCCGAGGATCGGGATCAACACCCCCGCCAACACCAGCCCGAGCTGCCGCCGATACACGCCGCCGCCCTGAAACTGCTGCAACAGCCGCAACAGCGCGCCCGCGAACACGGCAAGCACGTAGCCGAAGGCAATCCAGGTCGGCAGCGTGAACGGATAGACCAGCGCATCGAACGGATCGCCAGGAACGAGCCGCACCTCGGGCCGGATCAGCCCGTGGTAACGGTCAGTGAGCACCAGTGCGAGGTAGCTTCCGGTAACCAGGCCGTGCGCGATCCAGGTCGCTCGCGCACGCGAGAACGGGACGTTGGCCTGGAGCTCTGCGAACGCCGCGAAGCCGAGCACCCAGCCGAACGCCCCCAGGAACTGAAAGTCGTCCCAGAACAGCTTCCACCCGAGCGTGCGGCTCGCGAGCTCGCACGCGTAACCGAGCGACCACGACGCCTGGCTGAACGCCGCCACCGCAAACGCCCGCGCCCCCGTGGTTTCGCGCCGGTAGAGCGCGAAGGCGCCGACCCCCGCGCTGATCAACGCCGAGCCGATCGGCAACAGCAGCTCAGCCAGTCCGAACACCGCGCGGCTCAGGGGTTACGGCGTACCCCGAGCGACTTCATCCGATCGCGGAGCGTCGAGGGGCGGATCCCGAGCAGCTCGGCGGCGCCGCCGTTGCCGCTGACGCGCCAGGAAGCGCGCTCCAGCGCGGCAACCAGGTTGTCGCGTTCGAGCGCCCGCAGCTCGGTGTCGGTCAACACGCGTTCGCCCGAACTGGGCGGCGCGGACGCAGGGCCCTGGCTGCCGATCGACAGCGCCAGATCGAGATGCAACGGGCCGTCGCGCGAGAGGATCACGGCGCGCTCGATCACGTTCTCGAGCTCGCGCACGTTGCCCGGCCAATCGTAGGCGAGCAGGACATCGCGCTGTGTGGCGTTGAACGCCGGCGGCTTGCGTCCGAGCTTCTGGCAATAGCGGCGCAGGAACGCCTCGGCCAGGCTGACCACGTCCTCCTTGCGCGAGCGCAGCGGCGGCACTTCGATCGGGAAAACGCTGAGCCGATAGTAGAGATCGGCGCGAAACGTACCGCGAGCGACGTCGGCATCCAGATTGCGATTGGTGGCCGCGATCACGCGCACGTCGACGCGCCGCGTGCGATCGTCGCCGACACGCTCGAACTCGCTCTCCTGGAGCACCCTGAGCAGCTTCGATTGCATGTCCAGCGGCAGCTCCCCGACCTCGTCGAGAAAGATCGTGCCGCGATCGGCCAGCTCGAAACGCCCGGCGCGATCCTTCTGCGCGCCGGTGAAAGCGCCGCGCACGTGACCGAAAAATTCACTCTCGAAGAGCTCCTTGGGCACGGAGGCGCAGTTCACCTTCACCAGCGGTCCCGACGCACGGCTGCTCTGGGCGTGGATCGCGCGCGCGATCAGCTCCTTGCCGACCCCGGACTCGCCGGTGATCAGCACCGTGGCCTTGGTCGAGGCCACCGCTTCCACCATTTCGAGCGCCCGCTTCAGCGCGCCGCTGCCGCCGACGATGTCCGCGACGTGGGCATCCCGGGCCAGCTCTTCGCGCAGGTAGTCGCGCTCGCTCTCGGCCGCTCGTTTCAGGCGCTCGACCTCCTCGTAGGCCGCTTGCCGCTGCTGCTCCGAGCGTTTGCGGGCCAGCGAATTGGCGACGATTTCGCTGAGCAGGTTGAGGCGCCCCATCTGATCGGGCGAGACCCCGTCGACGAGCCGGCGCTTGTGAAAACCGATGCAGCCGATCACCGCGCCCTCGAGACGCAGCGGCAGGGTCGCCAGCAGCGCCAGGCCGTCCCGGTCCATGACCCGCTTCGCGTTGACCGCGCTCGCCGGCAAACGGTCGCGAATCAGCACCACCGTTTCGCCGTCGCGGATCTGCTCGAGCGGCCAACCGAACTCTACGATCGGCAAGCCGGTCGTGGACTTGCCGAAGCTCGGAATCCCGGGCGCGCACCATTCGTGCGACATCAGGAAGTGCTCGCGGGTTTCGTCGATCAGCTGCACCAGCGTGCGATCGAAGCCCTGGGATTCACCGACCGCACGCAGCACGTCGATCAACGCGTCGTCGATCTCGGCGGCGCAGGCGTGAATCAGCCGCGTCGACACCGATGCGCACAGCGCCTCGAAGCGCAGCCGTTCGTGCAACGCGTCCTCGGCCGAACGCTTGGCGACGCGTTCGCGCTGCTCGACGACCGCGCGCCGTACGGCTTCTCCCAGGCGCGCCAGGCGATCCTTGAGCAGGTAGTCGGTCGCGCCGGCGCGCATGCATTCGACCGCGCGTTCCTCGCCGACCGTGCCCGTCACTACGATGAAGGGAATCGTCAGCGACTGTTCGCGCAGCAAGTGCAGCGCGTGCGTGGCGTCGAATCCCGGCAACGTGTAGTCGGCGAGGATCACGTCCGGACGCGATCCGAGTTGCGCGACGTACTCCGCGCGTGAGCGCGCCTTCATCGCCTCGAGTTCGAAGCCGTTCAGACCGAGCTCCTCGACGAGAAGCCTGGCGTCGGCATCATTGTCCTCAAGGATCAGGACGCGAAGCGGCCGATCGTTGACGTTCATCCCTCTAGTGAGCCCCTATAGTGCCGGAAACTTTCTTTTGAACCAACTGGGCAGCTGAGGCCCGTGTAATCCTCCCAATGGCTTTTTCGGCCAACCGCGGTTTCTCGTCGAAAATCGCGAGATCCCGCGAGCGCGCGAGCGGGCCGCGAGCGGTAAACGCCCGGGATTTTTCGATCTTGGCTGGTGGGGCGCAATGGCACGGCGACTGCACAACGCAGGCTGCTTCCGAACTCACTCGCGCCGACCGCGCACCAACCTCGGGGGTAGGAGCCCGCATGCAAGCCCACTGTTCAGCTTCTCGACCTTCTGGCGGGTCGCTTCGACCCGCCGCGTACGATCTCCTGGAACGGGAGGCGGCGGAGACGCTCGCGCGCGCCGAGTCGGCGGCAAACTTCGGTACCTTCAGCTATGACTTCAATCGGGACGCGCTCGAGTGGTCGCGCCAAGCGCTGCACATCCTCGGCTTCGACCCGGGCTCGGGACCGGCGAAACCCAGTGCCGCCCTCGACGCGATTCACCCGGAAGGGCGGGCGGCCTTCGCGGAAGGGATTCTCGCGGCGCTGGCCGGGAAAGCCCAGGCCCTGACGTGCCGGATCATCGCCGTCGACGGTAGCGAGCGCCACCTGACCGTGCACCTGAGCCTCGCGCGTGACGAGCACGGGATGCCGCGCCGCCTGCAGGGAATCGCAGTCGACACGACCGAGCACCAGCGGCTCGAGGCCCTGCTTAGTGATGCTCAGCGCCTCGAGGGCGTCGGGCGACTCGCCGGCGGAATCGCACACGACTTCAACAACCTGCTTCTCGTGATCCTCGCTACCACGGAGCTCGCCCGGCGCGAATCGCGAAACCCGGCGGTCGAACCCGAGCTCGATCGCATCGAAGAAGCCGCGATCCGCGCCGCCGATCTGGTACGCCAGCTCCTGATCTTCGCGCGCGGCCGGCCGAACCAGCCGGAGCTCCTGGACCTGACCAAAGTGCTGCCGCAAACGGCGCGGCTGCTCGAACGCGTGCTCGGCGACGAGGTCGAGCTCGACCTGCGGCTGCCGGAGGGGACGGTGCTGTGGCCGATCGTGGCCGATCGCGGCCAGATCGAGCAGGTCGTGCTGAACCTCGCGATCAACGCCAAGGACGCGATGCCCGACGGGGGCAGGATCGAGATCTCGGCCCGTAACGCGGCGCCCGGGGAAGCCCAGCACGGCGTTGATCGGCCCTCCGTCGTGCTGGCGATCCGCGATAGCGGGTCGGGAATGGATCCCGCCACGCTGGAACGGATCTTCGAACCCTTCTTCTCCACCAAGTCCTGGGGAACCGGCCTGGGACTTGCCACCTGCAAGACGATCGTCGAACGCGCGGGAGGCTTCATTCGCGCCCGCAGCGCGGCCGGCAGCGGCAGCGTTTTCGAGCTGGTTTTTCCGCGCGCTTCGGGCAATCCGTTCGAAGCGACGCCGACCCGACCGCCGACGCTCGCCGTCGGCTCGGAGCGCGTGCTGGTAGTCGACGACAGCGAAGCCGTGCGCGCCGTGGCCCGCCGGTTGCTCAGGCTGCTGGGCTACGAGGTAGTGACGGCGCGCTCCGCGTCGGAAGCGAGAGTCGCACTGGCTTCGCAGAGCTCGCCGATCGATCTCTTGATCACGGACCTGGCGATGCCGCGAGAAAACGGCGCCGCGTTCGCGCGGCGAGTGCGGACAGTGCATCCCGGCCTGCGCGTGCTCTTGGTGTCGGCGCGGGCGCATGCCGTCGAAGAGCTCGAGCAGGAGTTCGGCCCGATCCTGGCCAAGCCGTTCACGCTCGAACAACTGGCAAACGCCGTGCGTGCCGCATTGGAGGCTCGCTCGGAGTGAACGCGCGGTTCGGGCCACGAGTGAACCTCGCGCACACTTGGGCTGGAGCCCTCGCCGCGCTCACTCATTTTATTCAATAAATTCAATGGTTAATGAAGATGGGCGGTATGCAGACGCGGCTGCTGGTCACGGCACATCGGTTGCTAGATGATGTTGGATCATGCACGCGTCCCAATTCCTGGTTCCGCTGGTTCTCACCGTAGTGGCCGCGCCGGTTGGCTGCGGTGGGTCGAGCGAAGATGGTCTGACGAGTACGGGTGGTACCGCAGGCTCGAGCGGCTCCGGCGGCAGCTCGGCCTCGGGTGGGAGCGCGGGCTCGAGCGGCTCCAGCGGCGACGCGGGTTCGAGCGGCTCCGGCGGCAACGCGGGCTCGAGCGGCTCCGGTGGCAGCTCGGGTTCGGGCGGCATCAGCCTTTCGGATCTGCCTCCGCTCTACGCCGAGGCGCTCTGCGCCGCGCAGCGGGCATGCGTCGGCGATCTGCTCGACCTTTTGATCCCCGGAGAGAACTGCAAGGCCAACGCTGAAACGGCGATCCGCGATCAGGTGCCGCGGATCGAGCAATCGATCGCAGCGGGCAAGATCCGCTACGACGGCACCAAGATCCAGGCCTGCCTCGACAAGATCCACGAGCTCGGCTGCGTCACCGGCGGCGAGCCGGCCGAATGCGCGGAGGCGGTCGACGGCACGGTCGCGATCGGCGGCGAGTGCGCGATGAGCGACGAATGCGCGGGTGACACGTACTGCAAACATGGTGCGGCGTGCCCAGGCCAGTGCGCTCCCAAGGAAACCGCGGGAGGTCCCTGCAGCCGCAACTCCGAGTGTGCCGGCGATCTGAAGTGCTCCGACGCGACTCAGCGCTGTTTTGCACCGGCAGGGGCGGGCCAGGACTGCAACGCGGGTCAGCCGGACTGCCAGAGCCCGCTGTTCTGCGTGGGCTCCGACGAGAACGCCGGGCGACCCGGCAAGTGCCGGACCCTCGCCGAAGCGTTCTCGGTCGCATCGGGCGGGTCGTGCCTGCTCGGCGCCCCCTTCTGCACGACCGACCTGCGGTGCGCCGTGGAAAGCACCGCGGGTAGCACGCCGATCACGCGCTGCACTGCCCCCGTGGCGCGCGGTGCGGCGTGCAAGCTCGCCTACCCCGACGTGTGCCCCGGTGACCAGTATTGCAAGATCGCGACGGGGACCACAGATGGCGTCTGCACCGCGAAGCCCGGCAACGGCCAACCCTGCGCGCAGCGCACCGCCACCGACGATCCGATCTGCGCGCCGAACACCCGCTGCGACGCCGGCATCTGCCGCACCCGGCAGAAGCTCGGCGGCAGCTGCCAGACCAGCGCGGTTTGCTACAGCGAAAACTGCATCGCGGGCGGCTGCGCTCCGTCCGGCGCCTGCGAGTAAAGCGCCGGTTCTGCAACGTAGGGTGTCGGGCGCGGCAACCGATCGACGCCCGGCTCGACTCGGAGTTGCCAGCCGTCCTTCGCGTCGACGCGGCCGGTCACGTCGACGTAAAGGCCCGGATACAGCCAGACCTCGAGCTCCGAAGCGCTCTCGCTCGCCGCAGCCTCGAGCAGATCGGCGATCTTGGGCGGGCGCTCTCCGGTTCTCAGCACGGAAGCCGAAACCGCGTGCACGTGCAGCTCGGACCCGCGGACCAAAAGCTTCAGCTCGAGCGCATGGATCGTCCAGGGCCAGCCGCCGGCAGCCGCCACGGCGCGGCGCCGAGGGCCGAGCTTTTGCTGGATGGCGCGGCGCGCGGCGTCCAGGGCACTCGGGTCACAACGGATCCGCAAGAGCAGCGGGCCCGCCGCGCAAAGCGCCTCGAACTCTGGATCTCGCGGGCCGATGCGCTGAAAGTAGCGCCGATACAGCCAGATGAAGGCGAGCGAGAACGCCCAAGCCTTCACCACGAGCAACGGGCCGTCCATCGCCATTAAAGCTAGCTCCCGGACGTTTTCGCGGCTTGTCCTGGCGCGCCACCCGGCTTGTCCGCTCGTGCCAGGCCTCAGCCGCGGGCGCGAAACCGGGCTGGCGTGACGCCGGTCCAGCGCACGAACGCGCGGTGAAACGCGCTCACGTCGGAGAAGCCGACCAGAAAAGCGACCTCCTGCGTACTGACCCGCGGGTCCGCCAGGTAGCGCTCGGAGAGCTCGCGCCGCACTCCGTCGACCAGGGCGGCGAAGCTCGTTCCCTCGGCTTGCAGGCGCCGCTGCAGCGTCCGCTGCGGGATCCCCAGCCGGCGCGCCACGCTTTCGGCCCGCGGCGCGCCGTCGCGCAAGAGCTCGCAGACCACGCTCGCGGCGCGGGCGCTGGTGCGCTCGTCGCTCGGCAGCCGCGCGATCAAGGCGCGCGCGTGCGCTTCGACCACCTCGCGCAGCGCGTCGTCGGCCGTGACCAGGGGACGATCGAGCTGCTCCCGCGAAAACCCGATTTCATCGTGGTCCGCGTCGAAGTCGATGGCCGGCCCGAAAAACCGCCGATGGCGTGCGAGGTCGCTCGGCGCGGGATGCTTCAGCCGCGTGAGCTCGGGGACCAGATCCTGCCCGGTGGCGCGGCGCGCGAGCTGAACCAGGGACGCGAAGCCGAATTCGATCGCGTGACGCGACGCGCGGAACGGCGGCGCGCCGACCTGGTGGCGGTAGATCACTCCGCCCGGCGTCTCGATCACCTCGCTCTGCGCGGCATCGTGCAAGAGGCGCTGATAGCGCTGCGCGCGCGCCAGGCCGTCACCCAGCGTCCGGCTGGCGAGGATGACCCACCAGGCAACGGTGAGCGGCGCTCCGCTCAACCGCTCCGCCAGCCACAGACCGAAGCTTTCGTCACCGGCGCGCCGCGGCAGGTAGTCCCAGAGCCGGAGCACCCAGCTTGCCGCCACGCGCGCATCCGGGTCGGACAGCACCTCCGGCGCCAGCACTTCGTCGGGAACGCCGGCTTCCAGCCCGAGCTCGCGCGGCGTGAGCCCGAGCGCCATGCCGCCCATCACCAGCGCCCGCACGATCAGCACCGATACGGTTCCGCTGGCCGGGGAAGCTGTCACGCCGCAGGGAGTATAGTCGGTCGAAGCGCTCAGTCGCAGATCTCGGCGCTGCAACGCTCGCCCGGCGGCGCGCAGATCCCACAGCTCGCGTTGCAGCACACCATGCCGACGTTGCAGGTCGACATGCCACAAGTGAAGCTGATCGGAATCTCGGGGGCGTTGTCGCAGGGCGTCTGGTCGCACGATTGACCGGGGCGCGTGCAGATGCCGCAGGTCGGGTTGCAGCAGACATCACCGACGTTGCAGGTGTTCGGGCCGCAGTTGATACTGATTGGTCTGCTCGAGCTGCCCGGGTTGCCGCAGAACGCGTTGCTGCAGGTCTCCCCGGGATAGACGCAGGTACCGCAGCTCGCGTTGCAGCAAATCTTGCCGACGGGACATTGGATCGGTCCGCAATAGGCGACGGGCGGGGGCGCCGGCGCGACGTAGGCCTCGGCGTCGGGAGCGATCGCGACCTCGGCGTCGGCGGGGGCTGGCTCTTGGGCCGCGTCGCTCGGCTCCGGGGCCGCATCGACCCGCTCGCCGATGCCGGCGTCACGCGGGGGCATTTCTGCCTCAGGCTGGCGCGCAACGGGCGGGGCTTGATACGGAGCCACGTCCGGCGCACCGGCGTCCGGAGGCACCTCGGGAGGCGCTGCTGTCAGCGCCGGTTGAATCTGGCGTTCAGGCGGTAATGTCGTCTGGAAGGCGCGCTTGAGCAGCGAGAGGCCCGCCAGGAACGAAGCACCGATGATCAAAATCGCCGCAATGACCGCAGCCAGGACCGTCCGATTGGCATTCTCGACCTTGCTGCGCACCGCGCCAATCAATGCAAGACACGAGCCCCGCTGAGCGCTTGCGATAATCCCCCACTTCAGACCAAAATGCCGGTGGACGGAGGGAGGTCGATAATGACGATCAGAATTGGTCGCGCCGTCGGACTCGTCGCGTTCGCGGCGATCCTGGCAACGCTTTCCTCTTCCTGCGCCAGCACGCAGAAAAAGGAAACGCCGATCCAGACCCAGACGGTCGAGGAGTACGAAGCAAACACGCCGGAACCCGACGACCCTTGCCTCGGAACCGGCGGAAATCCCGTCGAATGCACCGATGCGTCCGACTGTTGCAAGGGCATGGTGTGTTCGCTCGATCCGGACCGCAGCCACGTCCGGCGCTACTGCCTGTCGGGTTGAGCAATCCGATGGTAGGGTCCGGTCCTCGGGGAACGAGGACTCCATGCTAAGGTCTCGACTTTCTAAACGCTCGCTGCTCGGAGTGCTGGTGTTTTGCTCTGGGTTGCTCGGCTGCGGCAAGGGAGCCGCGCCAGCCGAGTCGCCCGCCGATGAAACGCAAACCAGCGTGGAGGCGCCGAACGGCGAACCCTCCGGTGCCGGTGAGGAAAAGCCCGCCGCAGGCGCGGCCGGAGAGTCCAAGGGCGCGGGCAAGGACGACGCGCCGAGCACGGCCGACGATCTGAAGACGGTGCTCCAGCTCGTGCTCGACGACGAGACGCTCGATCCGTTTCTCCACCTCGATCAGCCGGGTCGCTTTCCACTGGCGATCTCCGGCCCCAACCTGCCCGAGGGTCTGACCAAGTCGTCGAAGCCGGTGAAGGTCGTCTCCGGCACGGGGTCGAAAAAGGAGCCAGTGCTCGCCTTCACCGAGATCGACGTGAAGGGCAAACACGCCACCGTGAAGTACCGCTATGACGTCGAGGGCATCCACGGCAGCGCGGTGCTCGACAAGCGCGAGCACGGCTGGGAGCTCACGCGCAGCAAGGTGATCGAGCGCTGAAACGAGCTCAGCCGCGGCGCGCGTACGTCATCACGAGATACATCACGAGCTCGCTCTTGCCCGGATTCCGGTACACGTGCGGCACGTCGGCCTGAAAGACGATCGAGTCGCCGGCGCCGAGGACGTGTTTGTCCGCGCCGACGGTCATCTCGAGCGATCCGGAAGCCACCACCAGGTTCTCGATCGTGCCGGGGGCGTGCGCTTCGGCGTGCTCGGCCGAATGCGAGGCCAGCTTGAGCTCGTAGAACTCGACCGAGCGCGCGCGATCGAAGGGAAAGAGCGCCCGCGACGAGAAGGTGCCGTCTTGAGAGAGCAGAATGCGGGCTCGTGACGCCGGCAGTACCGTGACGGCTGAGGTCGTGGGTTGGCTGATCAGAGCTGAAAACGGCACGCCGAGCGCGCGCGCGATCTTCCACAGCACGTTGATCGTCGGCGTGCTCTGCTCGAGCTCGATCTGGCTCAGCATGGCGCGGCTGACACCCGACAGGGTCGCGAGCTTCTCCAGGGTGAGACCCTGATCCGAGCGAAATCGCCGCAGGTTGCTCCCGACCGCGGGCGTCAGATCGCTGCTTTCGTCCGGGGGCGCCGCCTCCGCCTCCACGACAGCGGGCTTTTTCCGGGCACGATCCCGGCTTGCCGAAGCCTTCGGGGCTCGTTTTTGAGCGGCGGCGGAGCGTTTCATCGCAGCGCCCTCTATCTGCGATGACGGACGCTCCGTCAAGCCCCACTCCGCGGCGCCGTCTGCCGCGCTCAAGCTGTCGCCTCGGTGTACGTCATTACCAGGTACATCAGAAGCTCCGTGGGTTCGGGGTTTCGATACTCGTGAGGCACGTCGGCCTGAAAAAGCACGGCGTCGCCGCTTCCGAGCCTATGGCGCTTGCCGCCGACCACGAGCTCCAACTTGCCGGAGCTCACGACCAGGTTCTCCGTCGTTCCAGCCGGATGCGGATCGGCGACCTCGGTCGAGTGCGGCGCGAGCCTGAGCTCGTAGAATTCGACGCGGCGCGGCTCGTCGACCGGAAACAGCGCCCGCGAGCGGAAAGCCCCGTCGTGCGAGGACAGGACCTTCGAGGCCTGGGCGTTGATCACGGTGGCGGTTTCGGGCGAGAAGCTGGTGATCAGCGCCGAAAAGGGCAGCTCGAGCGCGCGCGTGATCTTCCAGACGACCTTGATCGTCGGCACGCTGCGGCCGAGCTCGATCTGATTCAACATGGCGCGGCTCACGCCGCTCGCTCGCGCCAGCCGTTCGAGCGACAGCCCGCGCCGGGTGCGATAGGTGCGGAGGTTCTGTGCGAGCGCGCCCGTAAACGCGTCGGGTGGAGCGGAGGTTTCCGGCGGCTTGGACTGCTTCACTGGGCCAGCGATACCGATTGCCACGCCGTCCCTCCTTTCGGGGGAGCGCCGAGCCGGCGCCTCGGGCGTTCCAACTTCGCGATCAACTTATCTGTTATGACGGACGGACGTCAAGTGCCCGCGCGAGGTTCGCCGCTCAGTCCTGAACGAGCGGCAATCCCGCGCGCACCCAACCTCGCGTGCCGCCGCTCAAGTTGTAGACGCGCGACAGTCCGTTTTCGACCGCGAGTCGCGCCGCGCTTTCGCTTCGCGTACCGGCGGCACACACGAAGATCACACTGTCGCGCGGCAGCGCGGCTCTGGGACTGCCGCGCAGACGGGCGAATGGCACCAGGCGCGCCCCGGGGAGGTGACCGGTCGACCACTCGCGCGGTTCGCGCACGTCGACCACGTCGACCTCGCCGCGGTTGATCAGCTCTTGAGCTTGCTCGGGACTCAGGGAGTGAACCATGCATCCACTTTAACGGATGTAATTCCGTTTGCAACCCGTCTCGCGCTCGGGGCGCCAGAGGAGCATGGCGCTAAATTATTGTTATGAAAGCGTTTTTCGCGCTTCACACACGAGATCTGTTTTATCGGATCCTGGGCGCTCACGGCCGCAGGTCGGCCAGCGCCAGCCCGTCGAAGGATGTGACGCGCCGGTGTGAGCCGCCGCCCGCGGCGCTGTCGCGATCGACCCAGAGCGTGACTAACCCCGCCTCGCGGGCGGCGTCGAGCTCCGCCACGACATCGGACAGAAACGCGATCTCGGCGGCGGGCAGACCGATGCTCGCGGCGATCGTGCGATACGAATCCGCGTCGGTCTTCTTGCCGCTGCTCGTGTCGAAGAAGCCAGAGAAGAGCTCGCTCACGTCGCCGGCTTCGGTGTGCAAAAAGAGCAGCTTCTGCGCTTCAATCGAACCCGAAGAAAACACGTAGAGCAGGAGGCCGGCTTGCTTGAAGCGGCGCAGCGCCGGCGCGACGTCCGGGTAAAGGTGCGCGACGAACGCGCCGGTTCGATAACCTTCGAGCCAGATCCGCCCCTGGAGATCCTTGAGCACCGGATCCTTCCGATCCTCGTCGATGTAGCGGAGCAAAGTCGCCAGCGCGGCCTCGATACCATCGACGCCAGCTTGCGCACGGAGCCGGTCGAGCTGCGCCCTGACCTCCGGATCGCCGGCGTGCTCGCGCAGGAAATCGCCGAGCCGGGCGCGCGAATACGGAAACAGGACGTCCTTCACGAACGCGATCGACGTCGTCGTGCCTTCGACGTCGAGCAGCAACGCGCGGATCACGGCGCCGCCAGCGTATCGAAATCCGGAAAGCGCGCGGCGATCGAGTCGCCGGTGAAACTCGCCACCCAACCGGCTTCCGTGCCGAAGATACGGATCGCCGTGAAATGCGGGCGGGTTCCCATGTCGAACCAGTGGCGGGTGCCGGCCGGAACTCCGATCAGATCGTCTTTCTCGCAGACCACGCAGTGGACGAAGCCGTCGATGCGAAGGTAGAAGGCGCCGCGGCCCTCGACGAAAAAGCGGATCTCGTCCTCGTCGTGGGTGTGCTCGTGCAAGAACTTCTGGCGCGCGGCGTCACGGTTGGGCGCGTCCGGAGCGAGCCGCACGACGTCGGCGCTCCGGTAGCCGCTCGCACTCATCAGCCGATCGACGTCGCCGCGGTACGCCGACAAGACGGCGTTCTGA
>Ga0111538_10006315_pt1 | contig 16050 bp, 15 predicted proteins | sample SoiMethybrSBSTD1_FD_79669 | JGI IMG/M metagenome (GOLD analysis project Ga0111538, IMG submission 79669) | Bulk soil microbial communities from a Populus tree surrounding site in Tennessee, USA - Soil MetaG P. TD hybrid SBSTD1 (version 2)... | ecosystem: Environmental > Terrestrial > Soil >...
TGAAGTGCTTGAAAAATCACCGGGTATATCGCTCGACAGAAATGGTAACATCAGCCTGAAAGGAAAATCGGGAGTGCTCATGATGATAGATGGTAAGCCAGTACAGGTTTCTGGCAGCGACCTTAATAACCTGCTTAGTGGAATGACTGCATCCCAGGTAGACCAGATAGAGATCATAGATAATCCATCTGCAGGGTATGATGCGGCAGGGAATGCAGGTATCATTAATATCAAAACAAAAAAGAACCGGCAAAAAGGCTTCAACGGGAATGTTAACCTGGCCGTCGGCAAAGGCAAATTCACAAGAACCGTGAACAGCCTCAACCTCAATCACTACTCAGGAAAAGTAAACCTGTTCGCCAATGTGAATGTGAATGTCAACCAGAATTTCATGAAAATGTACGCGTTAAGAAAATATTATGCAGCAGATAATACTACCCTAATAACGATCCTCGACCAGCCTTCATACCTGGAGGGCAGGGCCCCTTCGCAGAATATTAAAACGGGAATGGATTATTTCATGACCAAAAAAACAACCCTCGGTACTATTCTTAATTTCACCAACTTCTCCCGAACCACAACCGGAACAAATGAAGCCGTATGGAAAGATACAGAAGGCAACAATGATTCAGCCATTGTGACCACAAACGATCATAAAGACAAATTGAAAAGTTATGCGGTGAATGTAAATGCGCGTCATGCATTCAACGCATCAAGAGAGTTGACGGCTGATCTTGATTATTTAGGATACCGTATCAACAACAATCTTTTCTTCAACAACCAGCTTAAAGCAGCAGGTGGGTACGATGAAGACATAATCGGAAATATACCATCCACCATCAATATTTTCACGGGAAAAGCAGATTACGCGGAGAGTTTTGCGAACGGAATGAAATTCGAAGGAGGATGGAAATCATCATACATAAAAACAAATAACGTTGCAGAGTATTTTCTGAGAACAGGCCCCGTTACAACACCTGATTTCGGAAAATCCAATCATTTTCTCTACGAAGAAAATATTCATGCTGCTTACGTGACCCTCGAAAAGAAAATGGAAAAGGTATCGCTTCAGGGAGGACTCCGGTATGAGAACACAGGGTATAATGCGCACCAACTGGGTAATGAAGTGAGAAAAGATTCATCGTTCTCAAGAAAATATGATGGCCTCTTCCCTAATGCAGTTGCCAGTTGGCAGATCGATTCACTGAATGGTTTGACATTTTCTGTTGGCAGAAGAATAGACCGCCCGCGTTTTCAGTCGCTCAACCCTTTTGTTTTTGTAATTAACAAATACACTCATCAGTCGGGAAATCCTTTTTTTATTCCGCAATACACCTGGAACACAGAGCTGAGTCATTCATTTAAGAATATCCTGGTGACCAGTTTAAGCTTCAGTTATACCAAAGATTATTTTTCACAGATCTTTTACCAGGACAGCACAGGTATCATCACTTATACAGAAGGAAATCTCGACAACATGAAAAACGTAGGATTATCAGTAAGCACACAGTTGTCGCCTTTCAACTGGTGGTCTTTTTCTTTTGAAGGAGTAGTGAATTATAAAATGATCAAAGGTTTTGTATGGAACGAAAGAAAAGCATCGCTAACCCAGGCCAATTTCAATCTGAACAACCAATTCAGTTTTGAAAACGGATGGTCCGCAGAATTATCCGCTTTTTATGTACTGAGAGAGCAGGAGCTGCAGGAAGTTACTTACCCTACCGGGCAGCTTTCATTTGGGATCGCCAAACAACTATTTAAGAATAAGGGTACAATAAAACTCACGGCAAGGGATATACTGTATACCCAGAAAATGGAAGGCTTTACTCATTTCAGCCAGGCTACTGAATATTTTATTATTAAGCGGGATACACGTGCCGCAAGCATTTCGTTCACCTACCGTTTTGGAAAGCAATATAAAACAGAGGCAAGAAAAAATTCAGGCGGAGCTGAAGATGAAATGAGAAGGGTAAATACCACAGGCTGATTTTTTTTTGATAATTTTAATCATGCCCCCTCAAAACCGGATTAATTCCATCGACCTGCTTCGCGGCATTGTAATGATCATCATGGCGCTTGATCATACAAGAGATTATTTTCACGCCCGGGCTTTACTTGATGATCCTCTCAATCTGCAAACCACTACACCTGCATTGTTTGCCACACGATGGATCACACATCTCTGTGCACCGGCATTCGTTTTTCTTTCGGGCACATCTGCTTTTCTGCAGTCGCTGCGAAAAACAAAAAAACAGCTGTCATTATTTCTGTTCACGCGTGGGTTATGGCTCATACTGGTAGAAGTGGTCATAATGACCTTTGGGATTACATTCGATCCACACTACCACCTGATAATATTACAAACCATCTGGTCAATAGGCATCAGTATGGTGGTCCTCAGCATAGTGATATGGTTACCTTTCCCTGTAATATTCGCACTGGGTCTGATCATTGTAACCGGACATAATTCACTTGATTTTTACGAAGCAGCAAACGATAAGAATTATTCAATTTGGTACAGTCTGCTCCATTTCCAGGGCGGGCACCCGATCGGTGATAGAATGCTGTTGGTATTTTATCCGTTTCTTCCATGGGCCGGAACTATGATCCTGGGTTACTGTTTTGGAAAGTATTACCTGTCTGACATAATGAACCGGAATAAAAGATCCATTCTCCTTGGAACCGGACTTATTATATTCTTCGTTGTAGTAAGGCTTACAAATTTATATGGCGACCCTTTTGAATGGAAAGAGCAACAGTCGCTGCTGTATACTTTCTTTTCTTTTATCAACACGCAGAAATATCCTCCTTCCCTTCTTTACCTATGTATAACCATAGGGTTATCATTGATTATTCTCGGACTGGTAGGAAATGTGAAAAATAAGTTTGCCGACGCGATCACGGTATTCGGCAGGGTTCCTTTGTTTTATTACATTATACATTTTTTCCTGCTGCATTTGTTATCCTCGATCTTATTCTTCATGAACGGTCATAGCTTTGAAGAAGGAGCAAAAGGTGCGAAGGGAGTTCCATTTAAATTCCTTATTCCGGGCGAAGGTTTTGGATTGCCTGGAGTTTACCTGGTATGGTTAGCAGTGATATTAGCCTTATATCCTTTATGCAAATGGTTTGCTGATTATAAAAGAGCACATTCCAGCTGGTGGTTGAGTTACCTGTAATAAAGAAAGAATGAAAATAATAATAACCGGTTCAACAGGAACTGTCGGTTCCGAACTTGTAAGAGAAGCAGTAGCTGATAACGACATTGAAGAAGTTATCCTGCTTGCACGTAAACCTTCTGAAATAAAACACCCGAAGATCAGGGAGATCATTCATAAGAATTTCCTGGATTACAGCGGACTCGAAAATATTTTCAGGGAAACAGATGCATGTCTCTGGTGCCTGGGTATTTCACAGACAAAGGTCAGTAAGGAGGATTATTTCATCATTACTTATGATTACGCAGTGACTGCGGCAAAAGCCATGCTCGCTGCTAATCCTGCTATTACTTTTTTATTCCTTAGCGGGCAGGGGGCAGACTCAACTGAAAAAAGCAGGGTACGTTTTGCAAAGGTGAAAGGGCAAACAGAAAATGCCCTGAGAGCTATGAATTTCAGGAAACTCATCATCTTCAGGCCGGGTGGAATTAACCCGGTATCAAAAAGCAAAAATGTTTCCATTAATAAAAAATTTGAATTTTTATTTATAAAATTAATGAAGGTCATTATGCCCTGGGCAGTTGTCAATACCGATGTGCTTGCAAAAGCGATGTTAAAAATCATTAAACAGGATAACGGACAGGTCATACTAAGTCATAAGATGATCCGGCAACTATAAAATCAATGCTATTGTAGTGTATATTTACACCCCGATGGTCAAAAAAATTTTGCTTGTTGATGATGATGTGGAAGATAGAGAGATCATTAAAGACGCCCTTGGTGATCTCGGATATCATTCAGTTATCCATTTCGAAGAAAACGGTGAAAAAGCACTGTCGTTCCTCGAGACAGCTTACAATGCAGGTACCCTTCCCACAATGGTGATCCTCGATCTGAATATGCCCCGCATGAACGGAACACAAACGTTGCGACGCCTTAAAACAGATGACCGTTTCAGGAACATCCCAGTGATCATCTATTCTACTTCCCTCAATAATATTGAACGGGATGAATGCCTTGCGCTCGGCGCACATTCTTATGTGATCAAACCTGTTTCATACCGTGATACCGTGGCTACAGCCAAACAGTTTTACGATATGAGCATGGGCATAGAATAATTCACTTCCTCATTTTTTCGCAGGCTGGTGCATGATAAGCCGGTTTATTAATTCCTGAACCTCCCCGGGAGAGGATTTTACAACAAGGTGCGCATGTTTCTTATTTGCTGTATCCCACTTATTATATCCTTCGTTATTGATCGTTATTGCTCCTTCATTAAGCGTGTAATAAGGTTCATGGCCCTTCACACCAACCAGCACGGCTGTTTCATCCCAGCTCATTCTTCCTGCACTGTCTTCTTTTGACATCGGAATACAGATGCGGAACACATCTTTAACAGGACTGTTCCGGATACTGCTGTCGGATATTAGTGGTATGCCGGTTTTAATTTTTTCTCCTATTTCGAATCCACTAAATAACACAGGGCGGGTGAAATTTTCATACACAAATATTGAAGCAGGAGCGTCAATTTTAATATTAAATTCCGACCCTTCCGGAAACTTGCCAGCCATTGATACCAACTTTTTTACCTTTTTCGCAACAAGGTCCTTTCCATTAAGTGCTGAATATTTATCGGAAGATGATTTAAGCAGGTTTGAAATGTTTGTAAGAAATCCTACAGTGATGATGGTAACACTGGTGTCGGGTTGAACTGCAAGGATCTTCCTGTAGAGTTCGACAGCATCTTCAGCCTCACTATTATTTTTAATGGAATGAGGATAATTTTTTCTAACGCTGTCTGTCCAGTGCTGATTATCCCTCAGTTCGCTTGCCTGTTGTGAAGGCACTCCTACAGGAATATCCGGTCTGTTGAAGTAGGTGTTGAACACATCGAGCACTTCCGCCACACCATTATATTTTGTGCTGGCTATGGTTGCAAGGATGTTGGCTGAACCTTCATCTGCGAATGCGTGAAGCATGGTAATGGCGCCGACATCATCATAATCCGGACCCATGTCTGAATCGAAAATTAACGGTTCAGCGTGTTTGGTGTTCTGCACCGCAGGCGCTTCCGGTTCCTTCACCGGTGCATTTTCATTACAAGCGGAAAACAAAATAAATACGGCTATTACAATGGGCAATCGTTGAATCACGATATATAGTTTGAGGAGTTAAAATAATGAAAAGTTAAATAATCCCGTGGCATGATTTTATTATATTTAAAATGTTCAATTAAATTCAACTGCATGAATAATTTTATAAGGGCACTGATAGCTGGCTATGGCGCTAAAAAATTAGGTGGAGGTTGTTTGGGTACCATCCTGGTGTTTATCATTATCTGGTACCTGTTGGGACATTGCAACTGATGTCCGTTCTTTGTTCTCTATGAGCCGAACCTTATTTATTATTTTTCTCTTTTCATCCCTTTGGACAAAGTCTCAGTACCACCTGCAAGATATTACGGGAAAATGGCGCGGCGAATTCAATATCAGGCAAAACCTGCCTGTACCTTTCAATTTTGAAATCAGTGAAAATGGCGCCGTTTACCTGCTGAACTCTGATGAAAGATTTGAAACGGGAAACATCATCATCAGGAAAGATTCATTATTCATACCGCTCGACCAGTTCGACAATGAACTTGCCTTCAAAATATTTAAAAACAAATTGCAGGGTGAGATGAGGAAGCAAGATCATACCGGTGCGCCTTTGCCGGTGAATGCAGAAAAAAATATCACCTGGCGTTTCAGCGAAAATAAAAATCTGCCATCAAAAGATATTAGCGGCAGCTATGATATTGAATTCACCTTTGAAAGCGGAAAGCATGAAAAATCCGTAGCCATTTTTAAACAGGATGGCAAAAAACTGACCGGCACATTCCTTAAGGAATCGGGCGATGCGCGTTACCTTGAAGGCATAACCGAAGGTGATAAATTTTACCTCTCTTCTTTTATAGGTTCTTCCCCAGGCTATTACACAGGTACAGTAAACAATGATGGAACCATTTCAGGCGAACAACTGGGCACACGTATAAGACATACTTTTAAAGGGAAATCAGATGAGAAGGCCGCACTGCCCGATCCATACAAAGGATCGCCGTCGGAAAACAGAAAAGAATTGAGTTCATTTTCGTTTCCGGATATTAACGGAAGCAATGTTTCGCTCACAGATCAAAAATTCAGGAACAAAGTGTTGATCATTCCTGTTACCGGAACCTGGTGCCCGAATTGTATTGATGAAGCGGCATTTCTTTCACCATGGTATAAAAAAAATAATAACCGGGGTGTTGAGATCATCACCATTCACTATGAACGGCAGACAGATACCGGGTTTTCAAGAAAGGTGATGAGAAGGTTCCGTAACCGCTTCGACATTCAGTACGATCAGTTATTCGGGGGGATGTCGAACAGTGACACTGTAAGAAAAACGTTGAATCTTCCTGAATTCAGGGCATTTCCCACTACGCTGTTTATCGATAAGAAAGGCCGCATCGCTAAAATTCATTCAGGGTATTCAGGGCCGGCGACAGGTAAATTTTATGATGATTTCATCAAAGATTTCAATGATGAAGTGGATAAATTACTCCTCGAGTGATCACGCAAATAGCCATCTTCGAATGCTGGAATGGATTTTCTTTTTCCGTATTGTTTGCATATTGATAATATGAATCAAAAGAAAATTATGCTATGTATGTCATAATTTGAAGTATGGATACCAGGAGAGATTTTATCAAAAAAGCTACTTTACTTTCGGGAGGCGCCGGTCTGCTGAATGTTTTACCTGCCTCTATTGCAAAGGCAATGGCTATCGACCCGGCTCCGGGCAGTACTTTTCAGGATGCCGAATATATCGTTTTCCTGATGCAGGAAAACAGGTCATTTGACCATACCTATGGAACATTGCAGGGTGTAAGGGGATTTAATGATCCGAGAGCTATAACCCTGCCCGATAAAAATCCGGTCTGGTGCCAGTCTAACCTTGCAGGTGAAACCTATGCACCGTTCCGTCTCGATATAAAAAATACGAATGCTACCTGGATGGAATCACTTCCTCACTCCTGGAGCAACCAGGTAGATGCCAGGAATGAAGGCAGGTATGACAAATGGCTCGACACTAAACATTCCGGTGTTGAACAGTATAAAACCATGCCGCTCACACTGGGCTTTTATTCCCGGGATGATATACCGTTTTATTATTCGCTTGCGGATGCATTCACTGTTTGCGACCACAATTTCTGCTCATCACTCACCGGCACAACCCCCAACAGGCTTTACTTCTGGACAGGTACTATCCGTGAAAAACCAGGGCCAGCTGCTGAGGCGAAAGTTTGGAATGAAGATGCAGATTATGATTCACCGGTAAACTGGAAAACTTTCCCGGAGAGACTTGAAGAAAATAATATTTCATGGAAAGTGTATCAGAATGAAATTGGAGCAGGATCAGGCTTAAAAGATGAATACGATGATTGGCTCGGCAATTTTGGAGACAATCCGCTTGAATACTTTTCTCAGTTTAAAGTGAATGCAAAACCAGGTGAGTTATCAGGGAAAGAAAAAGATCTGCATGAAAAAGCATTCACAACAAATAAAAACGATCCTGACTATCATGAGCTGACGAAGTTGAAATATAAAGATGGTGATACAGATCGTGAAGTAAATGTTCCCAAGGGAGATGTATTATATCAGTTCAGGGAAGATGTAAAGAACAACCAGCTTCCTGCCGTATCCTGGATCGTAGCCCCGCAGAAATTTTCAGATCACCCATCCTCAGCATGGTATGGTGCATGGTATATAAGTGAAGTGATGGATATTCTCACAAAGGATCCGGAAGTATGGAAGAAAACCATTTTCATTCTTACCTATGATGAGAATGATGGATATTTCGATCATCTGCCGCCATACACTGCCCCGCAACCGGGCAATAAAGATACAGGTGATGTGTCGGCGGGTATTTCAACAGATACAGAATATGTAGCAGATAAATCACAGCAGAGTTATAAGGATGATAAAGCGAGAATAAGCCCAATCGGTCTTGGTTACCGCGTCCCATTGGTGATCGCTTCTCCGTGGAGCAGAGGCGGCTGGGTAAATTCGCAGGTATTTGACCACACCTCTTCATTATTGTTCCTCGAAAAATTCCTGTCTAAAAAATTCAGAAAAAAAATTCACGAGCCTAACATCAGCACATGGCGCCGGACTATTTGCGGAGATCTTACATCTGCTTTCAGGAAATATAATGGAGAAGAAATAAAAAAACCTGAATTCCTTGAAAGAGATGAATTCATTGAAGCCATTCACAAGGCTCAATTCAGGAACCCTCCTTCCAACTTTAAAAAGATCTCAAAAGATGATATTAATAATCTAAAGAACGTACTGCCAGAACAGGAAAAGGGAACAAGAAATGCGAATGCTTTGCCTTACGAACTGAATGCGGATGGCAGGTTGAGCGATGATAAAAAAAGCTTTTCGATCAGATTGCAGGCTGCAAATAAAATTCATGGCCCAAGGGCAGTTGGAAGTCCATTTAATATATATGCTCCCGGCATGTATAAAAAGGAAATGGTGAAAGCGTGGTCGTATGCGGTAAAAGCTGGTGATACATTAAATGATTCCTGGAATCTTTCAGACTTTGGAAACGACCTGTACCATCTGCGGGTATATGGGCCGAATGGTTTTTATCGCGAATTCAAAGGAAATCATTTTGATCCTGAAGTCGATATTTCCTGTGACACATACAAGGGAACACTTCGTTTAATGATGAAAAACAATTCTCAGGATACGATGGAAATAAACGTTAATGACAATGTATATGGAGCTTCCCCAATTAAGATTAAAGTAGAACCAAATAAAGTTGTTTCCTCATTTATTGATGTAGCAAAGAGCTTTGGGTGGTATGATGTTTCACTGCAAATGAGTGGAAATGAAGAATTCATCCAGGTTTTTGCCGGCCGGATAGAGAATGGCAAACCTGGAAAAACAGACCCCGGGATGGGCAGGGAAGTTTGACCTTTTAAGCATTTAAATTTTATTAATAAGTAGTAAAAGTACTATTGCACCTGTGGAAAACTGTTGCAATCTTTGTTCATACTTTTATCCCCATATCAGGGAACCTTCGGTTTTATACTCCAATTTTTTCCTGCTTATATCCATTCTTACGAATTACGGACCGCTTCCATTAGTCCTGTGGGCCATCAACCAAGAGCATCGTTTGTAGCTTTAAAAATATAAGTATGAAAACGTACCCATACCCTAATGGCCGTACACATCCACGTAAATTACGACCGCAGAACAAGAAGTTAATTCTCTTTATTCTCTTTATTCTTCTGGCTATTCTTTCATTCGCTCAAAGTGGCAGCGGTGGAGTCAGCCGTAGCGGTGGAGGCGTATCAGGCTTAGTTCAGGAAGTGAATCAGCAGTTCAACAGATTGTAAAAACAAAATAAATTAACTTCATGCTCCACATCAAAACATGGGACCATGAGCTCAATTTCGAGAAGAGAAGCTATTAAAAATTTAGCTATTGGTGGCAGTACAATATTGTATGCAAACAGCCTTCTTGCTGCCACCACCCGAAAAAAAGATAAACTCGGTGTAGCATTGATAGGTCTCGGTTACTACAGTACCGATCTGCTCGCCCCAGCTTTACAAAAAACAAAGCACTGCTATCTCGCAGGCATTGTTACCGGCACACCCTCAAAGGCCGAAACATGGAAAAAGCAGTATAACATTCCCGACAAGAACATTTACAACTATCAGAATTTCGACCAGATCGCCAATAACCCCGATATAGACGTGGTGTATGTGGTATTGCCGCCATCGATGCATAAAGAATATGTGATTCGAGGTGCAAATGCCGGTAAACAAGTATGGTGTGAAAAGCCTATGGCTATAACAGCAAGTGAGTGCCAGGAAATGATTGATGCATGCAGGAAAAATAAACAGTCGCTTGCAATTGGATACAGGCTTCATCACGAACCAAATACTAAAGAATACACGAGAATAATTAATCAGAAGCTGCTTGGTAAAGTGAAAAGTGTAAAATGCGGCGCTGGCTATTATGATTCGAGAACAAATCACTGGAAGCAGAATAAGGCCATGGGTGGCGGAGTGCTTTACGATATGGGAGTATATTCCATACAGGGTGCGAGGCTGGGAACAGGCATGGAACCGGTAGCGATTCTAGAAGCAAAAACGAGTACCACAAGGCCTGAAGTATATAAAAACGGACTTGACGAAACTACAGTTGCAAAACTTGAATTTTCCGGAGGAGTGATCGCTGATATTAAAACAAGTTTCGGTGAGAACATCAATTTTATGGATGTTGAATGTGAGAAAGGACTGATTAAACTTTCCCCTTATTCAGGATATACAGGAGCAAGAGGAAGCAGCCCGCTGGGAGAAATAAATTTTAATTATGAAATGCCGATGCAGCAGGCAATGCAGATGGATGATGATGCGCTTTCTATTATGCAGGGAAAGCCGATGCTTGTACCTGGCGAGGAAGGTCAGAGGGATATAAGGATTGTTGAGGCGATTTATAAATCGGCGGGAAGAAATGGAGCAAGAATTTCTCTATAAGGTGAGTGGTGAGAAGTGAGTAGTGAGTTGAAAAATATTTACATACTGGCTACTTACTACTGACTACTCACTTTACGCGTTTGCCAACGCACGATCAAGATGCACATACCCACCATCCACATGAATCAACTGACCTGTGGTGTGGCTGGAAACAGGTGACAACAGAAACGCTGCCATATTCGCAATCTCTTCCACCGTCGTCATACGGTTCTCAAGGGGAATATTGGCATTGATCTTTTTTAAAGTGCCTGCAGGATCAGACAGAGAAGAGAGCCATTTTTCATATAGCGGCGTCCAGCTTTCAGCAACAACAATTGCGTTGACGCGGATTTTATATTTAAGCAATTCAACCGCCCACTCGCGTGTAAGTGCATTTCTTGCTCCATTTGCGGCGGCATATGCCGAAGTATTTCCCTGGCCCGTTTCCGCAGTTTTTGAAGTAATGTTCAATATAGGTCCATTCGTTTTTTTTAATTCCGGCAATGCATGATGTGCAAGAAGGTAATAATGCACAACATTGCGGTGCAGGCTTTTCATGAACGATTCATAATTGCCATTTTCAAGACCTACCCCATCATTCACTCCTGCATTATTGACAAGGCCATCTATTCTTCCGAATTCTTTGATGACAGTATCTATGGCGCTTTTACATATTGCCGGATCAATAAGCTCTGCAACCACCTGGTGAGCAATCAATTCTTCTTTTATCAATTCATCAATGGCTGCTTTATTATCCTCTGCATTTCTTCCGATAATAACAGGAATCGCTTTTTCAGCGGCCAGTTGCTTCACAATTCCAAAGCCGATACCTTTTGCACCACCGCTTACGATGATAACTTTTCCCTTCAGTTGTAGATCCATTTACCATTTTATTTAAAGTGAAACTCCTCTTTTCCATGGAATGAAATCATCCTGATTCATCTGCACAGCTTTCGGAATTATATTTCCGCTTGCCACCTCAATGCAGTAGTCAAGAATGTAAGTTCCCATTTCTTCAATTGTCTTTTCTCCCGAGACTATTTTTCCCGCATCAATGTCAATAATATCTGTCATCCTGTTCCACAACGATGTGTTCGTTGAAATTTTAATAGTAGGACTAACAGGATTACCTGTCGGCGTGCCCAACCCTGTAGTGAACAATATCAATGTAGCGCCCGATGCTGCTTTTCCGGTTGTTGCCTCCACATCATTACCTGGCGTGCAAACCAGGCTAAGTCCGGGTTTTGTTACAGGTTCTGTATAATCGAGCACATCAACAACTGGTGAATTTCCTCCTTTGCGGACAGCGCCAAGCGATTTTATTGCGTCGGTGATCAACCCGTCTTTAATATTTCCGGGAGAGGGGTTCATGTGAAAACCTGAACCAACATTGTGGGCAAGCTGGTTGTATGACTCCATCAGGTTAACAAACCGGGCAGCTGTTTTTTCATCAATGCACCTGTCGAGGATATCCTGTTCGGCGCCGCATAATTCCGGAAATTCAGCGAGCAGTACTTTACCCCCCAACGCAACAAGCATGTCAGCAGCATAACCTACGGCCGGATTTGCAGAAATTCCGCTGAAACCATCGCTGCCACCACATTTTACGCCTATGCACAGGTCACTCAGCGGAGCGGGTGAACGATGGATCTTATTAATTTCCATCAATCCTGAAAAAGTTTGCTGAATTGCCTGTATGATTAGAGATTCTTCACTTTGTGATTGCTGCTGCTCGAAAATCAGAACTGGTTTGTTAAAAGAAGGGTTGCGTTGTTTGATCTCATCGGTAAATTCATCCGTTTGCAAATGCTGGCATCCCAGGCTAAGCAATGTTATACCGGCAACATTCGGATGGTCGGCATAAGCCGCAAGCAAGGCACTCAGTACCGCTGAATCCTCCCTGGTGCCACCACATCCACCCTGGTGATTTAAAAACTTAATGCCATCTACATTTTCGAACAATCTTTCCTTTTTATCCTGCGGAGAAAAAATGGAGTAGTCGCCGGTATCTGTATTCTTTCCTTCTTTAACCGCATTTACAAGGTTGCGCGTAAATCTTTTGTATTTATCAGACACTGCATAGCCAAGTTCATTATGAAGGGCCTCGCGTATTACATCGAGATTCCTGTTTTCACAAAACACTGTCGGAATAAATAACCAGTAATTAGCAGTACCAACACGGCCATCATTCCTGTGGTAGCCATTAAATGTGCGCCCGGCAAAATGTGAAACATCAGGCGCCTTCCATTTTTTAATATTACCCTTGTAGCTGTACGGGTCTGCAGCATGTTTTGTGTTGAATACATTCATCCGGCTTCCCCCAGCAATATCCTGCTGCGCCTTACCCGCCAATACTCCATACATGATGATATTTGATCCCTTCGCAATATCCTGTAGAAAAAATTTATGTTTGGCGGGGATCTTTTCTGTCAGTTGAAGCGTGCCTCTCTCAAGGGTACTGATTTCCATTCCCTGCGGAAGATCCTGCAAAGCTACCATCACGTTATCTTTCGGATCGAGTTGTATGTACATTTGTTTCTGCATCCTTAATTCCTTTTGAATCCGTATTTTCAAAAGTATCTAATTTGCATTAAAATATGGAGGTATGAAAAGGGAAGTTGAGCGGATAATTCACGCGCAGAAAATTAAGATGGGATCACTATCGCTCAGACAGCCTTTACCGATCTCGGGTCTGCAACAACTGAGCCCGTTCATATTGCTGCATCATTTTGATTTTGTGATGGAACCAGGCCATAACATTTTTGATGTGCCTGCACACCCGCACCGTGGGTTCAGTCCGATCACGTACATTTTCGAAGGTGCCGTTGAACATCAGGATTCATTAGGCAATACAAAAGTAATCACCGATAATGAGGTTCAATGGATAACCGCGGGACGGGGACTTATTCATGCAGAAAAAGCAGGAAAAGAGTTCATAGAAAAAGGCGGAAGGTTCCAGGGCGTACAACTTTGGATCAATCTGCCCAAATCGAAGAAAATGCAAACACCATCCTACCAGCCGTTAACATCCAATGAAATTGTGCTGATCAAAAAAGATAAGGTAGAGCTGCGGCTTGTGTCAGGTAGTTATGAGGGAAAGAAAGGACCTGCCGAATCAGATATTTTCACAGCGATGATGAGAATGCAGGCAGGGGGAGAATTTTCTTTCATCTTTCCCGAATCGAACAACGTTGCTATCTATTTGCTTGAAGGGAATGTGATGATCAATGAAGCGGCTGAAGCAAACAAGAATGATTTTGCTATTTTCAAAAAAAGCGGCGGCAGCATCAGTATGAAGTCAATCGAAGATGCAAAATTACTCATACTTGCCGGTGATCCGATAGATGAACCTCTTGTTACTCACGGGCCTTTTGTAATGAATACCCAAACAGAGATCCTGGAAGCGATGAAAGACTACCAGGAGGGGAAAATGGGGTTTTTGTATTAAGATGGAAGCGTGCAAAAACAAATCGAAAAAGGTAATATTCATACTGAACTGAATGTTTGCTTAGTCCAGAGGTTTCACCATAATATTTTTAAAATAAACCTTGCTCCCCGGATCATGTCCCTGGATCGCAAATGTTCCGCTTGACAGCAGTCGGCCTTCCATACCCACGTCGCGTTTTACATTTTCAGGTTCATCATACTCAACTACTGTTTTACCATTGATCTTTATTGTTACATGCTTTCCCTTTACTGAAAAGCTTTCTGTGTACCACTCATTGTCTTTTACATAAACTTCCTTCACATCCTGGATGGCATATAAGCTGCCGGTTCTGCGCCAGTCTCCATGGCTGTTATTTACCTGCACTTCATAACCTTTACGGGGCCAGCTGCTATCCTGGTAAGCGGTATGAAAATATAAGCCTGAATTTGATCCGGGAGTTGTCATCACATCCGCCTTGAACTCAAAGTTTTTAAAATCATGATTTTTCACCTCTCCATCATAGAAAAGATGCGCCACAGGCCCATTCGCCACAATTGCGCCATCCCTGACAGAAAAAGTCGAAGCATTTTCACCCACTTTCCAGCCATTGAGGGATTTTCCATCAAAAAGTGATATCCAGCCATCAGTGTTTGCTGCCTGTTGTGCTCTACAGGTAACGATTAACGCGAAAAATGAAATGAACAGCAAGAAATTTTTCATATGGTGCATTTTTTAAGATGAAATGAAAATGATTAATATTAAAAATCTGACGTCTATGGTCAAACGTTATTCATCAGTGCTTCTGTCAACTTTAATTTTCAGTAATTCCGCTCGCTATAAAAAATTTTTTAATGCGCTAAAATTAACGTAGATTCCTGTAAAGATTTTGTTATGAAAAACTTTATCTTCTTTCTTTTAATATTTCTCTTCATCGCCTGCCAGAACTCTTCAGATTCAAATTCCGAAAATAAAAATACAGACGACAGTACAAAAATGGACATGAAAGGTGCTTATTCAATGACGAAACAAATCGGTAACGACGGAACAAAGGATACCCTTCTTAAAAAAGAACAGCTGAAGATTTACAGCGACCATTATATGATGTATGCTTCACCAAGGGCAACAGATTCATTTGGTGAATACGGAATCGCCACATATTCACAGGATGGCGATAAGGTGACAGAATACATATTTTACACTTCCACAGCAGGAGAAGTGAAAGACACAGCAGTACTCGAAATATCAAATCTTCCCAAAGGATACAAGCAGGTGATAAAATATGTGGATTCTAGCGGCACTTTTACACTCACCGAAGATTACGACAAGGTTGGCAAAGAACCAACAACAAAACTTGAAGGCGCCTGGAAGCAGACAAGGGATATTTTCATTGATAAAAAAGGTGACACAACTCGTAACATAACAAAAACACAGTTTAAAATTTACGAATCCGGATACTTCATCTGGGCCAACCCGAATAAAGATCCGTCGTCCAATAATTTTTATTCAGCGTATGGATATGGCACATTCAAAATGCTTAATGATACCACATCGCAGGAAACGAATATCAATTCCACTTTCTACTCGCAACTTGTGGGTAAACCCGTGGACATCGATATAAAATTTGACGGCAGCGATAAGTATAAGCAAACCATTCGTGGGCCGAATGGAGAGAAATCTGTTGAATTGTACGAAAAGCTGAAATAAACATCCCTTATTTTCCCGTAACGACCCTAACTGTTATTAATGTACTTTAAAAAGTAAACAGGATTATTATGAAAATGATCATTACCCTGATGCTATTGGTATGTGTGCTACCATGTTTTTCGCAGGAAGTGATTGAAAAAGACAGGGAAGTTGTGTTCAAATCGGTAAATATAGTGCCGATGGACCGTGAAAGCATTATCCAAAACCAA
>Ga0111538_10006316_pt1 | contig 16049 bp, 17 predicted proteins | sample SoiMethybrSBSTD1_FD_79669 | JGI IMG/M metagenome (GOLD analysis project Ga0111538, IMG submission 79669) | Bulk soil microbial communities from a Populus tree surrounding site in Tennessee, USA - Soil MetaG P. TD hybrid SBSTD1 (version 2)... | ecosystem: Environmental > Terrestrial > Soil >...
CAGCGGGCCCTCGTCTACGACAGCCCCGTCACCGACACGATCAAGTCCTTCACCTTCTTCGAGCTGCGTGACGAGGTCGCCCGGATGGCCGGGGCGCTGCGGCGGCAGGGCATCACCAAGGGTGACCGGGTCATCATCTACATGCCGATGGTGCCGGAAGCGGTCATCGCCATGCTGGCCTGCGCCCGAATCGGCGCGGTGCACTCGGTGGTGTTCGGCGGCTTCGCCTCCAACGAGCTCGCCAAGCGGATCGACGACGCCAAGCCGCGGCTGATCCTGTCGGCGTCGTGCGGGATCGAGGTCAACCGTGTCATCGCCTACAAGCCGCTGCTCGACGGCGCGGTCGCCATGGCCACCCACAAGGTCGAGCGCTGCGTGATCTTGCAGAGGCCGCAGGCGCCGGCGACGCTGGTCAAGGGGCGCGATCTCGACTGGGGTGACTTCGTGAGCGGCGCCGCGCCGGCCGAGTGCGTGCCGCTGGCCGCCACCGATCCGCTCTACGTGCTCTACACATCCGGCACCACCGGGATTCCCAAGGGCGTGGTGCGCGACAACGGCGGCCACGCCGTCGCGCTCAAGTATTCGATGAGCGCGGTCTACGGCATGGGCGCGGGCGAGTGCTTCTGGGCCGCCTCCGACATCGGCTGGGTGGTCGGCCATTCCTACATCGTGTACGCGCCGCTGCTGGCCGGGTGCACCACCATCCTCTACGAGGGCAAGCCGGTGGGCACGCCGGATCCGGGCGCGTTCTGGCGCGTCATCGCCCAGCACGGGGTGAACGCGATGTTCACCGCCCCGACCGCCTTCCGCGCGATCAAGAAGGAGGATCCGGACGGCGTGCACATGACCAAGCACGACCTCCGGCACTTCCGCACGCTGTTCCTGGCCGGCGAGCGCTGCGATCCGGACACGCTCCTCTGGGCGCGCGAACATCTGAACGTGCCGGTGATCGACCACTGGTGGCAGACCGAGACCGGCTGGGCCATCGCCGCCAACTGCGTGGGGCTCGGCATGCTGCCGGTGAAGCCGGGCTCGCCGACGAAGGCCACGCCGGGCTACGACGTGCGGGTGCTGAGCGAGGAGAATCAGGAGATGCCGGCGGGCCAGATCGGCTCGATCGCCATCAAGCTGCCCATGCCGCCCAGCTGCCTGCCGACGCTGTGGAACAACGACGCCGGCTTCGAGAAGTCGTATCTCGTCAAGCACCCGGGCTTCTATCTGACGGGCGACGCCGGCTATCGCGACGAGGACGGCTACCTCTACATCATGAGTCGGGTGGACGACATCATCAACGTCGCCGGTCACCGGCTCTCGACCGGCGCGATGGAGGAGGTGCTGTCCGGGCACCCCGACATCGCCGAGTGCGCTGTGGTGGGGGTGGCCGACGATATCAAAGGTGAGGTTCCCGTGGGGTTCGTCGTCACCAAGGCCGGAGTGAGCCGGGCCGACGGGGACATCGTCCGCGAGCTGATCGACCGCATCCGTCAGCAGATTGGCCCGGTGGCCGGGTTCAAGACGGCGATGGTGGTCAAGCGCCTCCCCAAGACCCGCTCCGGCAAGATCCTGCGCGGCACCATGAAGCGCATCGCCGACAGCCAGGCGTACACGGCCCCGGCCACGATCGATGATCCGATCATCCTGGACGAGATCACGGACGCGCTGAAAGCGGCGGGCTACGCGAAAGGCAACGCATGAACGCCGACGCCAAGGCCGGACCGAGTGTGGCGCGCGCCCGGGTGCCGCTCGTCGACAAGGAGCGGGCCACGCCCGCGCAGCTGGCCGTGTGGGACCGGATCGCCCAGAGCCGCGGGGGCGTGGCCGGCCCGTTCGCTGCGCTGCTGCACAGCCCCGAGCTGGCTCGGCGCATCGCCGAGACGGGTCACTACGTCCGTTTCGAGGGGCCGCTGACCCAGGCCGAGCGCGAGCTGGCCATCATCACGGTGGCGCGCGTGCTCGATGCGCAGTACGAGTGGGCGGCTCATGCGGTGCTGGCCCGCAAGGCCGGCGTGCGCGACGAGGTCATCAACGCCATCCGGGAGCGCCGGGCACCGGCCGGGCTGACGCCGGCGGAGGCGCAGGTGTTCGCTTATGCCAGCGGTCTGCTGCGCGAGCACCGGGTCAGCGACGAGGCGTTCGCCGCGCTGCAGAAGCGGTTCGGCCTGGAGAGCCTGGTCGATCTCACCGCCACCATCGGCTATTACGCGATGATCGCCTGCGCGCTCAACGCCTTCGGCATCGAGCCGACGCCGGGGGAGCCGCTGCTGCCCGTCTGATCCGCCGAGGGAGGATCGCCATGAGCGCCAAGACCTTCCCGATCTTCGACTGCGACAGCCACATCGTCGAGCCGCCGGCCATCTGGGACGAGTACGTGCCGGCCAACGTCCGCGCGTGGGTGAAGACCCAGTTCCACTTCCACACCGACACCGACGTGCTGCTGATCAACGGCCGCGCGGTGCCGGCCTCACGCGAGCGCTCGAACGCGGCGGAAGTCGGCTGGCCGGGCTGGAAGAAGAAAGAAGTGGGCGCCCTGACGCCGGGCACGCCGGAGTGGCAGGCCAAGTTCGGGCGGCTGGCCGGCTGCCGCGACCCGCGGGCGCGCCTGGCCGACATGGATGCGCTGGGTGTCGATCAGGTGATGCTCTTCCCGAGCTGGTTCGTGCGCTTGCCGCTGGTTCGCGATCCCGTCGCGGCCCGCATCCTGGCGACCGCCTACAACGACTGGGTCGACGACTACGCGAGCGTCGATCGCCGGCGGCTGTTCCCGTGCGCGATGCTCCCGATCCAGAGTGTCGAAGACTCGATCGCGGAGCTGCGTCGGGTCGCGAAGAAGGGCTTCAAGGCGGCGGCGGTGCGGCCGTGCTTCTCCAACGGGAAGTATCCAACGCTGCCGGAGTTCGATCCGCTCTGGCGCGAGTTCGAGGCGCTCGACGTCGTGCTGGCCATGCACACGTTTCCCTCGCGGGAGGCGCTCACGCCGGAGTGGGCGGATCGCATCGCCCGCACGCGCGGCACCGGGAACGGCCTGCTCTTCACCGACGAGGCGGTCGTCTACTCGCCCGGGCAGTTCGTCAGCAACATCGTGTTCAGCATGGAGCCGACGATCGACGCCAGCGAATCGCTCGGCTTCATCTTCGAGGCCATGACCTGGCTCACCAGCGTGTTGATGACCGGCTGGCTCGACAAGTTCCCGCGTCTGAAGTGCGCGGTGCTCGAGTCGAACGCCACCTGGCTGCCGCTGGTGCTGGGCCGGAGCCGCAACTTCCTCGACCTCTACGCGTTCCAGCGCGGCCCCAAGATCGCGGATCCCGTGGAGACCTTCTATCGCCGGTGCTTCATCGCCTTCGAGGGCGACGAGGAGACGGTCTACCGTTTGTGGGATCTCTACGACCAGGTCGGCCTGTGGTCCTCCGACTATCCACACCACGACGCGGAGGACGCGTGGGAGGCCATGGAGCTGATGGCCAAGCACAACGTCCCCGAGGCGACCCAGCGGCGGCTGCTGGGCGAGAACGCGCGCCGCCTCTACGGCATCGATCCCGTGCTGGTCGTGAAGGAGCGCCTGAAGGACCACCGCCCGGCGATCTTGCCCTGGTAGCCCCAATCGCCTGTGGAGCCGGGGGCGATCTGCCCGGCGACGGCCTGCGCCTGCGCACGACGCCTGGCCCAATCCGCAGAGAGCTCGGGTTCTGCTGCTGCACTCGCTCGCCGCCCACGGCCACTGGTGGGACTGGGTCGCGCCGCTCCTGGCCGTGCGCTTCGACGTTTTGGCGCTCGACTTTCGCGGCCACGGCGGCAGCGACCATGGCGCCGATGGTCGCTACGGCTTCGACGACTACGTCGGCGACGTCCTGGCGGTGCTCACGGCGCTCGGCGGTCCTCCGCCCCTGGTGATCGGTCACTCGATGGGTGGCTACATCGCCGCGCGCCTGGCCGCACGGCACCCGGCGCGCATCGCCGGCGTCGTCATCACCGACATCCTGACCGCGTGGCCCGACGATTTTGCAAAGTTCGCGCGTCGCCAGGCCGAGCGGCCGGCGATGGCGTTTGCCAGCGTGGCCGCTGCCGGCGAGCGCTTCAAGCTGGCGCCCCCCGATCCCCGCACGCCGCCCGAGCGCGTGCGGCATCTGGGCGAGACTGGCGTGGTCGCGCGGCCGGCCGGTGACTGGACGTACGCTTTCGACCGCCGCGTCTTCCTCCACCCGCCGGTCGATCCCTGGCCGTTCCTCGCGCAGATCGCGGTGCCCGCGCTCGTCGTGGACGGCGAGCACAGCCCGATCATGAGCGCCGCATCAGCCCGCCGGGTGGCGGCCGCGATCCCGCGCGGCCAGTCTTTGACGCTGGCCGGCGCGCACCACATCTGGTCGTCGAGGAGCCCGAGGCGTTCGCGCGAGCCGTGCTCCAGTGGTCCGGCGCCGCGGTGTTTCGAGTACAATCCTAGGCAAGTCGGAACTCTGGTAGACAAGGAGCACGAATGACGCCCCCGATCACCGTCTATACCAACATCGGCTGAGGGCCGTGTCACCGCGCGACAGAGTATCTGTCGCAAAAGGGCATACCGTTCACCGAGCGCAACGTCGGCAAGGATCCGACGGCGCGCCAGGAGCTCATGGAGCTGGGACTGCTGTCGCTGCCGGTCATCCTCATCGGTGACAAGCGGCTGACGGGCTTCAATCCGAAGGCAATCGACGCCGCGCTAGCGGAGGGGTAGGGAGCCATGGCCGAGCCGTCCAAGGTCAACGTCGACAAGATGTGGGCGTACGCCCGCAAGTACGCGGAGAAGTCGGGGACGTCGCTGCATCCTGACGTGAACGTGACCCAGACGGTGGTCGAGGGACTGGCGCGGCACATCGAGTCGGTGGGCCGCCCGCTCTGCCCCTGCAACTTCTATCCGGACCCGGCCGCCGAGGCCAAGCTGCGCCGCTGGATCTGCGCCTGCGACGAGATGCAGAAGTACAAGTACTGCCACTGCCTGCTCTTCGTCACCCCCGAGGGAGTGCCGATCACCGAGTACCTGCCCGAGGATCACGAGGGCCGGGACGCCTACGGTGTGGTGAAAGATCCCTCGCCCGACAAGGGGCGCGCCGTGGCGCGTGTGCTAGAAAAGCAAAGTCAGGAGGGCGAGGGCGCCTGAGCGCGCTCCGCCCTCGTCGTCGCCACCGCTCTCAGCTACCCACCGGGAGGAACGCGTGAGCGCTCATCGCGAAGAATTCATGGTCCCCGGCATGGCCGAGCCCGTCAGCCACTTCACCCACGTCGTGCGTGCCGGCCGGATCGTCTTCGTCTCCGGCTGTGTGGCCACCGACGGCGAGGGCCGCCTCGTCGGCGGCAGTGACGTGGTGGCGCAGACCCGCCAGACGCTGGAGAACATCAAGCGCTGTCTGACCGCGGCCGGCGCCACCTTCGCCGACATCTGCAAGGTGACCGTGTTTCTGAGAAACATCAACGACCGCGAGAAGGTGAACACGGTCCGCAAGGAATACTTCGGCAAGCACCGTCCGGCCAGCACGCTGGTCGAGATCTCGCGTCTCGTCCGTGACGAGTACCTGATCGAGATCGAGGCCACCGCCGTGGTGCCGGAGCGCAAGGCCGCCAAGCCGCGGGCCAAAGTCCGGCCCCGGCGCGCCCGCTCACGGAGGAAGTGATGCCGACCGTCCGCCTGCGCGACGAATCGGAGTATCCCGAGGCGACGCGCAAGATGTTCGAGCTGAGCAAGCAGTGGTTCAACCACGACTTCAAGGTGGCGCCGGCCATGAGCCGGGTGATGGCGTGGGACCCGGGCTTCGGTGGGCCCCACGGCCGCGCCATGAAGCGCGCCATGGCTCCGGGCGAGTTCACGCGCGGTGAAAAAGAGATGGTGGCCGCGGTCGTCAGCGGGGTGAATGCCTGCGGCTACTGAACGCAGGCGCATACTGCAGCCGGGAAGCTGCAGGGGATGACCGGGGACGCGCTGTGGTACGAGGCGGCGCAGGTGGTGGGCATCACCAACGCGCTCAACGTGGTGGCTGACGGGCTCGGCGCCGTGCTCTCGCCGGTCGAGCCGGACGCCGCGCTCCCCGAGGTCAGAACGGTCTTTGCCGACCTGAGGGACTTCTACGAGATGCCTGCCAGCGGCGAGATCCCGACGCCGTTCGCGCTGGCGGCCTACGAGCCCGGGTATCTTGCCGATCTCTGGGTCACCGTGCGGCATACCTTCACCGACCGTCAGCTGAGCCGGCGGCTGAAAGAGGCGCTCGCCTTCGCGGTGTCGCTCACCTCCCGCTCGGCCTTCGGCACGGGCTTCCACCTGTCGGAGATGCGGCGGCTGGGCGTCAGCAACCGCGGGGTGATGGAGGTTACGGGTGTGACCCAGATGTTCTCGTCGTACACAAAGATTGCCGACACCCTGCAACTCGAGTCCGACATGCACGACATCGCGCCGGCCGACTCGACGCCCGCGCCGGGCGGCGAGCACAGCGCGCAGCGAACCAGCGGCCGCGCGGCTTCGCCAACGGCGGTGAAGCGCACGCGGCGGCCGGCGCGGGCGAAGCGCTGAGGCGCCGATCGGGAGCACGCCATGGCCGCTGAGGCCTCTGGAGAGCGCGACCGGGCGATCGAGTTGTGGCGAGAAGCCTACGGCCATCAGATGGCCGGTGAGCTCGACCGCGCCATCGAGGTCTACCAGGAGTCCATCCGCGTCTGCCCCACGGCCGAAGCCCACACCTTTCTCGGCTGGACCTACTCGTTCCAGGGCCGGCTCGACGAGGCGACGGCCGAGTGCCACCGGGCGATCGAGGTCGATCCGGAATTCGGCAACCCCTACAACGACATCGGCGTCTACCTGATGCAGCAGGACAAGCTCGACGAGGCCGTTCCCTGGCTCGAGCGCGCCAAGCAGGCCAAGCGGTACGAGCCACGGCAATTCCCGTACATGAATCTGGGGCGGATTTTCCTCAAGCAGGGTAAGTGGCGGGATGCGCTCCGGGAGTTCGAGGGCGCGGTGCGCATGGCGCCCTCCGACGCCGGCGCGGCGAAAGCCCTCCACACCCTTCGCGGTCGCCTCAACTAACTGCCACCGGAGCCCGCTTCCGAAGCGAGCGGGCGGGGCGGCGGTCGGTCGTCAGGGGGTCTCGGGCGACCACGGGGTTGGGGGCCGCCTCGGAACCGCCTTGGCTGGGCTCCATCTTGCGGGGGGCGCACGGCAGTGCGGGGAGGGAAACGGGTCCTCCGAGACCCCCTGACGACCGACCGCCGCCCCGCCCGGCGGATCCTGGCATCAGGTTCGCTTAGCAGTTTTTTGTGACTCCGCGACCTTGGTCCATTCCTGTGCGTCGGCGGCCTGGGCGGCCCTATCCGCTTGGCGCGACCTGGGATGGGGCGGGGGTCAACTTTGCGCTCTTTTCCGAGAACGCTACTGGGGTCGAGCTTTGTCTGTTTGAGGGGGATCGGGAGACGCGCGTCCCGATCTCGGAGCAGACGGAGCATGTGTGGCATGTCTACCTTCCGGAGGCGCGGCCGGGGGTGCGGTATGGGTATCGGGTGCAGGGGCCGTGGGAGCCGCAGGCGGGGCATCGGTTCAATGCGGCGAAGCTGTTGCTGGATCCCTATGCGCGGGCGATTGATGGGGCGGTGACGTGGAGTGATGCGCTGTTCGGGTACCAGGTCGGGCATCCCGATGCGGATTTGAGTCTCGATGGGCGGGACAGTGCGCCGGGGATGCCGAAGTCGGTGGTGGTCGATACGGCGTTCACGTGGGGGAACGATCGGGCCCCGCGCATTCCGTGGAGTCAGACGATCATCTACGAGGTGCACGTCAAGGGGTTCACGGCGCGTCATCCCGATGTGCCGGAGGATCTGCGCGGGACGTATGCGGGGTTGGTGTCGCCGGGGGCGCTGTCCCATCTGAAGTCGCTCGGGGTGACGGCGGTGGAGCTGATGCCCATCCATCAGTTCGTGGCGGACAAGCACCTGGTCGAGCGCGGGATGACGAACTACTGGGGCTACAACTCGATCGGCTTCTTCGCGCCTGACATTCGGTACGCCAGCGCCCACGAGGCCGGAGCGCAGGTCAACGAGTTCAAGACGATGGTGAAGATCCTCCACGAGGAGGGGATCGAGGTCATCCTCGACGTCGTCTACAACCACACCGCCGAGGGCAACCACCTGGGGCCCACGCTCTGCTTCCGCGGCCTCGACAACGCCGCCTACTATCGCCTGAACGGCGACCGGCGTTACTACCTGGACTACACCGGCTGCGGCAACACGCTGGACATGACGCATCCCCGTGCGCTGCAGCTCTTGATGGACAGCCTGCGGTACTGGATCCAGGAGATGCGGGTGGACGGTTTTCGGTTCGATCTGGCCTCGGCGCTGGCCCGCGAGCTGGACGACGTGGACCGCCTGGGCTCGTTCTTCGACATCATCCACCAGGATCCGGTGATCTCGCAGGTCAAGCTGATCGCCGAGCCGTGGGATCTCGGCGAGGGCGGCTACCAGGTCGGCAACTTTCCCAACCACTGGGCGGAATGGAACGGCGTCTATCGCGACACCGTGCGCGCCTTCTGGAAGGGCGACGAGGGCCAGGCCGGCAACATGGGCCATCGGCTGACCGGCTCCAGCGATCTGTACGGGCGCGGTGGCCGGCGGCCCTACGCCTCGATCAACTTCGTGACCGCCCACGACGGCTTCACGCTCCGCGACCTGGTCTCGTACAACGACAAGCACAACGAGGCCAACGGCGAGGACAACCGCGACGGCGCCGACCACAATCTGTCCTGGAACCACGGCGTGGAAGGCCCGACCGACGACGTCAAGATCCTCGAGCTGCGCGAGCGTCAGACGCGCAACTTCCTGGCCACCCTGCTGCTGTCCCAGGGCGTGCCGATGATCTGCGCCGGCGACGAGATCGGCCGCACACAGAACGGCAACAACAACGCCTATTGCCAGGACAACGAGCTGTCCTGGCTGGACTGGCGTCTGGACGGCCGGCGCAAGGCCTTGCTCGCCTTCACGCGGTTCCTCATCCGGCTGCGGCGTCACCACCCGGTGCTTCGCCGCAAGCAGTTCTTCTACGGTCGCGCGATCCACTCCGAGGTCAAGGACCTGACGTGGGTACGGCCGGACGGCCGGGAGATGACCGAGGACGACTGGAACAACGGACTGACGCGCTGCCTCGGTCTTCGCCTCGGAGGAGACACGATCGAGGACGTGGACGACCACGGCGACCGGATCATGGACGACACGTTCCTGATTCTGCTCAACGCGTACTGGGAGCCACTGCCGTTCGTGCTGCCGGCGCACCGCCGAGGCGTGCGCTGGGAGCCCGTGCTCGACACGCGCGAGCCCACCGGACGCCGGCGGGGTCCCGCGCTACGCGGCGGCCACACCTACGAGCTGGAGCCCCGCTCGGTCGCCGCGTTTCGACTGGCCGGCAGCCGGCGCTCTAACCGGTCCTCTTGACCGAAGTCGAGGCGGGCGCGTCGCGATCGTCGCGCGGCGCGCCGAACCTCGGAGCGGCGTGAGACGTCGGTCGGCGGCTCTCCGTCGCCGAGAAATCGACCCGACCCCACATCGACTCGCCGAGACCGCGCCAGCCGAGGACCCGGCTCAGCTCCGACTCGTTACCGATGGGGCCGTGCTCGTCGCGGAACTTGACGATGCGCTCGGCCTGCTCCGGACCGACGCCGGGCAGTGCGAGCAGCTCGTGGGGGTTTGCGCTGTTCACCGAGACCCGATAAGGCATGGGATACCTCCGCCTGGATTGGGTCGGTCGTTGTCCCGAGAGTGAACACCCTTCGGCCCGTCGTCGTCAAGACTCCTTACACTCTCGTGGTCTGACCAGCCCAGTACGGCTCGCGCAGCAGGCGTTTGACGAGCTTGCCCGCGGTGTCGCGCGGGAACTCGTCGTGGAAGGACACCTGGCGGGGCGTCTTGTAGTCGGCGATGTGGGCTCGGCAGAAGGCGATCACCGCCTCCGCGGTGATCGTCGCGCCGGAGCGGGGCTGGATCGCGGCGTGCACGCGCTCGCCCCACTCGGGATCGGGCACGCCGAAGACGGCGGCGTCCTGCACGCCGGGGTGACGGTGCAGGACGTCCTCGATCTCGGCCGGGTAGATGTTGACGCCGCCCGAGATGATCATGTCGCGCTTGCGGTCGCAGATGTAGACGAAGCCCTCGTCGTCCATCCAGGCCACGTCGCCCACGCTCAGCCAGTCGCCGCGCGCCGTCTCGCGCGTGGCTTCCGGCTTCTTGTAGTACTCGTCGAACACGCCGGGGTACCGGCGCACGTGGAGCTCGCCCGGCTGCCCGGTCGGGAGGGGACGCCCCTCGTCGTCGAGGATCGCCAGCTCGATGTCGGGCGCGGCCCGGCCGCACGAGTGGGGCTTGCGCAGCATGTCCCCGGGCAGCAGCACCGTGTCGATCCCGAGCTCGGTCGAGCCGTAGAACTCGTAGAGCACGGGCCCGAAGTAGGCGAGCACCTCCTCCTTCACGCGCATCGGGCAGGGCGCCCCCGCCACCACGATGGATCGCATGGAGGAGACGTCGTGGCGGGCGCGGACCTCGGCCGGCAAGTCCACGATGCGCTTGAGCAGCGTGGGCGCCATGAAGGTGGTGGTGCAGCGGTGGCGCGCGATGAGACGCAGCGCATCCTCGGGATCGAACTTTCGCATCACCACGACGGTCTGCCCGAAGAGGTGCGCGTACAGCGCGAAGCCGCCCGGTGCGGAGTGATAGAGCGGGCCCGCCACGAGGTGGACGTCGGTGGGCGCCACGCAGTTCAGCACCCCCACGCGCGAGACGATCGCGCGGGGATCGATGCTCCTGCGCAGCGCGCCCTTGGGCTTGCCCGTCGTCCCGGCGGTGTAGATCATCGAGCCGCCCAGCCCCGTCGGCTCCGCGACCGCATCCGGCCGTCCGGCGGCGATGAGGTCATTCACGTGCGACGCCCACGCGCGCCGCTCGCCGCCCAGCAGCACCACGTGACGCAGACGCGGCGCCCCGGCGCGCACGCGCTCCAGCATCGGGACGAAGGCATCGCTGGCGAACACCGTGACCGCGTCGGAGTCGTCGAGGATGTAAGCGACCTCCTCGGCGGTCAGCCGGTGATTCATGGGCACCGGGATGAGGCCGAGGGCGCGCGCGGCGGCCGAGGCCAGCAGCACCTCGAGCGAGTTGTGGGCGTAGAGCACGACGTGCTCGCCGGCCATGAGCCCGAGGTCGCCGAGCGCATGAGCCAGACGATTGCGCGCCGCTTGGTACTCACGCCAGGTGAGGCGCTGGTCCCCGTCGATCACCGCCGCCTTGTCGGGCTGCGCGTCCGCGTGCCGGGCCACGATATCCACTGGCGCGTATTCTAGCCCTGGCCGCAGCCGCTGGCCCAGGACGTGCAATGAGGGGAAGTGATGACCATGTCGCCAGGCCGCCCGTCCGGGTTCAGCCGCGGCCGTAGCGATTCCCCGACGCTCGCCCCCGCTCGCCTCGCCACGTTGGCCGGGCTCGTGCTCCTGGTCGCTTGCCTGTACTGGGCGCGCGAGGTCCTGGTCCCGGTCGCCCTGGCCATCCTGCTGACGTTCTTGCTGGCGCCGCTGGTGACCCTGCTCGAGCGCCGTCGCTTTCCGCGCGTTCCGGCGGTCGTGCTCGTGGTGGTGCTCACGCTCGGCGTGCTGGGCGGAGTGGGGATGGTGCTCGTCACGCAAGTCATGAGTCTGGGCAGCGAGCTCCCGAGCTACAAGGACAACATCAAGGAAAAGATCTCCGATCTGCGCCTGCTCGGCCGGAGCAGCGGGCTCGAGCCGGTGAAGGACACGGTGACGCGCGCGGCCGGCGAGGTCGAGCGCGACGTCGAGAAGACCAAGCCGCCGGAGAGCAAGCAGCCGAAGCCGACGCCGGTGGTCGTCCAGCCCGGCCCGAATTCGGGGCTGGTGCACCTGCCGGCGGCGCTGGCCCCGTGGCTCGATCCGCTGACCCGTGCCGGCCTGGTCGCGCTGCTCGTGCCGTTCATGCTGCTGAGCCGGAACGAACTGCGCAATCGCGTCGTCCGGCTCGTCGGCTTCAGCCGGCTGGCCGTCACCACGCGCGCCCTCGACGAGGCCAGCGAGCGGGTGACGCGCTATCTGCTGACGCAATCGCTGGTCAACGCCACCTTCGGCACGCTGGTCGGGCTCGGCCTGTTCGTGGTCGGCGTGCCGTACGCGCTGCTGTTCGGATTCCTCGGCGGTGTCCTGCGCTTCATCCCTTACGTCGGCGTCTGGATCGCCGCCGGGCTGCCGATCTTGCTGAGCATGGCGATCTTCCCGGGCTGGGGGAAGGCGCTGCTGGTGCTCGGGCTCTTCGCCATTCTCGAGCTCTTCATCAGCGCCGTGCTCGAGGTCTTGCTCTATGCCCGCAGCGCCGGCGTGTCGGAGGTGGGACTGCTGGTGGCCATCGCCTTCTGGGCCTGGGTGTGGGGGCCGATCGGGCTGCTGCTGGCCACCCCACTGACCGTGTGCCTGGTCGTGTTCGCCAAGTACATCCCGGAGCTGGAATTCATCTGGATCGTCATGGGAGACGCGCCGGTCGTGTCCACCGACGTGCTCGTGTACCAGCGCTTGCTGGCCGAGGATCTGGACGAGGCCAGCGACGTCGTGGAGCGCTTCGCCGCCGAGCATCCGCGCGAGCAGGTCTTCGACGAGGTCCTGCTCCCGGTCCTGTCCCACGCCGCGCGTGACCGCAACCGGGCGCGCATCGACGCCGCCGAGGAGCGCGCGGTGGTGTCGGCCGTGCGCGAGCTCGTCGAAGAAGTCGGCGATCCGCCGGACGCGCCGATCTCCGGTCCGCTGGAGCGGGTCACCGTGGTCGGCTTCGCGGCGCGCGGGGAGGCCGACGCGGTCGCCCTGCTGATGCTGCGCGACCTCCTCGTCCCGTCGGGAGTCGACCTGGAGATCGGCGCGCCGGGCCGGCTCTCCGCAGAGGTCGTGCAGCATGTGCGCGAGCGCGACGTGCGGGTGGTGGTGGTGGCGTCCATGCCGCCGGGCGGTCTCTCGCAGGCGCGCTATCTCTGCAAGCGGCTGCGCGCCGGCGTGCCGGACGTCCGGATCGTCGTCGGGCGGTGGGCCGCGTCCGAGGACGCGGATGAAATCCGCGCGGCGCTGATCGGCGCGGGAGCCGACAGCGTCGCCACGCGCCTGCTCGAGCTCCGCGACGGGGTCCTTGAGGTGGCGCGCACGGAGCCCAGCGCCACGCCGCGCCGCGCCGCCTGATCGGCTGGAGTATGCTCGGCGCGTGAGTCGCGCCGCCGGCTTGCTCGCCGCCCTCGGGCCGCTCCTCGTCCTGCTCTCCCCGGCCGCCGCTCAGGCCCCGCGGCCCGGCGCGGTCCGGGAGTGGCGCGGGACCGGCGTCGCGCTCGCCGTGCTGCCTCCGCCGTCGGATTTGCACGCCACGCGTCCGGTGATCGTGATCCAGCACGAGGCGATCCCGGGTCTGATGGAGGAGGCGATGGCGATGCCGTTTCTCGTGGCGTCCACCACGCTCTTCGAGGGGCTCAAGAACGGCGACCGGATCGCGTTCACGCTCCGGGACGTGCCCGACGCGCTCCTGGTGATCGCGATCGAGCGTCTGCCCCCACCGCGCTGATCAGGCGGCGGCCTGCGCGCGTTTGCGCGCGGGTGACTTGACGGTCAGCACTGCGCAGGGCGCCGTGCGCACCACCTGCTCGGCCACGCTGCCGAGCAGCACGCGCTCGAGACCGGTTCGTCCGTGGGTGCCGACCACCAGGAGATCGGCGCTCACGTCGGTCACCGCCTCGATCAGGCCCGGCGCCGCCGGACCCATCTTGACCACGGCCCGGCTGCGGAGACCACGCGCCGCCGCGTGAGCGACGCGGCGATCGACCTCCCGACTCACCCAGCGCCGCTGCTCTTCCCACACGTCCACCACGCTGGGGACGGCAATCTCGGGGGAGGGCGGCAGATCCGGGAAGACGTGCACCAGCGTCACCTCGGCCCGGTGCACCGCGGCGAGATCGCACGCCACCTCCCACGCCGCCTCGGCCGTATCGGAGAAATCCGTCGCGCACACGATTCGCTGGAACATGGGTCACCTCGTGGGCCTGGCTGCTGCACACGCGGTGCCGGTAGGCGGGATCAGAGCCGGCGCAGGAACCGGGCGATGGCCTGGCCGATCTCCGCCGGCGAATCCTCCTGCAGGAAGTGGGTGCCGCGCACCGTAACTTCCTGTTGATTGGGCCAGGTGCGGCAGAACTCGCGCGGCGCCCCGACCAGGATCGAGCCCGGGTTGCCGTTGATGAAGAGCTTGGGCAGCGGGCTCTGGGCCAGCCACTTCGCGTAGGCATCCACCAGCGCGGTCACGTCGGCCGGCTCGCCGTCGACCGGGATCTCGCGCGGCCAGGTGAGGGTGGGCCGGCGCGCCTCGCCGGTCTCCCGGAAGGGCTCGCGATAGTGGTCCATCTCCTCGGCGGTGAGGCCGCGCAGCACACTGGCCGGCAGGATGCGCTCGACGAACACGTTCTTGGCCAGCACCATCTCCTCGCCGGCCGGCGAGCGCATGGCCTGGAAGATCTTGCGGGCCGCCTCCGGCCACTCGGCCCACGCCACCGGCCGCACGATCGCCTCCATGTAGACGAGAGCCTTCACGCGGTCGGGATGGCGGTGCGCCCAGTGAAAGCCGAGCGCCGAGCCCCAGTCGTGCATCACGAGCGTGACGCGACGCAGGTCGAGCGCGTCGAACCAGGCATCGAGATAGCGAGCGTGGTCGACGAAGCGGTACTGGCCGCCCGGCGCCTTGCCCGAACGCCCCATGCCGATGAAGTCGGGCGCCAGACAGCGGCCTCGGCCGTCGAGATGCGGAATCACGTTGCGCCAGAGGTACGAGGAGGTCGGGTTGCCGTGGAGCAGCACGATCGGATCACCGACACCGACTTCCACGTACCGCATGTGGCTGTCGAGCACGGCCAGCCGTCGTCGCTCGTACCAGTCCGCCGCCGAGATCCCGCCCTTGCTCATGCTGCCTCCTGGGTGCCCGTCGGCGCGCGCGGAACGACCCTAAGCTGGGTCCCTTCGACCTATCCGGCAGGGGGTGATAGTAGCCCAGGGCGATCCGAGCGGGGGCGGAGCCGGGACCGGGCCGGAAACCCGCGATCCCGAACGACATTGTAGTTTCCACAACCGCAGTGCGGAAATCTTCTTCCACGCGACCCCGCGATCGTGTCAGTATTCGAGATGCCAATGCAATCCGTTTCACAACGCTTGAGCGCTGCGTTGCTGGTTGCATTCGCCTCGGTTGCCGGTTGCGGTGCTGGGCGCATCGTTCTCCCGTTCTCGATCGAAGGCTCAGCACTGCCGCCCGCTCCGGTTCACGCCGAGTTCGCCACGCACGCCGATGCGATCCGCGGCATCTCGGCCGTGATCGCGCGCGATCTCGAATTGCCGCTGCCGAAGATCTTCACGGCCTACGTCTACTCCGGGCGCGAGGGCTTCGAGCGGGGCCTGGTCGAGGACGCCAACGTCTCCCCGGTGCGCGCGGCCGAGCTCTCGGAATTCGCGGTCGGCATCGGCAAGCGGCGTCAGTTGTTGTTGAACGACGAGGGCGGCGCCGCGCGCGGCCGCGAATGGTACCGGCTGATCGCGCACGAGCTGGCGCACGTGTCGCAGATCGAGTTGGCCGGGGGCGAAGGACGCGCTGAGCAGTGGCTCGCCGAGGGCATGGCGGAGTGGGTCGCCTTCAACGTGCTTGAGAAGCTCGACCTCGACACGGTCGCCAACCGACGCAAGCTCGCCACCACCGGAATCCGCAACCACGCGGCGCTGGTGGCGGCGCGGCTGGATCTCGAGACGCTCGGCAACCCGCGCGGCTTCACGGTGCGCCACCTGCGCGAGGGCTCGCTGCCGACGTATCAGCTGGCGTTCCTCATGGCCGACTACCTGATCACCCGCGACGGCGCGCCGCGCGTGGTCGCCTACTTCCGCTCCTTCGAGCGCCGCCAGGATCGTCACGCCAACTTCCGCGACACGTTCGGCCAGAGCCTGGAGCACTTCGAGCTCGAAGTCCTCGGCCACCTCAAGAGTCTCGTCCGCTAG
>Ga0111538_10006317_pt1 | contig 16049 bp, 10 predicted proteins | sample SoiMethybrSBSTD1_FD_79669 | JGI IMG/M metagenome (GOLD analysis project Ga0111538, IMG submission 79669) | Bulk soil microbial communities from a Populus tree surrounding site in Tennessee, USA - Soil MetaG P. TD hybrid SBSTD1 (version 2)... | ecosystem: Environmental > Terrestrial > Soil >...
CGGCACTGCGGGCAAAGGTGGCGCCGCAGGCACGGGTGGCACCGGCGGCACGGCGGGTAAAGGTGGGACCGGTGGCACCGGTGGTGGCGCCGGCAAAGGTGGCGCCGCGGGCACCGCCGGCAAAGGTGGCGCTGCGGGTACCGCAGGCAAAGCGGGCGGCGCGGGTACCGCGGGCACTGCCGGCAAAGCGGGCGGTTCGGGCGCGGGCGGCACGATGGACGGCGGAGGTACGGGTGACGCCGCGGGCGGCGCTGCGGGCTCCGCTGGCAAGGCTGGCGCTGCGGGCGCAGGTGGAGCATCGGGCGCAGCAGGCAGCGCCGGATCCGGCGGAACGGGCGGATCGAACGACGCCGGTGGCGGCTCCGACGCGAGCTCCGACCGTAGCGGCGGCGACTCGTCGACGGACTGATCTCGAACCGCCGTCAGTGACGACGGCTCTCTTGCAACGTCACGTCGAGCTCGATCTCGCGGCCATCGCGTAGCACCGCCGCTTTGACCCGTTCACCGGGGCGTGACGCATTGAGCACGTACATCAAATCTTCGACGCTGCCGATCGCGTGCGTGCCGAGCCGCACCAAGATGTCGCCGCGTTGCAAGCCGCCGGCTTCGGCCGCGCCACCGGGGCGCACACCGGCGAGGAGCACGCCGCGCTGCCCATTCGGAGGACCTGCATAGTCGGGAATGGTGCCGAGCGAGGCATTGAAGGTGCGCACGTCGCCGCGCGGAGCCGGGGAGGGCGCTTGTTTGAGCGAAAGGCGCGAATCCTGCGCGGAAACGCCGGCGGCGAGCGCGCTCGCGATCGATGCAATCTGGGCGGCGCCGGCGCCGTTGATCTTGTCCGCCGTATCGCTCGGCTTGTGATAGTCGCCGTGCGCGCCGGTGAAGAGCTGAACCACTGGCACGCCGGCGGCGTAAAATGGCGTTTGATCGCTGGGACCGAAGCCGTCCCCGCCCATCGTGCATTCGACGCGCGCTTGCGCGCAAGCCTGTGCCGTCAGGCGCGGCCATTCGTCGGCCGAATCGGTGCCGAGCACACTCAAGCGATTTTCCCGCAAGCGCCCGACCATATCGAGATTGATCATGGCAACGACGTCCGCCATCGCGATGCCCCGCGGTGGCGTCCTCGTGAAGTGCGTCGATCCGAGGACGCCCGACTCTTCGCCGGAGAAAGCGACGAACACGATGTCGCGCCGCAGCTCCCCCTGGTGCGTGGCGAGCGTGCGCGCCGCTTCGAGCACCGCAGCGGTCCCCGAGGCGTTGTCGTCGGCGCCGACATGCGGCTCGTGTTGATCGGGGGCCAGCGAGTCGCGCCCGCCGTACCCAAGATGATCGTAGTGGGCGCCCACGACGATGACGCCGGGCAAGCGCTTCGCCTCGGGTGCGCCCGCCGGTAGCCGGCCCACGACGTTGAACGTCTCTTTTTGGACCGGGGTGAGCGACACTTTGAGCTCGCCGCGCACCGACATCCTCTTCGCGAGCCGATCGAGCACGTCCCCGAGGGCCGCCTTTTTGACGAGCAAGATGGGCAAGCCTGCATCGCCGTAGCCTTCGGGATGCGGCGCCGGCAACGGAGCCTCGTCGGGCGCTTTCCAGCCTTTCGCATTGGCGGGCGGCAGCGGCGCGTCGACGACGATGAGCGCCTTGGCCCCTTTCTCACGCGCGGTCCACGCCTTGTGGCGAATGTCTCCATAGCGCCGCTGCGCATCGCGCTCGGCGAACTTCTCGCCTTCCGGAACGAAACGGCGCACGAGCACGATCTTGCCTTTGACGTCGAGCTTCTCGTAGTCGTCGACGCCGAGCTCTTTGGCGCTGATTCCGTATCCCGCGAGCACGACGTCCGCTCTGACTTCTCCGTTCGCGGAATAGCCGACCGGAGCGATCGCCCCCGGCGCGACGGCCGCGTCCCCCAGCTTGAGCGCCGTTTCGCGGTGGACGTCCACACCGACCGTGACGGGGAACGATTGCCGAAACCCTTCCTCGCCCACCGGCGCGAGACCGAGCTCTCGATAACGCTGCTCGAGGTATTCGCCCGCGCGCGCGAGACCTGCCGTGCCCACGCCGCGACCTTCACGCGCCGGATTGGCGAGCCACTTCACGTCGGCCATGACGCGATCGGCGGCGGTCATTGCCATCGTTTGGGGGGCCGTATCGACCCAGCGCGCGATGAAGACGTTGGTATCGTGCGCACCCGGCGCCGTCGCTCGATTCGAGGCAAACGCGAGGAATCGGCCATCGGGCGAGAACATCGGGAAACCGTCGAACCCCGGAGCCGACGTGATGCGCTCGAGCTTCGTGCCGTCGACGTCGATCGCGAAGATGTCGAACTCGCGCCCTTTAGGGTCGCCGTAGTTCGAAGAAAAGACGATCCGCTTTTGCGACGGATGCCAGAACGGAGCAAACGACGCCGCGTCGAGATAGGTCACTTGCACCGGATCGCTGCCATCGGCGTTGGCGACGTAGATTTCGAGCTTGGTGGGGCGGACCAGGCCGCGCGACAAAAGGCCCCGGTACTCGTCGAGCGCTTGGCCCTCTTTGGGGCGCGACGCGCGCCACACGATCTTGGTGCAGTCGTCGTTGAAGAACGCGCCGCCGTCGTAACCGGGTGTATGCGTCAGACGCCGCACGTTCTTGCCGTCGGCGTCCATTCGGTAAAGCTCGAGATCGCCGTCGCGCACCGAGGTAAAGACGATGGAGCCGTCTTTTTTACAAACCGTGCCTTCCGCGTCGTAGCCGGGCGTATCGGTGAGGCGCGTGATGCCGCTGCCGTCCGCGTTGGCGCGGAAGATGTCGTAGCTGTCGTAAAGGGCCCACACGTACCCTTGGCTGCGATCGGGGCGAGGAGGGCACGCTGCGCCGCCGAGATGCGTCGAGGCGAAGATGACGCGCTCGTTGCCTGGCAAAAAGTACGAGCACGTGGTCGCCCCTTGCCCGCTCGACACAGGCACGAGCACCGGAGGATCGTCCCCCACGCGCATGCGGAAAATGCGATCGCAACCGGCCCCCATGGGGCGCGCTTGCAAGATGAGCTCGAGACCGTCGAAGGACCAATAGGCCTCCGCGTTTTCTCCGCCGTGCGTCAGCTGGCGGAGATCGACGAGGTGCACTTCGTCGGGGAGGCTCGCGGCTTTTGTTTCGACGGTGACAGGCTCTTTCGGCGGCGCGGAAGCGCCTTTGCAAGCGGCGAGAAGCAACGCGAACGCGCCGATGCGCGCGATCGACGCTCCCGCCGACGTTGCTCTACCCCTTTCTTGCAGCCTTCCGCGCACCGGGTCGGTTCTAGATGCGGCGTGCGCGGGCGGGGAAGAAGAAATTGCGTCTACTTTCGAAAAGTTGCCCGGTCGAAGGACCCCCCGGTAAGGTAATGTAGGAGAATGAGGGTGCTGCCGCGAATTGTCGCTTGGCTCACAGCGCTTTGCCTTTGGTTGGCGGTGGCACCAGCGGCAGCCTGGGTCGAAACCCGGCTGGTCACGGAAGACATCCGGGTGGAAGTGGATCGTTCGGCATCGGCCGTGATCGATCATCGCATCACCTTGCGCGTGCACGGCGGCCCACTCAAGTCGTTCGACCTTGCAACAGCCGACAAGGACTTAACGTCGCTCGAGAGCACCGTCTCCCCCGCAGGCGCGGAAGGGAGCCCAGGGTTGGCGGTCCCTCTCGAGGTGGTCCCTCGGGCCTCGGGAGGTCTGCGGATCAACGTTTTGTCGCCACGCGGCCTCTCGCGAGGGCTCTTCGTCTTTCACGTTCGCTATCGCCGCCCCCTGTTGGCGGGCGACGACATTCGGCGGGACGGCGCGATGCTGCGCGTGCGTTGGACCGGTCCGAGCTGGCCCGAGGGGCGCGACAACGTCGCGTGCACGTTCGTGCTCCCCTCGGGCCCAACCGAGCCGCGTGCCCCGGCGGCGCCGCGGACCGACCACACCGATCCGCTCGACCCGAACGAGGGGGTGTTCATCGCGGAGGTGAAGCGGGCCGCCGATCACGATGAGGTCTCCCTCATGCGACCGCACGTGGCGCGGGCCGAAGCCGTGACGTGGACCGTTTACGTCGACCCTCGCGCGCTCGGTGACGTGAGCGACCCCGGTCTGCGCCCGCCGCCCCCTCCGGTCCCCCGCGCCCAGCTGGCACCCGAAAAACGCGCCGCATACATGGGGGTCGCGGCACTTCTGCTGTTCGGCTTCTCGCTTCTCGTCGGGATCAAGGCGCGGCAACTCGCACGACACGCGCAGGGCATCGCCGTGCCGCGGCCCCTCGTGCCCGTTTCCACGCCCTTGCGCGTCTTGCTGGCGGGACCAGCGCTCGCCGGGGGTGTCGCATTGCAGCTGCGGCTCGATGACCCGCGATGGGGGACGGCCGCCGTTTTGGTGGCGCTGGCGCTCGCTGCCTACCGACGCCCGGCTTGGCGGCGCGCTCCTCGTGGACCTGGTCAATGGTTGCTGCTCGCCGACGGCGAGGCTTTCGCAGCGCCGGCCCCTGCCGTCGGGGCATGGCTCGACGCGGGGACGCTCGCCGGTCGCATCCTCTTCGTCTCCGCGCTCGTCGGGGCCTCCGTGCTCACGTACGTCGTCGGTCGCGTGTCGGCGTACCACGCCTACCTCGTCGCGTTCGATTCGACGGTGCTCGTCGCCATTTTCGGAACGGGGCGCCTCTCCGATCTTCCCCCTCACCCCATTGCCGGCCCGGGGTTACGGCTCGGTCGTGTCGCGCGCCAGCTGCGTACGCGCGCCGGCATGCGGGCCGTCGCTTGGGCGCGTCTGCCCGACGGTGGCGACGCGTTCGACGAGCTGCGCCTCTTGTGCGCTCCCAGAGTCCCGCTGCGCGGCTTCGTCGGCGTCGAGGTGGGGCTCGTCGCGGTCACCGGCGTGGGGGGCTTTTTCTACCTGCCGGAAATCCTGGTGCGGGTCATCGACGCAAGCCCGTGTCACGACGCGTTCCGCACGCTGCGCCCGGGCGCGCGGTGGCTGCGCGGGCGGCGCGCCGAGGAGCGGGTGATGAGCCTCGCTCCGCGACTGCCGACACTCGCGATGACCACGGCGCTCGCCATTCGTGTGATCGAGCATGCGCGCGATCTCGCGCCGCCGAGCATCGCGCCGCGCCCCGCCCCTTTGCCGAAGGCAGAGCGCCGCGTATCAGGTCACCGCGCCAGAGGCTCTTTGCCGAATTCCGCGAATGCGGGGAACGCCGCCACGAGATCGGCGGGGAGCGGCGAGTGCGCTTCGAGCGCAGGCACCACCGCGTCGCCTCTCCAACCGACGTAGCTCGCGTGCAAGGCGTGACGCGCGAGGTGGGGCGCGGTCGGACCGCCGTAAAGCACGTCCCCCGCGAGAGGGTGGCCGATGGCGGCAAAGTGGACGCGCAGCTGATGACGCATGGCAACGCCGGCGCGCGCTTCGACGAGCGCCCAATCGCCGGCCACGCGGAGCACGCGGAACGTGGTGTTGGCTTGTCGCGGGCGGTAGCGAGCCACGTCGCGCGGATGCACGCACGGATACATCCGCTTTTGGTCCTTGGGGTGGTGCGCGATGGGGATCCCGATCTCGCCCGACGAGGCGAGGCCAGCGCCGTGGCAGACGAGGAAGTAGCGTTTTTCGACGGCGCCCGCCTTGAGGCCTTTGGAGAGCGCTTCGAACGCCGACTCGGATCGCGCCGCGAGAACGAGCCCCGAGGTGTCGGTATCGAGCCGATGAACGAGCCCCGGCTCGCGCGGCGAATAGCCGACCTTTTCCATTTCCGGGTAGTGACCGACGAGCGCGTTGGCGAGCGTGCCGGTTTCGCCGTCTTCGACGGGAGCTGTCGCTTGACCGGCCGGCTTTTCGACGACGATGGCTTGCGCGGTCTCGAGTCGCACGACCAAAGGCGCGGCCGACTCGGGCACGGCGTTGGGCCCGGTCGTGTCGGGCATGGCGATGATGACTTGATCGCCCTGTCGCGCGAGATCGCCTTTGCGCGGCCGCTTGCCGTTGATGCGCACGCGCCCCTCTTCGAACAATCGGCGTGCGCCTTTGCGGCCGAGGCCGGGGACCGCGGTGATGACGACCTTGTCGAGACGCTCGCCAGCTTGCGAAGCTTCGACCACGAAGCGCTGATCGGACATGATGCCGCTAGATCTCTCTTACCCGAAATCGCCCGCATAGCAATCGCCCGCGCGCGTCGGCGTTAAGAACAGCTTGTAGGTCAGGGTAGTGGCCCGGAGACACCGAGACCGACGACGGGCTGGCTCGGCCCGAAGCCCGGCGGCGAATCGGCGATAATGCCAATACCGAGGCGCGGCAATGACAGCGCCGTGGAGGACGGCGCGGGGGTCGATTTGCGCGTCCAGAGCCAAGCCGCGATGCCCCCCGCCACGGTGGTTCCCATCGTGGTCAGCAGAAAGGCGCGGTCTCCCCCTTCGGTTCGATCGCGCACGATGAACGGGCTCGCTGCGGCGGCGCCCGCCAGCCCTCCGAGCCCCGCGCCGAGGTCGATGATGAGGATCCGCGAGGGCTCGACATCGAGCCGAATGGCGGCGACGCCCGCGGCCAAAACACCTACGCCCGTACCGATGCCGAGACCGCGATAGGGGGTCTGGCGCGACCCGTTGTCGCGGATGGCAAGCTCGGCCATCCCGCCGAGCACGAGGCCGAAAGCGCCGCCAGAGTGCGTGAGGAGCGCCCCCCCTTCACTCATTCCACCGCCGATGGCGAGCGACGCCGTGGCGAGACCGAGTCCGCTGAGCGCGCCGACGACGGCGTAACCATATTCGCTCGACGGGTCGACTTGGTGGCGGCTCCGCGCGAGAAAGAGACCCGACAGCGCCGGCCACCATGCGGCCGCGGAGAGGTACCACGCGTCGCCGAGCCCGACGTCCCACTCCTCGGAGATGATCGCCGAGGCACCGAGCCCGAGACCGGTACCGAGCGCCATGAGCGGAAAGAGCAGCCGCGGGTCGTCGCTTCCGCTTCCGCGCTGTACCGAATAGCCGACGAAGCCCCCGAACAGCGCGGAGTTGAAGGCCAGCGTGGCACGACCTTGCGAGCGCGCGCGCACGGCGAAGCTCGGAGCCGGCTCGGGGCGCGTACCCCGCGGCGGGGGCGCTTCCGGTGTTACCGTCGCCGGCTTTTGGCTCACCACGTCGCGCAGCATCACGACGGTTCGCACGGCGAAATCCGCGGCCTTGACCGGCTCGGCGCGCACGATGACGGTCTTGCTGCCCGGCGCGACGGCAGCGAGCCGCACCACGGATTCGGAACCACGCGCATCGATGCTCGGATAGATGACCCAGCGCCCCGATTTGGCGGCGCGCGCGACGAGCTCCACGTCGGTGAGCTCGCGGCTCTCCTGCGTCGCGCGTTCGGAGACATCGAGCGTGAGACCGAGATCCTGAATCGCGTCGCTCAGCAAAAGGTCGAGCTTTTGTGCCTGGCTGTTGGCGAGCAGCTCGCGGCTCGACGGGCGCGCGCCGCTGCTCGCCTCCGCGCTTCCGACGACCGCCGTTCGCAAGAGGATGACCTCTTCCGCCGCGCGTGGCGCATTGGCCTGCGTGGAGGGCGGGGCGGGCGCGTCGTTCGCGGGCTTGCCGGATGAAGATACGGGCGGAGCGAGAGGGGGCGCCTGCGAGGACGACGCGGGACCTGGTACCGGGGCGGCGGTCGCGGGCGCAGGTTCTTTGGCGGGAGGGGGCTCTTCGCGACCGGGAGGGGGCTCGGCGGCGGCGAGGCGCGCCGCGGTCACGAGGAGCGAGGCTGCGGCGACTGCGCGAATCGAGCGCTCACGGCGGGGAGACTTCACCGAGAGCATCAGAACATCACGATGCCCATGATCCACGCGTCCCACAGGTTCGTATCATCGGTCCTGAAGCGCCGGCCGACTGCATCGATGGTGGGGCGATAGTGCGGATTGGGGATGCCGCTCGCCCTGACGGTGGCGGGAGACGTCGCGGTGGCCGGCGTTTCGACGCGGCACGGGCCCGCCTGTCCGACGCTGCCACTGAAATCGGAGTTGCACGCCTGATCGGCGGTGATGAGGTGGCTCTGATCGCGCGTGAAACCGCCGCCGGCCGTGAACTTGATGTATTCGCCGGCCTGCCATGTCACCGAAAGCGACGCGCGAATCGACGCGTAAGCCGAGACATCCGTGATGCCGGTGAAATAGACGCGCTGCGAGCCGGTATCGACGATGCTACCGCCGGGGGCGCTGGGGTCGGACTTGTACGCCGAGTACGCCGCGCGCCGCAGCGAAGGCGCGCTCGAGGATCCCAGAGCGTCGAAGAGCTCGCTGTAGTCGCGCCCCTCGGAGCGGTAGGAACCGGCGACGCGCCCGTCGAAGGTGATGCGCTGAAAGCTTTCGCGTTGCTCCCACGGGATGATTTGCATGCCGACGTACACCCATCCCTGAAGCGGCGGATGGGCGACGAGCGCCCCCTTGAGATCGGTCGAGCCGAAGTCGCTTTTCGCTTGGGGAAACTCGAAGAGGGCGCGAAAGCCCGTGTAGGGCTCGACGTACTTGATGCGCTTCGAGATCGCGGAGTGCAACTCGAGCCCCGTGGTGCCGCGCGTGACGCCAGGCGACGGGGTGCCGCTGAAGTTCCCCTCGTCGATGCCCGGCACCCCCGTCGGTCGCCCGTTGCGGTCGTAGTCGGAGGGGTACGTGCAGCGAACCTGCCCGCCACCCATGGGAGCCGTCTGCGGAAGCGCGCCGTTGCATGCGTGCATGGGCTCGCCCACGCTGAACCGCGCCTCGAACCCGCCCATCCAAGTGGGTTTGCTGGGGTCGCGGTATTGGTTCATGAAGCCGAAATCGACGCCGACCGCGAGGTATTCGACGCCGCTGCGCTGAGGCGAGTTGAACGGCAGCGTAAAGAGGGGCTGGCCGTCGTTCGGTCCCCCGGCGAGCACGATGCTCTGCTGATTGGCGCTGCCGTTCAGGTCGCTGAGCTTGCGATCATTGGACAGGATGATCGGCATCCGAAAGAAGAGCGCGATGTCGTGGTAGAGCCCGATGTCGGCGCGGGTATTGAGGCGCGACGTGTTCTCCTCGTAGGTCGCGACATTCATGTTCGACGCGGTGAATCCCCCCGTGGAAAGCCCCGGATTGGCGGCGTTTCCGATGGTGGTCTCGCGGCGAATGTGCGAGCGCTTCCAGGAGTATTGGTAGCCGAGCGTGAGGTGCAGATCGAAGACGTCGTCACCGTCGAAGGCGTCGATGACGTTCGTCACCTCCCCCGGCTCGGAAAGCATGCGCGGTTCGCCGGCCTGGCGTGGCTCGTCCGCCCGGGCAGGGAGCGCCGCGGTCGTGACGGCGAGAGCCGCCGCGAGCGGAGACGCGAGCCCGAAGGCGCAGACGATCGGACGCCAACGGCATCGTGGGCGGAGCGGCGAAAGGGATCCGTCCAGGAACCCGGTCGAGGCGCGCGATGTTGCTGGACGGCGGCCGATCTTGGCTGCCGAATCGCTCATCGCCAACTCCCGCTGCGCTCGGTCCGCATGCGCTTGCCCGACAGGGGACGCTAGCGGCGCGCGGGCAAGGGTGTCAATTGATAAGCTCCGGTCGGGCCCGGCGCGCCCTTCCAAGTCGCTTCGGCGCGCTCCAGATCGGCGCGCCGTGCGGCGTCGTTCGGCCCCGGCGCGAGCAGGTAGGCGGCCCACGCCGCTTCGCAGGCCGCGCGAGCCCGTTGCCTCGCCTTGACGTGCGCGGAAGCGAGATCCGCGAGCATCTCCCGCCCCCCATCGCGCGCCGCGGCCAAGAGCTCCGCGGCTTGTCGAGCGGCATCCGCGTCGCGCACGCACGCCCCCGCCAAATCCGACGCCCATCGCGACAGGGCCCCGTGGGGCCGGCGCACCGTCAACGGCGTCCCCGGAGCAAGCGCGACCGCCTCTCCCGCCGCCGATCCATCCACCGTCGCCCCTCCCTTTCTCCCCCCCGGAGTCTCCCCCTGTACCCCCGCTGGCGCCGCAGCATCCGCGCGCCCCTCGGATCCCGCGGCGACCTCGCGGCTCGCGGGCAAAGCGGCCACGACGCGAGGCACGGGCACGAAGGTCGCTTGCCCGGTGATCACGGCGACGTCGAGCCGGGTCGCGTCGCCATCGGGCACGTCGATTTCGATCTTCGCATCGTTGAACCGCACCACGCCAAGGGGGGTCGCAATCCACACGTCAGCCCCGGGCCGTACCCCGGCGCCGGGAAAGGCCGTCACCTTTCCGCGCGCGAGCCGCACCGCTTCCTCCCCCCCCGGACAAGCCTCGACCGTCGCGGGGCCGACCAACGTGATCTCGCGCGCACTGACCGTCGAATGCACCGTGAGCTCCGACTCTGATTGCAGCTCGATGATGCGCCCCTCCGGCAAGAGGTCACCGCGCGCCAGCACCCGCGGCGCGTGTGCATCGGCGATTCCCCCTTCGCCCTCGCCGCCCCGAAAATCAATTTCTGCCTGCCTCCCCGCGTCCCCGCCTCCCTGTGAATCTTTCTGGGCCGCCGCCGAAAGCCGCGACGCCCGCTCCACCGCGCGCGCCACGCCGCGCAGTGCCATCACGCGACAAGCGCGCCGCGCCGCCGGAATGAACGCGCCTGCGTCAGCGGCCGCCGGCTCGGATGACGTAGCGGGGGCCTCGCTGACGGCGGGAGGCGCCCCTGCCCCGTCCCCTCGCGAAGCGCCGTCGACCGCCCCCTTTCGACAGGACGCCGCCGCGCAGCACCACGCCAACCCAGCGCCGTACCGGCTCGCCAGCGCGAGCCAGCGGCGGTGTTTCACGGCGTGGCCGAACCTGGCGAGCCGTTGCCCCCGGCCGTGCGATGGCGCGTCCCGTACGGATCGGTGGTCTCTTCTTCGTCTTCCGCCAGATCGGGGAAGATCTCGGCCGTGACGTCCTCCGCGGTGAGCTCTGCGCGCGCGACGCGCAGGTCTTTCGACGTCTGATCGAGCCGGTCAGCGAGCACGCCCAAGAATTGCCAGAGCAGCTTCACGGCGAGCTCGTGCTCCTTGCGGAGGATTTCGAAGAAATCGCCGCGTCGAATCACGATGAGCTCACATGTACCTTCGGCATGGATGGTCGCGCTGCGCGGGACGCTGCGGATCAGCGCCATTTCGCCGAAGTGCTCGCCCGAGCCGAACGTCGTGAGCACGGCCTCGCCGCGCGAAACCTTCACCCGGCCGGAGAGCACCGTGAAGAGCTCGTCGCCGCGATCGCCCTCTTTGATGACCAGATCCCCCGCCGTGTACGCGCGGACGTCGGCCACCTGCATCACGCGCAGCATCTCGCGCTCGGAGAGCCGCGAGAAAAGCGGCATCTTCGCGAGCACCTCGCGCTTCAGGGCGAGCTTCTTGGCGCGCTCGTTGTCCGCCTGCGTGCCCTCGCCGAGGCGCACGACGATGCTGGTGATGTTGTCCTTGCCGCCGGCGCCATTGGCGAACGCGATGAGCGCGGCGACGGCCGCATCGCCGTCGGTTTCGGAAAGGTACGGCGTCAGATCTTCGGGGTTTTGCACGTAACCGTGCAAACCGTCGGACGCGAGCAGGAATTGGTCGCCGGGGAGCAGCTCGATGAGCAGCGTGTCGATCTCGACGCGCTCATAGACGCCGACCGCGCGGGTGATGGCGTTCTTGTGGGCGACCTTTTCGATCTGATCGCGGGTGAGCTTGCCGCGCTTGATCAGCTCGTTGAAGACCGTGTGGTCTTCGGTAAGTTGCTGCACTTTGCCGCCGCGCATCATGTAGATGCGGCTGTCGCCGACGTGGGCGATGAACCCCTTGTTGCCGACGACGAGCAGCGACGAGAGGGTCGTCCCCATACCGCGCTTGGCTTTGTCCCCCTGCGCTTCTTCGTGGATGCGCGCGCAGGCACGCTGCACCGCGAACTCGAGGAGATTCAAGATGTCGCGCGCCGTCACCTTGGCGGCGCCGGTGGCACCCTTTTCGTAGTCCTCGATGAGCTGCTTCTCTTTTTTGACCTCGTCGTGGACGGTGCGGACGGCGAGCGCGCTGGCCACCTCGCCGGCGGCATGGCCCCCCATTCCGTCCGCCACCACGAAGAGCGCGAGCTTCTTGTCGACGAGGTAGTTGTCCTCGTTGTGATCCCTAACTTTGCCTACGTCGGTCGCGGCGAAAAAACGGATGTTTTCTTCGAGGCTCATTCGCGAGAGACGCTCCCGTGACGAGCATATCCCAAGCCTCTAGCGCCCCGCACTCTCAAACTAAAGCAGCTCCACCCGCCCACCTTGGCCGCATTTCTCGGCAAAGAACCGCTTGCACGGGGCGCGCCCGGCAGCCCCGATGGTAGACTCCGCGCGCCCCGGGCCGCCGCGGCTCGAGCCATTATCCATCATGCCAGAAGAGCGAGCCTCGGAATCCGACCTGAACGCGATTGCCCGCCGTGCCCTGGACGGCGACGTGGAAGGCGCGGTGGCCGAGCTACGCGTCGTGCTCGCCGCGGCCCCCGAGGACGATACGGCGTGGCTCACGCTGGGGATGGTGCTGTCGTCCGCGGGGCGTTGGCGCGAGGCCAGCGAAGCCCTGGCCGAAGCGGTCGAGCTCGATGGCGACGTTTTGGCCGCGCGGATGGCCTTCGCCCGCGCCCTGGAAAAAAGCGGAAAGCTCGACGACGCCGCGTTTCAGCTCCTCAAGGCGGAGAAGCTCGCCCCCGGGGATCCGCGCCCCCTCAAGGAGCTCGGCGCGGTCTTCTACAAGAAGGGCCTCTACGACAAATCGGTGCAGTTTCTCGGGCGCGCGCGGGGCGTCGCCCCTGGCGATGCGCGCATCTTCTATGCCTTGGGGCTCGCGCAAGAGGCGCGACGCGACCCGGGGGCGGCCATCGCGTCGTACCGCGAGGCCATTCGGCTCGATCCCAAGTTCGCCGATGCGCGCAAGACACTGGCCGACGTGCTGGCCGCCATGGGTGAGCACGAGCAGGCCATCGCCGAGCTCGACGGGCTCTTGCTCATCGAGCGGACCAACGAGCAGGCAGCCATCAATCGCGAAGTGCTGTCCAAGGCGCTCGAGGAGATGAGCGCCCGCCGGCTCCTCGGCAAGACCGAGCGCGAGCTCGAAAGGAGTGCCCTCGTCCAAGAAGGGCAGCTCAAACGACGCGGCGAGATTCCCAAAGCCGACGACGAGCCGCCGAGCGTTGCGCGCGTCGTCCGTTACGGCAAAGGGCTTGCCGATGTGTTGGTGGGGCTCACCGCCGAGGGGGCCATTGCACGGCTCATGGTCGTGCTCGTCGACCCCGTCAAAGCCGCCAAAAAGCGCGACGACGTGTTCAAAGTGACCGTCGTCGGCACCAGCGGCCGCCGCGAGCCGGCCAATTACGCGACCGCGGTCACCCTCACCTTCCTCCGCGAAGCGCTCGGCGCGCCGATGACGCAGGCCAGCGAGCTTTACGCGCGTCTCTTAGGCGGCGAAAAGAGCATCGACTGGAGCGGCGTGCGGCTCGCCTTCGCGTCGGTGCCGAATCCGGCGGGCAAAGGGGAGCCGATGCATGGCCTTTCTGCCGAGTTGGTGGAAGGCGCCGCGCGAACAGCGGGCTGAACGCTCGGGGCTCGTGCGCTCGAGGTCCGCTCCAGCGCGCCGCAGTTACCTACAGTGTGGACCACCGTAGCTCTAGCGGGACAGGTCCCGATGTAAAGCCGAGGTTCTTGACGAAACGCTCGCTTTCACCGAACTAGGATCCAAGGGGATGACTGGTCCGTGACGGCAAAGTGCGTTTTGCGGCGGATCGAATGTGCCGCCCTCGCGGCGTTCGTCATCGCGGCTGCTCTTCTCTGCTCGGGTCGAGCGACGGCTTACAGCTACGCGAGCGTCGTGAGCGACGGGTGCCACGAGCGCATCACGAGCCGCGCGCTTCGCTCGGTGCGCCAAACCTTCGCAACGGCCAAGCCGCTGCCTTCGAGCGGCGAGGACGAGACGCTCATCGACGATTTGCCATTCGAGCTCGATCGCGACATGCGCGACATCGGCGCGGCGGCCTTGCTCGTCGGCGTGCGCGACAACGACTTGAAAGGGCGCTACGGCACGGAGTCGACCGATCTCGCCAGCGTTCACGGCAATCCCGAAGGCCAGCAGGAGCACTGCTTGCGTCGTCCGCCCCAAGACGAGCCGACAGGGTCCGAGATCGCGCTCCAGGAATGCCGCAGCTTCATCCGCAACATGGCGATTCACGCCGCCGATAGCGGCCTCGACGAAGCGGGTGCGCCCGACCCCGGACGCCGAACGTACGTGAAGGTGTACCTATCGTTCGCGGGCAAAGTCGAAGCGACGCTGCCCGTCTTCTACGTGTACATGGGTCAAGCGCTGCACACTCTGCAGGATTCGTTCACGCACGCGTTCCGCACCCCCGACCATCGTCAGGTCACGGTCGTGCTCAATTGGGTCGACTTCGTCGACGCGAACCTCGACGAACGACGCGACGGTCCGCCGCACATGGTGCCCCTCGACCAGTGCAGCGACATCGACGACTTTCGAAAAGATCGAATGGGCATGGCATTGCAAGCCTCCACCGAGCTTCTGAGCGCGGCCATCGATCCGGCGAAGACGCGAGACGAGAAGATGACGGCGATCGACCAGGTGCTCGACGCGTACCTCACGTTCCAACCCGGGTGCAGCTTCGAAACGCGCTGGTGCGATGCGAAGGAGAATCAGTACCGGCTCGACGAAGGATGCGGATGCCGGCTCGGTTCGACGGGGCACGCACGGCCGTACCACCTCGCGGCCGCGCTCTTCGCCGCAGCCGCCGCCGTGGCGCGACGCCGCGCGCGCGGAATCGTCCGCGGTGGCCGGGCTGCGCGATGGCAGCGGTCGACGCACTTGGCCGGCCCAACGATGCTCGCCGCGCTCCTCAGCGCGGAAAGCGTCGCGCACGCGCAAACCAATGCGGCCGAGCCCGCGGCGTCCACGCCGACGGTATCCCGCGCTCAGGCGAGCTGCGTGCCGGGCCAGCAGATCGCGTGCGGTTGCCCGGGAGGGGCCATCGGTGTTCAGCGATGCGAAGAAGATGGTCGCGGATACGGCGAGTGCACGAAATGCACTCCCGAGTCGCGCGAGCCGCCGGCCAGCGCTCCCCCGCCCGCCGCGACGGCTCCAGGTGGATCAACGGTCACGCGCACGCCGTGGGGCCTTTACCTCGCCGCCGGCGCGGCCATCGATCACCCCGCGCTCGCGTTTTCGGCCGGCGCCCGCTATCGGTTCAGCGACGCTTGGCACGGCGGAGCCGACGGCGAGTGGAATCCCTAGCTCTCGTACGAAACCAAGCGCGCCAAGCCGGGCACGGCCAACCTCTACGCCACCCTCCTTCGGCGCTTTCCGGTGAGCGCCGTCTTTCACTTGCGTACGACGCTGCACGTCGGCGCCTCCGCGCTGCTCTTCGATCTGTACGGCGCACCGGCCGGCACCTTCGGCCCCTACCTGGGCGTCAATCTGATCGGCCTCGAGTGGGCGCTGACGCGCGGCGTACACCTCATCATCGAGCCCGGCGACGTCGCCATCTCCGTCCCGCATTTGACCGGCGCTCCGCTGAGCTATCGACAGTACCGGTTTACGGTGGGCGTCCAATTCGGCGACTGAGCGCAGGTCATCGCCGATACGCGGCAAGATCTCATCGAGGCCCGCATCCAGAACTAGAGAGGCTGCCGCGATCAGCCACTTCACTTTCGCCGTGGCGATCGCTGCGCGACCAGCGCCGCGCGGAGCGCCTCGATCACCGCTTTGTCTTTGGGCCGCCCAGCCGCGCGTTTGCTGGCAATGATTCGATCCAAAGGCAGGATCTTGATCGAGAAGTCCGCGACGGGCAGATCCAACGCCTTGGCATATTCAGAGGCGAAGCTCTTGAGTCCATGACAATGCGTCACGACGTCCAGGCGATCCAATCCTTCTCCTGCGAGCAGCGGTGGACTCGTTCTCGCAACGAATGCGCCACCTGCAGCGCGTGCCGCCTCTGCAATGGCAGGATCCCCCCGTGATTCGAACCAAAGGTCCAAATCCTGCGTAACTGCGTCTGCTCCCTGCAAGACGGCCGCGCCGACCCCCACCACGAGGAATCTAGTCTTGGTGCGCACGAGCTCGCGCAAGAACGCCAGCTCTGCCTCACTGA
>Ga0111538_10006318_pt1 | contig 16048 bp, 11 predicted proteins | sample SoiMethybrSBSTD1_FD_79669 | JGI IMG/M metagenome (GOLD analysis project Ga0111538, IMG submission 79669) | Bulk soil microbial communities from a Populus tree surrounding site in Tennessee, USA - Soil MetaG P. TD hybrid SBSTD1 (version 2)... | ecosystem: Environmental > Terrestrial > Soil >...
ACGGCGCATCGAAGCGAGTTTCTGGATATCGCGCAGGTGCAGGTGACCGTCCGACTCGACCGGGACGATGGGTGGATCGTCGAACGACTCGACAGAGTTGCCAGCCACCCGTTGATGCTCGAGTTGGTGAAGGGCGGGGACGCCGGGCTCGTCCTCTTTTCGTCGGGCTCAACGGGAAAGAGCAAGGCGGCGATCCACAATTTCTCCCGCCTCCTGGAGAAGTTTCGGGCTCCCCGGCAACAGAAGTGCACGATGACGTTCTTGTTGCTCGATCACATCGGCGGCATCAACACCCTGCTCTACACCCTCTCGAACGGCGGCACAGTCGTCGCGGTATCTGAGCGCGATCCGGCGTCGGTCTGCCAGGCAATCGAACGCCATCGAGTGCAGATCCTCCCGACGTCGCCCACATTCATCAATCTGTTGCTCATGTCGGAAGCGTACCGCCATTACGACCTCTCGTCTCTCGAATTAATGACCTACGGGACCGAAGTGATGCCAGAAAGCACGCTGGCGAGAATCCATGCGGTGCTTCCTCACGTTCGCCTGCAACAGACCTACGGTTTGTCGGAGCTCGGTATCCTTCGCTCGAAGTCACGTGACTCCTCCTCGCTCTGGGTAAAGGTCGGCGGCGAAGGATATGAGACCAAGGTTGTGGATGGAACGTTATGGATTCGCGCACAGTCAGCGATGCTCGGCTACCTGAACGCCCCGAGCCCCTTCGATGCTGATGGCTGGATGAACACCCAGGATCAAGTGGAAGTGGATGGGGAGTGGCTCCGCATCCTCGGAAGGCGAAGCGAAATCATCAACGTCGGCGGCCAGAAGGTGTACCCGGGTGAGGTGGAGAGCGTGCTGCTCCAGATCGAGGGAGTGACCGACGCCACTGTCTGGGGCGAGCCGAATCCGATTACCGGTCACATCGTCGCGGCTCGGCTCCAGGTGACAGACTTCGAGGATCTTCCCGCTCTGAAGCGGCGGGTCCGCACCTTCTGCTCCAGTCGCCTGAGCCCATACAAGGTGCCGGTGAAAATCGAGGCGACAGCTGCAGAGCAACACGGTGCCCGCTTCAAGAAGATCCGTCGACAGTAATCCATGCGGCCGCTCACCATCGCGATCGATCCGGTCCTGACACAGTCGTTCGGCCACCAGATCTGTTGGACCTGGCGCACCCTGCTGACCGGTATGGGCTTCGCCTGGAATGAAGTCGACCTCGACACACCAGGCTGCGATCTGGCATACGTGACCGACGCCACGGCCACCTCCGCCCGGCTCGTGATTCGCGCCGATGTCGCGAAGTGGAAGGCCGGCGACGCGCCTCGGCTAATCGCTGTGGATCGGTCAGGTCCGTTGCAATGTTTGCGTTACTCCGGCGAGCCCTCGAACGGGCCGATCGTCGCGGATCAGGGACGGCTGATCTTCGATCGTGATGTGATCTTCGACGTCTTCTGGCTGGCGACCGGCCAGGCCGAACGGGGCTGGCGCAAGGGTGCACATGGCATCTTCGACCTTGACCAAGAGCCCGCCGTGACACGAGACGTCCTTCGGGATGCGGTGGCGTCAGCTGTCGGCTGCGGTCTCGAGCGATTGATTCGAGAGGTCACCGCGCTCGCGCCTTTAGATCGATGGCCGAACGGCAAGCGGCTGGCCGCGTGCGTTGGCCACGACGTTGATTATCCGGAGGTCATCCGGCTGCTCGAGCCGGTCCGTGTGCTGGCGCGGCAAGGCTTGGCGGGCGCCCGAAACGCGTGGGCGGTAGCTGTCGGAAGTCGCCATCACTGGCATTTCGGTTCCTGGCTGAAGCTTGAAGAGAGTTTAGGGGTGCGGTCGGCTTTCTATTTCGTGCCCCGACGCGGCTCGCTCATCGAACGAGCCCTTGGCACACCTGACCCTTTCTACGACATCCGAGACGCCGCTTTCCAAAGTCTGTTCCGGGACCTCCGCGCAAGAGGCGTGGAAATCGGTTTGCACGCCAGCTATCGAGCGTATGAGGATCCCGACGGCATCAAGCAGGAAAAGGAGCGGCTCGAAGAAGCGGCGGGCATCGTCGTGGCAGGCAACCGGCATCACTACTGGCACCTCAACCCGGATGACCCGGCACAGACACTGCGGCATCACGAGCGAGCCGGGCTCGAATATGATGCGTCGCTCTTCCACGATCGCTACATTGGGTGGCGTCGCGGCTTCACTTGGCCCTTCTTCCCGTTCGACGAGGAAGAACGTCGGACGATCCGAACGCTGCAGATTCCCACGGGATGGATGGACGACCAGCTCTTTGGCCTGAAGCGCCACAATCCCGGCGATCGGACGTCAATCCTGCAGGAATTGGTCGATCAAGTCGCGGCGCAACAAGGCTGCTTCATGATCGACGTGCACGAATACGTCTTCGACCCTGCGCTGTTTCCAGGCTGGGCCGCCGCGTATAAGTTCGCGCTCGAACGGCTGGTCGAACGGGGCGATGTCTGGTTCGCTACGCCAAGTGACGTAGCCAAGCATTGGCAGGCGCGGACTGCTGGCTTGCTCGCGGCCAGTCGCGGCCTGACTGACGCCGCGTGTCGGCATCTTCAGCCAACGGTCCATTGATGCAGCTGAGGAGGGGGCTCTGTTTCGCCCTGCTGTTCGTGCTGCCGCCAGCACTCAAGCCGATGGCGCTGCGGCTGCTCTGTCGGGCGCAGATCGGGCGCCGGGTATCGATTGGCTGGTTCTCGTCAATTCGCGCAGGAACTGTCCGGCTCGGGGACGATTCCGCAATCCGGGGACTGACAATCATTTCGTGCAATGGCGATCTCGTTCTCGGCAAATTCACGCAAGTCAGTAGCTTGACGCTCGTCTATGGCTCGGCGTCCCTTGTGTTGGGCGATCACAGCTACCTGGGACCGCAATCCCTTATCAACGTCGATGAATGTGTGCGTCTCGGCCACCACTCAGCCCTCGGCGCGCGAACGGTGATCTACACGCACGGCTCCTGGCTGCCCTACATCGAAGGCTATTGGGCACGATTTGGTGCCGTCACAATCGGCGACTACGTCTGGTGTGCCGCTTGCGTGTTCCTCCACCCGGGGATCACGATTGGCGACCGCGTATTCGTCAATTCTCGTTCGGTTGTGACGATGGACATTCCCAGCGATTCCGTCGCCGAGGGAAATCCCGCGCGAATTGTCGGGCACATGGCACAAATGCGGCGCAAGATGACCCCGGTTCGCGTCGATGCCGCGATCGCAGAGATGTTGCGCTACTTCATCGAAGTAGAACTCCGACGCGTACGCGGTCTCGACCCCGTACAGGAAAGCTCGGACTCATGGCGCACCCGGAGCAACCGCGAGGCACAACGCCTGATAATTGTCCGATCGACGTCGCCAACGGGATCGGCGCCGTCCGCCGGCGGAAATGATGTCTTCCTGATCAATCGTGCTGGATTCGACGCGCGCCATGCGCTGTCACTCAACTTCACGACGATGCTGGCAGACGTGCGCGACGATGAACTGGGCAAAGCACTCGTCGACTTCTTCAAGCGCTACTACGGTATCCAATTCGAACATGCGGCAAGGGGAGGATGACATTGGACCTGTCGATCGTCATTCCCTGCTACAACGAGGCCGAGGGGATCGATGCCCTCCGTAAACAGCTGCAAGGCGTTTGGCCGGAGCTGCAGCGACGAGGACCTGTTGAAGTCGTGCTGGTCGATGACGGCAGCCGCGATGACACGTACGTGCGACTGGTGGCCGCTTTTTCGGAGTGGCCGACTGTTCGCATCGTCCGTCACGAGCACAATCGTGGGCTCGGTGCCGCGCTTCGCACCGGCATCGCCCACGCCACGGGTTCGGTGCTGGTGGTCATTGACAGTGACTGTACCTACCCTCCGTCGACAATCCCGGCACTGCTGGATCTGCTGGCTCCTGACGTCGACATCGTGACGTCGTCGGCCTATCACCCACTGGGCGGAGTCGAGGGCGTGCCGGCGTATCGGCTCCTGTTCAGCCGCTCTGCCTCTCTCCTCTATCGACTCTTGGTGGACCCGCGCGTGTACACCTGGACCGCGATGTATCGTGCCTATCGTCGGGAGGTTGTCACACGTGTCGAGACCAAGTCGTCCAGCTACTTGGTCATGGCGGAACTGCTCGTGAACGCCATCCTCGCTGGATACCGAGTCGTCGAATACCCCACGGTTCTTCACGTTCGACAGTACGGTCAGTCAAAAGCACGAATCTGGCAAATCACTAAGGCACATCTCGCGTTTCAAGTGCGGGTGCTGGGCCGAAGGCTTGCCGCGCTGGGCCGCTTGCCGGCTCGAGTCCATTCAAAGCCGTGATCTCCCTCCCATTGACGTTGAAGCCCGGGTCGGCGAACGCCATTGATGCTCGCATCAGGCCAGCTAACGAACGCCTCGAAGCGATCGACGCACTGCGCGGGATCGCCATCGCAACCATGTCGCTGCAGCATGTCGCTTTCTTCATGAGGGGCTCCTTTCAGGCCGAGACCTATGGTGGGCGTCCGGCACAACTCATGAGTTGGCCGTATTGGATATCGGGCCTAGCCGTCGACCTGAACGCCCCGACGTTCTGGCTTCTGGTCGGGATGAGCGTGCCGCTGATGGTGTCGAAACACCGGCGCGCAGGTGAGTCGGAGTGGGCGATTACGCTCCAGATGCTCAAGCGCGTCGGCGTCTTGGCGCTCCTGGACATGACGGTCTGCGAATGGGCGTGGCGCATCGCGGACCCGCCCGTGCCGTACACTCATGTGCTCTTGAGTATTTCGCTCTCACTGGCACTGCTGAGCGTCTTTCGATTGCTGCCGACAAAGATTCTTGCCGCCGCCGTCACGGCGATGGTGATCGTGTATCAGGCGATCTTGCCCACACATGTCTCGGCGTGGAGCGAAACAGACAGTGCCTGGATTGCTCTGCTTGTTGGCTACCGCACTGCCCCATGGCCAGCGCTTGAGTTCGCGCTCCTCGGGTGGTTTCCGTTAGTGTGCGTCGGCTTTCTACTCGGGAGTCGCGATGCCGCGCAACTGAAGCGACCCGTCTTCTGGTGCGCGGTCAGCGCCGCATTGTGGAGCGGATGGTTGCTGTTGCGCACGACCGGTGTCTTTGGCGACCTCGTCCGTTATTCGCGCGGAGACGATTGGTACCGATTTCTGATCATGAACAAGACACCGATTGCACTAACCTATGTCCTGTTTTATTGGGGTCTTGCCTCGCTCCTGCTTGCAGGATTGATGCGGGCGGCTCCTTACAGTCGGCGGATCCCGTTGTCGTGGCTCGTCGCGCTGGGGCGGGCCTCTTTGTTTGCCTTCGTGGCGCACATCGGGATTTACAGCGTCTTGACGCGGCTCACTCGCGCAGTGGCGCTGCCGCTGCCGCGAGTGGCGATCACATACGTGCTCTTTGTGGTGGGAATGGCGATCCTCGTACCGACATCCCGCTACTACATAGATTGGCGAAGTCAACGCCCTAAGACCGTGTGGTTGCCGTGAAGCGGGAACGCGGAACGCATTCAATAGCGTCAGTGATTCACTACTGCCGCCGTGGCAAGCTTATGGCCTCGCCGCCGTAAGTGCGGCATTTACAGTGAATTCCTATGAGACTCCTGCGAAGGCCGATCTCCTGCATCGTGCGATTGTCATTGGCATTATGATTGCTGCCTCGTCTGCGTGCCAACTCATCCTCGGCTTCAATCCGTCATTACGCAGATTGGCGTTGCGGTGATGTTCGCGGGTGCGGTCTCGAGCGCCCTACAACTTGATGCGACCGACCAGGTCGTCGCCTATTCGCTCGACGAGGGCCGCGGAACGGTCGCCGCCGACGGATCCGGGAATGCCCGCAATGGTGCCATCAGCGGCGCGACGTGGATCGCCGATGGTCGGTATGGAGCGGCGCTGAGTTTTGACGGCGGGGATGACGTCGTCACCGGGCCGACCGTCACCCTAAATCCGCCATTCACGATGGCCGCCTGGATCTTCGGTACGTCGACAACACCGTATGGCACCGTAATGTCGGTCGGTCAGGATCGCGATCTGTTCGTTCGCGGAGGCACGCTCGCATTCTTCGCCAACGGCCGGGAATTCACTTTGGGGTCGGGAATCCCCAGCGGCGAATGGCAGCACGTGGCGGTCACTTACGACGGCTTCAGACTTCGTGCCTACATTAATGGCGCGCTCCGCGATGCTCGACGTGCGTCACTCGGCGCAGCCACCGGCGCGATGCTGTTGGGCGCCTGGAATTCCGGCACCGGCGACGCTGACTTTTGGACCGGGTTCATCGACGAGGCACGCATCTACGATCGGGCATTGACGGCTGGCGAGATTCAATCCGTCATGAACACACCCATCGGGCCCGCCCAGACTCTGGATACCACACCTCCGGTTCGCAGCAACGGTCAGCCGGCAGGGACTCAGTCAGCATCGACGACGGGCACGTCGCTGTCGCTCGTCACTGACGAAAGGGCGACGTGCCGGTACTCCACGACGGCCGGCACGGCATACTCGCAGATGCAGGCAACCTTCGCCGTTACAGGGGACATGGCTCACTCCAGTGGCATCTCGGGCCTGAACCCGGCTAGTTATGCCTTTTACGTTCGGTGTCAGGATGCTTTTGGAAATGTCAACACAACCGATTTCACTATTGCCTTCACGATTGCCGGCGCGTCTGCAGCAGCGCCTGCCGGGGCGGTAGCGGCCTACGGGCTTGATGAGGGCTCGGGAACGCTCGTGAGTGACGGTTCAGGACAAGGCAACAATGGCAGGGTGATCGGCGCCACCTGGACACAGGGACGTTATGGCGGAGGTCTCAGATTCGACGGGATCGATAGCCGCGTCAGTGGACCCGTCGTGACACTAGGTCCGGCCTTCACCATGATGGCGTGGGTCAACAACACGTCGAACGCTCCATATGAGACCGTGATCACCGTCGGTTCGAACCGGGATCTCTTCCTCAGTAGCGGCGTCATGACACTGTTTGCCAACGGCCAGGAACTGGCCTTCGCTCCCGCCGTCCCAAACAATGGATGGCAACACCTTGCTGTCACCTACGATGGAACAAGCCTTCGGGCATACGTCAACGGTTTACTGTGGGGCGTGCCGGTGGCGATACGACTGGATCCAATCAGCGATGCGCTGCAGCTCGGGTCGTGGAATTCGGGGACATCAAATACCGACTTCTGGCAAGGCAGCCTGGATGAGGTGCGCGTCTACAATCGATCGCTCACTGCATCCGAGATCCAGGTCGATCTCAGCTCTCCGATAACAACGGCTGGTTCGTCAGTGGACAACACGCCGCCAACGGTTTTCCTGTCGAGCCCCGCGTCAGGATCCATCGTATCGGGCATGGTGACGCTGTCGGCGAACGCATCTGACGATCGCGGCATCGTCGGCGTCCAGTTCCTTGTCGATGGAGCCACGCTTGGGACAGAGGACGCGACCGCTCCATACAGCACGATGTGGGATTCCCGTACTGCGACAGCGGGGAACCACACGCTTCAGGCCGTCGCGCGCGATGCCGCCGGCAATTCTGCCACTGCGTCGACCACCGTAACCGTCACGACCGGGGGAACAGGTTCCTCCGGCGCAGGCGGCTACGCCCTGCGCTTCACTGGAACAGGTTCGAACGTGAATCGAGTCGACATTTCCCTCGACGCTCCGGCAAGGCCTATCGACGTCGGAGGCGACTTTACGCTCGAGTTCTGGCTAAAAGTCGAAGCCGGCGCCGTGCACTCGGCAGCCTGCCAGAGTGGTCACGATGGCTGGATCTGGGGCGATATCGTGCTGGATCGCGACATCTACTGGGCCGGCGACTACGGCGACTTTGGCGTCTCCCTCTCCGCAAACGGGCTGGCGTTCGGAGTGGCCGACGCGAATGGAGGCGGTGGCGTTTGTGGTCGAACCAACCTGGCCGATGGCACATGGCGGCACGTGGCGGTCACGCGCCGCGCCTCGGACGGCCGTTTACAAATTTACGTCGACGGACGCCTCGATGCCTCCGGTTCGGGTCCTGCGGGAAACGTGAGCTATCGCGACGGACGCTCGACGCAGTATTCTCGGGATCCGTTCCTGGTCATCGGTGCGGAGAAGCACAATGTGATTCCGCCCATGCTCACCGGCGTGCTTGACGAAATACGCATCTCGAGCATTATCAGATACACTGGAGACTTCCAGGTCCCCACGCAACCGTTTACGACAGATAGCTCCACGGTCGGCTTGTATCATCTTGATGAGGGACAGGGCGACACCATCGGAGACTCCTCGGCTGCGGTCGGCGGCCCGAGTAATGGCACGCGGCGTAGCGGTGGCACTCCTGCCGGTCCTCAGTGGGTGACCGACACGCCCTTCAGATAGCTCTCGATTGAACAGTCTTCACCGACGTTCACCGTGGCCGTCCCGACGCTGGGCGACAGCGAGGGACGGCCGACACGCGGCCGAGCCCGCTGCAGCCGCAAAATCGTCGAACAGGCGACGCCAAACGCTCACCACTCCCGGCATCGCACTGCTCTTCCTTGCAGGGTTCGCACAGCTATCGCACCTGGAAGGCCAGGAGGTCAACTATGTCATTCGATTCAACGGCAACGGCGTCAGTGACATCGACCGAATCAAGATTCGCATCGACGACCCAAATAACACCAACGACGAGCCCGGACCGCCAGTCGATGTTGGCGCCAGCGACTTCACCATCGAATTCTGGCTGAAGGCCCAGCAGACGGACAATGCGGCACGATCAATCGCGTGCGGTGGCGGGGTCTTCTCTTGGATCGCCGGCAACATCGTGCTCGATCGAGATCGCTACAGTAGCGGTGGACGGGACTTCGGCATTTCGCTCGCCAACGGCGGACGCGTGGCGTTTGGCGTCGAGAATGCCACCGGCCAAGCCTACACGCTTTGCGGCGCGATCAACGTGCTCGACGACGCATGGCACCACATCGCCGTGCAGAGACGATTGAATGATGGATGGCTTTGGATCTTTGTGGACGGCCAATTGGATGTGCAGGCCGACGGTCCTGGCGGCGACATCTCGTATCCAGGAAACGTCTTCCCGGACGGCAATTGCGGCGGCCCTTGCACAAACAGCGATCCGTTCATCGTTCTTGGCGCTGAAAAGCACGACGTGAATCGCGTGACCTACCCACCGTACACCGGTCTCCTCGACGAGTTGCGGTTTTCGACGACTCTGCGATATGCCTCTGGCTTCGTGCGTCCAACCGCGGCGTTCGTGCCAGACGGCATAACGGTCGGCCTGTATCACTTTGATGAAGGATTCGGAGCAATCGTTCTAGATTCCGCGGTAATCGCCGGGGCGCCCACAAATGGCGAAGTCAAGTACGGCGGCTCGCCGCCCGGACCATCGTGGGTCATCAACACGCCGTTCACTCAGTCGGCGCCAAGTCGGCCGAGGAACGTACGCGTCGTTCGGTAGCCGTTACAGAGTTTCACATCGACGCGGCTCTCAACGCCTGCCGCCGGAAGTCAACCTGTAGGGCGACAGCTGTGCTCTGCTCACCCGACATCCGGATCTAACACAATGGCTCCTTGTTCGCGCAGGTGCGGTGTGGCATGATCGCTGCCGTCCCACATCGACGGCCGCGTTCTCGTGCTCTTTGACTGCGTTGGGTGCGGTACTCTCATGTCGACCACAAGCATTCGACTGTCACAGTTTGTTTCGGCTCTCGCACTCGGCCTCGCACTGATTTCAGTTGGTGGGTTCGCCTCAGTGGGAGGTCGCGGTCCGGTCGACCCCTCCGATCATCGTGGGCACACCGCATCACCTGACAATTCTCCAAACGCGATGTCGTTCGGTGTCTGGACTCCATCTGGCCGCGACACGTGCACGAAGGAACAGCACGACGCCTTCAGCGTCATCGGACCGGATGGCAAACGGTACCCAACCTGGCACCCCCCGACTGGTCCCAACGGATGCACGTTCGGACATGAGCACGGCCGCGATCCGCGACAATCGAAGCTGTGGTCGACGCGACAGATTCAGACTTACTTCTATTTCGATGCGAACCGTAACCATGTGATGGATCCGGACGAGGAGGCCGTCACCGGTATTCCATTCGGCTACGTCAATGAGCAGTACGACGCCTATAACATGGCTCAAGGCTCTGCCGCCAGCCGTCACGAAGACCATGTTGGCCACAAGATCGACTGGGTGAACGGCGAAGCGGATGTGAACACGCATCGGATGACCACAGATGCAGCCAACGGCGCTTGGGTCGGCCAGCATGGGGGCGGTGTCGTCGAGCACGATACCCATGTGCGGTGTTTCTATCTGGCGAAAGTGCATCAAGGGGTCACGACTACCGACGCTTTCACCAACAATCTGCACGAGGTCATGTATTTCAACGACTGCCGGCACCCACAGGATCAGTACAGCCAACAGATCAGCATGGCGCAACTCGTAGCTTTCAATCGACCCGGCGGATTCACCAAGTTCATGCCGCTGTGCGGGATTGGGCGACGAAGTGACCCTCGGGATTTTGTTGTCTTGAGCAGAGACAGCCAGGGGCGACGCCCGCCTCTCTTCGTCGGCGATCGGGAGATCGTGACGCGGGACTGCGTCGAGACCGGTTTCCTCGTGCCCTCCGGGGAGTGGTCGGGGAACCTGTACGAAGCGTGGTCTGCGTCCCTCTCCCTCGCGACTAAGTCGGGAAGGCGGATCAGCGAGCAGATCAATCTGCTGTTTGACGTCGAGGACCCGATTCGATACTTCTATCCGGAGCAGCAGAAAGACCTTCGCGGGTACTCCAACCAGGCCGCCGGAGCGAATCGCGGCTTCGCTATGGACCTTTGTTACGACAGGTCGCTCGCGGCGCAAAGTCGACGGTACCGCGGAGGCCTCTGCGCAGTCGCCACAGACCATGATCGGATTCCTGACATCGGCTGGGACGACCCGCGATCGGCTTTTCGCGGTTTGCATCGTGGGATGTACTTCATGCCAGCTGTCATCGACAACGCCAACGGCCCATCGATCTGGTATGCCGACCCACTCGGTGGCAGTGCATCAACGGTGTCCTTCGCCGGAGCGATTGCTCAGCAAGTCAGCCGCAAACGGTTGAACTACAGCACTCTCATCGAAGGCCGACCAATCGACCCTCGCGTGACCGATCGGATTCACGACGATGGCGGCGGCACCGTTCACGCACCGAACTAGTCGCGCAACATCCGAGCAACGATGCCAACCATGGCCGGACCAGAGCCCGACCAGCAGAGCACCAGCGCTAAGAAAGCTGAGTTCCTCCGGCCGTTTCATGGGGAGTCGCTCCTCCAGAACGGCGACCTCCGCACGATGCATCGGGAGCGGGCCTCGCGGATGCTGGCCGATGCCGATTTTCTCCGAAGTCGACAGGCGTCGCTCGGACCGTTTCTTGAAATTGGCGCAGGGAGCGTGCAGAGAAGCGCGGCGTTGCTCAACAACCACAAGGTGGAAGGCATCGCAACGGACATCAGTCAGAACTCCCTCCGCGATGCGCCGTACATGCTGTCGCTATTTGGTTACTCTCAGACGCCTTTGCTCATTTGTTGCGACGCACACCATCTGCCGTTCCTCGACAATAGCTTCGGACTCGTCTTCGTTTACCAGGCTCTACATCACTTCAACAACCCTGTCCCGATCGCCGCCGAATGCCATCGTGTGCTGGCAAAGGGCGGCCATTTTTTCTTCAACGACGAGCCGATGGACAGCACCTTCCGCCGCTTCTTGCGGGGCAGCAGAGTGCTGTCGCACCCACGCACTCGCCTGCAGCAAGTGGGTTATCGTCTAGGTGTCGAAAAGCTATTCTGGGACGACGGAGCGATTGAACGCTCGTTGGGCATGACCGAGGCGAGATTCGACATCGAGTTGTGGCGCGATGTCTTGCATCCATTTAGGATCGTGAGCGTCGAAGTCAACCGTAAACTGAAATTGCGGTCGGATCTTCGCAAGGCTGGGGTCAAGAGCTTCCTATCTGGCTTCGTCGGTGGGAATGTCAGAGGCTTGTGTCAAAAGGTGGACGGACAAAACCTGACAGGCAGCCCTCGCGACCGATTGATGTGTCTCGAGTGCGGAAACCGGCTGGAGCTGTCGGACCTCAAACCATTGAGCTGCGGTGTCTGCGGAACAACCTATCCCAAGGCCGACGGAGTCATCCGCATGTTTCCGAAGCAACTCGAAACCGAGCTGCTCGGCTAGAAGCGGATCGCACTATCGGACAATGTGAACGCCGACGGGTGCCGTGAGCTGATTTGCCTGGGGCTGGGTCACCGTGACCGCCTGGCCGGCCACCGTGACGGTCGCACTGCGATCCCCACCGCTGGTGTTCGGCGCCGCGCTTAGCGTGACCGACCCGCTTCCGGTGCCGTTCGCAGCGGAACTAACGGAAAGCCAGCCGGCGCTCGACACGACGCTCCAAACACAGCCTGGAAGAGTCGTAACGGTCAGGTTGGCGCCCCCGCCGGATGCTGGAACAGTTGACGACGACAAGGTCAAACTAAACGTACAAGGCGCCGAGAACATGAACGTATTCGACGGCGCGCTCGTGCCGGCTCCACCCGGGCCCACGGCAGACACACGGGATACGTAGATGATCCCTGGCGACGGCAAGGGCATTCCGGAAAGCGGAAAACTGATCCGCCCGTTCCCCGCCGGCGCAGGTTTGCCAAGCGATTGAACCTGAAAGGGTTGCGCCGCACTGGTCAAATAAAAGCCGAGATCGTAGCGGGTGATGATGGGTGCCCCATCAGGCGCAATGGCGTTGTGATCGCTGGACGCGGCAAAGTCGCCAGACACGGGATTGATGACAGACTGTGCGCTTAAGCCCTGAGGAAACAGGAAGCACGCCGCTGCCAGTGTCGCCGATACAAAGCCCCGCCGCAACGTTTCTTCCTGCATTCGTCGTCGTGCTGCGGTACAGGCTGCACGTTTCGGTCCCTCGATCAAATCGCAGTCAAGTTGTTGGGCCCACAACGAAAACGGGTCAAGTCACGCGTGAGCACGTCGGATTGGGACTCACAGTCTTGTAAGCGGTCTGACGCTTTTCTCCAACCCGCTATAGTGCAGCCAGACTCGTGTCCGCTCTAATTCTTCACGCCCAGTTGACCGAGGTTCTGACACCACGAACGCCGCACCTTGTACTGATTGAGTCCGTCGTCCGTTGCGGGAGAGCCGATGCTGTTCGATTGACTGATCGTCTGAGCGATCACCAGTGGGTCCGTCTGGCTGGCCTCGTTGCCCATCGAATCAGTGTAGTAGACCGTCCGCCCCGAGTTACCGTTGTACCAGTAGCCAGGCTGAGCGTAACTCTCGCGATCACAGCCGCGATGGTAGTCCCACACCGGTGTTGTGAAGTTTCTAATCGCCAGGACACGTGGGTCCCAAGCGTAGACAAGCTCCGTCGGATTGGAGGGATTGAAGACCGTGATCGGATCAAACACCGCCGGTGTAGCAAATGAGCGGTAGATTTCCCGACCTTGATACTTGACCACGGCCTGTGTCGACCAGATCTCGTACGCAGAGTTCAGTTTGCACGGCGATCCCAGTGTCACGACGTCCTTCGTTGGCGCGGGTACACGCGGGTCGCAAACAGTCGCGGTGCCACCAGTGTCCATCATCAAGCGGGTAAACGCCTTGAGCCCGAACTCGGGGTGAATGACCCGGATGTCTGCGGAGTGGTGCTGGGTATTGAACCGCCGTGGCCCGCCAGTGCCCATGTGAAAAACGCTGCGCGAAAACACGCGGTTGGTGCGGCCTTCTTCGTTCCGATCGCCGACATTGGCGACGAACACTTTGAACCCTTCGTGCGGCTCCTCGTGACCGTTCGGCTCGCTGGGCATCGGCATGCGACGGCCGATGTAGCCAAACAGCACGGGCTGAGACGCTATCTCCGCGTTTTGAATCAATGCTGGGTTATCGCCATGCTCGTGGGCGAACACACAGCCGCTCGGATCGACTTGAGCGTGCCATGTGCGATATCGGAAACCATCGCCACCATCGAGCGTGTATTGATCGTGAATGGCCGCCGAGCACGTGCCCAGAATCTCAGGAGCTACGACGCCCCAGATCTGCTGACCCGACTGAGGCGGGTCGGTGGCTAGCAAGCGCAGGTCAGTCGGCGGAGCGGGCGTTCGAAGTTGCCCGAAGAGGACGGTTGCCATTCCAGTGATGCCTACAACGAGAGCGAAGAGCTTAGTTTTCATTGACGTCTCACCTTGCGCGTCGGGGATGTCGCCGAGCGTAACAAACCTCATGCCAGCTGTGGACAGTCTCAGCGGTCGAATGTTCCGGATGGCAAATTGACTAATAAGTGTCTATTAATCAGCAAGTTAATGAGCGGAGATCGATCGCCTTTGGGCATTCGCACCGGCAGTGGACGGACGACCAGATGCTGCATCTGCTGTTGCGATTACACTGAGCGTTGCAGTAGGAAGAGTCGCAAAGGTAACCAGTAGCGGCATGAACTGTTCGACCAAGACACTCCACTACGCAGTTCTGCAGGTTGAACCTGCGCGGCGTGATGCAGTCAAGCTCTCGTGAATCGCAACCTCGACAGATGGTCTCGGACCCTCAATGCACCTGCTCGTAGTCTCGACCTGGTTTCCGTTTCCCCCGACGAACGGATCGAAGCTGCGTGCTTTCCACCTTCTCCAGGAACTCGCCAAGTCGCACAGCGTTCACTTGCTGACATTTGCTGAGCCGGGCGAAGAAACCGGCCTGTCCGGGCTTGTCCCAATCGTAGAGACCGTGCGGATCGTGTCTGGGAATCCTGCAAAGGCTCCGGCGCGGCTGGGCTTCGTGGGACTAATGAGTCGCACACCTCGCGCCTACCTAAGGGGTTACAGCGCTGAGATGCAGCACCTGGTCGACACCCACGCCTCAAAGTGTGCGACCGCCATTGCCCTCGAGCTGCCGGCGAGCCTTTATCTGCGATGCGCTCGGTTGCCACGACTGCTCGAACAGGTCGAGGTGAGCGCCATCACTCAGAAGATGGCCCACGCCAAGGGCCTTTCACGCCTGCGGCACCAACTGACCGTGACCAAGCTGGCTGGCTTCGCTCGTCGTCTGACGCATGAATTTGACCACGTGACCGTCGTGTCCGAGAACGAACGGCAGGCGCTCATCGGGCTGGGTTGCAAGGGCGACAAAATCTCCGTCGTGCCAAACGGCGCCGATCCGAGAGATCTGGAACGGCCGATCGGCATCACCGAGCCGACAACGCTCGTGCATCCGGGCTCCTTGACCTACAGCGCGAACTTCGACGCCGTTCGATGGTTCCTGTCTGAGGTCTGGCCGATAGTCTCGACGAGGTGCCCAAAAGCTCGATTCGTCGTCACCGGCTCAACGCAGAACGTCGACCTGGCCGGCCTGCCACAAAGAAGCGGAGTCGAATTCACCGGGTTCGTCGACGATGTGAAGAGTGTCATTGCGCGAAGCGCCGCGTGCGTCGTCCCATTGAGGCTGGGCGGAGGCACGCGGTTGAAGGTGCTGGAATCGCTGGCGTTGGGAACACCCGTCGTCGCGACGTCGAAAGCCGTCGAAGGGCTCGACGTGACGCCGGACACCCATGTCCTGGTCGGCAACACGGCCGAGGAATTCGCCAACCACGTTCTGCGTGTGCTGAATGATCCTCTACTCGCTGATCGGCTCCGCGCATCGGGACGCCAGCTCATCGAGAGCCGGTACACATGGCCGCGTATTGCGGCACTGCTGAACGACCGTCTCACACAGATCGCACGACGAAGATGACGATGAGTCAGTCTTTTTCAACCTTCCTACGTCGCATGGTCATCGTTTACGCCGTGGCGAGTGTGCCCTATGCGTACGCGGCCTGGGCAACGCCAATCGACAAGGTATTCATGGGCCTGATGACCGACGTGCCCGACCATGCCCAGTATTGGGCGTGGGTCACGGCGTCCGAGGACGGCCTGTTTATCGCCAATACTCTGACGCCGGAACCAAATCCGCCGGTGTTCATCAATGCGTGGATGTTTCTGCTCGCGCAGCTCCGGCGATACCTCGGATTCTCCTTTCCGGTGCTCTTCCAGCTCTGGCGCCTGGCTGCAACCGCGCTACTCGTCGGAGCGTTGG
>Ga0111538_10006329_pt1 | contig 16033 bp, 14 predicted proteins | sample SoiMethybrSBSTD1_FD_79669 | JGI IMG/M metagenome (GOLD analysis project Ga0111538, IMG submission 79669) | Bulk soil microbial communities from a Populus tree surrounding site in Tennessee, USA - Soil MetaG P. TD hybrid SBSTD1 (version 2)... | ecosystem: Environmental > Terrestrial > Soil >...
CACCGACGTCAGCGGCCTGGAGAAACGCGACGGCCGCTGGATCAACCCGCGCGTCGACGGCTCGCCCGTCAGAGTCGACGTGCAAATCCAGCACGCGATCGGCGATCTCAAGCTGCTGGCTGAGTAGCGCCCGAGAGAACGACACGCCGAGACACTGAGACACCGAGAAGATTCTTGGGAAATGCCCTCGGTGCCTCCGCGTGTCGGCCGCAAAGCGCAGAGTAAAGTAGGGCGCATGCCATCGACAATCCATCGACTGGTTTTGGGCGCCGTGGTGCTGGCGGTCGGTTCACTGGCCGTCCGGGCGCAAGGGCCGCCGGCGGCGAATATCAGCGCCACGGTCATCAGGGCCGGCGTGCTGGTCGATCCGCAGCGCGGTGTCAGCGAAGCCAACCAGACGATTGTCGTCGAGGGTCGCCGGGTGATGAAAGTCGGCTCCGGCGTCGCCGCGCCAGCGGGCGCGGCGGTGATCGACCTGTCAAAGTATACGGTTCTGCCAGGTCTGATCGACGCCCACACGCATTTGTGCATGGACATCAACGTCCGACGTGATGCCGGCAGTTACTACCTGACGACATTGCAGGATCCGGATTCGTACCGTGCGGTCCAGGGTGTTGCCAACGCCAAGGCGATGCTCGAGGCCGGGTTCACGAGCGTCCGCGACGTCGGCAACGAGGGACGGTATGCCTGCGTCAGCGTGCGCCGAGCCATCGACGCCGGTATCGTCGCCGGGCCGACGATGCTGACGGCGGGACGCATCATCGCGCCGTACGGTGGTCAGTTCCAGTTGCAGCCCGACAAACCGAACCTGGCCGAGCCCGAGTACTACATCGCCGATACACGCGACGAGATGCGGAAAGCTGTCCGCGAAAACGCTCATTACGGCGCACGCCTGATCAAGATCGTCGTCGATGACCAGCGCTACCTCTATTCCGAGGACGACATCCGCTTCATCGTTGCCGAGGCGGCTGCTGCCGGTCTGAAAGTCGCCGCGCATGTGTGGACGCGCGCCGGCGCACACAACGCGGTTGCGGCCGGCGTGGCGACGCTGGAGCACATGAACGGGATTACCGACGACGATCTCGATCTCGCCAGAAAGAACGGCGTCGTTGCCGTCTTCACTCCGTTTCCCATGGCATCGCTCCGGCAGACGCAGAGCGAAGAGGACGCGCGTCAGGAGTACACACGGGAGATCGACCGCCTGAAAAGCGCGTCTCGAAAGGGTGTGCCGATCGCCTTCGGCACCGACGCAATAACCGAGCTGCCAGGGATGAACCGCGGGAAAACCGCGTTGCAGTGGATCGACAGCTACGTCGCCGCCGGTCTGACGTCCAGAGAGATCGTCCTGGCGATGACGGCCACGGCAGCGCGGGCTCTCGGCGTCGAGCGTGAGCGCGGAGCCATCCGGGAGGGTTTCGCTGCCGACCTCATCGCGACGTCCGGCAACCCGCTCGACGACATCAATGCCCTGAAGCAGGTTGCGTTCGTGATGAAGGACGGCCGCACGATCGTCGCACCGAAGTGACGGATCGACCGAGCGTGAGGACCGTCGCCACCGTCGTCGTCGCCGTGCTGACGATGCTGTCGTGTGATTCGGCGGCGCCGCGAACGACTCCACTACAAGTTCGCGGTCCCGCCGGCGAAGCCGTTCCGATTCAGGTGACGCAGGTGCCGCTCGATCCACAGGACCCGGGCAGGAGCCGCCTCGGCTCGTTCGTGTACGCGGGTGGAATCGAGTTCCGCGTTGCCGACGGCAGCGTCTCGTTGGAGCTGTCAGACCTGCGGATCGTTTCGGGTGACCACATGATCGCCATCAGTGATCAAGGACGTTTCTTCGAGGCACGTCTTCTATTCGACCAGGCGGGCCACCTGTCAGGACTCGCGGACCTTCGCGTGACTCCGCTCATCGATGAGCAGGGCCGGATGATGGAGGTTGCCGACGCTGACGCTGAGGGGATAGAGGTACTGCCCGGGGGCGATCGTCTCGTCAGTTTCGAGAAGGATCACCGCATCTGGCGATATCCCGCTGACGGAAGCGCTCCGCGCAGGGTGCCGATGCCGGACGCAGTCCTTCCTGCGAACGAGGGCATGGAGGCGATTACGTACTATCCGGCGGCCGGAGCGGATGCCTACCTCGTCGGCGCGGAGGGCGGCACGATCTGGCTATGTCGTTTCGACACAGCGTGCAGCGAGACGGATTTCGGCCGGCTGGTTGCGAAGGGACTCGGTCTGACGGCGCTTGCGGCGTACGGGCAGGGGGGCGCCTTCGCCATACTCGGCCGCTCCTGGACTGCGCAGGAAGGAAATCATATTTCTGTGAGGCTGATCAGCACGGCGGGCGCGCCCGGCGGTCGCCTGGTGGACGAGATGCTGATTGCTCGACCCCTCACCGTAGACAATTTCGAAGGCGTCGCTGTCGTGCCACGCCGCGATGGCACACTGCGTCTCTACCTGATCTCCGACGACAACGCTGCCGCAACCCAGCATACCTATCTCTTCGCGTTCGACTGGCGGCCGGCCCGATAAGACCCGTTCGCGTGATAGTGCCTTGGCAGCGATCGGCGCTTATCGCTTCCGCGGCGCCAACATCTTCGTGACGCGGCCAACGCTCGTGTCGCCGGCATACAGGTTGTCGTCCTTGTCCATCACCCAGTAGCTCGCCTCGATGAACTGACCGGGCCCAATCCCCATTCCGTTGCCGATCGCACCGAGGACTTTGCCGTTGCGATCCAGCTTGAGGAATTGCCCGTCCTGTCCACTCGCCATCCACGGTTCACCGTGCGAGTCGAAGTACAGCGCACAGACGAGATTCCGCATCTGCAGCGTCTTCAGGAACTTCCCGTCCGCTGAATAGACCACGATGCGGTATTCCTCGCGGTCGCCGATCCAGACGTCGCCGTTTTGAGGATCGACGGCGAGCCCGTGGACGGCGCTGAATTTTCCCTGCCCGACCTGGTTGCCATACCACTGGTTGATGAACTTGCCGTTCTTGTCGAAATGAATGACGCGGGCGGCGCCGACGTTGTTGGCCGGATCGGGTGAATCGGTGTCGTTGGGGCTTTCGTTCGCATGCCCCTCGCCAATGTAGACATCGCCGTTCGGAGCGAACGCGACCATCAGCGGCTGCCACAGCAGCCGTTGTCCCCGCGCTTCGTTCCAATCCCCGCGTCGTCCGCGCTCACCGATGGTCATGAGGAGTTTGCCGTCAGGGCTCACTTTCATCACCGTGGCTCCGTTCGCGGCGGTGATCCAGACGTTGTCGTCCGCATCGACGGCCATGCCGTGCGCCTTGTCCTGATAGCCAATCGTGTCCGGGCCGACTTCGAGAATGAGCGTGTGGTTCGAATCGAACTTGAATAGCTGCGGCTTGCCGAGCGGCGCCCGCTGAAAGACCCAGAGGTTCCCTTTCGAATCGAGGGCGACTGCCGGAACGCCGCCAAAGCCGGGCGGCAGGTTGTACGGGTATGTGAACGTGTATCCCATGGCCTGTTGCCACTGAACGCGCTGCAGTGCCTGTCGGCCAGGTCCAGACCGGCTGCCGCACAGTGGCGAGCGCGTGCATGCAGGAGTCGGTGGCGGCGCAACGGCGCGCGCATCACCGGTCGTCGGCGGAGGCGCGCCGTCGCGCGCGGGAATGGTCACTCGGCCACCGGGTTCGACGATCGTTCGTCCACCCGGATCGGGATAGGACCCCTGCAGGAACCACGCGGGCGACCCATCGACCGCCGGCCCCTGCGTCGGTGGCTGCGATTGGGAGAGCGCGAGCGTTCCGCTCAGAACGATCCCGAGCGCCATCGCGACAACTCCACAGCACGTGCGCCGCGTCATTGGGAGCTCCGAATATTGTCGAATTTACGAATTGAATGGCTCCGACCCGAATTCGTCGATTGCACATCCGTCAATCCGCACATCGATCTAGCCGGGCGCCGAACCCTGCGTGTTTACGTAGACCGCATACAGCGATTGTCCCGCTGCCATGAACAGACGATTGCGTTTGGGACCGCCAAACGCCACGTTGGCGCACACTTCGGGCAAACGGATGCGGCCGATCAACTTGCCGTCGGGCGAGTGCACGGTCACGCCGCTGTAGCCGACGTTGTTGCCCGCGTTGCTGCTGCACCAGAGATTGCCGAACACGTCCGTGCGAATGCCGTCCGGACCGCAGCGGATGCCGTCGACCATGAAGTTGCTGAACGGCGCGACGTTGCTCAACGTGTTGTTCGGGGTGATGTCGCCGGAGATGACGCCGCCGCGCGCGACGACATAGAGCCGCTTGTAGTCGGGCGAAAAGGCAATGCCGTTTGGCGCGGACCCGAGAGCGTCCTGATCGATGACCAGGCTGACACGTCCGCTCGCGTCCACGCGATAGACGTTCGAGGGAAGGTCGCGTTTCAGTTCGCCGGCGCCAGCGCGCTGCCCGGCGCGCGCGTTCAAACGCCCCTGCGCGTTGCTCGGACCACCGGGCGCGTCGACGACGCCCTCGTAGAGCGAGCCGCCGAAGGGCGGATCGGTAAACCAGATGCTGCCGTCACGATGAGCGGCGACGTCGTTCGGCGAATTGAGCCGCTTGCCGTTGTACGAGTCGGCGACGACGGTCACCGAGCCGTCGTGCTCGTAGCGGACGACGCGGCGTTCGCCGTGTTCGCACGAGAGCTGGCGACCCTCGAAATCGAAGGTGTTGCCGTTGCTGTTGCCTGACGGACTCCGGAACACCGTCACGCGGCCGTCGTCATCGAGATAGCGCAACTGCCGGTTGTTGGGAATGTCGCTCCACACCAGGTATCGACCCTGGCTCGACCACGCCGGCCCTTCCATCCATAACCCGCCGGTCCACAATCGCTGGATCGGAGTGTTGCCGAGACGCAGCGAGTTGAACGCCGGATCGATCGTGATCAGGTCCGGGTCGGGGTAGGTCACCGGTTGCGCACCGGGCGTGAAGTCGCGGGGCGGATTCGAAATAACCGACGGTGGATTACCGCGCGCGGGCGCGGGAGCCTGCGCCGCCTGCGCCAGGGCGATCCGCGGCATCGCGGCGGCGACCCCGACTGCCGCGCCCATCTTCACAGCAAGTTCACGGCGGCTCATGCGCATAGGGCGCGTATGTTAGCCCGTTCTTCCGTTCGTCGTCGTTTGTCGGTGCCGGCGCGGCCGGTCTGTGCGAGGATCGGCGCGCCGGCCCGATGGCCGTGAGTGGCCTGCAAGGAGGACTGCGATGAAGGCGTTCCGTCTGACATTGGTGCTCGCGTTACTTGTGACGCCGTCCGCCTTCGCTCAGCGCGGGGTTCCGGCTCCTCGCTCTCCTGAGTTACTGCCCGACGGCCGCGTCACGTTTCGGATCGCGGCTCCGGCTGCCACCGACGTGCGGCTGACAGGGGATTTCCTCACAGCGCCCGAGACGCTTCGCAGGGATGAGAAGGGCATCTGGAGTGTGACCGTCGGACCGGTCTCACCCGAGGTGTACAGCTATCAGCTGTCGGTCAACGGCGTGGCGACGACACGCGGGAGACTCGACGTGCCTGGCGCATCGCCCATGTTCTATGACCTGCGAGCGGTGCCGCACGGCGCCGTCGAGCAGCGGCTGTACGACTCGAAAGCCGTGCAGGGCGTGCGTCGCGCGTTCATCTATACGCCGCCCAACTACAGCCGATCGTCGGAGCGGTATCCCGTCCTCTATCTCCTGCACGGCGCGGGCGGCGACGAGACCGGCTGGACCGAGAACGGCCGCGCGAACCTGATCCTCGACAACCTCATCGCCAGCGGCAAGCTGAAACCGCTGGTCGTCGTGATGCCGTACGGATATGCCTATCCGCCGACGTCTCTTTTAGCCGAAGGTGCCGATGCGATGAAGCGGCAACGCGCCGACTTCAACCGCGACCTGCTGGAGAATCTGATTCCCTTCGTCCAGGCCAACTACCGTGTCTACGCGGACCGTGAGCATCGGGCGATCGCGGGACTGTCGATGGGCGGTGGCCAGGCGCTCGGCATCGGGTTGAGCCACACGGATGTGTTCAGCCGTGTCGCCGGGTTCAGCGCTGCGCTCGGTGTGGTGACGTCCCCGCAGGCGGGCGGCCTCGATTTCAAGCCGCTCATCGCCGATGCGAAGGCGGTCAACGATCGCCTGAAGCTGCTGTGGGTCGGCTGCGGCACGGAAGACACGCTGTTCAATTCGAACAAGGAATTTGCGCAGCTGCTCGAGACCAGTGGCGTGAAGCACACCTTCCGCGTCAGCGACGGGGCTCACACATGGCAGGTGTGGCGGCGCTATCTGAACGAGGTCGCCCCGCTGCTCTTTCCGTGACGTGACGCGGCCCGGCCGGCCTTACGAGCTACGTTGCAGCGATCCGCCGTGCACGAGTCTGTAGCTGGCGATCGCCCGCTCCTGACCGCGATCATGGGCGGTGAGGCGGACGTCTACGTCGACGACCGGCAGTTGACGGACCCAGGCAGCTGAGATGGCGTAGATCACCTCACCGTGCGAGCCGCCGTGAACTTCGCCTGTCGTGCGGCTCACCTCTGTGCCGCCAACGCTCTGCGACAGCGTGACCTCACCGGCGTTGCTGAAGTCGCCACGCAGCCGCAATGCCATCAGCTCGTCGTCGTCCCAGACGGCGCAGGGCACCATGGCGCCGGGCGATAACACGAAGGTCCGCACGCGCACGCCGTCGCGCGCCAGGCGATTGAGGACGGCGTCGGTGATGAACCCGCCGATCTCTGCCGATCGAACCGACGCCGGGATGGCACGCACGAGGGCGTCGAACTGCGCAGCGCGTGCGGCGCAGTCGGGACAGGAAAAGACGTGTTCCTCGATGGCGGCTGCATCCGCCTCTGCCAGCTCGCCGGCGGCGTAATCGGTCAGGTCCGCAAGTGCGATCCGCTCGCACGCATTCGTCGTCATGGCTGCGGGTCCTGTCTATTGGCAGGCGATGGTTCGCCCAGCACGCAGTCGCGCAAACGTGTCATCGCCCGATGGCGGATCGCGCGGACGGCGCCGGATGAAACACCGAGATCCTCGGCAATCCGCGGCGCTTCGCGTTCAGCGTAGAACGTGAGCAGCACGACCAGACGGTCACGCTCGGCGAGGGCGCGCAGGCACGCTGCCAGCCGCGGCACGTCGAGGGACGACAGAGATGACGGCGCAGTGTCCTCCGTTGTCTGCATGAATCGCGCGGCCAGCGCTTCTCGTCGTCGTGTGACGCGTCGTTCCGAGTGCGCCATCATCCGGCTGGTTCCCAGGATGAACGATCCGATTTCCTCCGGCTTGCGCACTTCACCGGCGCGCAGCCGACCGATCGTGAGCAGCAGAACGTCCTGTGCGAGGTCGTCGGCAGCGGCGTCGTTCCGCAGATGCCGGCGGCCGTACAGCCGCACGCGCGGCGCGAAACGACGATACAGCTCCGCCTCCTCGTCATCGGTCGATCCCGCCACGCTGCCGGCGATTCTTAGCGCGAGTGTTTCGTCGCTGGCGTCGGCGAGCGTGGCGTGCGCGTCCGGCATGAACCGGACGGTACTCAGGCGGCATGTTGTGCGTCAACCGGGGCCCCGCCGAGACGACGTTGCAGCATGTCGGCGGCGGAGCGCAGCGCGCCTGCGGCATCGCCGACGAACGTCGACCCGTGCATCGCCGCGAGCACGCGCGGCTGCAGGTCGGCCAGTTCGTTGAGGCGTCGCCGCGTTGCCGGCGTCAGCGGCAGGTAGTCCATCAGCACCGGATGCTGCTGGTAGGCTGCCACCGCGGCATCCCATCGGCCGAGGACGTCGGCAGACGTGACCGGTTCGACGTCGCCGACCTGGTGAAACAGGTCGGAGCAGAGGAGCACGCCGGAGGTCTCTTCGAACAGCACACCGGCGTCCCAGCCGTGCGGCAGATGCGGAGTGGGCACGTATCGATACCTGTGCCGGCCTGTCTCGATGACGTCGTCTTTGGCAAGGCCGCGCGGCGGGCGGTTGGCAAAGTCCTCGATGTTGACGGCCGCCCCGACCTGGCTGCAGACCGCCTGTGCGCGCGGGGCGACGGCCAGCCACTCGTTCAGCGCGCCGCACTCGTCGACCTCGAAGTGGCTCCAGCTGATCCAGCGCAGTGCGACCGGGTCAATCAGCCTGGCGACGGCGTCGCGGACCTCCGGAAACATTCTCCGCATGCCGGTGTGGAAGAGCAGCGGCTCCTCGTCCTTGATCAGGAAGTGATTGAACTGCAGGTCGAACTGCGGCACGTACAGTGAGATTCGGTACAAATCCGGTGCGATTTCGTCGATCCGGGCCATCGGCCATCCTCCTGACGCGTTCCCTCTCAATGCGTCCTGAGTGGAAGTGTCGCCAGCCGGCGAGGTGTTACACCGCCGTCGTGGCGTGTCCCTGGCCAGAGGCGGCGATTGACCAGAAGCCGACGCTGAGCGTCAAATTCGACGACTTCGTCAACGGCCAGGAATTGTATGGGCTGGAGAAGATCGTCCTCAAGGATGCGGTCGATTCCGGAACTGGCAAGAAGTTCGAGGCAGAAGTGGCGCGGGTCGGTCGGGTCGCAGATTTGCCCTGATCGTCACTTCTGGCCCTCCCAATCCAGCCACTCCACCTCGTGCCGATCGAGATAGGAGGTGACGGCCTGGCCAATGGTTGCGAAGAATCTGTGGTCGCCGAAGCGGGTCAGCAGCTCGAACCGTCTCAGCTTGTCCTTGACCGGGTCCTTCATCTCGGCGAAGCACAACTCGATACCCGCCGCCTGCAGTGAGTCATTGAGCTCAGCGATCACATCGGCGGCGGTGACGTCGATGCTGGTGACAGGCTCCGCTGCGACCACCAGCCACCGAACGGGGGTCGGTGAGTTCGTCACCGCCGCCATTACACGTTCGTGAAAGAACTCCGCGTTGGCGAAGAACAACGGCGCATCCCACCGGAACAGCACAAGACCCGGAATCTGACGCGCCTGCGGATGCCGGGTGATGTCGTGGTACCCCTTGACCTGATCGACGCGACCCAGCACGGCGGAATGTGGCCTCCAGCCATCCCACAGGAATTCGATCACGGCAATAACGATTGCGATCGTGATGCCGGGAATCGCGCCAAAGACGGCGACGCCGATGAAACAGGCGATCGACAGCCAGAACTCCCAGCGCTGGATCCGGTAGATGCGCTTCAAGTCCGAAATCTCGAACAGGCCGATTGCCGACGCGATGACGACGGCCGCGAGCACCGTGTTCGGCAGGTACTGAAGCAGGTTGGGCGCGACCAACAGCAGCACCGCGATCGCGAGTGCCCCGACGACGCCGGTCAGTTGAGTTTTCGCGCCCGCCGCCTCCGCCACCGGCGTCCGCGACGAGCTGCTGCTGATCGGGAACCCCTGAAAAAAGCCGGCGGCCAGGTTGGCGGCGCCGAGGCCGACCATCTCCTGGTTTGGATCCACCGCCGTCCCGAGGCGCGCGGCATACGTTCGCGAGAGCACGCTGGTATCGGCAAACGACACGAGCGCGACGGCCAGGCCACCGACCAGAATCGCGGTCGCCGCGCTGATGTCGATCGATGGAATACCCGGCGCCGGCAATCCCTGCGGCAGCGGCCCGAGAACCGACACACCGGCGCGTGACCCCAGATTGAATGCCGCCACGACCGCGGTGGCGCTGACCACCGCAATCAAGATCCCCGGAATGCGCGGCCGCCGTTTCAGCACCAGGATCAGCACGAGCGCCGCAGCGCCGATCGCCAGTGCCGCTCCATTCGTACTGCCCGCGGCAATCCTTTCGAGAATCGCCTGCGCCTGCCGCAGCGGTCCGTGAGCAGCGATCGAGAAGCCAAACAACTTGGGGATCTGACTGAGCAGAACGGTCAGCGCGATACCGTTCATGTAGCCATAGCGGATCGGCTTGGAGAGCAGCTCGGTGATGAAGCCGAGACGCGCGAGGCCGGCGGCGACACAGACCACACCCGAGACGATGGCCATCATGCCGGCCACGCCGACTGCGCGCATCGGGTCGCTCCCCGACAGCGGCAACACCACAGCGAGGATCACGGCCGCCAGTGAGGAGTCCGGGCCGAGCACCAGAATGCGGCTGGGGCCGCAGAGCGCGTAGACGAGCAACGGTACGATCGTCGCGTAGAGGCCGTGAATGCCCGGCACGCCGGACGCTTCGGCGTAGGCGATACCCACTGGCACGAGCATGGTCGTCATCACGAGACCGGCGACGACATCATGACGAAGCCACGATCGTTCGTAGTGGCGAAGTGTGATCAGTCCCGGAAACCAGCGCATTAAGCCGGTCGCGGGCTGACGTTCGTTGGGAGGCACGACAGTGTGACCGACAGCTCAGAGCTGTGGAATTGGAATCCGATAGATGTTCCTATGCGCGGCCTGCATCGCCCCTACCACTGTTGAGCCGCAGTCGTGCGCTCAGTGGCAACGCCCTCGGGTCGCAGTACGCGGAGCCTGGAGTCGTTGACGATCTCGAGCACCTGCACGCGCCCTCCGTAGGCACGTGACATGCCGACGTCCACGGCCCAGACGCGTTCGTCACATCTGGAGGTAATTTCCGGGTGGACGGTGTGGGCGACGATCATGCGCCGGGCGCCGAGGATCTTCAGCGACTGGTCGAGCAGCGCACAATCCTCGCTGGTGACGTTGGCGGAGAACTGCCGTGTCCACATGACGCGGTCGCCGTCGTCCACGCCAAGCGCGGCGTCGGGTTCGGGTGTCTGTCCGAGCAGCCAGTCGCGAACCTCGCGGTTGATTCGTTCGATCCCGTATCGCGCCCATCGTGGCGTCACGCCGCCGTGCACGAACACCGTCCTGCCAACCGCAAGGACCGTCGGGAATTCAGCGAGGCGACGCGCGTACGGTCCGCCCGGCATCAGAGCCGCGCCGCGCGCGCGCGCCCGCGGCGGCAGAACGCGCAGCCGCGGGTGCTCGAGTTGCAGACCGGGCACCTGTTCCCAGGCAGGAAACGGGTTCGGTCCGACGGCCTGGTTGTCGAGTCGCCCTCCGAACACTTCGTGGTTCCCGATCAGCGCGTGGAAGGTTCCGCCCGCCTGGCGCGCGCGACGCTGAAGCGCGAATACGAAGTCGAGGACCTCCCGTTCCTGGTCGCTGCGCCCGACGAGATCACCCAATTGGACGACGGTGAGCGAGCCACCGACCCACTCGTCGCTCGTGTTGATGGCGCCGGCCGTTCTCAGAGCAACCCGCAGCGCGTTGAGATCCGCATGGATGTCGCCGATGGCGACGACCCGGCCGCCGGCCGCAGGCTGAGCATCGCTGGAGCTCCCTGCCAGGGAAAGCGCGAGCAGCAGCAGCACCGCCGCGCGACGAACGGAAGTCCACATGGTCACTCTTCGGGTGGCCTTTCGACGGACCAATTATCCGCGCAGCTCCGCAGCGTCACCATCTCAAAACGCCAGCACCGTCTGGAGCATCGGCATCCAGCCGGTCATCCCGGCGGTATAAGGCGTAAACGCGCCGCTGTACGGGGCTTTATGCACGCGCATCAGTTCCGCGGTCAGCCACAATCGCTCGGTCGGAAGGAAATACCACTTGGCGCCGCCCGCATATTCGTACGGATTGGCAAATTGTCCGAATACCTTGGAACCGCGCGCATATAGCACCAGCGTCTTCGGAACGACAAATTGGCCGGCCGACAGCTCGAAGCCGTGGTCGAAGGTGGATGCGAGGGGAAGCGGGCCGTCGGCGTCGAAGTCGCCCAGCCAGCGAAGGTAGTACTGCCCGTTGACCGAGAACCCGCTCTTCTTGAGACCGCCGTCGATCGCCCACATTTTGTAAGTGGCTTCTTCGACAGTCACGCCGGGAGCAAAGGCACCGGTCGCGAAGGCCAGCACGCCGTCGGAGTTGTAGATCGAGGTGTTGTCCGGACTCGATTGATCGGTATCTGAAAAACGGTCTTCGCGCGACCTCGTGAAACTCGTTCCGAACCTGATGCGGGGACTGGGCGAAGCGAAGTAGTCGTCGTACATCTGCCGCGACTTGCCAGGCTCCGAGTAGGGGGCCAGTGGTTCCCACCAGACGCTGCCGGCAAGCAGCAGATTGGTGTCGATCTTGTTTGCCGAGAGATTCAGCGTATTGAGACCGTTGCCGACAAACGCCAGGTAACTCAGACCCTTCAATGGTTCTCCGCTGGCCCAGGCTCCCTGAGTGAAGGCCGGACGGAAGAAGTTGTCCGCCATGCTCCTGTCGGTCGGCTGGAAAAACGGGAACGTGTTGACCAGTGATCGACTGCCAGGAACGCCGGTATACCCGCCAGTGAGCGTCAGCGCCTTGTTGAACCGCCAGCCGATATTCCCGGCGACGACGATGGAGGCCGCGCCAGCGGATGTCCACACGGTCAGGCTGTATTGCAGCTTCGGGTCGAACATGTAGCCGGCGAAGATGAACATCGAGCGGTTGACCGTAATGTCATTGCGTCGATGGACCTCGCGGGCATTTCCCAGATGGTCGGTGAATGTCTCGCCGCTGTCGAGGGTATTGAGATATCGGACCTGGGTGTTGTTGTTGAACCGCAGCAGGAACGGGACTTTCGCGTCGTCCGCATTCTGCCAGAGGACAATCCCATCTTGATATCGATCCTCTTTGGTCGGCGCTGCGGGTGCTTGTGCTGGTGTATTGCTTGCTGCATTCGCCGTCAGCGCTGCTGGAGTCGCAGTGGTGGCCGCGATTTCGTCGGCGACAGGCGATTGGGCCAGGGGCCGCACGGTCGCAATCGTGTCGCCGTCGAGCCGTCGTTGTAGACGGTCAACCTGCTCCAGCAGCGCTTTCTGCTGCTCCTCCATCCGGTGGAGCAGTTCTCGAACGGATGCGTTCTCTGCCTTCAAGGCGTCGACCTCGGTCTTCAGGTCGCCGTTTGCCGGAGTGACAGGGGACTGTGCGAAGGCGGGACTCGCCAACAGCGTTACCGAGGTCCACGTCAGCGCGACAAACAGCTTGATGCGTGCACGATGTCCGACCATGTCAATCTCCGCCTGGAGTTTCTCAGCGCTGGCCGCGACATACCGCGGCTTGCGCGTAGGAGCCGTCGTAGCTGCCGCGCACATGAAACGTGCGTTTCCCGAAAATTCGAGGAAAACTCACGGCGGCACTGTGTTGATCAGAATCGGGAGCACGGCGCACGCCAACTGACGCGGGCGTATAATCCGCGCGCCAATCTGTGCGTGATCGCGCGGTGCGACCGAAGGAGGACCGATGCGAAGGTTACTTGCCGTTTCGACTGCCGCGGTGGTGTGTGCGCTCGCCGGGGCGGGACTTCAGGCGGTTGCCGAATTTCCGTCGTGGGCGTACGGGGTGACGATGCCTCCACCGCCACCGGGCGCCGCGCCGGCGACCGCAGCTCCCGCGCCGGCGGCCGCAGGCGCTCGCGGCGGTGGGGCGGCACCTGACACGACGCTGCACAGCCTGCCAGGGGCGGCGCAGCAGTTCACCCGCGCGCAGATCGCCAACCAATACGGGCCGGCGGACTGGTATCCCGGCGATCACCCGCAGATGCCGGAAATCGTCGCCAGGGGAAAGCAGCCGCAGAACGTCGCCGCCTGTAGCCTCTGCCACATGCCGAACGGCAAGGGACGTCCGGAGAACGCGCCCGTTGCCGGATTCCCGGCCGAGTACTTCGTCAAGACGATGATGGATTTCAAGAATGACCTGCGGAAGAGTTCAGACCCGAGAAAGGCGAATACGAATCGGATGATCGCCTTCGCCAAGGCGATGACCGACGAAGAGATCATGCAGGCTGCCACGTACTTCGGCGCCATGCCCTGGACGCAATGGATCCGCGTTGTCGAGGTCAGCACCGTGCCGAAGACGCGAATCCAGGGCGGCATGTTCCTCAGGCTCGAAGGCAACGAGACCGAGCCGCTTGGCAATCGGATCATCGAAGCGCCAGAGGACACGGAGCGCACCGAGGTGCTGCGCGACCCGCGCTCGGGATTCGTCGCCTACGCGCCGATGGGCAGCATCAAGCGCGGCCAGGCATTGGTCACCAACGGTGGCAACGGCAGGACGATCGCGTGCGGGACCTGTCACGGTGCGAACCTGCAGGGGATGGGTCCGGTGCCGGGCATCGGTGGCCGTTCGCCGAGCTATCTCGTGCGGCAGATGCACGACATGCAGACCGGCGCGCGGAAGGGCAGCTGGTCGGAGCTGATGAAACCGGTGGTCGAGAAACTGACGGCCGAAGATTTCGTCTCGATTGCCGCCTACGTTGCTTCACGGCCTCAGGCGGCGGCGCCGGCGACTCAGACCGCGGGACGATAACCGCCCCGGGCTGCCAACAAATCGCGGCGTCTGCTGTTCCAGGCCCGTAAAACCCGCGATGCCAATCGCAGCGGTCCGACATGGCGAGGCGTTGCCGCAGGAGCTCGAGGCGCTGTGTCCCGCTCCGCCCCTCGCCAGCTCAACGTGATTGGTCCGGCGCCTCGAGCGGAGGCAGTAACATCCTCACATGCGACGGGCGCTGGCATCGGTTCGGTGGACGCGGCTCGCACTCGGCTGTGCACTGGCGATGGGCCTGGCCGTCCTGAGCGCCGCCGCGCAAACATCCACCATCCTGACCAACGGACGAAACCTCCAGATTCCGATCAACCACGGGCTGCCAGACAAGACGATCGGCTTCACCTTCTGCCGCCTGCGCTACCAGAACATTCGCAGGGCGAGAAAGTCCGGCTGGGGCGATGACTATCCGCAAGCGGATTACAACTTCCTCGTGCGTCTGTCTGAGCTGACCAAAACGCACGTCAGCCGGTGGAAGAACGGCGACCCCGGCTTTGCGAACATCACGGTCAGGGATCCCGATCTCTTCCAGTGTCCGTACCTGCGCATGCAGAATGCGGCGAACTACGACTTCACAGCCGAAGAGATCGTCCGCATGCGCGATTACCTGCTGAAGGGCGGGTTCCTCTGGATCGACGACAACTGGGATCCGGACTTCGAGTACATCCGTCCGAATCTGCTGCGAATCCTGCCTGACGCCCGGATCGTCGACCTGCCCGCCGATCATCCGATCTTCTCGACCGTGTACCGCCTCGATCCACTCCCCCAGATTCCGTCGCTCGGTTCCTGGGCGCGTTCGGGTCAAACCTCCGAGATCGGGCCCTCAACCGTGCACTACTACGGTGTCTTCGACGCCCGCGACAGGCTGGTCGTGCTCGTCAGCATGAACTCGGACGTGTCCGACAGCTGGGAGCGGGAAGGCGACAATCAGGATTACTTCGCGGTCTTTGGGCGAGACGGGTATGCCCTCGGTATCGACGTCGCTGTCTACGCCATGACTCACTGATGACCGCCGGGGTAGGACCAAGGACGGACAAAGCACGAAGCACCAAGTACCGCGAATCCGCGTCTTCGCGGGATACTGGGTCTCATGCCTTCGTCGCCCACGAGGTCATCGCATCGCCGCCGGCTCGAAGCGCTCGCGCGCCGAGCGATGGAAAACTACGGCCTCCAGCCCGACTTCCCGGCGGGGGCACAGGCCCAGGCGCGCGAGGCCTACGCCAACGGCCACTCGAACGACCGGACGATTCGCGACCAGCGCAATCTGCTGTGGTGCTCGATCGACAACGACGACTCGCGTGACCTCGATCAGCTCTCGGTATCGGTCCCATCGCGCGACGGACAGGTCCGCATTCTCGTCGCGATTGCCGACGTCGATGCGAGCGTGCCGGCGGATTCGCCTGCCGACGAGCATGCCCGCGTCAATACGACGTCCGTCTACACCGCAGCCAAAAACTTTCCGATGCTGCCGCCGCGGTTTTCGGATTTGACGTCGCTGGTCGAGTGTGAGGATCGTCTCGCGGTCGTCGTGGACATGGCGGTCAACGACGACGGCGCCGTGGCCGGGGCCGACATCTATCGCGCGAGCGTACGGAACCGCGCGCGCCTGACTTACAACGAGGTCGGCGCATGGCTCGCCGGCTCAGGACCGATACCGGGGAGCGTGGCGTCGACGGCCGGCCTCGACGAGCAGCTGCGCGTGCAGGACCGTGCGGCCCGTGCCATGCGCGGGCTGCGGCATCATCGCGGCGCGCTGACGCTGGACACGATGCAGACTCA
>Ga0111538_10006333_pt1 | contig 16024 bp, 13 predicted proteins | sample SoiMethybrSBSTD1_FD_79669 | JGI IMG/M metagenome (GOLD analysis project Ga0111538, IMG submission 79669) | Bulk soil microbial communities from a Populus tree surrounding site in Tennessee, USA - Soil MetaG P. TD hybrid SBSTD1 (version 2)... | ecosystem: Environmental > Terrestrial > Soil >...
CGTGACGATGCTTATCCCGGCCCAGGCCGCGGCGTCCGGTATTTCACCCCAAACAACGTACCCCGCAACGATGGCCCACAGAACCATCGAATAGCGGAAGGGTGCCACGGCGCCAATGTGGCCTGTGCGCATAGCCGTCACCAGCCAAGCCTGGCCCGCGAGAAGGGCCGCGCTGGCGCCGAGCAGAATCAGGAGCGTGGAATTCTGCGGCCAGCGCCACGTCTCGACGGCGGTAAAGCCGAGGCTGGCCAGGGTGACAACCGCAGCGCTTACGGTGACGATGATAAGCGGCGGCACGCTGGCCGGCACGCTGCGGGAGAGCAGATCCCGGAGCGCGGAGAAGAGCACCGCGAGAACCGCCAGTATTGCGGCGGACGTGAACGCCGAGCCTCCCGGTCGCACGATTATGAGCACACCCAGAAGACCGACACAGGTTGCTGTCCAGCGCCGCCAGCCCACCCTGGCTCCCATGAACAGCGCGGCCCCGGCGGTCACGGCCAGCGGAATGAACTGCAAGATGCCGAATAAATCGGCCATGGGCATGCGAACGAGAGCGTTGAGGAAGAAAATGGTGCCGCCGACGTCAGCTGCCGCGCGCCAGAGGACGCGCCTGGAGAGGGCGTGGCGCACGGTCTCGTATGCGCCGCTCGCGACAATGACAATGCCACCGAGCACGCTGGTAAGCAGGCCCCGCACGAAAATCGTCTGGCCGGTCGGCAGCTCGCCGGCGGCGACCTTCATAAGCGTGTCGTTGACGACGATGATCGCCATCGACGCCAGCATCAAAGCGATGCCCCGTAGCGTATCGGAGCGGTGTTGGACCGGCAGGGCAAGGCTCATCGGCGCGAAATTGCCTTGCCCGCACCGGTCGTCGCAGCGGTCCAGTTCATCGGCAGCCTGCTCGGGTTAGAGGCAATGCCACGGTGCCGCCGCCCCAGAATATGTTCAGCGATGCCCAATCGGTGGTCGTGGGTCAGGGCCGCCGGCACCTTCGGATTGCGTGTATACCTCGCGGCGATGGCGGCGGCCAATCTCCAGCGCGTTTTCGAAACCTGCGGTTGTGATGAGCAACCTGCGCTCGAGCAGGGCATTGGTGCACGCCGTTTGCGCTGGCATCAGGTATTCTTTGTGGTTACGATCAATACGAACGAAGCTTGCCCCGTTGCGCAATTCATCTGTTGTGGGAGGGTCTCGTGAATAGAACGACAGCCGTTGCCCTCGTCGTTTCCGTCGTCCTCGCTCCTGGCCTTCCCGCACATGCACAAAACAAGCTTACGATCACGGCAGTGACGCAGCCGTTGAATACCCAGCCGCAGTTCACGCGGGTCGATCAGGTCTTGCTGCGTGACGGCCTGAAGGCGAAATCCGGTGGCCGCATCGAGGTGCAAATCTCCTCCCATGCCGAGAGGAGCCTGGGTGGGCAAGAGGTGTTGCGGCTCGTGCGCGCCGGACAGGTGGACATCGGTGCTTCGCCGCTCTCCACGGTCTCCGGCGACGTTCCGTTCTTGGATGGCGTTGATCTTGCCGGCCTGCACCCCGACATCACGCTAGCCCGCAAGGTGGCCGATGCCCTGGTCCCGCTGGCCAACAAGGAGCTCGAGAAATTCGGCCAGTTCATTATCGCCACCTACCCGTTCCCGGCGCAGGTGGTGTTCTGCCGCCAGCCGGTGTCGAGCCTCGCCGACCTCAAGGGCCGAAAGGTGCGCACATTCGGCGCCTCGCTCAATGACTTCGTGACGGCAGTGGGCGGCCAGCCCGTATCGATCGCCTTCCCCGAAGTCTATAGCGCGCTGGAACGTGGTGTGGCTGACTGCGCCGTAACCGGCACTGGCTCCGGCAATGCGGCCAAGTGGTACGAGGTGACGACCCACATCTACAATCTGCCGGTGAGCTGGGCCGTATCGGCCTACTACGTCAACCTCGCCTGGTGGAACAAGCTTGATGCCGAGACGCGCGACCTCGTCGGCAAGACCATGAAGGAGGTCGAGGACGGGCAGTGGAAGCTCGGAGCCGAAGCGAGCCAGGATGGCCTCGATTGCAACGCCGGCAAGGCTGACACGTGCAAGATCCACACACTTGTGAAGTCGCGGCCGATGACGGTCGTGGAAGCCAGCGCCGAGGACAAGGCCACCCTCAAGAAGATCGGCGAGACGGCCGTGCTGCCGGCCTGGGTGAAACGCTGCGGCACCCGCTGCGGCGAGATCTACAATCAGCACGCAGCTCCCATCTCGGGCGTGAAGTACGCCGGCAACTGACAGCCGCCCTCCCAGCATCTGGGGGTGAAAGTGCGCGATGTCACTTGAGTCTCGCCCCCCGCCGGTTCCAACTGTGTTGCGAATTCTGCAAGGCATCAGACAACTGGTGAGCACCATCGCCGCCGGCATGAACTACGCCGCCGGCTGGGGGTTCATCTTCTGCTCGGCATTCGTCACGTTCGACGTGCTAGCCCGCAATTTCGGCGGCTTCTCCTCGCGTGCCACCACGGAGATCACGAGCTACCTGTTGGCATTCGGCATCGCCTGGGGTCTGGCGCACGCCCTCGCCATGCGCGCCCACATCCGCATAGACGTGCTGGTCAACCGCTTGCCGCTGGCAGCGCGACAATTCTTGCACGCCTTCGCCCTGCTGCTCATGACCGGATTTGCTCTCTTCATTGCCTGGTCCGCATGGCATCTGGTCGACGAGAGCATCCTGTTCAACGCCAAAGACACGAGCGCACTTTCAATCCCGCTGGTGATCCCCCAGGGTCTTTGGTTCATCGGCATCGCCATGCTTGCGGCCATGTCCTTGTGCCTATTGGCGGAGGTGCTCTGCCTTTTGCTGATGGGACGCCCAGCCGACGTCGATGCGCTGCTCGGACCGCGCGGCTATCAGGAGGAGACGGCAGAGGCGCTGGAAGCGGCAGGCGCGGCTAAGCCGGAGGCGAAGCCGTGATCGTCATCGTCTTCCTCCTGATTCTGTTGTCGATCCTCGTCTACGCCACGAGCCTCGGCATGGCCGTGTCTCTGCCCATCGGTGAGACTTTGATGCTGATCGGGCTGTTTCTGGCGTTCTTCGGCGCCGGCGTTTACATCGCGGTCGTCCTCGGAGCGCTGGCGCTGATTGCGGGCTTTGCCTTCTCGGGTCGGCCGTTCTGGCTGTTCATGGGGCAGGTCATCTGGTCCCCGTCCTCCAGCTTCGTGCTGGTAGCGGTGCCGCTCTTCCTGCTGATGGGCGAGATACTGCTGCGAACGGGCCTCTCCGAGCAACTCTACAAGGCACTCAACGTTTGGCTGAGGCGCTGGCCGGGTGGGCTCTTGCACACCAATATCGCTTCCTGCGCCGTCTTCTCGGCGATCTCGGGATCGAGCGTTGCGACCGCCGCGACCATGGGGTCGGTGGCGCTGCCATACTTTGACAAGACGCACTACAACCAGCGCATGGTGCTCGGCTCTCTGGCTGCGGGCGGCGCCCTCGGCAATCTCATTCCTCCCGGCATTACCTTCATTCTCTACGGCCTCATGACCGAGACATCGGTCGGCAAGCTCTACATCGCTGCCGTGGTTCCAAGCATCATTGTCTGTGCGCTGTTCTTTCTCGTGATCCTGGCGCATGGACTGTCGAATCGGTCCGAAGAGGCATCGCCCAAGGCCACAGCAAGAGAGAGATTGAGAAGCCTCGTCGATCTAATACCGACGACGCTCCTAATTCTGATCGTTCTCGGCACCATTTACGGGGGCCTCGCGACACCGACCGAGGCTGCCGCATTGGGCGTGATTGCCGCCTGCACGTTTGCGCTCGTCTCCGGCAAGCTCAGCTTCAGGCTGCTGCACGCCTCCGCGGAGGCAACGGCCCGCAACACGGCAATGCTGGGCTTGATCCTGTTCGGCGCCTACATGCTCAACTACATCATGGTGCAGCTGCGCGTGCCGCAGACCCTCGCCAGCACGGTAGCAGGGCTGCCGCTGCCGGGCTGGGCCATCATGCTCGTCATCATCGGATTTTATCTCGCGCTCGGGACGTTCATGGAGGGATTCGCCATGATCATCACGACGATCCCGGTAGTGTTCCCAGTCGTGATGGCGCTCGGCTACGACCCCATCTGGTTCGGCGTCATCGTCACGATGCTGATCGAGATTGCCATGATCAGTCCGCCGGATGGTACCATCATGTACGTGCTGCAGGGCATGCGCCGCACGCCGGGCCCGATCACCGACGTGTTCGCGGGAGTGATGCCATTCGTCGGAGCCTACCTCCTGGCGGTCCTGATCCTTTTGATGTTTCCGCAAGCAGCGCTGTTCATCGTGCCGCGCTGAAGAGACCGTGTGGAGGACGCGACATGCCACCCGCAATTGATACCGGCCGAGTGCTCGCTGCAGTCGATGAGCAACGGCTCCTGGCGCTCGAGCGCAAATCGATCCAGATCCCGAGCACAACCTTCCAGGAGGGCGAGATCGCCGATTTCTACGCCAACTACCTGTCGGAGATTGGCCTCGAGGTGGAAATGATGGAGGTCGTTCATCCACACGACGCGTCCCTCAAGAGCCGCCAACCGATCGGCCGGCTCAAGGGCACCGGCGGCGGGCCGACTCTCATGCTCAACGGTCACATGGACCCCGGCTGCGAGATGCCCGGCTGGAGCGTCGATCCCTACGGCGCCAAGTTCGAGGACGGCTGGATCTGGGGCATGGGCGCACACGACGACAAGGGCGGCGTAGTGGCGGCGATCTCCGCCGTGGAGGCCATCGTGCGCTCTGGCGTCCGTCTCAAGGGGGACGTACTGGTCACGCCCGTGATTGCCCACAAGTACGGCGGCGCCGGCACGCGGGCACTGCTCGAGCACGGCGTCAAAGCCGACTTGTGCATCAACATGGAGCATTCCAACAATACCATTGCCAACGTCTGCGTCGGCGTCGTCATGGTGCGCTTCATCTGCTCCGCGCCTGATCTGTTTTTCCGCTACAGCCCCGAGGCGCGCGCTGCCTTCATGAATGCCATCGAGCAGCAAATGGCCATCGTGCGGCGGCTCGGCCCGAGCCTCACGCCGATCGCGCCAGGCGGCTACCTGACTTTCGAGCCGCATGCTGAGCTCCCCGGCTTTCCCGCGCTTACCTACGATGTCTTCCACCGCGAGCACTACTACTACAAGAACTATACCGGCCATTCGACGCGGGACGCCGAGATGACCATGCAGTTCCGCACAGTGCCAGGGCAGAGCGTCGCCTCGATAGAGGCCGATTTGCGCCGCGTGCTATCCGACATCAAGCGCGAGCACCCCGCCTTCAACTGCGTCATGGAGATCCCCGCCAAGGGCACCGAGACCACATGGAACCAAAACGCAATGGTGTGCCCACCCGACCATCGGTTGGTCCAGGCGCTGTCGGAGGGACAAGCGCTTGCCTCGGGCAAGCCTGCGTATATCGGCGCCGATGGCCGCATCGGCAACGTCGGCGACGGCAATATCATTCAGGAGGTGCTGGGAATCCCGACCGTCCAGTATGGTCCAGGTGACATCCGCATCTACAAGGAATGGCCGACGCCGGATGAGCGCGTGCTGCTGCAGGATTTGGTCACCGCGGCGAAGGCGGTCGCCCACGCTACTCTTAGGCTATGTGGATGAACGATGGTTCCGATCTGGCGACCTCGCCCTGCCGGATTCCGTTGACCCGAAGCATCCCGTGGGAAGCCGGAACACATGACCGCGATCCTGCGGAAGCAGGAGACAGGAAGCCGGCGGCCATGTGCGCAAGCACGGGACCTCGAGCAATATCGCCCGCGGTGGAGCCGGTCCCATTCAGCCAACGATCGCAATCGCACGGACGGGCGAACCGCTGCCCCTGTCAATCTTGAGCGGCAGGCCCTGAAAGTGGAACTCGCCCTTGCCGAGGAGGGCCTCCAGATTGCAGAGCCACTCGTAGTGCGTGATCCCCCGGTCTCGACAGACACGATGGTTGGGGAAGAGCTTTGAGTTCGCCCGGTCGGTGGACGGGCCCTCGACCCCGTGTACGCGCGACCGGTCGGCGAGCCAATGCGTGGCCTCGGCGGTGATGCCGCAATTGGAGTGCATCGCCGAATCGTTGGGATAGTGGCGCTTGTGGAAGCCTGTGCAGATCACGACGATATGGCCGTCGATCTTCACGCCCGACTTCCTTTCCGCCTTCTCGAGATCGGCCGCTTCGATGTCGCCAAGGTCGGGAATATGCTGGAGATCGAGGCACACAGCCTTGCCCATGAACATGTCGAGCGGCATCTCATCGATGGTGGCGCCGCCCCGCTTGGTGTGGATGAACGCGTCGATGTGCGTTCCCATGTGATCGACCATGCCGAGGTACGTCGTGCATCCGCCGAGAGGGTCGTCAGGGGTCCCATTGCCCCATGTGATCATTTCATCATGCGTGAAGTGGGGGAGAATGACGGGCCGAGGGAAGAACCGGTGCCCCGGCATGTTGTTGGTAAGCGTTACTGTCAAATCCACGATCTGCTGTGGCATCCGATGCACTCCTCCGTTGCGGAATATTCGGCGAAGCCCCGCTCGACGCTTGCGTCTGCAGACAAAGGTGCCATCCCCGTCGCGCTCGTGCACTCGGGAGTGACCAGCTCCATCCTCCCACATTCCAGACGCCTGGCAGAGAGCTCGGCTACTCGCCGCTCGCAAGTGGTGGCCAGCTATGCTGCCATGGCGCGGTCAGCTCCAGGCGTCGGGCGATCTCGATGATCACCTCATCGGCGCCACTCGGCGCAACAAGTTGAACGCCGATAGGGCGGCCGTCTGGGCTGAGCAGGCCGGGGATGCTCATTCCCGCATAGCCCATCGCATTCACCCAGCCGCAGAACATTCCCTGGGCGCTCGGACCGATGGACCGTCCCTCGATCTCGCTCGGATGCTCCGTTTCGACCGGCCAGGCGGGCACTGGATTTACCGGCAGGACGAGCGCGTCGAAATCGCCCCATTGGGCCGAAGTCTTCGACCGAAAGGCCTGCAAGCGGTCGAGGGCCTGCACGTAGGCTGTCGCCGGGATCGCAAGGCCGCGCTCCACAAGTCCTGCGATCTGTGCTGTCGCCAAGGTCTTCCACTGGCCGCCCAGCCGAGCAGCCGCGCGCGCCGCGCCAACCGGGGTAAGCGTGTCCCAGAGGTCGCGGATCTCGTCGAGGTCGAAGGGCGCTGCGCACGGCTCGACCACGTAGCCCAGCGCCTCGAGATGCCGCAACACCTGAGCATGGGATGCGACGACATCGGAGGACGCGCTGACGCCGCCGATACCCGTGAACCAGCCGAGCCGCCGAGGCAAGGCGGTCCGACGACGTTGCGTGACATGCAGCGAGACGGGATCGCGCACATCCGGCCCGGCGACTGCCGAAAACAGCAACTCGAGATCCCGCATCGTTCGCGTGATGACCCCAATCGCCTGGAAATCCAGAGCCATCGGGGGGAACCCGTAGCACCGCGGAATCCGCCCGTTCGACGGGCGCAGCCCGACCAGACCAGTGTAGCTCGCGGGCATTCGGGTCGAGCCGCCGGCGTCTGTGCCGATCGCGAGCGGGACCATCCCCGCGGCGACGGCCGCAACGGCGCCTCCGCTCGATCCGCCGGGCGTCAGGCTGGGATTCCAGGGATTGCGGGTCGTTCCGGTCACGAGATTTTCGGTGCGCCCCGACAGCGCGAACTCGGGTGTCGTGGTCTTGCCGATGATGACGGCGCCGGCAGTCCGCAATCGCTCGACGCAGATATCGTCCCGATCCGGGACGAACCCCTTGAGCATTCGGCTGCCCCACTCGGCGGGCAAACCGGCGACATAGAGATTATCCTTGATCGCCACGGGCATGCCGTCGAGGGGACCGCGGCTCCGCCCGGCCTTCTGCCGCTCCGTCGCCTCGCGCGCCGCTGCAGTTGCGCCGTCCCGGTCGAGCATCGTGAAAGCGTTGAGCTTCCGTTCCAGCCGGTCGCACCGCTCCAGGCAGACCTCGAGCAACTGCATCGGCGTGATCTCTCGCGAAGCCAGACGTGCAGCAAGGTCTACGGCGTCGCCGCGCCAGAGCTCCGACGCTTGAAAGCGGCTGTTGCCGGGGCTGGGCACGGTCGTCCTCCTGCTTCGCGGAGTGGGCTATTCGAAGATGGCGACGGCGCGGATCGGGCTCGCCGTCCCTCCCCTGATTCTCAGAGGGAAGCCGGCGAAGCGGAAACGGCCGCGCCCCACGACCTTCTCGAGCTGTGCAAGGCATTCGATGTGTGTGATGCCGCGCTGCGCGCAAGCACGATGGGCCTGGAAGTTCAATTCGCCTTCGGGCGACGGGCTCACCGCCTCGACACCGAACATGCCAATACCCTTGTCCGCGAGCCAATGCACCGACTCCAGCGCAAGTCCCGGGAAGTCGTGCACATACCGCGGTGTGCCGAACAGACGCCTGTTCGTCGCCATGTAGATCAGGACCGTGTCCTTTGGCTTGATCGTCTCGCCGGATTTCGCAAGTGCCTCCTCCATCTCGGGCACCGTGATGGCATGCTTCAGCGGCACGTGCGAAAGGTCAAGACAAATGGCCGATGTATAGAAGTTCTCGAGCGGCACCTGGTCGATCGTGGCGGCGCCAGGTCGGTCGTCGAAATGGATCGGGGCGTCCACGTGCGTGCCGGAGTGGTCACTGATGGAGAGCGACAGAGCCTTGGAACTGACTGTCGTCTTTCCCGCCGTCACCTTCTCGTCGTGGTCATTCCAGACGGTAATGATCACCGGCGGATGGCTCGGATGGGTCGGGGTGCGATGGAAAATTTCCCGACTCAGATCAACAATTTCCATGACCCTCTCTCTCCGTGACTGCGCAAGGCAAGCGACCGCACCTTAGGCGGACGCGACTGGAAGACCAATCACATTTTCACGCGTTTCTCATGCCGGAATTGTTATACCTGCAGCGGAAGCGCCGGTCGCGATTGCTTGGACGGTGCGGCTTGGTTCTTGGCGACGCCAGATGCCACGGCGGGGCGGATGATCCGCTTCCGGGCATGGCGATCGACGCCGTTACGAGGCATCGGCTCCAGCGGAGCGTGATCCGAGGAATGTCGTCCCCCAGACGCCGGTATCGATCAGCCGCGCCGTTTCCTGCCGCACGATCTCGACCAGAGGCAGCAGAGACTTGTCGTTCGTCCTGTCCTTGGCCCAGGCCAGCGACAGCGTTCGCTCAAAAGCTGGGCGCGTCGTGAGCGACGCAAGCTGACCCGCCGCCAGTTCCTGCTCGATTTCGCCTACGGGCAGAATTGTGTAGATGCCTCCCGCTTGCACGAACTGCTTGATCGCGATCACCGACTCCACCTCCAGCTCGACCCGCAGCGAAAGGCCGACGGCGCGCATCTGCTGCTCGATGGCCAGGCGCAGCCCGTGCTCGCGACTGGGCAGGACCAGGGGCAGCTTGGCGAGAGCCTTGAGCGGGATGTGGCGCGACCGGCGCATCAGCGGATCGCCGGCAGCGCAGATCAGGAACTGGCGCTCGGTCGCGAGCGGCTCAATTTGCAGCATATCGCTGCGGTGGGCGAAGTCGTAGATGACGCCCACGTCCAGTCGGCCCAGCAGGAGCCATTCAACAATGAAGCCGCTCCAGCCGTCGATGACGCGAACCTGCATCTTTGGCAATTGCGCTTTGAACCGCTGAACCACCGCCCGGGTCAACGCCCGGCTGATGGAGGCTGGCAAGCCAAGGCCGATCTGGCCCCCAGGCGAGCGCGACGCTGTCTCGGCCTCGACGCGTGCGCGCTCCAGATCACGCAGGATGCCTTTGATCCGATCAAGGAAAAGAGCACCGGCGTTGGTAAGCGCGATGCCGCGACCGCTTCGCGTGAGCAGTTGCACACCAAGGTCGCCCTCGAGGGTACGCATATGGCGGGTGAGCGCAGGTTGGGCCAGGTTCAACCTGGCAGCAGCCTTCGTGATGCTCTGAACTTCGCCCACCTCGACGAAATATTGAAGCTGACGCAGGTTCATGCTGTCGTGCTCGATGCTGGCCGTCTACTTGCCGCGCCCCACGGCTCGGACCGAGGGCCGTGCCTGTCAGGCGTTGCCTGCCCAAGGTGGAGGCAAGCTGCCTCTCTTCGCCGCTGCCGGTCCCATCCTCAGATTGCATTATATCAACTTCGCTATGGGAGCGGCCAAAAATTGTCATTTGTCGTGCGAACCACGGACCGTTAACGTCATATGTCATGCTGCAGTGGAGTTGACGTTTTTGCAGCATGCATGAACCCGCAGAGCAGACTCTCGCACACGGCGAGATTGGCTGCCATCGAAGGCCGGAACTATCATCAGGCGGACTAAAAACCCTTGCGGAGCGAAACCATGATCCACAGACGAGCGGGCCTGGGACTGATTGTGATCGCGGCGTCTTTCACAACGTGGGCAACGGCCTCCGCACAAGACATCAAGATCGGCTATTCGGGTGCGCTGAGCGGGCCCGCATCCTTCACGGGGCTCGACATCCGTCGCGGCGCGGAGATGGCGATCGAGGAGATCAACGCCAAGGGCGGTGTGAAGGGCCGCAAGCTGGAGCTGATTTCCCGCGACGACGAGCACAACCCGGTGCGCACCGTGGCGCAGTATCGCGAGCTGGTCGAGCGCGAAAAGGTCGTTGCCATGCTCGGCGCCACCAACAGCGCATCGATGCTGGCTGTCACGCCGATCGTGAACGACACGCTCAAGGTTCCCGTGATCTGCCCGGCTACCGATGCTACCGCCATCACGGAGAACGACGCGGCCAAGGCGAAAAAGGACAACTACCTGTTCCGCATCGGCATGTACGGCACTGGCCAAGCCAACTTCATGGTCGACACCATGGTCAAGAAGTTCGGCCATACCAAGGTCGGCCTGCTCAACTGGACCGGCGGCTGGGGCGTGACGGGGCGCGGAGAGCTGCAGCGCCGTCTCAAGGAGAACGGCCTGGCTCCGGTGGGCGACGAGACGTTTGACTCCAACGATCCCGACATGACGCCGCAGATCATCAAGTTGAAGAACGCGGGCGCGGAGAGCATCCTCAACTACGGCCTCGTGCGGGAGAACACCTTCGTCGTGCAGACCAAAGTGAAGCTCTCCGACGAGACGCCCTACGTATCTGCTTGGGGCGTCGCCGGTCCGTCATTTTGGAAGGCGGCAGGCACAGCGGCGGAAGGCGTACTTACGAGCACGACGATCACGATCGACGGCCCGCAGTCGCCGGAACGCATGGCGCTCATCGAGGCCTACCGCAAGCGCTATAAGCAGGAGATGGACGCCCCGACCAGCGTGTTCGGCGCCTACGACAGCGTATATCTCTTCAAGCTCGTCATGGAGCGGGACGGCACGGAGCCCGCAAAAATCCGGGCCGGCCTCGAGAACGTCCCCGAGTTCAAGGGGCTCATCAAACACTTCAAGCGACCGGTCTTCACTCGCGAGCAGCACAATGCCATCCGCGAGGAAGACATGATCATCGGGCGGTGGACCAACGGCAAGCTGCTCGAGGTCAAGTACGACGACAAGGGTCCCTACGTCGACATCGATGAGAAGACCAAGAAGTACATCGACAAGAAGAATCTGAAACTCATGTAAGATCGCGTCTTGGCCGGGCAGCGTGGGCCCGGCCGCCCACTCCTCGACCGGGGACGAGATCCAAGCCGCACCGATGAGCTTCTTTCTGCAGATCGCCGCGAGCGGTATAGCCACCGGTGCGATTTACGGACTGATCGCGGTCGGCTACAGCCTGACCTTCACGACGACCAAGGTGCTGAATTTTGCACTCGGCATGTGGGTGATGCTGGGTGGAATGATCACGTACTCCCTCGTTGTCCAGCACCACGTTCCGGCATTGATCGTGCTGCCGCTGGTGATGGCGGCGCTGTTTCTGCTGGGGGTAGTGGCCGAGCGCTTCACCGTGCTGCCGTTCCTGCGCGCCGGAAGCGACGTGTGGGTCATGACGACGCTGGGCGTCGGCCTGCTGATGATCGACTTCGCGGAGATCATCTGGGGGCGCAGCCCGACTCCGGTACCCTCGTTCCTCGGCAATCGGCCGGTTGTCATCGGACCGCTGTCGCTGCTGCCGCAACAGATATTCATCATTGCCGTGGCATGCGTCGTGTTTGTCGCCCTCGACTACTTCTATCGGCGCACGCTGACCGGGAAGGCCTTCCGTGCCGTTGCCCATAGCGGCGAGGTCAGCAGCCTCATGGGCATCAACACACGGTGGGTGCAACGAACATCTTACGCTGCCGCAGCGGCGCTCGCGGGCCTCGCGGGCTTCATGGTCGTGCCGCTGACGCTTGCCGAACCGCAGCTCGGCACCGTGCTGGGCCTCAAGGCGTTCGCCATTGCCATCATCGCGGGGCTCGGCGCGCCCCGTGGAATACTGATATGCGGCCTCGTCTATGGGGCGCTCGAGGCCCTGATCTCGGGTTACCTCTATACGGGCGTCCGCGATATCCTGGGCTTCTCGCTGATGATCCTGGCGCTCTTCCTCAAGCCGGAAGGTATATTCGGCAAACCGATCGAGGAGCGCGCATGAGGCGCCTCGGACGGGGCCTGCCCTGGCTGCTGCTTCTGCTGGCGTCGCTGGCGCCGCTGCTCGTCGAGGGGACCTACTTTCGGTATCTCGGCATCATCGTCTTCATCTATGGCATCGTCGCCGTGGGCCTCAACGTCCTGGCGGGCTATGCCGGCCAGTTCTCGCTCGGCCATGCGGCTCTGATGGCGATGGGCGCCTACAGCACGGCAATACTGAGCAAGGCGCTGGCACCCTTGCCGTTCTTCGCAGCTACCGGACTACACATCTGGCTCGGCATTGTCCTTGGCACCTGCGTCGCGGCCGCCTTCGGAGCACTGTTGGCGTTTCCCGCCTTACGTGTGCGCGGGCCCTACCTGGCCATGGTGACGATCGCCTTCGGCTGGGTGATCTTCAAGATACTGCAGGAGTGGGTGTCCGTGACCGGCGGCGATCTGGGCTTGGCCTCGATACCGAAGGCTCAAATCGGCCCCTGGGAGCTCAGCACGCGCGAATACTACTACGTCGTACTCGCATTCTTCGCGCTCTCCCTCGTGCTGCAACGCCGCATCGTCGAGTCGCCGTTCGGCATGCGCCTGCGGGCGATGAAGCACAGCGAGATCGGCATCGCTTCGGTCGGGATCAACGTCTATCGCCTGAAGGTGACGGTGTTCATCGTCAGCGCCGCATTCGCCGGCTTCGGCGGCGCGCTGTTCGCACACCAGCAGAACTATGTCAGCCCGGACAACTTCCAGTTCTTCAGCTCGGTGTTCTTCCTGCTGGCGATTCTGTTCGGCGGCGCCGGCACGCTCAGTGGTCCCGTGATCGGTGCCGCCGTCCTGACCCTGTTGCCGGAATTTCTCCACGACTTCGACAAGTATCGCCTGATCGTCTACGGCAGCTTCATCCTGCTCACTCTGTATTTTCTTCCCAACGGCGTCATGGGCATGTTTCGGCGACCGCAGGGCCGCGCCACACCAAAGATCGACGCAGAGCCTGCTCAGGACGCGTCGCGAGACATGGCCGCAAGCCGTGGGGCGTCGCTGGAGCTGCGTGCGATCTCGCGGACGTTCGGCGGCGTAGCCGCGGTCCGCGAGGCGTCCTTCAAGATCGAGGCCGGCGCCGTGCACGCCCTGATCGGACCCAACGGGGCGGGCAAGACCACAATCATCAACCTCATCACCGGCTTCTATCGAGCCTCGTCCGGCGAGATCCTGCTGGACGGCGCTCCTCTCAACGTCAGCTCCATGGATGGTGCTGCCCGCCTGGGCATCGCCCGCACGTTCCAGACCATCAAGCTGTTCGGCGAGATGACCGTTTTGGAGCACGTCCTCGTGGGCGTATCGAGCTCATCGCGCGCGGGGTTTTGGTCGGCGCTGTTGTCGGGGGGGCGCGGAGGGCCGAAACAGGACGGCGATATTGCAACAGCGCGCGAGCTGATCCGCTGCGTCGGCCTCGGCGGGTACGAGGAGGTGCCTGCCAGCACGCTCGCCTATGGTCACCGACGCCTTCTGGAGATCGCTCGCGCCCTCGCGGTCAAGCCCAGAGTGCTGCTGCTCGACGAGCCCGCCGCTGGCCTGGTCGCAGAAGAGATTGCGGCGCTGGGCGCGGTCATCCGTAGGCTCAAGAACACCGGCATGACCATCGTCCTGGTCGAGCATCATATGGACCTGGTCATAAAAGTCTCCGACCGGATCACCGTTGTCGACCACGGCACGGTGATTGCCGAAGGTTCTCCCGCCGACGTGCAGCGCGATGCCCGGGTCGTCGCGGCCTATCTCGGACCTTCCCATGTCGCTGCTTGAGGTCGAGGGCCTGCATGTTGCCTACGGCGACCTCGAGGTCGTCAAAGGCATCTCGTTCAAGGTCGAGCAGGGGGAGATCGTCACCGTGCTCGGCAGCAATGGCGCGGGCAAGACCACGACCTTGCGCTCGCTGGCGGGCCTGCTGCCCGCGGCGGCCGGCCAAATCGTATATGACGGCCAGCGGATCGGCGGGTTGCCCGCGCACGCCATCGCCAACATGGGGCTTGCCCTCGTTCCGGAGGGACGCCAGCTCTTTCCTGAACACACCGTGCTCGAAAACCTCGAGCTCGGTGGTTATCGCCTGTTGCGGGCCGGAGCCCGTGCGGAGTTCGACCGTGAGGTGGGCAAGGTGTTCGAGCTCTTCCCACGGATCAAGGAGCGGTTGCATCAGCCGGCGGGTCTTCTCAGCGGCGGCGAGCAACAGATGGTTGCCATCGGCAGGGCGCTGGTGAGCAAACCCCGCCTATTGCTGCTCGATGAACCGTCGCTGGGGCTGGCGCCAATTCTCGTGCGGTCGATATTCGATGCGTTCGTCGCCCTCCGCCAGCAAGGGATAACGACGCTGCTGGTCGAGCAGATGGCGTGGATCGGCCTTGAGGTGTGCGACCGGGCCTACGTGCTGGAATCGGGGGTGATCGTTACCTCCGGCACGAAGGCGGAGGTGACATCGAACGCGAGGGTGGTCGAGGCCTATCTGGGCAAGGTGTAGCTCAGCGGCGTTGCCGTTCGGAACGGGTGGCTCGTCTCGGACGCTTCTCCGGCAAGCCCGATCACCGGCCTCCGACACGAAAGAAAGTGCCAATCGACTTGATGCGTGCTTGGTGAAACGCGAGATAAACTGGACTCCGATACGCGCACGCTGATCACGGACCAGATGCGGCGAGATGAGTCCGTACAAGAATGCCGTTGACAGGCCGAAGAGACCCTCAAGTGGGTATCTCGATGGGTCGCTCCATATCCAATCGTGCCAGATCGTATCCGCGTTTGAAATCTCTGATGTGCTTCTGCATCCAGAGCTCGGCTTTCGCCGCGTCCCTGCCCTTCACAGCCGCATAGATCATCCTGTGCGCGAACAGTAAACGAGGGCCGGCGCTAAGGCGTGAAATGACGTTGTAGAAGGCTGGATAGAAGACTTGGCTTAGCGGCTGGCGCGACAGTTCCAGGGCACCGTTCTTTGCGGCCTCCGCAATCAAGTCATGAAATTCGATGTCAAGCGACGTGAGGCTTCGGCTATCGCCTAGCGCATCCTCGGTCTTCTTGAGATTGGCCTCGATCACCACGAGGGCGCTCTCATCGCGGCGAGTGGCCGCTGCTGCGGCGGCCGTCGGTTCGAGCGCATACATTGTCTCCCATAGATTGTGGAAGGTAACCTTCCGCAGAACCATCGCAGCTGAGACGACCTTCGACAGGTCGACGCCGCTGGGTATGGTGACGCGGAGCTTCCGCTTTCCCGGCTCTCTCGCCACAAGTCCGTTCTGCTCGAGGAGCCGTATTGCCTCCCGCACCGACGACCTGTTGACCCCCAGATGCTCTGCCAGTCCCATCTCGGCCGGCAACAAATCACCTGGACGCAAGGCGCCGCCAATAATGCGTTGCTCGATGACACGTGCGATCGCCCTGAAGATGGGCTCATTTTCGTAAGGCTTCAGCTCGAATTGCATGCATAAGAATCCCTGTTCCACAGGTGCAACACCCCTCGCATGTCCAAGGCTGGCTCGTTCGTCAAGACTCGAGTGAGACATCGGCGCAGCTTGGGC
>Ga0111538_10006334_pt1 | contig 16023 bp, 19 predicted proteins | sample SoiMethybrSBSTD1_FD_79669 | JGI IMG/M metagenome (GOLD analysis project Ga0111538, IMG submission 79669) | Bulk soil microbial communities from a Populus tree surrounding site in Tennessee, USA - Soil MetaG P. TD hybrid SBSTD1 (version 2)... | ecosystem: Environmental > Terrestrial > Soil >...
GAGGTCTCAGACCCAAGATGCCGGTGGTCATTCTTACTGCCTACGGAACTGTCAGCAGAGCCGTCGATGCAATGAAACTTGGAGCTGTAGACTTCATTGAAAAGCCATTCGATCCAAAGACTATCCTGCTGCTTTGCGAAGAAATCCTTCAACGACAAAAGATCGGCATGAGCGGCACCGTCGATGAGCTGCTTTAATTAGCCGAGGTAGCACGGGGGCGAAAAGCTTTTGTAGAAGCGCGCGTATATCTCAAAATCGCCGTAATGCGCGATGTTACGCGCCCGGAGCCGCATTATCAGCTCGGTGAGCTTGCCGAGAGCGAGGGGCGTACACCCCACGCCGTGCATTATTACTATATGGCACTTGACGCCCAGTCGACGTTTCAGCCGGCACGTGATGCTCTCAAGCGCTTAGGGCGCCTCGATGCGGTCGAGCCGGATAAAACATAAAGCTATGTCTATCACCATATCTCAGCAGGCTTTTGCGATGATCGGGCAGTCGCGGAACGTCTAGAAATTTCTAATCTCGAAGTGGAAATCTGATGGGACGAAGTTATATCAGGGATAATTATGGCCGCCGACTCCGTCGCCGACATAGTTAGAGAGAGAGATCCCCGAAGTGACACGCGTAGACGAATATTTCAGTGGTCATGCCATCGGAGCAGTATTTGTATGGAGACGGGCACTAAACGAGAACAACAAGCCCGACCGAAAGGATATTCATGGCCGGTCAGAAAAGACGGCTCTGCGGAAATTCGACGTGGCAAAAAATCTGCGCTGATTAGATTTTCGCCCCAAATGCGCCGTCCATGTTTGTAAATCAGTTGAATCTCTTAAACTCGGCGAGCTTGATGTCGTGCTTTTTCAGCAGATCATAGAAGTCAGCGCGATATTTTCCGGCGATCTCCGCGGCGCGGGTCGCTTTGCCGTTGCAGGAATGCAGCAGGCGAACCAGATAAGCTCTTTCGAACTCCGATCTGGCTTCCTTTAAGGTCTTGAAGGATCCGCTTGTCGGTAAAAGTTGCGCTTGGATCGAATCCGCTGTTGTCGCTACCGCGCCCGTGGAAACTTTTGTTTGCAGGACGAGATCGTCGGTCACGATATCACGCTGGGTCATCGTTACCGCGTATTCGAGAGTGTTTTCCAATTCTCGCACGTTGCCTGGCCAATCGTGTTGCATCAGCTTTTCCATGGCCTTTGGCGTCAGACCCTTGACGTCTCGCTTCATTTGGTGGCTGATTTTTTTCAGCAGATGATCGACCAGGTAAGGAATATCCTCGATACGATCCTTGAGCGGCGGCAGCACAATGGGAATAACGTGGATCCGATAAAAGAGATCCTCGCGGAACTGGCCTTTCTTTACTTCTTCCACCAAATCTTTCTTAGTCGCTACCACCACTCGCACGTCGACCTGCACTGGCTTTTCACCCCCGACGGGATAAAATTGGCGTTCCTCCAAGGCACGGAGCAGCTTGACCTGAATCGACAGCGGCATATCGCCGATCTCATCGAGAAACAGGGTGCCTTCGTTCGCTTGGGTGAAGAGACCTTTGGTGCTGCGCACCGCGCCGGTAAAAGCGCCTTTTTCATGACCGAATAGCTCGCTTTCGAGCAGCGTTTCCGGAATCGCGGCGCAGTTGATGGCGACAAAAGCTTTATCCTTTCGCGGGCTCGCCAGGTGAATCGCTTTGGCGATCAATTCCTTGCCGGTGCCGCTCTCGCCATGGATGTAGACTGTTGAATCTGTTTTGGCTATCCGAGAAACCGCCTCCAGCACTTGCTGCATTTTCTCGCTCTTGGCAATGATGTTGGCGAAATCATATTTTTCCTTCAACATGCCTTTGAGCATTTGGTTTTCGGACGCCAGTTTGCAGCTTTCCAATGCTCGGCCGATTTGCAGAATCAACTCGCGCGGATCAAAAGGTTTGGTCAGGTAAGTATAAGCGCCTCTTTTCATCGCGTCGACCGCGCCTTCAACGCTGGCATGACCGGTAAGAATAATCACTGGCATGCCGGGAAAGATGGCGTGCAATTTCTCCATCAAAGTGATGCCGTCTTCATCGGCGAGGCGCAGATCAACGATCGCCAAGTCGAAGCTTTCGTTATTCACCGCCTCGAGCGCTTCTTCCTGACCCAGGGCGACGGTGACACCATAGTTCGCCGCGGCCAAGCGCGTCTTGGCAAGCTCAAGCAAGTTCTTATCGTCGTCTACGACCAGGATTTTAGGTGCGACCATACAGCCTCTCCGGTTATTTAAAGATAGCGCTTTCCGCCCATGCGAGCCGAAAATACTCCACTATTTTTTTATCATTCGAGAGTCGGGAAAAGTTCGATGCGTTGACCGACTGCACGAGCGCCGGCATGGTGTTAATTAGACTCATGAGCGACCGTCACTATAGCCTAGGCTCTCTTCGGACCTTCCCTTGGTTGCAAAGCGACAACACACGTCAAAAGTGCATCGACGGAAATAGACGAACCCAGCTAGCCCGCAAGGGGTTGCTGCACCATGATTATTTGTTCTGATGAATTGCGTCACACATGCTGCTTAAAATGGCTCAAAATATGCTCACTTAAATTGTGTTGCCAATTCAGCAGTCTCCACTGCAAAACTTGCCGCAACTAGCTAGAACAGTTACGACCTCGATTTTGACCCGACAATCACCAGCACGATACCGCCTACCAGGGACAGTCCCCCCAAAATGGGGGGCAGTGGAATAGTTTTTTCGCGGTCTGCAGTAGCTTGCAGAGGGCCGATATCAACAATCTTCTCACGCTGGGTATAAGTAATACCGCGATAAGCGAGAGCGACAATCCCGAGAATGATAAGCGCGATGCCTATAACTGTAGCCGCCTTCATAAGTCCCCCAATGGAAAAGTCGCTTCTGTTCGAGTGCCAAAAATAACAACGATTAACTTGTATCAAGCCATGTGCCAAGTCAGAAAACAGTTGTAATTCTTTGTTTTTGCATGAAAGCCACATTGCGATATAGATTATTTAAAAGGCGTCTTGTCTGTATTTTACCTACATGTAGGCTTTTTCCTATACGCAATGTGGCGTCGCAGCCGATCACGCTAAAGTGGCTTCGATGATGCCAGACTAACACCGGAGGAAGGCGAGCAAAACACGCGGGCTTACGGTCGCGGAGAATCCGGCGGAGGCTCTTTCAGCAAGAGAGCCAAGGCGATAATGCCGGCGATCAATAGGGCCGCGAGGATTTGCCAGCCCAGCGCATAGGAGCCGGTACGATCCACGATGTAGCCAAACACGGGCGTGCCCAGCGTCGCCGCCCCGGAGTTGATGGTGATCATCATGCCCAAGCCGGCGCCGGTTCGCGCCTTGCCGGAAATCTCGCCGATGAGCGCATAAGACACGCCCTGATAGCCGACGATCGAGACGCCGGCAAAAAAGAGAATCGCCAACAGTAAATAATCGGACGATCCGCGTCCCATCACACTCAGCGCGGCGATGAGCGCGACCGACATCACGCCGATCCAGATCAAGACAATTTTGCGCCGGCCGCCGAATAAGCGGTCGCTCATAAAACCCCACCCCGTCCTTCCGACCATCGCTCCCGCTTGCGTCAAAGCCAGTGCTTGACTTGCCGAGTGAGGCGAAAAACCCATCACATCCTTCAAGTAGAGCGGTACGTAGGTGAGCAAAACCATCTGGCCGATGAGATAAATCCCCGTGGCGCAACCCAGCGGCAGGAGCCGCCAAATGTCCAAAGGATTCTTTTCCGTGATAACCGTTTCGGCCATGGACGGATCCTGTTTGTCATCGCTCGGGTCGCGCCATAGCGAAGCAAAGATAAATCCAAAAAGAAAATTGACGATCCCGAGCGCCGCCAGCGCGCCGCGCCAACCGATCACGAGCACAAGCGAAGGCGCTAAAGCCGCCGCGACCACGCCGCCGGCCGGGACTCCGGTTTGTTTGATGCCCATCGCGGTGGCGCGCTCGTCGCGCCGAAACCAAGCCATCACGCCGATGGTCGAAGCGGGATTGAGAAAGCTGTAACCGAAGCCGGCGAGAAAGAAACTCGCGCAAGCGGTCGAGAACGACGGCGACAATGCCGCGGCCACGGTGCAAATCCCTAATAGGCAATGTCCTTGCCACGTCGTCTTGCGCACGCCGAAACGGTCGGCGAGCCAGCCGGTGGCGAAGGAGGCCCCGGTCATCGCCAAGTAAAAAGCCGAGAAGAACAAACCGACTTGCGCGCGAGAGAGACCGAGCTCGTCTTTGTAAAATGGCGCCAGCGTGTTGATGCCATATTGCGCCGACGCGCCGATGATATGGGAGACGCTGATCAGAGCCAGGATAGTCCAACGAAAGCGATCGCGAGACGGTGCGGGTACGGTCATCGAGAACCGCGCGGCTTAATCGAAAACCGTCGCGGAGTAGGCGCCGGCGTCGATAAATGCCTCGATGACGGTTGGGCCGTCGCTGGTGAGCGCCCAATCGAGAGCGGCGCTGAATTCATCGAGGTTTTTTGCCGGCCGGCAAGGAACACCAAAGTAATGCGCCGGCGACTCGGGCGGCGCGCCGAGATGAACGCCGGAAAGCGCATAGTTTTTTCGTTCCTGCTTCACTTTCATCAAGCCGAGCCAGCCGTCGTTGAGAATGATCAGCGGCACGGCCAAATTCAAACGTCGCGCCAGCGACAACTCGCCGGCAGTCATCTGGAAACCGCCATCGCCGACGATCGCAACGACGGCGCGCTCGGGATGAACGAGCTTCGCCGCGTACGCCGCGGGCATGCCGTAACCCATCGACGACCAGCCGTTGGTCGACAACAGCGTGCGCGGCACATCGGTGCGCCATTGAGAGGCGATTTGATGGGTGTGCGCACCGACATCGTAGGCGAGAATGCCGTCCCGTGGAAATTGGTCACGCAAGACGTCCAAAACCTGGTGCGCCGCGAAACTTGCGCCATCCGGACGCAAGGCGCGATCGAGCAGTGATCGGTGCTTTTGCCATTCCTCCGCCGACCAATCGTTGGCCGATGGCTCGATAGTGCCAATCGCTTCGATCGCGGCGTCGAGATCGCACTCTTTATTCCAAAGAAATTTCAACCCATCTCCCGGCTCGGCGGCTTCCGTGTTGATGTGGACGATGGGAATGTTCCGAGCCCAGTCCTCATAATTGATCTCGATCGGATCATAACCCACGGCAACGATTAGATCCGCCCGGTCCGTGAATCGCTTCACGTCGGAGCGCCGCGCCCGACCGATCACGCCTGCCCAGTGAGAGTGATTTTCCGGCAAAAATCCTTTCGCGTGCATCGTCTCGACAAAAGGCAATCTTTGCCGTTCGACGAACTTGAGCAATTCTGCTGTCGCTCGGCTGCGCGTGAAGCTCAACCCCGTGATCAACAAGGGATGGCGCGAGCGCGCCAGCGCGCCGCTTAAAGTTCGCACGATTTCGCCTGAAAGGTTCGCACGACCGTTCGCCTGGACCGGCGCTGCAGCGAGGTCACTTTGCATCGACAGCGCGATGTCTTCCGGTAGATCGAGGTGCACCGGGCCGGGCGGTTCCTCGCGCGTGATCGCGATCGCCTGCTCCACCGTCGCGCGGATCGGATTGCCGTGCAAAGACAACGTCGCTTTAGTCAGCGGTTTAAAAAGCGCATGATGATCGATGCGCATTTGGATGCGCCGCTCGAGCCACTGCGTGGCGACGTTGCAAGTGATCGCAAGCACCGGCGCGCGGTCTAACCAGGCGCAGCCGACGCCGGTGGTTAAATTGGTCGCGCCGGGCCCGACCGTTGAAACGCACACCCCTGGGACTCCGGTGAGATAACCGACGGTCGTCGCCATGAACGCCGCCGACGTTTCACTGGCTGTAAGAATGAACTCGATCGGACTTTGCCGAAGGGCTTCGATCAGCGGCAACACCGGTCCGCTCGGCACGCCGAAAACCCAACGCACTCCCGCTTTTTGCAGCGTGCGAACGATGACATCGCTGTTGTTCATGATTGATGTTGGTGCTGTGTTTCTCGTCGAGATAGAAGAAGGATCGAAGATGGCGATCCTCTTTTCTCGATTCTCTATCCTCGATCTTTTAATTTCCGATCCGTACGGTATCCACGGCGTCTTGCACGGCGCGGATGATCGACAGCGCCGTGAGTTTGCCGGTTTTTGGATTCTCACTTGGGATATTTTCGAGGTGCACGTGCAGGCGGCCGAATTCGCCTTCGACCTCGATGTCGTGGCAATTTCGCGCCAGTCCCGGCACGGCCAGGATTCGTACGCGCGTTTGATCGGGGCCGATGCCGGCCAGGCTGACTGCTCCCGTAACGTTGACGTTGGCCGGAAAGCCGCGGCAGGCCTCGCGCGCTGAGCCGGAAAATATTTCTTTTTCTTCGCGCAACCCGGCCAAAGAAATCCCGTGCTCGACCAGATAAGGCGCGCCTTCGAGCCCCACCGGCGGCTTGCGCGTGGTGTGGGTCACGTGGGTGATCTGACCGACCGAAGCGGACTTGATGCCGTCCAACCCGGCGATCGCACCCGAAGGAACATACAGACGGCAACCGGTGCGGCGCGATTCGGCCATGACGTCGGGATGATCGAGCAGCGCGCCGACGCTGATCACCATCAAATCTTTGCCCGCCGCGAACGCTTTTTTCGCCAGTTCCGGGACGACCGCGCCACCGGCGGCTTCGACTACCAAGTCCGAAGCTCGAATGAGCTCGTCGAGGAAAAGATACGGCGGCGGATTTTTGAATGCCGCGAGAAACTCCCGCGCGCTTTTTTCCGTCCGGCTGGTGACGCCGGCGATGCGCACCGAAAGCTTGCCCGCTTCGGCTGCTTGAATCAGTGCCTTGCCGATCGCCCCGCAACCCACGATGCCAATGGTCTTCATCGTCCCTCCACGGTTTCTCCCATTTATCGTGAAGGCTTTTCCGCTGTCAACGCGACGGCACCAACCAATAGAGCATCCAATAAACGATCACTCCGGTGACGGAAACGTAAAGCCAGATCGGAAAGGTCCAGCGCGCAATGCGACGGTGCGCCGGAAAATTTGCCCGCCAGGCGCGTCGCAACGTGATGAGCGCCAGCGGCACCACGGTTACCGCGAGAATCGTATGGGTCAGGAGAATCGAGAAATAAACGGGCCGCATCCAACCCTGGCCCTTAAACGGCACGGAGCCGACGTGATAGTGATAGACGAGATAGGAAGTCAGAAATAATATTGAGCAGGCGAATGCCGTCAACATGCAGTTCCGATGGGCATTTTGGTTACCCGATTTGATAAAGAGAAAACCGGCAAAAAGAAAAACGGCGCTGAGACTATTCAGCGCCGCATTCAAACTCGGAAGCTCGGAGATGGCAATCAAAGGGGAAAGATGTCCGGCATCAGCATCAGGATCAAGAAAACGCAGAGAACAAAGGGCACCAGAGCGACCACAGCCAAGGTTCTTTTCTCGAACTTAAGATGCATAAAATGCATCGCCACCAGAGCGGCCTTCCACACCGCGAAGATCACCAACAGGGCCGCGAGCAGCATTTTCGGTAAGCCCAAGTAAACGATCCCGACCTCGATGACGGTGAGCGCCAAGAGGATATAGAAAATCTTGATGTACTGGGCACTAGAGTGTGTGGTCGATGACATCTCGCTCTCCCGAAACGGATTACAGTAGATAAACAAACGTAAAAATCAATATCCACACCAAGTCGACGAAGTGCCAGTAGAGGCCGGCGATCTCAACATGTTTCGCTTGATAGCGGCCGCGGTTAACCGCCGCCAGCACGGAGGTATTATAAATTACCCCACCGGTTACGTGCATGCCGTGAAAACCCGTCAGAATAAAAAACGTCGAGGCGAAGAGACTGTTGGAAAATGAGATGCCGAGTTCGGGTAACCGATGAACGAGCAAGTGAGTCCACTCGTAAGCCTGGCACCCCAAGAACATCGCACCGCCCAAGATCGTTAGGCCGAGAAATTTGTTGAACCGGGATTTGTCGCCCTCCTGAATCGCCGCCAGCGCCAATACCATCCAGACGCTGCTAACGATCAGTAGAAACGTCATAAACGCGGTGAGATTAATTCCCAACACGTCTTTAGGCACCGGCCAATTACTACTCGCGTGGCGCAAAATCCCATATCCCACGATCAAACAGCCGAACGACATAGCGTCGCCGGCGAGGAACAACCACATTCCCAGCTTGCCCCAACTTTCGGGGGTCAGGGGTGCCTCTTGGGGCTCCGCTTCTAAGTGCGCTGCCGCAACTTCACTCATCTACCGCTATCCTCCTGATGCCAACCTAAGTGAACGATCGGTTCCGCAGTCTCGACCTTTTCGCGATTCTTGAGCGCTCGCCGGTACGCAAAAATTAGCCCGCCGGCGATCGATCCAACGACTAGGTACGGCGTCGCCATGAGAAACAGCACGCTGGCGTTGAAGCCGTCGGTCACCGAGTCGCTGGTTCCGGTAAAACACACGGAGCATGCCCGAGAAGCGGTCGTCGCAACCAGCAGCGTCGACGTTACCGAAATCATCACGAAAATAATTTTTCTAAGCATCCGATTTCTCCACCGCAAATTAACGTATCGACTTCGGAGTGTCAATCATTCGAATTAGTAAAGATAAACCAGTCCGTAGAGTATCGGCCACAAGCCTACGACGAAGACCCAATACATGCTGCAAGTTTGCAGGCCGACGTAATTCTCCCGCGTGTATTTTCCACTCCTTGCCTTTTGGTAGACGACAAGCAACCAGACGAGCGCGCCAAAAACATGCAACGCATGACAACCGATGATCGTATAAAATAAACCGCCATAGACGCTGCTCGACAAGGTCAACCCGAAACGAAGTAGGCGAAACCATTCGAAGCCTTGAATCAATAAAAACATCGTCCCTGCCGCCGCAGTCCACGACAATAAGCGCACCAAGCGCGCGCGATCTCCGCGTTGAATTGCTTTCAGTCCGAGGCGCATCGCCACCGCGCTGGCGAGCAAAATCAACGTATTAATCCCGGTAACCTCTGACGGCAGGCGCGGCTGAAACGGCGGCGGCCAGACGGGACTGGCGATGCGAAAAACCAAAAACGCGCCGATCAGGCCGGCAAAAAACATCGCCTCCGCGCCCAAAAACATGAGAACTGCGAGCCAAGCGTTGTTGGCGATCGGTGTATTGGGCCGAACCGGCGGCGCCGGTGGCCCACCGCCACCGAACGCAGGTCGCCGGTCCGCTTGAACCAGCGGTGCGTCATCTAATTTGCGCGCTGTTGAACTCTTAGCCATGGACCCAACGGTCGTATCATCTCAAAATGATGAAAACTATCACCGCGATGACATACGACACGGCCAAAATGGCCAACGCGAAACCGAGACGTCGGTTGCGCGTGTCAATTCCTTCCGGCGGTTCCATAATTTGCTCGTTCATATCGGCACACGGTCCAAAGCCATCACCAGCAAGAGAACAGGAAGGTAGATTAGCGACGCAAACAACAGTCGGCGCGCACCCGTACGCGTAGGCGTAAGGACGAGCCTGACGCCGCTCGCAAGAAAGCCGGCACCGAGCAGAAAAGCCACGACGAAGTAGCTCGGTCCGGCGAGACCGATGAGTGTCGGCAGAAGACTCACGACTAACAGCGCGGCGCAGTGGATGAGAATTTGGCGATTGGTGCTGTCGCCATCCGGTTCGATCACCGGCAGAAACTGAATTCCAGCCTTGGCGAAATCTTCACGATAAAGATAAGCGATGGCCAGCGTATGCGGAATTTGCCAGAGAAACATGATCGCAAACAGCACCCACGCGTCGACAGACAGCTCGCCGCGCGCGGCAACCCAGCCGATCACGGGCGGCAAGGCGCCGGGAATCGCGCCGACTGGCACACAAAGCGAACTGGCGCGCTTCATCGGCGTATAGATCAAGAGATAAATCAAGGTAATGGCGGCCGCGACAACACCGCTCAATAGATTGACGGCCACCGTCAGATAACCGAGGCCCAAAAGCGTCAGCGAAACACCAAACCAAAGCGCGTCTTGCGGCTGCACCCGGCCGTCGGGCAGGGGGCGCCGGCGCGTGCGCTCCATTTTTGCGTCGATCTCGCGCTCAATATACTGATTCAGCGTGAGCGTGCCCGCGGCGGCGAGCGCTGTGCCGATCAACATTTGAAGCAAATGCAGATAGTCAGGGATGCGCCCGGAACCGGCATAATAACCGACGAAGGCGGTGATCAGTACCATTAGAACGATGCGCGGCTTGGTCAGCTCGAAAAAGTCGACGGCACGCCGGCTCGCGCTCACCGTCGCGACATTCACGGTATCGGTGGTCGAGCTCATACGGAAAGTTGCTCCGCCAAGATCTTTTCGCCGTGAGCAAACTTTGGCGGCGCCAAGAGTCGATGGGCGCGTAAGGTCAGTGTTACAGCGGCGGCAAGCATCAGCGCGCCGATCGCGAGATGCGTCGTCGTCAGCAGGACAATCGCGTCGACAGGCAATCGCCACAGGGCGGTAAATTTCGCCAAGTAGGACAGCGTTCCCAGCGCGATTTGCGCGAGCGTGAGCGCGAAAAGCATCAGCGCCGGCCGGGTCAGACCCGATAGAGTAGGCTGATCTTTCATCACCCTTATAATAATAAAAATTACGTGCAGTGTAACCAGCGCGGCAAGAGTAAGATGGGCGTCGACCCGTTCACCGGTATGGCGCAACACCGCGCCGAAGACGATTTGCCCATACACAAGCGCCGTAGTGACAGCGCCCAGGCGGCGCAACCGCCCGCCGTCGTTCAGCGTCGTCTCGACGGCGCCATGAGTCCAGCCGGCCGAAGTGAAAACCGCCAGACAAACCGTCAGCGCAAAAAAAAGCTGGGCGATTGCGGCATGCACGATCGCCAAAGTTTGCTCCAGCAGCACGACACGCAAACCTCCGAGAACACCCTGAAGTATCACCAATGCCAACGCAGCAAAGCCGAGCCAACGCAGCCAGGAGCGCGGTTCGCGCAACCACAGCGCCAGCGTCAAGCCGATCGTCAATAAACCGACGAGGGAAGCGACTAGCCGATGGCTATGCTCATAGAAAATATTGCCAACCATTTTCGACCAGGGATAAAGAAACATATTGTAGCCAAAAGTGGTCGGCCAATCCGGCACGGCCAGTCCCGCGCCTTTGCCAGTAACGAGCCCGCCGATGAATAACAAGGGAAAGGTGACGCCGACGAGAATGACGGCGATACGATGCGGCCAAACTGAAATAATTAAAGGATAGGGGAGGATGGGTTTCTCCATCCCGCTACCGTCCGCTTTCATATTCCAATTTTCCGTTAATGCGCCCGCGCTGCGGCGGTAACACCGAGATTTTTATCTTGCGGCAGCCAATCCTCTTTGACTTCCGGCGAGCTGTACTCGTAGGGGCCGCGGTAAACAACCGGCTGTACCTCGAAATTGCCGTGCGGCGGCGGCGTCGGCGCCGACCATTCCAGGGTGTTGGCCTGCCAGGGATTTCGATCCGCCTTCTTGCCAGCGATCAGACTCCAGATGAAATTAAACAGGAAGAAAAACTGCGAAGCGCCCAAGAGCAGCGCGCTGACCGTAATGAACACGTTCCAATGCTGCAACGGCAGCAAGAACTCGTACTGGGTCGGATTGTAAATTCGCCGCATGTGCCCCGCGACGCCGAGGAAGTGCATGGGAAAAAACGCGCCGTTGAAGAAAATATAGGTCAAGACGAAATGAATCTTCGCCAGAGGTTCGTTCATGGTCCGACCGAACATCTTGGGAAACCAGTAATAAACCGCCGCGAACAAAGCAAAGACGATTCCGGCGACCACGTAATGAAAATGAGCAACAATGTAATACGTGTCGTGGATGAAGATATCGACCGGCGTCGAGGCCATGAAGACTCCGCTCAAGCCGCCGATCAAAAAATTCGAGACGAATCCCAAGGCAAAGAGCATCGGCGAGGTCAAGCGAATCGTCCCGCCCCACAAGGTGCCGAGCCAATTGAAAACTTTGATGGCCGACGGCACTGCGATGACCATGGTCGTCATCATGAAGGCCGTGCCGAGCAGCGGGTTCATTCCACTGATAAACATGTGATGGCCCCAAACGATCCACGACAGAAAGGCGATGGCGATCATGGAAAAGGCCATGGCATGATAACCAAAGATCGGTTTGCGCGAAAAAGTGGAAAGGATCTCGGACGTGACCCCCATGGCTGGAAGAACTAAAATATAGACTTCCGGATGGCCGAAAAACCAAAACATGTGCTGCCAGAGCAAAGGTTGTCCGCCGCCTTCAGGGAGAAAGAAGCTCGTGCCCGCCACGCGATCGAAGAGCAGCATCGCCAAAGCGGCCGTCAATACCGGCAAGGCGAGAAGCAGCAAAATCGCCGTGACAAACAAGGACCAGACCGTCAACGGCATGCGGAAATAGGTCATGCCCGGGGCGCGCATGTTAATAATCGTGGTGATGTAGTTGATCGAACCCATCAAAGAAGAAACACCGAGGATCAACAAACTAATGATCCAGAGATCTTGTCCCAACTCGACCCCGGTGTATTGGGCTCTTGCGGACAGCGGCGCGTAACTCGTCCATCCGCCGGCTGCGGGACCGCCAGGCACGAAGAAGCTCGAGAGCATAACTACCGTGGCGATGGCCCCGACCCAAAAGGAGAGCATATTCAACTTTGGGAATGCCATATCCCGGGTGCCGATCATTAGCGGAATCAGGAAATTGCCAAAAGTTCCGACCATGATCGGCATGACGACAAAGAAAATCATGATCGTAGCATGCATAGTAAAAAGGGCATTATAAGTTTGCGGTGGAATGATCCCGCCACCGTGTTCGCCGGGATAAATATAGGGTTCGGGAACAAAACCTAAGCCGGGGACCGGTGTCTCCGGCCAAGCCAACTGCCAGCGCACCAGCATCGCGAGCAAGCCGCCCACGATGATCATGAGCAGACCCATGAACAAGAATTGCCGACCAATCATCTTGTGGTCGAGTGAAAAGATATACGTTCGGATAAAACCCAGTTCTTGGTGATGCTCATGCGACGCGTGCGTCGCCGCTATCTCGCTCATCGGTCAAAATCCTCCGTCAGTGGCTTCGAATGAATTAACAAAAGTTTGGATGTATTTACTGCGGTTTAGCCGTCAGATTTTCGTCCGCCCATTTTTTATATTCGTCGGGCGTCTGAACGTAGAGCCAGCCCTTCATGCCGGAATGGCCGAAGCCGCATAGTTCGGCGCACGGCAGTTCGTATTTCCCGGGCTTAGTCCCTTCAAACCACGCGATGATTTGCCGGCCTGGCACTGCATCTTGCTTGAAGCGCATATTAGGAATGAAGAAGCTATGGATCACGTCCCTTGCACCGAGCACTAACCGAATCGGTTTATGCACTGGCACGTGGAGATCGTTATCGAACTTGACGTCATCATCGGTGCCGAGTTTTCCATCGGCGCCGGGATAACTGATTTCCCAGTTAAATTGTTTGGCCATCACACCGACTTCGAAGTCGGTGTCCGGGACGTGGCGTTTCACTTTCGCCCAGGTTGACGCGCTCATGAACGCCAGGACAATCAGGATCACCGCCGGGATGATCGTCCAAATGATCTCGAGTGTCGTATTGCCGTGACTATAAGTGGCGCGTCTGTCGCCCCGGTCGCGATATTTGATCAAAAACACAACCATCAAAACGGTCACGAGAATAAATGTGGCTGCTGTAATATAATAGATAAGATAAAATAACGAGTCGATCTCTTGGCCGAACGTAGACACATCTTCCGGCAACCACTGCATCATCTTTTAGTGAACCATCCTTATGATTTTTTTTGCAGACCGGCGTGAAAACTTTCCCTTAGCTAACACAGGGGTTAGCTCAATTCAAGCGCGCACAACGTTGATTTGCCGATGATTTGTGCGAAGATTGCAGCCAATCTTGAAAATCGTAAGCGAGCACCCTCTATGACCACGTGGCAAACGCTGAGCTCGATGTTGCACCTGATCGCAATCGCGATGTGGCTCGGCGCCATCGTATTTTTTCTCGTGGTGTCGGGACCGGCGGTTAACGAATTGGCCCCGAAGCTCGCGTTAAAAACGATGAATCGAGCCAGAATCGGCCTCGAAGCCATTAGCTGGTTCGCGATCGGGTTGTTGCTGCTGACCGGACTCGTGAATTTGCTTGCGCGTCTTGCCATGCCGCCGCCAACGATCGGCGAATCTTTCGCCATCGTCTTCGGCGTGAAGTTGTTCCTCTTCGGCGCGATGCTCGTACACCACTGCCTGCAAGTCTTCAAATACGCGCCGACGATCGCGCGTCTGACGGGGCAATTGCCGCAAAGCTTCGATGCCTGGCCCGAACCTCTGCTGACCTACTGGCGCCGCTGGTTTCTTTTGTTAAAAATCAACGCCGCGCTCGGCCCAGTCGTCGTGCTGCTCGGACTCGCCCTGGTCAAGAATCAGTAGGATCCAAAACAGTCGCACCATGCTTGCTTGACTTTGTCTGCAGTGCCACTGCTCGCCGTCCCAAAGCTGCACGGCAAATTCACGACGAGGGCGTAAATGGGCCAATACCGAGGCGATTGTCGGATCGTCGAGAAAAATTGAAAATGTTTTTCGGAAATCCCGGCATGTGCAATCTGAATTGGAGGATTCTAACTTCCACCGCAAGGCAGGCTCATACAGATCTGGCCCAGCGGCGCTACAATTTAAAAGGTTACCAACCGCGACGGAAGAACCGGAGCCCTACAAGTAAAGATTGTTGCGTAACCGCAGCAAGTAAAAGAAGAGGGCAAAACAACTCTCGGACTCATTTGCGCCAGGATGCTAACAATTATTTTCTTTCCATAGTGTTGATAAAGCTGTTATCGATCAATTCGCTCAAAGAAATTTTTCCCTTGAGTCTGCCGCTTTCGATCTCTTGCTCCACAGTGGCGCTGATGCCGGCATCAAGGATTCGACCGTCGAGCGGAAAAGAGTCGCGGTATTCGTCATATCCGGCGGCTGCTTCGGCGGCGTCGAGTCCGACATATTTCCTAAGCGCTTTGATGCCGTCGTCGCGGTTCTCGCGCGTGTGCTTTACGCCGCGCTGATAGGCGCGCAAGAATCTCGCCGCTTGATCCTTTTCCTTGGCGAGCCACGCCTCGCGCGCAATGAAGCCGACGTTCGTCCAATGGGGATAGAGATCTTTTAGATCGAAGAGCTTGTTCATGCCGACGGCCTTAGCCCGTTCGGTCACCGGAAACCATAGAATCGTGGCATCGACGATACCGGTCGCCAACGTCGTGAAGCGCGCCGGAGTCGCGCCGATTTGCAACATCGTGACGTCCCTCGGATCGACGCCGGACTGGCGCAGAGCCGAACGAGTGAGAAATTCGGAGAGCGAGCCGAAGCGGCTGATCGCAAACTTTTTCCCTTTGCCATCCTTTAGCGACTTCAACTTAGGGCTGCCATAAATTTGAAATGGCATCAGGTTAGAGATCGCCCAGAAGTTCTTGATGTCCGCGCCGCTCGCCCTGGCGAGCACAGTCTCCGGTACCCCGCCGGCCATGATCTGCACGTCGCCACCGATCATCGCTTGCAGATTCGTCGCGCCGGCATTGAACATGACGAGGAGCACGTCCAATCCCTCGTCCTTGAAGAAACCTTTGTCCTGAGTGAGGTAAATCGGCAGAAACGCGACGTTCACTGTCGATACGCCGACGACGATCCGAGCATCGGCTTGGGGAAGCTTAAGGAAGCCGACGACCATGAGAAGCGAAACCGCGAGCCACGCCTTCCGCCCATTCATGAGCTTATCCTCCTGCGCCGCAACTTAGGTTAGCTCAAGGCCCAGCGTCAAGCAGAAACTCAACCCGTTCAATCCAAGATCCATCGTTTGACTCCAAGCGTTCCTTTTCGATATTACGCCGGATGAGATCTGCCCATTAACAGGAGGAAGTATGTTTGGCCTTTTGACCGCGATTATTATCGGCTTTATCGTCGGCGTGATTGCGAAGCTGATCATGCCCGGCAAGGAAAACATGGGATTCATCGTGACGACGTTGCTCGGTATCGCCGGTTCGATCGTCGCGACTTATGC
>Ga0111538_10006335_pt1 | contig 16020 bp, 19 predicted proteins | sample SoiMethybrSBSTD1_FD_79669 | JGI IMG/M metagenome (GOLD analysis project Ga0111538, IMG submission 79669) | Bulk soil microbial communities from a Populus tree surrounding site in Tennessee, USA - Soil MetaG P. TD hybrid SBSTD1 (version 2)... | ecosystem: Environmental > Terrestrial > Soil >...
ACGACACGAACATCACCAGCCGCCGAGGCTGCGGCAAACAGGCGCGACGCTTCGTGGCCGGCCAGCGTGACCTGCAGGCGATTCATGGTCTTTCGGAGGTCCTTGGATTCGACTTGCAGGCGCTCGATGGCGCTGCCGAGCTCGTGTGGTAATACCGACAGCATGCGCACGGCTCCGGCCACGGCATCGCGCCAGGTTCGAAACATCCTCACGGCACGGGCGCCACACACGAAGGTCACTCGGACGCCGCCGCGGAACCGCTCGACGTTCGCAATGCCAATCGCCCCGATCGAGCCGGTTCGATGCACGTGCGTCCCGCCGCACGCGGACAAGTCGAAGTCGCGGATCTCGACCAGGCGCAACGTGCCTTCCCGCACCGGCTCCTTGCGGAGGGGAAGGCGCCGCGCCTCCGCGGCCGAGACGAAGCGCACCGAGACCTCGCGGTCTTCCCAGACAACGCGATTGGCTTCGTCCGCGGCGCGCTCGACCTCGGCCGGTGTCATATCCCGCACCAGGTCGATCGTCGAGAAATCGGCGCCCATGTGAAAGCTCGTCGTGCGGTTCTCGAACAGGCGATCGAACGCCGCCGACAGCACGTGCTGGCCGGTGTGCTGCTGCATGTGATCGAACCGCCGCGCCCAGTCGATCTCGCCTCGCACCCTCGTGGCAACCGGCACCGGTCCGTTCACGACGTGAAGGACCTCGTCGGCCGCGTCAATCGTCTCGAGAACGTCAACGGGCCCGAGCCGGCCGATGTCGAAGGGCTGTCCTCCCGATGTGGGATAGAACGCCGTGCGGTCGAGCACGACGATCTGCCGGCCGTCGCGCTCGTCGATCCGCAACACGGTGGCCTCGAAGGAACGGCAGGCTGGTTCGGTGTAGTAGATGCGATCGGTCATCGGCGGAATGCCGGATCAACGAGGCCCGCCTCGGCAAAGCCGTTGGCGCGAAGGACACAGCTGTCGCAGCGGCCGCACGGACCGCCGGGGCCAGGATCGTAACAGCTGTGCGTCAGTGCGTAATCGAGCCCGAGAGCGGCGCCGCGCGTGATGATGTCGCGCTTGGTCATCGTTTGCAGGGGTGCGTGAATGCGAAAACGCTCGCCATGGACGCCGCGCGCGGTCGCCAGCGAAGCCAGATGTTCGAACGCGGCGATGAACTCGGGCCGGCAGTCGGGGTAGCCCGAGTAATCAAGGGCGTTCACGCCAATGACGATGTCGTGGGCGCCGAGAACTTCGGCCCATCCGAGCGCCAGGGCGAGGAAGACCGTGTTGCGGGCCGGGACGTAGGTGGAGGGAATTTCTGCCGGATCGATCGGACGGTCCTTGGGCACGGGCGCGTCACTTGTGAGCGACGAGCCTCCGAATGCGTCGAGGCCGACGCCCACTTCGACATGGCGGGCGACGCCAAGCCAGGTTGCCACCGCGCGAGCCGCTTCCACTTCCCGCGCGTGCCGCTGCCCGTAGCGGATCGTCAACGCGTTGAGTCGAAAGCCCTCGTCGCGCGCAATGGCCGCCGCTGTATAGGAATCGAGACCGCCGCTGAGAAGGACAACTGCATCGGGCACACCGTTACGATATTGTACCGGGATGGGTCTCCGCATCGGCACGTCGGGCTGGAGCTACCCCACGGGCAAGGGCAAGTGGAACGGACTCTTCTACCCGTCCACGCGCTCCCGGAAACACGGCACCGCACACTTCGACGAGCTGCGCTTCTACGCCGAGCACTTCGACACCGTCGAAGTGAACTCGACCTTCTACGGGCAGCCGCGCGCGGAGATCACTGCGGGCTGGCGCGACCGAACCCCCTCCGGCTTCGAGTTCTCCCTCAAGCTGTATCAGAAGTTCACGCACCCGAAGATGTTCCGCGATGCGGCGCTCGTTCGGGCACCGGGCTCCGAGGGACCGCTGCTCGACCTGCTCGCAGAGATCACCCAGAGCGACATCGACGACTTTCGCACCGGCATCGATCCGCTGGCAAGTGCCGGCCGGCTGGGTGCGCTCCTCGCGCAGTTTCCGCCGAGCTTCAAGAACGACGACCGGTCGCGCGACTACCTCGCCCGCGTGCTGCACGCGTTCGGCGACTACCCGACGGCCGTCGAACTGCGCCACAAGAGCTGGAGCGACGCCATCGAGGACACGCTCACGCTGCTGAATGGATTCGGCGCGGCGTGGGTCCAGATCGACGAGCCGAAGTTCAGGTTCTCGATCCGGCAGAACTACCTGCCCAATGTGAAGAGCTTCTACTACATGCGCCTGCACGGCCGGAATGCCGCGCAGTGGTGGCGGCACGACAAGAGCGAGGATCGCTACAACTACTTGTATTCGTCCGACGAGTTGAAAGAGTTCTCCGCGGTCGCCGGCGCGGCGAAGACGCTGGTCAAGAAGTCGTACCTCTACACGAACAATCACTTCTCGTCCAAGTCCGTCGTCAACGCCGTCATGCTGAAAGCGCAGCTCGGCGAGCCGATTGAAGGGGAGTACCCGCCGCAGCTCGTCGAGCGCTATCCGGAGCTGGCAAGCCTGGTGACTACTTCGGCGGGGCTTTTATCGTCGCCCGCCGGATCACGTCGGGCACTCTGAGCTGGTTGACGATCTCCATCCCGGAAATCACCTGGCCGAACACGGTGAAGCCCTTGTTCAACTGCGGCTGCGGCGAGAGCACGACGTAGACCTGGCTGTCCGCGCTGCGCGGGTCCCTCGCGTAGGCCGCCGCGACGGCGCCGGTCTGGTGAGGCCGTTTCGGGCTGACCTCCGACACGCCGATGGCCTGACCGCTGCCGCCGGTGCCCCACGAGTCCCTCTTCGTCATGTCGCGCGTCTGCGGATCGCCAAACTGCACGACGAATCCAGGCTCGTAGCGGTGAACCCGCAAGCCGTTGTAGAAGTTCTTCTTCACGAGCGCGAGAATGTGCTCCACCGTTTTCGGCGCCTCGTTCGGGTAGGTTTCCACCTCGAAACTGCCTTTCACGGTTTCGAAGACGATGACGGGACCGGCGCCGGCCGACGTGCGCGGTGCGGCGGCCTGCGGCGCGGCTCCTCGTGCCGGTGCGCCTTGTGCGGGAGTCCCTTGCGCCGGAGCCGGCTTGGCCGTCCCACCCTGGGCCAAGAGCGTCCGCGCACTTGCCGTCAGCACGGCCAGTGCCGCCGCGATCGCGATCGTCTTTTTCATGTCGTCACTCCCAGCTCCGAATTCCTGGCCGGCGCGACCGGCTGGATTGCTGACACACAAGTCAAGTGGCCCGGTCTAGTCGTGCAGGCCCGATTGTTGACAATCTTCAGCGATGGCGCAATCTACACAACGGGGACGCACGGGGCGGCAGACGTTCTGTCCCCAGGTCACCAGATACAGGTTGATCAACGGCCACCAGCGCTCCGGGATCTCCTGGTACAACGCCTGCTCCGTCTCCGCCGGGGTTGATGTGCGCACCCACCCCAAGCGATTGGAGATGCGGTGAACGTGCACGTCCACGCAGATGTTGCGGCGGCTCTTGAATCCCAGAATCAGCACCAGGTTCGCGGTCTTGCGGCCAACGCCCGGCAGCGTCACCAGTTCCTCCATCGTCGATGGCACGCGGCCGCCGAACTGGCTCACGAGGAGCTCGCAGCATCTCTTCACCTGCCGTGCCTTGTTGCGATAGAAACCAACGGGATAGATCAGGCGCTCGATCTCCGGAACCGGCAGCCTGGAAAGCGCTCGCGGAGTGCGGGCTCGCTTGAACAGACGGGTTGCCGCAGCATGCGTGGTTGCGTCCTGCGTGCGGGCAGACAGCAACGTGGCGATCAGGATCTGGAACGGGTCCTCCGCCTGGGCTTCCGAGATCTTCTCGAGTGCCGGGCGCTCCAGCCGGGACATCTCGCGGCCGATCGTTCCCATGACGCGGTGTACCGAGCGCAGCTGAGGGCTGGATTGCCCCTTCGTCTTCATGTCAATCGTGCGTGATTGCGTCTATTCTCAGGTACTCAGCGTGACGGGCCAACTCTCTGGAGACAGAGATTTGTCAATTCCCAATTCCCAAGTTCCAACTTCCAAGTAGCTGGAGGGCTTGGTAGTTGGAAGTTGGGGAGTTCACGCATTTTGAGAGCGTCCCCGAGGAGCGGCCATGAAATGGTGCGGAACGTTTGCCGTCCTGCTTGCGTCTGTCGCGCTCTTCCCGCGGGCGGGCTTCACCCAGTTGACACAGCCGCCCGCCGATTCGCGGATCGAACAACTGGTGTCCGCGATATCGGAGGCACGGCTCGGCGAGATAGTCAACACGCTGGCAGCGTTCGGCACGCGGAACACGCTCTCGAACACCGCCTCGCCGTCGCGCGGTATCGGGGCCGCGCGCCAGTGGATTTTCGACGAGCTGCGCCGCGCCGGCCCACGGCTCCAGGTTTCGTACGACACCTACAAACTGGCCAAAGATGGCCGAATCACACGCGGCGTAGAGCTTCGGAACGTGCTCGCCGTGCTTCCCGGCCGAAGCGCCCGTCGAGTCTATCTGACGGCGCACTACGACACGGTGAACATCGGCGGCACCGGGCAGATCGGCGCCAACAGGCGGCCCAGCGGCCAGCCCCCGCCAACCGACCCTCAGCTTCGTGCGGACCAGGACTACGAGGTGGATGCGCCGGGAGCAAACGACAACGGCAGCGGCACTGCCCTGACAATCGAGGTGGCGCGGGTCCTGGCTTCGAGCGGCATCGAGTTCGACGCCACGATTGTCTTCGCGCTCTGGGCCGGCGAGGAACAGGGCCTCGTCGGATCGCGAGCTCACGTACAGCGGCTGTCGGCGGCAAACGCCGTCATCGAGGGCAACATCAACAACGACATCGTCGGCAACTCTCACGGCGGCAATGAAGTCGTCGATGGCAAGTCGGTGCGCGTGTACTCAGCGGGACCCGAGGACTCGCCGTCACGGGCCCTGGCGCGTTTCATCAATCGTGTTGCCGGCGTGTACGTGCCTTCGCACCAGGTCCGGCTGATGGCGCGCGCCGATCGATTCAGCCGCGGCAGCGACCACACGTCTTTCAGCGACAGCGCGTATGCAGCCGCCGTGTTCCGCGAGGCAAACGAGAATTTCGCGAAGCAACATTCGGCGCTCGACACGGTTGACGGCGTGGACGTTGCGTATCTGGGGCAAAACGCACGCGTGAACGCCGCGAGCGTGGCAGCGCTCGCCCTGGCGCCGCCCGCCCCACTGGTCGTGAACGAGCGTGGACAACCCACGATTGGACGCCAGCCATCGGGCTACGATGCCACCCTGCAGTGGAAGCCGTCTCCGGGCGCGGTCGCATACCGAGTCTACTGGCGCGAGTCGTGGACGAACGACTGGAGCCAAGCGCGCCTCATCGAAAATGAGACTCACGTCACGCTGCCAGGCCTGTCGATCGACGATCACGTCTTCGGCGTGGCGGCCGTCGGCCCCGACGGCCAGGAAAGCCTCGTCAGCTCGTACGTCGAACGGCGCGCGCCACGGCGGCCGGTGAAGCTGCGGTAGAGGGCGCGTTCACCTCGTGGCCTGGAGGTTGGCGGGGCCTGTTACACCGGCGTGATCGGCGCCTGACCGGAGAGCACGGCGATGATGTTGTCCACGGCCAGATCGATCATCGTCGTGCGCGTCTCGATGGTGGAGCTTCCGAGATGCGGCGAGAGGACGACGTTTTCGAGCGACAAGAGCCCACGGTGAATCTCGGGCTCTCGTTCGTAGACGTCGAGGGCCGCACCCGCGATGAGATGGTTCTCGAGCGCCCACACGAGTGCGCTCTCGTCCACGATCGGTCCACGCGACGCGTTCACCAGGTACGCGCTTCGCTTCATCCGCGCGAGAGTGGTCTGGTTGATGAGATGACGCGTCTCGGCGGTGAGCGGACAGTGCAGCGTCACGACATCGGACGTTGACAGCAGCCGGTCGAGGGGCATGGATTCGGCGAGCGGCGACGACACTGCCGTGCGGGACGAGAACGCGACACGCATTCCAAACACCGGCGCCCTTGCCGCCACGGCCCTCCCGATGCGGCCGAACCCGACGATGCCCAGCTGCTTGTCGCGCAGGTCGGTGCCGAGCATGAAATCGAGCGCGAACCCCTTCCACGCACCGCGTCGCGCCAGGCGATCTCCCTCGACGATCCGTCTCGTCATGGCCAGCATCAACGACCACGTCAGGTCGGCAGCGGCTTCGGTGAGCACGTCAGGTGTGTTGGTGACGATCACGTGGCGATCGCGCGCGGCGGCCACGTCGATGTTGTTGTAGCCAACCGCAATGGTGGACACCACTTTGAGCTCACTCCCCGCTTCGAACACCGCCCGGTCGATGGTGTCCGTGACGACGGACAACAGGCCCTGCTTTCCTTGCACGCGGGCAAGCAACTCGTCGTGCCGCAGATCTCCCTGCCGGAACATCTCGACGTCGCAGGCGGCTTCGAGCTTCGCGAGCACTGCGGAGGGGATTCGCCTTGTAACGAGAACAGAGGGTTTGGCCAACGTCGACTCGCGGGTCGGGTCCGGCTACGGGAACCCGGCTATGAGGCGGGTCTGCAGGACAAGACCCGCCCTACGTGTAGCGTCAGAACGCCGGGTCCTGCCCTACGTGTAGCATCAGCGTCAGTGGGCCGGGTCCTTGTTCTATGGACCCGGCATCAATGCCCGTACGACTTGCAGTAGCCGCAGTGATTGCACGTGACGGCCGGCTCGATCAGGCACGGGCCGTCACCATCCGATCCCGCCGGCAACACGAACATGGAGTGACTCGAATGACGCCGCGCGAGCTGTGCTCCTTCGAACTGCGGCGACGGGGCAGTGGAATCCCGCTGCACATGTCTCGCGATCGCCTCCCGCACGAGGGCGCGCAGATCGGACTCAGTCATTCGCGCACATCGACGCTATCCACAATACCCACGATGGCGGCATCAACCGGCGCTCCTTTACGGCCGAGCGCCTCACCGGCAGCGCGACCCTCCATGACGATCAGGACCTTTTCGTGCACACCGGCGCCAACCGAATCCACGGCGAGCAGCGCCGTGCCTCGCGGCGTGTCGTCCAGCGCGAGCGGCTGAACCAGCAGCAGCTTGGCGCCTTCGAACGTCTTGTGCTTCTGCGTCGCCACGACGGTCCCTACCACGCGAGCGAGTTGCATAGACGGAAATTCCAACTTCCAACTTCCAACCCTGAATTGGAAGTTGCTCGTTCGAGATTGGGCATTGGCTGTTTTTCAGCCCCCGCAGGTGCTCTCCCTGTTCAGGTTACGCTCACGTCCCAATGGTCCACGATACCGACGATGCCGGCATCGGCAGGAACCTCGGTTGGATGGAACGGAAAACTCGCCTCTTTGCCCCGCACGAAAAACACGGTCTCGCCAACACCCGCGCCCACTGCGTCCACCGCAACGAGGGTCCGCCCCGCTGGGTGGCCTCCCGCGTCCAGCGGCTGGAGCACCAGTAACTTGACACCGTTCAGGTTGGCGTCCTTGATGGTCGTCACCACATCGCCGATGACCCTGGCGATCTGCATGGCACTCACTCGTCCTGCGTGATTTCGACCTGATCCACGATTCCGACGATGGCTGCGTCCACGGGGCAGTCCTTCATCCCGGATGCCATCCGCGCGGAGCTGCCGCTGACGATGAGCACTCTTTCGCCGACGCCGGCATCGACCGTATCCACGGCAACCAGGTAATTCCCCTCCGCCTTTCCATGAGGGTCCATGGGACGGGCAACGAGCAGCTTGTTGCTGACGAGCCGCGGATCTTTCCGCGTAGCGACCACCGTGCCGACAACGCGGGCGAGAATCATTTAGCGGGCCAGGATCACGGTCACTTGGCTGCGGTGGCCTTGCCGATCGGGAGCGTGTCCTCGAGATTGGCGTGAGGGCGCGGAATGACGTGCACCGAGACGAGCTCGCCCACGCGGCGAGCCGCTGCCGCACCGGCGTCGGTGGCCGCCTTCACGGCGGCGACGTCCCCGCGCACGATCGCGGTCACGTAGCCGGCGCCTATTTTTTCCCAGCCGACCAGCGTGACCTTCGCGGCTTTGACCATTGCGTCGGCCGCCTCGATCATGGCGACCAGCCCCTTGGTCTCCACCATTCCTAACGCCTCACCCATGCCCTGCTCCGTCAACTCTCAACCCCCAACCACCCGCTGCCAACCGTCACGCGTTGGAATTGGGAGCTGGGTATTGGGGAGTTCAGTCTTTCAGATTCCGAACGGCGTCCGTGATGAGCGCCGTGAGTTCGCCGTATGTTAGCCGAATTTCCCCCTCTCTGCTTGCCCGCTGGAGCGTAGCGGACACGTCGGGAACGAGGCGTTCCGTGCTCGACTCCGGCGCCTCGAGCACCTGGCAGAGCACCTGATCGATCTCGCCTTCCGCCGGTCCATCCGCACACAAGGGGGCCGGCGCCGCGATCCCGTACATGCCGCGAAGGCCCTGAAGCCGCTCGACTTCCTCGCGCGAGATCAGATGCTCGCGCCCGAGCAGTCTCGCCACGAGGCTGATCTTGGCGAAATGCTCGATCGTTTCCATCTTGTAGTACGCGGTCGTCACGGTGCGGCAGCACGTGACGGCGCCGTGGTTGGCGAGCAGCAGGCCGTCGTGGGCCTTGATGTACTTGCGGACGGCTGCGGGCAGTTCGGCCGTCGAGGGCGTCCCGTATTCGGCAATCGGAATGCTCCCCAGCGTCGTGACCACTTCTGCGAGCACGGCACGCGTCAGCGGAATGCCTGCCACCGCGAACCCCGTCGCCAACGGCGGGTGCGCGTGCACGACCGCGTTGACATCCGCCCGGTTGCGGTAGATCTCCAGGTGCATCGGCAGCTCGGACGACGGATCGCGATCGCCTGAAACCTTCGTGCCCTCGTAATCGACGATCACCATCATGTCCGGGGTCATGAACCCCTTGGAGACGCTCTTGGGCGTGGTGATCAGTCGCGATTCGTCGAGACGCGCGCTGATGTTGCCGTCGTTGCTGGCCACGTATCCGCGCGCGTACAGGCGACGCCCGGCCTCGACGATCTCGGCACGAAGCTGTTCTTCAACGCGAGTGCTTGCCAAACTTTCCTCGGCATTCCTCGGAGCAGAAGTAGTGCGTCGCCGCTCCCACCTGGAGGAATCGGGCGTTGCTCGGAGACACCCAGGTGCCGCACACCGGATCGCGCACGAGCTTCACGGCCGGCGCCCCCCGGCGTTTTCGGCGCGTTCTGTCCGTCGTCCCGCCGAAGGCTTCGATCACCCCGTCGACCAGCCGCCAGAACGCCCAGGCAATCAACAACAGGAGAATCGCGAGCAGGACGAGCCTGGTCACGGATTGCTCGGTGTGGAACCGGGGTTCGCGTGTGCGGACGCAATCCCGTCCAGCGCCCGGCGGGCGGCCTGTCCTTCGGGGCTGTCAGGCGACAGTTCGACGACCTTCTGCCATTCAGTCGCCGCACCCTTCAGGTCCTGCTTGCCGAATGCCAGCACGATTCCCTTGTTCAGCAAGGTCTTGGTGTGAGTGGGGCTGATGGCCAGCGAGCGCTCGAATTGCGCGAGCGCCAGGTCGGGCTTGTTGCTGTAGTAATAGCTCACGCCGAGATCCGTGCTCGCATCCGCGTTCTTGGGATCGAGCTCGAGTGCCCGCTCGTACCATTTGATCGCGTCGTCCCAGCGCTCGGCGTCGAAGTACACGTTTCCGAGCTGAATCGTGGCGTTCACGTTCTTGGGATCGCTCTTCAAAATGGTGTTGAGCGCCTGCACACGTCCTTCGTCGAGAGTGGGCGCCTGCTGCTGCGCCGTCGAACCTGACGCCGGTTGAGCGGCGGCGGCAGGCGCGGCGGTGGCTGGGCCCGGCCGGCGCGCCTGCTGTGTGCCGATGACCCAGCCCAGGATGATCCCGAAGCAGATGCCGGCAATGACGTATGCAATCGATTCGGACTTCATTGGCAGTTAAAGCACCGATCTTAGTTCATCCCCGAGCGCGTCCAGATACTGGCGGACGCTGCGACCCAGGCCCACGAACAGCGCATGACTCACGAGCGCATGCCCGATCGACACCTCGGCGAGGTGCGGCAGCCGTCGGAACGTCTGCAGATTGTCCAGGTTCAGATCGTGCCCGGCGTTCACTCCCAGGCCAAGAGAATTGGCCAGTTCGGCAGCGGCCGCGTAAGTGGCAAACGACGCTTCCGCCGAGTCCGGACCACGCTCGTACGCCCGTGCGAAGGGCTCCGTGTACAACTCCACCCGGTCGGCCTCCATGGCAGCCGCCCATCGAATGGGCGCCTCCCCGGGATCCACGAACAGGCTGACGCGAATGGCGTCGGACTTCAGGGCGCGAACGACGGCGCTCAACTCCTCTGGGGGCGTGTTCGGAGGCCACCCCGCCTGGCTGGTGATTTCACCGGGCAGCACCGGCACCAGCGTGCATTGTGTCGGCTTCACGGCGCGGACCAGCGCAATCAGCTCGGGCCTGGGGTCCCCTTCGATGTTGAGCTCGACGTGCCGCTCGAACGTGCGGAGCAGATCGGCCACGCCGACGACGTCCGTGGCAGTGATATGGCGGGCATCGGCTCTCGGGTGCACGGTGATGCCCGGAACCCCGGCCTCGACGCATACACGGACCGCCTCGAGGACCGAGGGAATCGGTCCGCCGCGCGAGTTGCGAAGCGTAGCAACCTTGTTGACGTTAACCGACAGCTGGACCAACGAGTTCTCCAGGCGAGTTCATGCGATGTGCTGCTTCACCGCGTCGATGATCTCCTGCCCCCATTGCCTGATCGCACCCTGGTCCTGCCCTTCGAGCATGACCCTCAAGAGCGGCTCGGTGCCCGAGTAGCGGACGAGCAACCGGCCGTTGCCGGCAAGTCTCGACTCGACGGCGGCAATCGCAGCGGTAATCTCTGGGACCGTGTTCAAATCGACCTTCTGGCGAACGCGTACGTTCAGCAGCACCTGCGGGTAGGTGGTCAGTTCGGACGCGAGATCGCCCAGCTCGCGGCGTGACGCGCTCATCGTCCGGAGAACGTTCAGCGCCGTAGCGAGCCCGTCACCCGTGAACAGGTACTCCGAGAAGATGATGTGGCCAGACTGCTCGCCGCCGAGCGACAGATCGCGGCGGATCATCTCCTCCATGACGTACTTGTCCCCGACGGCACAACGAAACATTCCGATGGCGGCGTCTCGAAGGGCAATCTCGAGGCCGATGTTGCTCATCACGGTGGCGACGATCGCGTCCCCCTGCAGCCGCCCTTCGCTCTTCAACTGCTTGGCGCACATCAGCATCACGGCGTCCCCGTCAACGATGCGTCCGGACGCATCGACGAAGATCGCCCGATCGCCGTCGCCGTCGAAGGCGATACCTGCGGCGTGCTGCTCCTCCACCACGAGACGCGCGAGTGCGTCTGGCGCCGTCGATCCGCTGCCAAGATTGATGTTGCGGCCATCGGGCGCAACGCCGATGCAGCTCACGTCGAAGCCCAGTTCGCGAAACAGCCGCGGCGCTACTGTCGTCGTCGCGCCGTTGGCACAATCGATGGCCACCCGCATGCCTGGCTTCCGGTAGGCTGCCGGCAGGATGTCGCGAAGGTGATCGAGATACTCGGAACGAAGGTCGACCTCCTCGACGGCAGGCGCGTCGCCGCCGGGCACAGACCACGACGTGTCGGCCATGATCGACTCGACCTGACGCTCGACGGCTTCCGTGAATTTCTCGCCGGCCCCCGAGAACACCTTGATCCCGTTGTCCTCGAACGGATTGTGCGAGGCCGAGATGACGACGCCGAACGAATAACCCATCCTCGGTGTGAGGTACGCGATCGCGGGGGTGGGGACAACGCCCGCACTGGTGAACCTGCCTCCCTGGCTTCGCATGCCGAACGCAAGCTCGCGCTCGATCCACCGTCCCGACTCGCGGGTATCCCGTCCGGCAAGGCACCTGATAACGTCGGAGTTTTCGGCTTGCAAAGGGCCGTCATGGTGCAGCGCGCGAACCAGTGCCGCACCAAGCCTGCGAATCGTCGCAATGTCCAGCGGGAACTCGCCTGCTTTCCCGCGAACGCCATCGGTCCCGAACAGCTGTGACATGTCCGCTCTATCGAATGGTGACGGCCACCTCGGCGGGATCGACCCGCAGCAGGCCTATCCCTGTCGGAGGCTCCACGCGAACGGGGACCACGTGGCGGCCCGAGGCCAGCCCGCTGAGATCGATGGCAGCGCTGTACCGCGCCGGATCGGTTTCCATCGAATCGCGAGGGCCGCGAACGCGCAGCGTCACGTCGGTGGGTGAAACGACCGCACTCGGGTGCCCGTTCTGAACCTGGACGGTCACGCCGTGCACGCTCCACTCGTCCGGCACAGCCGCGATCGCCACCGTGACACGAGCGTTCTGCGGCTGTCGGAGCCGTACCACTGGATCCGCCACTCCTATTGTCACGTCCTCGACCACAGGGTGCGAGGCACCGGTCACGGAAATCGTTTCGGTGATCGCTTCCGTCAGGTTCGCGAGGGCGCTGGCGGGACCGACGATGGTCACGGTGGAAGGTTCTATTGTCACGCCGCCCACTGTAAACCCGGCGGCAGGCTCGCCTTCAACACGCGCCGAGACGGCGACGGACTTCGAGACGGACTCTTCGAACTTCAGCGACACGCTGGTCGGAGTGACCTGCACGACCTCTACCCCGAACGGCGCGCGGACGTCTTCGGCAGTCAGATGGAAGAGGCGATCGCCCGTTCTCGCGGTGCGCACGTCGAGCACCGCCGACATCTCGCCGGCGGCAATCCGGCTCAAGGTCCCGGACGAGCCCTTGATTCGAATGTCCACCGTCGTCAATGGCTCCCCGACCAGGTCGAGCTGCGAAGGCAGGTTGGTGAACTCCAGCGGAACGCGCAGCACGCGTTCCACCGTTTGTTCACCGGACACCACGATCCACAGCAGCGTGGCCAGGACCACCGAGACGATTTTCAGTCCGACGTGCCGGACACCGAGGACTGCCATCAAGCCACCGACCCGCGAACCTGCGTCTCGACCACACGCGCACCCGTCAGGAGAACGCGCAGCCGATCGCGCAGCCGCTCGGGTGTGAGCCCGCGCTCCAGCGCTCCAGCGAGCGCGAGCGAGATCACCCCTGTTTCCTCGGACACGACGATAGCAAGGGCGTCGTTTTCCTCCGTGATCCCAAGAGCGGCGCGATGCCGTGTGCCGAGCTCGCGGCTGACACGCGGGTTGATCGACAGAGGCAGGAAACACGCGGCGGCAGCCACGCGATCGCCCTGGACGATGGCAGCGCCGTCGTGCAGCGGCGACCCGGGCTGGAAAATGGTGGCGAGCAGGTCGTAGGTGATGGTGGCGTCGAGCGGGATGCCGCCCTCGATGTAATTTCGCAGTCCGATCTGGCGCTCGACGACGACGATCGCACCGATGCGCCGTGCCGACAGTGCGGACGCCGCCACGACGAGATCCTCGATCGTTTCGTCGCCGCTCGTCACGCGCTCGAAGTACTTGAAGAACGGGGCGCGGCCGAAATGGGCGAGCGCTCGACGGATGTCGGCCTGGAACAGCACGATGATGGCAAACCCGACGTAGGTGGCAAGATTACGGATGACCCAGTTCACCGTCTCCAGGTCGAACCAGCGGGACACGAAGAACAAGCCGATGAGAAAACCGGCGCTGAGGGCCATCTGCACTGCGCGCGTACCGCGGATGAGCAGCAGGAGCTCGTAGACCAGCACCGATACCAGCGCGATGTCTACGATGTCCCACCAGGAGATGGCAGGACGGCGCAACAGCTGGGTCAGCCACTCCATCAGTGCTGGCGATGATACTTCCGAATCTCGTCGGCCACCCGCACGACGGCGGCCATTTCCCGGACGGCGTGCACGCGCACGACGTGGGCCCCAGCCAGCACGGCGGCGGCCACGGCGGCGGCCGTAGGCCAATCGCGCTCCGGCGCAGGCAGTTCCGCGTCGAGCGGTCGGGTCAGAAACCGCTTGCGCGAAGGACCCGCGACAACGGGACGGCCGAGATCGCTGAACTCTTCCAGGCGGCCAAGCACCTCGTAGTTGTGCGACGCCTCCTTGGCAAAACCAAGCCCTGGATCGATCAGTACGGAGTCTTTCGGAACGCCGGCGTCCACCGCGAACGCAATGCTCGTGCGCAGCTCGTCGAGGACCTCGTCCACCACTTCCGTGTAGACGGCCTCCTTGTACATCTCCTGCGATCGCCCGCGTGTGTGCATCAGGATGATCGGGGCGCCGTACCTCGCGACGACCGCTGCCAAATCCGGCTCGTACCTGAGGCCGCTGATGTCGTTCACCACCGATGCGCCAGCCTCGAGCGCGCTTCGGGCGATCGACGCCTTGTAGGTGTCTACCGAGATCGCCACGTTCACACGCCGTGCGAGCCCTTCGATCACCGGCAGCACCCTGCGGTGCTCCTCCGACTCGTCGAGCGGTTGTGCGCCCGGCCGCGTTGATTCTCCGCCAACGTCGAGGAGGTCAGCGCCCTCGGCCGCCATCTGCACGCCGGCCTCGATCGCGCGCGTCGCGTCGAACAGGACTCCTCCGTCTGAAAACGAATCAGGGGTGACGTTGATGATTCCCATGACCAGCGTGCGGCCGCCCAACTCGAGGGTGCGGCCGCCTGGAAGGGCAATCGTGAATCGCCGTCGCGGATGCACGAGGGGACTGTCTGTCAGGCGGGTCTACAAAGCAAGACCCGCCCTACGGGGGTTGTGGGGGCGACGCAGGCCGGGTCCTGCTTTTCGGACCCGGCGCAGAAACTCATTCCTGCGTGACAGGCCTTGGCGGCAGCGCCGGAACGATCCCGGTGCCGGGGCGTTCCTTCGAAGGCTTCGCGTCGCGGATCGGCGACGGCGGCGGTCCCGCCGCGGCTGTCGCCTCGTCGAGCGGCAAGCCGGCCGCCAGGCGTTTGACCTGCTCGGCATCGAGCGTTTCCCGCGCGAGGAGGGCGTCGGCCAGGTCGAGCAACTGCCGCTTGTGTTCGGTCAGGATCGTCTGCGCGCGCGAGTAGTTGTCGGTGACAAAGCGCTTGACTTCCTGGTCGATGCGCAGCGCCGTGTCCTCGCTGTAATCCTGGTGCTGGGCGATCTCGCGGCCGAGGAAGATCTGCTCTTCCTTCTTGCCGAACGTGAGCGGGCCCATCGAACCGCTCATCCCCCACTCGCACACCATGCGGCGTGCGAGATCCGTTGCGCGCTCGAGGTCGTTGCCGGCACCGGTCGTGATGCTGCCGATGGTGACCTCCTCGGCAATACGGCCGCCGAGCAGAATCGCGATCTGATCTTCGAGGTACTCGCGCGAGTAGTTGTGCTTCTCGTCGATCGGCAATTGCATCGTCAACCCGAGAGCCATGCCGCGCGGGATGATCGTGACCTTGTGGATCGGATCGGCATGCGGCAGCTTGACCGTCAACAAGGCGTGCCCGGCCTCGTGAATCGCGGTCACGCGCTTCTCGCTCTCGCTGATGATCATCGAGCGGCGCTCCGCGCCCATGAGCACCTTGTCCTTCGCGAACTCGAAGTCGAGCATGCGAACGACCTTCTGGTTGTAGCGCGCCGCGTTGAGCGCGGCCTCGTTCACCAGGTTCGCCAGGTCAGCGCCGGAAAAACCGGATGTGCCGCGTGCAAGCACAGCCACGTCCACGTCGTCGGAGAGCGGGATCTTCTTGGTGTGAACGGCGAGAATGCCCTCGCGGCCCTTCACGTCGGGGCGATTGACGACGATGCGGCGATCGAAACGGCCCGGCCGCAGCAGCGCCGGATCGAGCACGTCGGGGCGGTTGGTGGCCGCGACGAGGATCACGCCTTCGTTGGACTCGAAACCGTCCATCTCAACGAGCAACTGGTTCAGCGTCTGCTCGCGCTCGTCGTGGCCGCCGCCAAGGCCGGCGCCGCGATGGCGTCCAACCGCGTCGATCTCGTCGATGAAGACAATGCACGGAGCGTTCTTCTTTCCCTGCTCGAAGAGATCGCGAACGCGCGAGGCGCCGACGCCAACGAACATCTCGACGAAGTCGGAGCCGCTGATCGAGAAGAACGGCACGTTCGCTTCACCG
>Ga0111538_10006336_pt1 | contig 16019 bp, 14 predicted proteins | sample SoiMethybrSBSTD1_FD_79669 | JGI IMG/M metagenome (GOLD analysis project Ga0111538, IMG submission 79669) | Bulk soil microbial communities from a Populus tree surrounding site in Tennessee, USA - Soil MetaG P. TD hybrid SBSTD1 (version 2)... | ecosystem: Environmental > Terrestrial > Soil >...
CGTGCGCGTCGAGCATGCGCACGGTCACCGACGTCGGGTCCTTCGCAAGCACCCCCGCGACACGGAGCGTTTCGAAGTCGTCCCGCATCCGTTGGGTCACCTCGTCCCGCTGCTCCTCGGTCGGCCCACCCGGGCGGGAGACCATGTAGCGGTCGCGGAACGTTCGCATCGCGGCGTTGCCTTGGATGGCGAACGCCGCGACGAAGGCGCGGATGGCCCCCGCGCGCGCATCGTCCCCGAGCGGTACCACCCCCGGCGCCGGCGTCTCGCCGCGCACGATCCGCGCGAGCGGCTCCGCCACCCGCGACGCCTTGCGCGTGGAATCGTTCGTCGCGGCGAGGACGACGATGCCATCGTCGACGTACCGCCGGAAGTCGGCGCTGAAGATCCCGTTGCCGCCGTTGTGGGAGACGACCGTCGTCCTCCACGGGGTCGGCTCGATCACCCAGCCGTAGCCGTAGCTCGACCTCGCCCCCGGACCCTCCCGGACCCACGGCGTGAACAGCTTCTTCCGCTCCGCCGCCGGGAGGACCGTGTCACCGTCCAGAGCGCGGCTCCAGGCCAGGAGATCCCCCAGCGTCGTCTCGATACCGCCGTTCCCGCGCAGCGCCCAGTACGGCCCATCGGGCGCCCACGGCTTCTCGAACATCGTCCCCCACCGCTCCCCGTCGCGATACCCGACCGGCATGCGCGCCGGGTCCCACACAGGAATCTTGTACCCCGTCTCCTTCATCCCCGCGGGAAGGAGCAGCGCCTCGCGCACGTACGTCTCGTACCCTTTCCCGGAAACGATCTCCACGACCGCGGCGAGCAGCGAGTACCCGGAGTTCGCATAGGAGTACGTCGCCCCCGGCTCACTCTCCAACTTGGACTCCAGGACCCGCTTCACGTACTCGTCGCGCCCCACCGCCTCGTAGTCCCCCGCGAAGTCGGACTGGAGCCCGGAGGTGTGCGTCAGGAGCTGGTGGAGCGTGATCCCCCGCTTGTCCTCGGGCGCGTCCTTCCAGAACTTCCCGATCGTGTCCTCGACCGAGAGCTTCCCCGCCGCCTCGAGCTTCAGGATCGCCGCTGCGGTGAGCTGCTTCGTGATCGACCCGATCGACACGTACGTGTCCGTCGTCCACGGCTTCCCACGCTCACGGTCGGCGAGGCCGTAACCCTTCGAGAGCAAGACCTCTTTGCCCTTCGCGACGAGGACCACGCCCTGGTACTTCTGCTCCTTCAGGTAGGCGTCGAGCTTGGCGCCGGTGTCACCCTGGACGATCGTGGCGGCGAGGAGGATTGCGAGCATTGTAGGATGCTACATCGCTCGAGGAGGAACGCCATGAACGATCTCGCGTCGAAGACGTGCTCCCCCAAGCACGGAAAAGCGCTCGGGAAGGACGAGGCCGCGACGCTCCTGACGCAAGTGGACGGCTGGTCCTTCGTCGACGGCGGCCACGGGATCCGCCGGGAGTTCTCGTTCCAGAACTACTACCTGACGATGGCGTTCGTGAACGCCGTTGCCTGGATCGCGAACCAGCAGGACCACCACCCCGACATGACCGTCGGCTACGGCAAGGCCGGCGTGCACTTCTCCACCCACTCCGTCGGCGGCCTGTCGGAGAACGACTTCATCTGCGCCGCCAAGGTGAACGCGCTGGGGTCGCTCTGAAGCCCGAAGAGCTCCTGGGCCTCTGGAAGAAGTGGTCGCCCCTTCCCGGGGGCGCTTCCGGCTTCTCCTGGATGCTCGGGACGCAGGTCCCGTACACGGGCTCGATCCGCCCGCGCGTCCTCGAGCTGTCCCCCGGATTCGCGCGGGTCGCGCTGAAGGAGCGGCGCGCGGTGCGCAACCACCTGCGCTCCATCCACGCGATCGCGCTCGTGAACCTCGGCGAGGCGGCGAGCGGGCTCGCGATCCTGACGTCGCTCCCCACGGGCGCGCGCGCGATCCTCGTGAAGATCGAGACCGTCTACAGCAAGAAGGCGCGCGGCACGATCGTCGCGACGTGCCGGTCGGAGCCGAGCCGCACGGTGAACGGACCGGCGGACGTGGCGGCGATCGCGACGCTGACCGACGAAGCGGGCGAGACCGTCGCGACCGTGACCGCGACGTGGAGGATCGACCGGAAGGCCTAGTGAACGCCGCCCATCTGGCGGCGCAGCCACGGCGTCACGAGCAGCAGGAGGCCGGCCACGACGGCGAGCGCGATCCCGATCCCGCCGAACATCCTGCTCGGGCCGATCTGCTCGACGTAGCTCCCGCCGACGCCCGCGAGCTTGTTCGCCCACGCGTTGGCGAGGTACCAGACCCCCATGAGCACCGCCGCGTACCGCGCGGGCGCGAGCTTCGACACCATCGAGAGCCCGATCGGTGCCAGGCACAGCTCCCCGCACGTCTGGAGGAAGTAGAGGACGATGAGCCAGTGTGGGCTGACCTTGCCGCTCGCCGCCAGCACGGCCCCCGGGAAGATCCAGAAGAACGCGAGCGCGTTCAATCCGATCCCCATCGCCATCTTGCGCGGCGTCGCGGGCTCGAGGTGCTTCCGCGCGAGCCAGGTCCAGAGCATCGAGAACAGCGGCGCCAGCGACACGATGAAGATCGGGTTCACCGACTGGTACCAGCTCGACGGGAACTCGTACCCGAAGAACGAGTTCGCCGTATCCCGGTCCGCGAAGAGGGTCATGGACGACCCCGCCTGCTCGAACGCCGACCAGAACGACACGACGAACATCGCGAGGATGAAGATGACGTTGACCTTCCGCATCTCCTCCTTGGTGCACCGCCCGCGCAGAAACACGTACATGCCGACGCAGATGAAGAAGATCACCGGCCAGAGCAGACCGCGGATCGCCTCGATCACGCTCCCGGTGGCCACGTAGCCTCGGTAGCCGAACCAACCTGCTGCGAGCATCGCCAGCACGGCGATGATGCCCAAGTTCCGCTTCTCGTCCGCGCCCATCGACGTCTCGGCCCGGCTCACCGCGGCGACCTTCGCCGCCGGCTCCAGCCCGCGCTGCCCGAGCAGACGGCGCCCGAAGAAGAACGTCACCCACCCGATGAGCATGCCGACACCGGCGGCCACGAACCCGAGGTTCCACGAGACCTTCTGGGCGAAGTATCCGCAGACGAGCGGCGAAATGAACGCTCCGACGTTGACCCCCATGTAGAAGATCGTGTAGCCGCCGTCGCGCCGGGGATCGCCCGGCTCGTAGAGCTGCCCGACGAGCGCGGACATGTTCGGCTTGAAGAACCCGTTGCCGACGATGAGGAGGATCAGCCCGATCCAGAAGAGGCCGAGCGACTCCGCGGCCGCCGGTCCGTTCCCGCCCGCACCGTGCATCCCGAGGCAGAACTGACCCGCGGCCATCGTCAGGCAGCCGAGCAGGATGGCCCGCTGCATGCCGAGGTACCGGTCCGACAGGAAGCCGCCGAGCAGCGGCGTCAGGTAGACGAGACCCGTGTAGTCGCCGTAGATCCCGCCCGCCCACTTGTCGTCCTTCAGGAGGAAGTTCGTCATGTAGAGGATCAGGACGGCCCGCATCCCGTAGTACGAGAACCGCTCCCACATCTCGGTGAGGAAGAGGATGTAGATCCCGATCGGATGGCCGAGGAACTCGCGCTTGGCGGGATCGGTGGCGGCGGTCATGCGGGCGCGATTCTAAAGGCGCTTTCTCAATCCACGTACCAGTTCTTGTCCCAGGCGTGGGCTTCGAGCCGCTGGAGAAGCGCCGCGCTCAACTTTCGCCCATCGGAGACGGCCGCGTTGGCCTGCGCGTGCGCCACGCGCCGCATGCCCGGAATCACCGTGGACACCTCCGGGCGCGCGAGGATGAAGCGCAGCGCCAGCTCGGGAAGCGTCTTCGCTTCCTCGCCGAGCAGGGCCTTCAGCGCATCGGCGCGTTTCGCGGCTTCGGCCTTTCGGTTTCCACGGAAGTACCGATGCCGCCAATCCCCTTCCGGAAAAGTCGTTTCCGGCCGAACGCCGCCGGTGAGCGCGCCCTCGTCGAACGGTACGCGCACGATGATGCCGAGGCCGCGCTCACGAGCCAGCGCGAACAACTCCTTCTCCGGCGATCGATCGAAGATGTTGTAGATGACCTGCGCGGTCTCGAAGATCGGGTCGGAAAGCGCGCGCAGCGCCGTCTCCGGGGCGTGGTCGTTGATCGAGATCCCCCAGTGCCGGACCTTCCCTTCGGCGCGGAGCTTCTCCATCTCGGCGCGCGTCGTCTTCCATCCCGGCTGGTCGAGCCACACGTCGTGCCAGACGTGGAACTGCTCCACGTCGATCGCGGCACGCCCGAGGTTCGCGATCGAGCGCTCGGTGCAAGCCCGCACGTACGCGGCGGGAAAGACGTCGTCGATGTTCGAGTCGGGCTGCGCGGGCCACCCCCCGCCCTTCGGCGGGATCTTGGTCGCGATCGTCGCCTGGGGCGCTGCGCGCCCCACGATCCGCTCGCTGTGTCCGTCGCCGTACGCGAGCGCGGTATCGATGAAGGTGACGCCGGCGTCGAGCGCGGCGCGCACCGCGGCGGCGCCGTCGTCATCGGACACGCCGCGCCACATCGTGGCGCCCAGGCCCCACGCGCCGAATCCGATCTCCGAGACTTGGAGACCGGTGCGTCCCAGATCGCGGGTCTTCATGGAAAAGGGGTCTGACCCTTTTTTAGATGCGCTTTGCTCTCAGCACGACGTCCGGATCGTACACCGCGAGCTCGGGCACCGCGCTCTCGGCGACCGAGAACCTCACGCGCACCTGCGGTGCCCCGACCGGCGAGAAGGCGTGCTCGCCGCGATGAACGAGGTTCCGTGGCGACATCCCCTTGCGGGAGAAGCGAAGGTTTCCCTTGTCGATCGTGATCTCGATCCGGTCCGCGTCGCGCGTGCCGAACGAGTACGTTCCGCTGTAACGCTCGGCGAGCTCGGGCGGCAGCTCGACGTCGCCGCGCGCGGGATCGGCGCCGCCGACCGCGGTCAGGTACTCGAGCACGGGCTTCGCCTTCTCGCCGCCGGCCTTCGCGTGGGAGAGGAGCGTGATGCTGTGCGGTCCGGCCGTGCCCTGGATCCCCGGCGAGGCCTCGACGAACGCCTTCACGACCGCGAGCTGACCGAGCATCGTCGCGGAGAAGATCGTCGGCCGAGCACCGCTGGCGAGGAGCAGTTCGGCGATCTCGCGGTTCCCGACGTGCGACGCAGCACCGATCGCGCTCTCCCAGTCGCCGAAGCCCCAGTCCCAATTCGCGTTGGCGAGCGTGGGATGGAGCTTGAGCAGGTCCTTCACCCGCACAACGTTCCCGTGCGACACGCCCACCATCTCCCGCGCCAGCTCCGGGGACTGCGTCGGGAAGACGTCGGCGACGGGCGGGAGGTCGGCGACCGGAGGTGCGGCGGGTGCCGAGGCGGCGGGTGCCGGTGTGTCGGCCGCGCGGGCGGCAAGGATCCCCGCGCCGGCGAGGGAGGTCACTCCGAGGAAGGTGCGGCGGGTGAGGTTGTCCATGTCGGATTTGTACGTAGCCCGCACTGGACGGTTTCTTCGCCCGCCCCGTACCAAGGGCTGACAAATCGAGGCGCCTCGGGCGTCTAGGTTCCGTATGGCCGACGCACGGGTGCTCGAAGGCTGGATCCTCGCTCTGGCGGAGCCGGAGGAGCGTTTGCGCGCCGACGATCTCGGACCGACCGTCGAGCGCGTGGCCCGGGGCGACATCGACGCGCTCGGGCCGTTGTACGACGCGGTGGCCTCCGAGATCTTCGCGGCGGCGCTCTGGCGGACGGGCTCCCGTGCCGACGCCGCCGACGTCGTGCAGGACGTCTTCGTCAAGGTCGCGGCCTCCCCCGGACTGCTGCGGGGCGTGCGGCACGCGCGGCGATACCTGCTGACGATGGCGCACCGCTGCGCGATCGACCGCGGCCGGCGGGCCAAGCCCGAGGTCTCGATCGACGACGCGCTGATCGTGCCCGTGCTCGGCGACCCGGAGCGGAGTCTCGACGCGGCCCGGGTCACCCAGGCGCTTCGGTCGCTCCCCGACGCACAGCGCGAGGCGATCTACCTCCACCACTTCGCCGGATGCTCCTTCCGCGAGGTCGCGAAGATCACCGGCGTCCCGACCTTCACCGCCGCCAGCCGCTACCGGCTCGGCATCGCGCGCCTCCGCGCCATGCTGGGAGGGTCGCGATGAGCGACTTCGACGGGCTTCGCCCAGCCGAGCCGCCTCCGGAGCTGAGGGGGCGGGTGCTCGCGGCCGCTCGTGAGGCCGTCGGCAGCCGGTCCCCGGGATTGTTCGAGCTTCTCGTCGCCGACCGCGCCGTTCGAATTTCGGTCGCGGTGGTCTCCCTGCTGTTCATCGCACATCTTCTCGTCGATCGCGTACCGGTCCGCACATCCGCGCCCGTCACCGCCCCGGCGGCGGACGAGGCGTCGGTTCCGGCGGAGCCGGGCCTCACCGCTGCGGAGCAGATCGACGAACTGGAGCCTGCCCTATGAGCTACGGCGTCATCCGAGGTCTTCTCGTCGGCGTGGCGGTCGTCTTCGGCCTCGCCCTCTGCGCCTCGCTGGGCGTCCGCACCACGGGCGCCATGCGGCTCAGCTCCACGACCGCCCGCTTCGAGAAGGAGGTCGGATCGCTCTCGCTCCTCGACTTCGTGAAGCAGCGGATCCCGCAAGAGCGGAACGCGGTCACCTGGATCCGGCCGGGAGTCCTCGCCGTCGTCCTGATGAACAACGATCGCGCGATCGTCGGGACGCTGGCGACGAAGCCGACCGGCGAGTGGACCGCGAAGGACTTCGCCGACCTCCAGCCGCTGCTCGAGCGGAACGAGCCCGCGTTCACGCTCCTCCGCCGCGCGCAGGGGATGCCCGAATCGAACTGGGAGGTCCCCTACGAGCAGGGGAACGAGGCGAAGCTCCCCGACCTGCTCGCCGCGATGAACGCCGGGAAGCTCCTCGCCGCGCGCGGCCGCGCGGCGCTGGCGCGGGGCGACCGCGAGACGGCGATCGCGTCCGCGGAGATCCTCGGGACGATGGCGGGCTCGTACGAGCAGGAGCCGGCGGCGATCATCCTTCTCATTGGCTCCGCCCTCGAGCGGCAGCAGCTCGGTATCGTGCGCGAGATCGTCATGGCGCCCGGCGTCGAGGCGGGCGAGCTCGATCGGCTCGAGCGGTCGCTCCCTCGCGGCGATCTCGATGCGGCGTTCCGCAACGCACTCCGTGGGGCGTCCGCGTCGCTCATCAAGTCGATCCATAGCGAAGACATCGGAAAGGAGTTCCCGCGCTTGATTCCCCGCGGGCTCGTCGTCGGGCTGAGCGAGCTGTTGGCGGCGCAGGCTCTCGACGAAAGCATGAAGCTCGAGCCGAGCATGGCCGGCCCGATCAAGGCTCCGCTCCCCGACGCACAGAAGGCCTACGAGGACGCGGCGGGCGGCGGCTGGTGGCGGAAGGCGGTCGCCGCGTACGGGCCCAATATCGGGAACGGACGGGCGCGCGGCACCGCGACGCTTTCGGCGCGGATGCTCGCTCAACAGGCGATCGGCCTGCGGCGTGCCGCGCTGGAGACCGGGAGGTACCCGGCCAAGCCGGGCGCTCGCGTCGATCCGCTGTCGGGTGAGCCGTTCGTCTACGACGCGACGGCGGACGGTGTCGCACGCCTCCGCTCCACGACGACCCCCGAGATCCTGAAGTCGATCTACACGATGGGATCGCCCCTCACCGAGCAGCTTTACTCCTGGACCCTTCCCCCCGCTTCGTCACGATCGACCACTCCTCCGCTGTCACCGGCTGGACGGAAAGCCGCGAGTTCTTGACGAGGACCATCGCGGCCAGGGACTTGTCCCCCTTGATCTCCGCCAGGGTGACGGGAGTCGGGAGTTTCCGGTCGGCCTCGATCTCGATCGCGACCCAGGGCTCCTTGCCGGGCTCCGGGAAGCCGGCCCGGATGACCTTCGCCGTGCCGACGACCGCCTTGTCCGCCCCGGAGTGGTAGAAGAGCGCCTCGTCCCCCTTCTGGACGTCGTCGCGCAGGTGGTTCCGGGCCGCCGGGTTGCGGATTCCGTCCCAGACCGTGCGCCGCCCGGGGGAGCGCTCCAGGTCGTCCCAGCCGAAAGTCTCGGGGTCGGACTTCAGGAGCCAGTATCTCTTCGCCATCGCAAACCTCCGGATCAGGATTCCGTACCTGAGCGGGCATTGTTATCCTGTCGGGCGGCGGATGGGAACATGGCTGGGGGTGAAGTGACTCACGGGAGCCAGAGAGGGACGCGTGCGGCGATCCCTTTTGCCCTCGACCGCCGGTCGCTCGCGCTGAAGTTCCGGCGCCGCTTCAAGAGCAACACACGCGGAATCGATCGGGCGGTGCGCGACATCATTCGCAAAGCCCGCGGCTGCGACTGCCTGCCGGGGGACGTGCCGGGGATCGAGATCGCGCTGCGTGAGGCGCTCGCCAACGCGGTCGTCCACGGAAACCGGAGCGTCGAGGACAAGCGCGTGCTCGTGCGCGCGTATTGCTCGCCGAGCGAGGGCATCCTGGTCGTCGTGCGCGACGAGGGGCCGGGGTTCGATCCCGAGCGCGTCCCCGACCCGCGGGAGAAGGACCGGCTCGAGCTCCCCCACGGGCGCGGGCTGTTCCTGATGCGCGAGCTGATGGACCACGTCGAGCACCGGAAGGGCGGGCGCGAGGTCATTCTCGTGAAGCGGTTCTCCGAGGCGCGCTGACCCGACGCTGGTAGACTCCGCGGTCATGCGTGCCCGGATCACGTCAGCGCTGTTCTCGCTCCTCGCGGTTTCCGCCGCGTCGGCGGCGCCTCCGGCCACGGTCTACACGATCGCGATGCCGGATCCTTCGTCGCACTTCTTCCACGTGACCGCGCGCTTCGCCGACGTGAAGGGGCCGTTCACGTTCGCCGTTCCGCTGTGGACCCCGGGCGGGTACATCGTCGACGAGGTCGCGGGGAACGTCCTCGACTTCGCGGCGACGGACGGCGGCGGACGATCGCTTTCGGCAAAGAAGACCGATACGAGGACGTGGACGATCGGCAAGCCCGGCGACGGGATCGTCGAGGTGCGCTACCGGCTGTACGCGAACGAGCGGGGCACGCCGTACTCGGCGCGGTTGAATGCGTCCGTCGGGCACGCGAACCTCGTACGACTGCTCGGGTACGCGCCGGACCGCAAGGCGGCCCCGGCGCGGGTCAAGTTCGAGCCGTACGCCGGCTGGAAGGTGGCGACGTCGCTGCGGCCGGATGCTTCGGTGTCCGGATCGTACGCGGCTCCCGACTACGACATGCTCGCCGACGGGATCGCGATCTTCGGGAACTGGCAGGAGGCGTCGTTCGACGAGGGGGGCGCGCACTGGCGCCTCGTCTTCTCCCAGCCGGTGGACTTCAAGAAGAACGATGTCGTCAAGGACGTGGGGGCGCTGGCCCGGGAGGCGGCGGCGATCTTCGGCGTCGTGCCGTTCAAGGACTACCTGTTCATCACGCTGCTCGAGGCGGAGACCGGACGCGGCGGGATCGAGCACCGGGACGGGACGTCGATGTGCGCCGCGGCCGACATCTTCGACGACCGGGAGAAGTACTCGAGCTACCTCGGCCTCGTCGCGCACGAGCTGACCCACGCGTGGAACGTGAAGCGGCTCCGGCCGGCGGGAATAGGCCCGTACGACTACGCGGCGGAGACCCCGACGAACAATCTGTACGTCGCCGAGGGGTTCACGACGTATCTGGGGCCGATGGCGCTCGTGCGGAGCGGCGCCATCACCCGCGAGGGGTTCTACAAGAGCCTCGGGGAGCGGCTGGTCTCCGATCGCGACAACGCCGGAATGCTGTCGAAGAGCCTCGAGGAACAGTCCTGGGACTGGTGGCTCGAGTCGAAGATCCCGTTCCTGACCTACAGGTCGAACTACACGCGCGGGGCGCTCGTCGCGTGGAAGCTCGAGCGGGAGATCCGTACTGCGACCGGCGAGGCGCGCGGGGTCGAGGACGTCATGAAGGGGCTGTACGGGCAGATCGCGACGCGCGCGACCGGCTACACGGACGCCGAGCTGCGGCAGGCGTTCGTCCGGTGGGGGGCGCCGGGGATGGACGCGCGCTTGGATGCGCTCGTGAAGCGCCCGGGGGCGCTCGACCTGGCGCCGGTGCTGGAGGACTATGGGCTCGAGATGGTGCCCGACCCCGCCTCCCCCGCTTCGGTCTACTTCGGCTGGCGCACGTCCGGGAAGGAGAAGGAGTTCCCGACGATCGACTGGGTCGTGCCGGGCTCTCCGGCGGCGAAGGCCGGCCTCTCGGACAAGGATCAGATCGTCGCGATCGACGGCAGGCGGCTGGCGGCGGACCGGATCGACAAGGATCTCGCGGCGCTCGCGGCGGGGAAGGCGGTGAAGGTGAGCTGGTTTCGCGACCGGGTGCTCATGGAGGCGGAGGTCGTGCCGGAAGCGTCGCGCCCCGCGAAGGTCATCGTGCGGCCGAAGGCGGACGCTTCCGACGACGCGAAGAAGCGTTTGGAGGCGTGGCTCGCGCCGAAGGCGGCGAAGTGAGCGTCGCCACCCGCGTCGATCTCGACCGCTGCACGCCGTCGCAGCTCTGGGCCGCGCTTCCGCCCGAGGTGCGCCTGGCGGCCGCGCGGTCCCTGTATGCGCACGACTGGGGCGGGACGCCGACCAAGCGCGAGGCGGACGCGACGCTCATGATGGCGCTCCGGTTCCGCGAGGCGGCGGTGCGGCAGCTCCCGGTCGAGCGGCGCGCGCAGTACCTCGCGAAGACGGCGAACCCCGGCGACTCGATCGCGTCCTCGCTCCTGCTGGCGCTGCACCTCGAGGAGCGGCGGTCGATGCTGGCCGCGTTCCTGGACGCGCTCGGCATCGCGCACGAGAACGGGCTCATCGCGGAGGACCAGGAGCCTGCGCCACCGGACGAGTCGAAGCTGGCGCAGGCGGCGAAGGACCTCCGCGCGAAGTTCCCCGCCGACGACGTGGACCTCTACCTCGCCGCTCTGTACGTGCTGGACCGCGAGACCTGGAAAGGGGTCAGACCCCTTATTTGAGCCGTTCGAAGCGGGCGAGGCTGTCGGACAAGCCGCCCGGCCGGTTGCGCTCGAGCCAGATGCGGCGGTACGCGCGCATGAGGTCGTCCAGGTCGGACGTCAGCGCCTGACGGATCGCCCCCGAGATCGCGCGGAACGCGCCTCCCGGCGTCTCCAGCCGCGCGATCCCCACCCGGCACGCCAGACGGACCATATCGGCCGCGAGGTGCATCTCACGCACGATGAGCTTGCCGTCGCCCCGTAGGGAGCGCGCCTGCTCGAGCGGGCGCAGGATCCGCTCCGTGCTCGCGAGCGTGCGCTCCAGCGCGTCCACGGTCAGCCCCGCGAGCCTCCCCTCGCCCAGCGGCCGGTCCGGGAAGAGCAGGATCAGCGCGAGCACGCTCGCGTTCTTCGGCGTCACGCCGGTCTCGAGGTGGACGTCGCCCAGGTCGCGCGCCAGCGTCCCGAGCACACGCGCCTCGTCCCGGAAGACGTGGAGGTCGAGCGCACGGGTGACGTCGAGGACCTCGTTCGCCTCCGCCCCCCACGCCATCGCGGCCCCGTAGGTCAGGCCGAGGAAGGAGACCGGCCACGGCTGCCAGTGCCCGTAGTCCCCCCAATCGGTCACGAGCATCCCCGCCGCACCGTTCGCCTGCCCCGCATGGGCCGCGGCCTCGAGGTTCCGCATCGCGTTTCCGGTCCGCCCCGCGAGCGACAGCCACGTCGAGGTCCCCGGGCAGACGTGGTACGTGAGCCCCGCCTGCGCGAACTTCTCCCCCTCCGCGGCGAACGGGTGGTCCGCCTCGTACCCCCAGTTCAGCGCGGTCGCGTCCTCGGGGAGCTCGCGGATCAGCTCCGGGTGCTCGAGGACGATGTCCCCCCAGAACTGCATCCGCCGCCCGCGCTCGCGCACGAGCCGGTGGATCTCGAGGAGGAAGTCGAGGTAGACGCGCCCCACCCCGCGCTCCGCGACCGCGGCCGCGCTCCTCCCCTTCCCGAGGTCGATCGTCTCGTCGCACCCGACGTTGAACGACCCGCTGGTGAAATGCGGGAGGTACGCGTCGTACAGCCCCTCGAGTAGCTCGAGCGACCCCGGGTCCACCGGGCACAGCGACATGTAGTCCCCGACGGGCTCAACCACTTCCGCGAGCGGCGCGTACTCGGGGAGGCGCAGCCACCGCTCCATGTGCCCGAACGAGTTCTGGTTGGGGACCAGCTCGATGAACCGCTCGCGCGCGTAGGCGTCGAGGGTCTCGATCTCCGCCCCCGTCAGCGGCGACGCGTCCCGCCAGACCCGCGGGTGCTCCGGGTACGCGAAGGTGTGCTCGACGTAGAGCTGCAACCGGTTGATCTTGAGCGAGGCGAGCAGGTCGATGGCGTCCTTCAGGGTCGCCATCGTCGGGACCTTGTCCCGGCTGACGTCGAGCATGACCCCTCGCTCGGCGAAGTCGGGACCGTCCTCGATCGTCATCGCCGGGATCTCGCCGTGCTCGGCGCACCCGCGCAGGACCTGCTCGAGCGTCGCGCGCGCGTAAAAGACCCCGGCGGCGTCCACGGCTTCGATGACCACGCGCTCCGGCGTGACGACGAGCCTGTAACCCTCCGCCGCCACACCCTGGGTCGCACCCAGGCGTACCTCGGGCCCGGCACCCTTCGGGAGCGTCCGCCGCTTGGTCAGCGTCAGAGCACCGCGCTGCGGCACGATCCGCCGCGGCGCCGGGACGAGCACGAGCCGGTCGATCATCCGCGAGAGGCTACTGCTACCATCCCCCAGATTCCAGGCGGCCCTTCCGATGTGGACGATCGACGACCGCGTCACGCACCGCGAGAACGCCGACCTCGGTGTCGGCCGCGTCGTCGAGGCCGACGGCCGCACGATCGTCGTCTTCTTCCCCGACGCCGACACGACCCTCCGCTTCGGGGCGGCAACCGACGCGCTCCGCCCCGCGCGCGAGGGGCAGGTCGCGATCCCCGGCCACGATGCGCTCGAGCGCCTCGTCGCGGGCGAGGTGGACCCGGTCGAGGACTTCTCCCTGCGCCTCGACGCCTACCACCTCGCGCGCCGCCGGGAGTCCGACGACCTGTCGTCGTTCCTCGGGGGGCGGATCCGGCTCTTCCCCCACCAGCTCCACGTCGCGCTCCAGGCGACGCGTGAGAACCCGGTGCGCTGGCTCCTCGCCGACGAGGTCGGGCTCGGGAAGACCGTCGAGGCGTGCCTCATCGCGAACCACCTCCTGCGCGCGCGGCGCGCCGAGAGGACCCTGGTCGTCGCCCCCGCGACCCTCACCGTGCAGTGGCTCGGCGAGCTGTGGCGGAAGTACCACCAGGTCTTCGTGCTCCTCGACGAGGCGCGCCTGGCGGACGTCGAGCGGGACTTCGGGAAGGGGTTCAACCCCTTCGACGCGCACCGCCGGACCGTCGTGTCGCTGGAGATGCTGGTCGCGCGCCCGAAGCTCACCGAGCAGGCGGTCGCGGCCGGGATCGACCTCCTCGTCGTGGACGAGGCGCACCACCTGCGGCGGCCGCCGGGGCATCCGGGCGAGCCCGCGTACCGGGCGGTCGCACCGATCGCGGCGCTGGGGCGCCACGCGCTGCTCCTGACCGCCACGCCCCTCGAGGACGATGCGCACGGCTTCTTCCGCCTCCTCCAGCTCCTGCGCCCCGACGCCTTCCCCGACGAGGACTTCGCGGGGCGCCTCGCCCGGCGCGAGCCGCTGCCGCCGTGCGCCAGCTCGACGCGCCGCGCCGACATCGGCGGCCTGCCGCCGCGCGATCCGAAGCCGGTCGAGATTCCCGGTGCTGCCGGCTGGGACGCGCTGGCCGCGCTCCTCGCGGCGCTTCGCGTCCGCGAGACGCCGCACGAGGTCGCGCGGCGGGAGACGGTACGCCTCATCCGCGCCGCGATGTCGTCGGGGCCGTCGCTCCTCGCGAAGCTCGGCAAGGCCGACGACACGACCCGCGAGCTGGCCCTCCGCTGGCAGGAGGACGACCCGCGCGTCGGCTGGCTCGGGGAGGCGTGCACGCGCTGGAAGGCGCGCGGCGAGAAGACCCTCGTCTTCGCGCACGAGCGCGAGACCGTCGAGTGGCTGCGCCAGGAGCTGTCGCGGCGCGTGCAGCTCCGCACCGCGGTCTTCCACGAGGATCTGTCCCCCGGCCAGCGGGACATCGAGGTCGCGCAATTCCGGCTGCCGTCGGGGCCGTCGACGCTTCTCGCGACCGAGAGCGGCGGCGAGGGGCGCAACTTCGAGTTCTGCCACCGCCTCGTGCTCTTCGACCTCCCCTGGAGCCCGTCCGTCCTCGAGCAGCGGATCGGCCGGCTCGACCGCATCGGCCGCACGCATCCGGTCGAGATCGTCTACGTCCGCCCCCCGTCGGGACTCCCCGCGGCGGTGGCGGCGCTCCACGAGCGGATCGGGATCTTCCGCGAGCCGCTCGGGGGGCTCGAGCGCGAGCTGGCGCACGTCGAGGCGGCGATCGAGTCCATAGCACTCGCGGCGGACGAGGAGATCCCCGCGTCCACGTTCGACGACGTGGCGCGCGAGGCCGGCGAGGCGCGCACGCGGATGCGCGAGGCGGCCTACCACGCGCTCTTCCGCGACCCGTTCCGCCCCGAGGAGGCGGGAGCGCTCCTCGCGCGCGTCCCCGAGGACCTCGACGAGCTGACCGAGGAGGTCGTCGCCGGCGTTGCGGAGCGGCTCGGCCTGCACGTCGCCGTCTCGCGCGGCGGGAAGGTCCACGCGATCGAGCTGGGGAACCGCGCGCGCGTGGACTCGCTCCCCGGCGTCCCCGGCGGCTCGAGCTTCGTCGGCAGCTTCCTCCGCGAAGAGGCCGTCGAGGACGAGTCGATCGACTTCTTCGCGTCCGGGCACCCGCTTGTCGAGGGGATCCTCGCGGAGGTGGACGACGGGAGGCTGGGCCGCACCGCGATCCTCCACGTCGATCGGCCCGGCATCGGCCTCCTCGCCCTGTACCGGGTCGAGGGTGGATTCGAGGCGGTCGCGATCGACGGCACCGGGAAGCCGAACCCGGCGTGGGCCGAGGCGCTGGCGGCCCGCCCCCTGCGCACGCGCCGCGTCCGCGCGGAGGCCCTCGTCGCGCAGCCCGGTTGGGGGCCAGGCGTGCTCAAGCTCGCCGAAGCGCTTCCCGCGGGGCGCCGCCCCGACGCCTTGGCCCTCGTCATCGGAGACGGAACATGACCGGACTCGTCCTCGCCGCGGCGATCGCGGCCGCCCCCGCCGCGGCACCTCCCTTCGATCTCGTCGCCACGCTCCGCGACTACCTGCGGATCGACACGTCGAACCCGCCGGGGAACGAGCGGAAGGCGGCCGAGTTCCTCAAGGCGATCCTCGACCGCGAGGGGATCCCGGCGGAGATCGTGGACCTCGAGCCGGGGCGGGCCTGCCTCGTGGCGCGCCTCGCCGGGAACGGGACGAAGAAGGCGCTGATCCTCTCGCACCACATGGACGTCGTGCACGCGGAGCGCGCGAGCTGGACCGTGGACCCGTTCGCGGCGGAGGTCCGCGACGGCTACCTGTACGCGCGCGGCGCGCTCGACATGAAGACGACCGGCATCCTCCAGCTCGCGACCGTGATCCGGCTCAAGCGCGAAGGGGTGGCGCTCGACCGCGACATCGTGCTCCTCGGCACCGCCGACGAGGAGGTGGGGGCGAGCGGGATGACCGCGCTCATCGAGAAGCGCCCCGAGATCTTCGCGAGCGCCGCGCTCTCCCTCACCGAGGGGGACGTCATCGACGCCCGCGGCGGGGGCGTGCGCGCGTGGAACGTCAGCATCGCCGAGAAGTCGCCGTTGTGGCTCGAGCTGACCGCGACCGGTATCGCGGGGCACGCCTCGACCCCGCCGACTTCGGGGACCGCGGTGGACGCGCTCGTCGCGGCGCTCGACCGGCTGAGGCGGCACGAGACGGCGATCGTCGTCCTCCCCGAGGTCGCGCGGTACTTCGCCGCGCTCAAGGGCCGCTTCCCCGGATTGGCGCCGGACAAGCTCGAGCGCCTCGCCGCGTCGCTCCAGGCCGA
>Ga0111538_10006337_pt1 | contig 16019 bp, 14 predicted proteins | sample SoiMethybrSBSTD1_FD_79669 | JGI IMG/M metagenome (GOLD analysis project Ga0111538, IMG submission 79669) | Bulk soil microbial communities from a Populus tree surrounding site in Tennessee, USA - Soil MetaG P. TD hybrid SBSTD1 (version 2)... | ecosystem: Environmental > Terrestrial > Soil >...
AAGGTTTTGTGAGATAGTCGTCCGCACCCATCGTCATACCTTTGCGCATGTCGGCTTTCTCGGTTTTCGCAGTAAGAAAAATAAATGGAATACGCGCGGTCTCGTCTTTCTTGCTGAGAATATGAAGGACTCCATAACCATCTAACTCTGGCATCATGATATCGCAAATAATAAGATCGGGTTTTTGTTGTTGGGCAAGCTCTACGCCGATTTTGCCATTGGCAGCTGTAAGTACCTCGTAGTTCGCGAGGGATAGGATTTCTTCTGTGTTTTCACGCACTTCGAGATTATCCTCAATTAGTAATATTTTTTTCATCGGATATTAAGTTAAAGGTAAAGCGATAGAAACTTGCTTTTCTGTCCATGCGGAGGCAAGGATGTTGGCTAAATGTTTCCCTGAATTGATAGACGGCCCCGATAACATTGTGGCAAAAGTCTGTCCATCTGGTTACCGACAAAGTCGCTTTTTTCATGACCGAAAATTTGCTCAGACACGGATTTGCCACGACAATAAATCCTCGTTCGTCAACAATTATGATTCCTTCCGACATATATTCGAATATTTCTTCTCGGAATGCATCGCTTTTGAGGAATGAGCCTAACATTGTGTAAACTTCTTAAAAGATGGTAAGGCAAATTATTTCTTATAGGCTGACTAATTCCTGACGTTAATCAGTAGCTGGCATGATTGACATCATAGCCCATGCAACGGCGGGAGATTACTTTCATAAAATTAAGAGGAATGTGCAATGACCGTGTCAAATTTTCTATACGGGAGTATTATCCGCGTTGCCGCGATCCAGCTCATTCATTCTAATCACTGCGTACTGCTCTTAGGAAATGTAATTTTTCGTTGTCCTTTGGGAGTAGCGTGAAGGCATCAATTGAAAGAATTCAGATGAGGAAAAGTAAAAAGATAATTTACCATTAAGATCATGATAGGTTCCATGACGAAAGATCAAATTGAACACGTACTTCGTAGAGGGTTAATAGGACGGATTGCGTGTTCTTCCGATAATAGGATTTATATTGTGCCGGTAACTTATGTATTTGACGGTAGCTACATATATGCTCACTCCAGGGAAGGACTGAAGATTGAAATTATGCGCAAGAACCCCGACGTCTGCTTTGAAGTTGACAGCATAGAAACGATGATAAATTGGACTTGCGTAGTTGCGTGGGGAAAATTTGAGGAGTTGAATAACGATGTTGAACGTACGAAAGCCTTAAAAATACTGAACGATCGATTAATGCCTTACCTTCTAAGTGAGACCATGAGGCCGCAAGGCCATCCTCAAACCCCCCATGGAGTTGAAAAAAATCTGAAGCCTGTGGTCTATCGGATCAACATTACCGAAATGACCGGGAGGTATGAAGAAAACCATTTGGGGAACCTGCCTCAATAAGCTACTTGGTTAAATCCGATAGAGTCGTTTATGGATGACAGGCTATTCATCATCATGAAAAACCAAGACAGGGTAGCTTGAGATTCCACTTATAACTTTGATGACACTTTTGTGAAATACTTCTTGAATAAAATTTCGGTGCACGGTGCAGAGTGCAAGAATATCCGATTCATTGCGTAAAACATAACTATTGAGACCGGATGCTATTTCTGATGACTTGATCGTATCAAATTGAATGTCAATGCTTTCATCCTTCCACTTGTCGGAAATAATAGATTGAAGTTCTTTCATTTCTTCATTATCGTCCTGACTTACTGTGTCCTCAACCTGCAGCACGGTCAATGAACATTGAAGAGATTTAATCCAGGGGAGGAGTTGTTTGAGTGGGAGGGTTCTTTGATTCAAATAGTTAAAGGCATAAACAATATTTTTTATTTCGCTATATATGCAATCAGAAGGAACCAATATGAATGGAATTTTACTTTTGTGAATAGCATTGTAAGTTTTACTTCCGGTGAAAAACTCCATTAGATCTTTTACACCTCCTGTGCCCATTACTACGAGGCTGAAATCGGCGGCGTGTTGAGCAATGGCATCACTCAAGAGGCTACCTGACAATATTACCTCAGCTATACACGAGATTTTAAAGAATTGTTGGACCTCTTTTTGGAGTTGCTCCAGCCTTTCAGTAACAACGTCGATAAAGAGTTTTTTGTCTGGATTATTAAAGGAAGTCGATGTAGGCTGAATGTTAACAAGTGTCAGCATTGACCCGGTGGCTTTTGCAAACTTCGCCGCGTAAGCTATCGCATTTTGTGAACTTTCGGAAAAATCCACAGGGCATAATATTTTTTTCATAAAGGTTGTTTTTTGGTATTGGCAGCAGAGGTTGCTGCTTGTTTCTTTTCCCTTTTTCCAGTTTCTTAAGTGCTTTCGAAAAAGTGCCTGCCTTTAAAAATGTGAAACGTTTCAATGAGCCCTTCATTTTGACCACTTAATATTTCTTAGTGAAATTGGATAACATGAAAAAAAGTTATCTTGATTTACATCAGCCGCGCTGATGATTATTCTCAGCATTCACAGAATCCCTACGTTCGGCAGTTGTGGACCTTCACACTTCGGTGTCATGATTTAAATCAGTTGAGATTTTGAATATTGTCATATCAAATAGGATGTGAGCGACATAGTTTTAAGCGTACAACGGAATTTGCACATGACAATCTTAGGCAACATTGATGTTACGACGAGGGAGTATGCGGCTCACTTGCTAAGCGAAAGGTTGCTGGCTTATAAAGATACGGATTCACATATTCTCGCGATCCCAAACGGCGGAGTTCCGATAGGCTTTTTCCTTGCCAACCGGCTGAACCTCGACTTTAACGTAATCCCTTGCCGGTCCATTCAACTGCAGGGCGACATGTTAATGACATTAGGGGCCATAAGTGTTGAGGACATCAGTCTGCGCGAAGACCTGGAGTTGATACCCCAAAGTTTCATTGGTGGCCAACTTCAAGTTATCAGGAAGAAAGTAGAAAATGAATTCAACCTTTACAACGCAATTAAGCCCGCAACAAGTCTGAAAGGCGTTACCGTGATCTTAGTCGATGATGGATTGCTAGATAGACATAAGATCATTGCTTGTTTACGCAGCATACGGAAACAAAAGCCTGGGGGAATTGTCGTCGCTATTCCCTTTACTACCGAACAAGACGCTTCGAGCATTGCCAAAGAAGTAGACGAATTTGTTTTTTTATACAAAGACCGCTACGCACAACGTGTCTATGAAAGGCTTCACGTGTTCCCCAAGATTACCCAGGAGGCCGTTAAGGTGTTGTTGTCGAATTCCCTAAAACATGAAACATTAGCTGTTAACGAAAAAATATGAAAACACTCATTGTCTATTCCTCTTTTTCAGGAAATAATGAAATGCTTGCCTTAGACTTGAAGATCATGTTGAATTGTAATATTCTGCGAATAAAGGAGATAAGGAAGCGAACTGGCTTTTCAATTTTTCTGGACATCTTTTTTAATCGGACTCCACGCATTGAAGGCCAAAAAGAAAAAATAAAGGACTACGATCATGTTATCTTGATAGCGCCGGTTTGGGCAGGAAAAATCGCTTCGCCTTTGAAATCGTTTTTGCTGAAGGAAAAAAATAACATTCGGCGTTATTCTTTTATCACAGCGTGTGGCGGTAGTCAAGATCAAAAGACTAAGATTGAAAATGAGTTGACCAGGTTCGTTGGTAAAAAACCTGTGGCGGTGACCGAATTGTCGATTAGGGATCTGCTTCAGTCGAACCAAAAGAACAATATTAAAAACGTCACGGCATATCGATTGAAAACAAATGATCTATCTTTTTTTGCCAGCAAAATACGCGATCACGTGAAACTGGCGCAAGCCGAACCATTACATAGCACGATTTTAAACCAAGCTTAAATCAGATTTTATGGCGGCGATGAATCCTATTCTTCCAAATCGAAAGTCTGATTTTAATCAGATACGGTTCTGACCCCAATCATAGTGATCCCGGGTTAATAAAAATAAATTTGTTTACCCACAGCGGCTAAAAGTGGGAGAATACTTCATCATGCGAATCGATATTCCCTAATTCTAGTCAAACAAATAAAATTCTTATGAAAACTGATAACCGTGAATTTTTTGAAGAACTTGGAAATTTGTTTTATGCCCTAGCAGTAGGTAATTCTATAGAACCTATTGAAGTCTCTGAACTGAAAATGCTCATCAGCAAAGATTGGATGACCCACCCGCAAGGTTCGAATTTACCTATTCCGCAAGATGTTAATTTTATATTCTTTGAAATGGATACTTTGCAAGCGACTCAAGTTCCGGCTGCGGAGGCTTATACCAAGTTCGCTAAATTTTATTGTTTACATCCCGAAGTTTTTACCGAAGCGCTGGTAGAAAGAATAAGGGATACCGCGACATCAATAAATTTTCTATTCCCATCACGCGTGGTGTCGAGCAAGGACTTCTATGATGAGTTGCTTACACTTCTTCAAAGGGAGGAAAATATTACTGAACGTCAGTAAAGGGCGGGTAGGGCCTTTTACGTTACAGGAGTTACCGTCCATGCAGAAACGTTTTCTCATGGATGGTCTCCTTATAATTGTTATACGGGCCACTGCTGCATATCCACAGTCTCCATCTCATATCGTGGATGAAATCTTCATTTTGACACTGACCTTTTTTACAAGATGGTGTGCGCAATGAATTTACGTTGATTTGTTTCCCGCTTACCGGATTACTTGTTTCTTTGATAATAGGTATCGATTTATCAAAAATGTCTTACGCACATTTGGAGATAAAAGCCTGTATTTTGACAACTGGCTTCATATTTACGTTTGATTTTATAGAATTGGAAATAAGACAACTCGATTCTGTCCGTTGTAATATTCGCAAGGCACGATCGTAGTCTTTTTCATTCGCAATGGTAACGAGCGGTTCGAGGATTACTTCAGTCATTAAAAATTTATCGTCTATCTTATCCAGCACACCAATAGCGCTGCAATCGAACGATGTAAAATCGAGTTTAGAGTTCTCGGCTATAGCCAGGAAAGTCGTCATAAAGCAACTACTTACGGCAGCCGTAAACAAATGTTCTGGCGACCATATCCCAGGTATGCCCTTTGGGAACTGCGGTGGCGTTGCAACTTCAATGCAGCCCTTCTCCGGTTTGGTTTCTGTAATCTCAGGAGAGCACATCATGCCCTTTCTGTCAGAATCCCAATGAATATTCACGTTGTACTGGTGGGTTTTCACGACAATATTTGTTTTTTACAGGGGTAAAATTACCGAAGATGTATTTACCATAATCTGATGTTTGTCATGTTTTCAGTTGATCCGCCTCATGGAATTCGATGGTTGTGTTGATTTCTTTTATAAGTCCAAAGAAGAAAATTCTCAGCATAAGCACTTTCGATGAGATCACAGATTTTTCTTATTGTTTTTGTTTTAATGATGGGCTGCCATCGGCCGCTGGCTACATCCATGGTTGAACGGAACGTATCCGCGCAATATGATGCCCTTCAGCCCTTTCAAATTCCGAATGACTCTTCATCCGAGGTCTATGAAAAACTTCGCTATTCAGGCGAGGTATTCGGCTTCTATAAAGGACGCAAGTTCAAACCGTTTTGGTTGGAGAATAATAATCGGTCCGCGTTGGCTGATTCTATGATCATGATGTTAAAATCATCGAGAAGATTTGGGTTACTACCGCAGCGATATCATTTTCAGGAGATACCTGAATTGATTTTAGAACCCATGAATCATTTCAAAATGTCGAGACTCGATATCGTATTGACGGATGCTTTCTTAACCATGATGCGCGACCTGCGACGTGGATGTTTGACTAGCAACATGTACGACAGCAGTGTAGATCGTGCGCCATTGTTGTTTCTTACCGAGTCACTCAAACCAAGCGATATCAGAAGTGTCTTATCGTCGCAGGAACCTCGATATCAAGGGTATCGGTCGTTGAAAAATGCGCTTGGCGTTTTATTGGACACGGTTAACACGACAGACCATAACCTATTGATGCAGGGAATCACGCTTGACTCGGTGGACGTCCATCGTAAAATGCAACGGATTGAAATCAATCTTGAGCGATGGCGTCATGAAAATGAGATGGAGGATAGTCTCTATGTCTGGGTCAACGTGCCTGCGTATATGTTTTACGTTTTGGAAAAAGGAAATGTCATCATGGAATCCCGCGTAATTGTCGGAGCGGCCGATACACCTACACCTGTGTTCAGCAGTAAAATTGAGTGTTTTACAGTTTTTCCATATTGGTATGTACCCAGAAAAATAGCGGTGAACGAGTATTTGCCTGTAATCAAAACGGATTCAACTTTTATTACGCGGAATAATTTTGATGTGCTCGATCGTGATGGTAAAATTCAGAACCATTCTTCTATTGAGTGGAAGAAGTATAATAAAAATAATTTTCCCTTTATGCTAAGGCAAAGGGAGGGTACTGAAAATTCTTTAGGTATTGTAAAATTCATATTTGATAATCCGTATGCGGTTTTTCTGCACGATACCAACGCTAAGCGGTTGTTTAAAAGTCAAAAAAGAGCATTCAGTCATGGATGTATAAGGCTGGAAACGGCATACGAATTTTCGCACTATCTTATCGGTGGTAACAGGTCAAAGATCTCGCCAAAAACATTAGACAAATACATGGGTGAAAAAAAACGGGTTACCATAAGTTTGTCACATCCTGTGCCCATTCATATCCGGTACTTGACTTGTGATGTCAGGAATAACGAATTGTTGTTTTTCGATGACGTATATCATAAAGATGATATAGTGATACATGCACTGTATCATCAAAGTTTGACTTCCGTTGATCGAGAGGAAAATGACGAATTAAAAAGTATTGTGAATCACTAGATTCCTTGTTTAAATGTGTAATGCTCACCACGCTATGATGTGAGCATTTGCGTAAAATGAAGTTTGAAGGAACGTAAATGGATACTTGGCAATTTTTTGGCTGGCTTGGGTCTGTTTCTCTATGGAATGACCTTGTTAGAGCAGGTGCTTAAAAACTTATCGGGACGCTCGTTTAAACTTTTTTTAGCAAAGTATACGCAACGGTTGCGACTCAATCTGAAGAATTTGAATTTATTCCGGAAGATAAATCATTGAATTGACGCACAACAATTCTCACTCTTAAACGCTGTTTGGGCATTGTAAATCGGATCGGGATAATAAATAAATAAACATGTCTTATTTGCCAATACATTGATTAATTCTTCGTGCAATTCAACCGGTACTGCCGGACATCCGAAGCTCCTACCCAGCCTGCCATATTTTTTAATGTGAGACTCACTGACATATTCAGCTCCATGCATAACGATTGCACGTGCCTCTGCGTTATCATTGATGCCGGGTTCAATACCATGAAGCTTAAGCGAAGTTCCGTGCTTTCCGGTGTATGTATTGCCAGTTATAAAAAATCCCAGGCTGCTTTGGTTCGAATTGCGTGTGTTTGAAAAAAATTGAGCATGCTCGTCACCGCTGTTCCGGCCGTGAGCGGTCAGCGTGTGAAACAATACCTTTTTGTTTTTTAAGTCTATTACCCATAACCTTTTCTGGTTTGCTGATCTCTTGAAATCGATTATCGTGAGTATCTCTTTGGTTGAAATCAAGTTGGCGTTTTTGAGCTTGTAATAGCCGGTCAATGCACGATGGAACACCTCGTAAGCAGGTGGGGCGTTGTTGAATTCAATGGTCTCGTAAAGCACCTCGCTAATTGTTAAAATATTCCGGTCCTTCGCTGGCGGACGGGCGTCGACCATTGTTGCAAAAATCACCAACACCCAACAGAACGGGTTTTTCAATGCATTGAATTGTGGCATGATGGCTCGATTTTGTTCGGTCATGACAAATTCATGACGTTAAAAGTTCCCCCATACCACTTCCAATTCAAAAATATGCGATGACCCAGCTAAAATACCTGATGAGAATAATATTAGATATGATTTAAGTCAGAGGCATGACTGATGAACTGTCTATTTTTTTGCATTGCAATAAAATAAATTGACGTTAGGAACAAGAGAGTAAACAAGGCGTTATATTCTTTTGTATATCGGGTCAAAAAATATGCTGGAGAAGGGATTCCTATTTAAGCATAGAATATTAAAAGCACATTCTTTCAGATGAAAACAAAATCAATGTTGGACTTGAATAATCTTTTCAAGGTTTCTTCACTTTGGTCTTCCCTTGTTTTCCTGTTTACCCTGAACAGTTTGATGGACTCATGCCAGTCCTTGAAATCTGTTCCTCTCTTTGATGGAAAAACTTTTAAGGGTTGGGAGGGTGATTCGATTACGACCTGGCACATTCAAGATGGTGCAATTGTCGGGGGTTCGCTCGTAGAAACAGTCCCACATAATGAATTCCTGGTGACCACCGACAGTTATAATAATTTTTTGTTGCGCGTGAAATTTAAGCTCCTCGGTACTGAAGGTTTTATCAATGCCGGGGTTCAGTTCCATAGCCAGCGAATGGCCAATCCTCCTTACGAAATGGTCGGCTATCAAGCTGATCTGGGGCCAGGGTATTGGGCTAGTCTTTACGACGAATCCCGTCGTAACAAAACACTCGTGATGCCGGATTCAATCTTAATTGGAAACTTGCTGAAGCCAGAGGAGTGGAACGATTTCGAAATTCGGAGTGAGAACGGTCACATTCGAATTTCTCTTAACGGCCGGCAAACGGTAGACTATACAGAAGCAGACCCAACGATTCCACAATTTGGTAAAATTGGGCTGCAAGTTCATGGAGCAGGGAAAACGCAGGTTTTTTATAAGGAGATTTTTATTCAACAATTGCGCTGAGGCGATTTTTCATCGCGGGCGAGTGGCAGTCGTCACATTGGAAAATTTGAAAAAGGAGTTGCTTCTGAAGGAGTTTTTCGTGGATGGACTTAAAAAGGTTAAATAAAGCAAACTGAGAACAAAGGATTAAAAAAATAAATTTTATGGAATTTCGAACCCGACCAAAAAGCAATTACCTGCTCGACGCTGAATGGCAGGAACTTCATGCGCTTACATCACATTGGCAATCTGACATAGTATTCTTTGGCGATGAATTGCGCTTCATAGATATTTTGATTGACAAATATTTTACATCGCTGGTCGACAAGGAGAACATCGGGGTCACCAAAGATGTTGCTGCAAAGCTTTCTGAAATCAAGAAAACATACGAGTCGCTTTCTCAAAAAGTCGCAAAACACTTGCGACATATTGAAAATCTTATGGTTGATCCTCTTGCATTGGACGCCTCTGCGTTTCGCAATGAGCATGCAATGTTGGAAGACGAGCTGGTTGCATTTGTACAACATTTCAGGGACATAAAACACCGTGTATTTGAATTAACCGACCGAGTCGTCAAGACAGAAAAACAAAAACACTTGATTGGAAGTTGACTCATTATTTTCTGTTAGTAGCAATTTATGATCATTGTTGTGCTGGGACTACCATGAACCGAGAGCAGTTTCGCTGAAAAGGTTACGGACCGGCCAGGTGCCGTGCATATCAAGGCTAACAAGCAAGAGTCGTTACCGACATCTTCGTAAAGGATGATGCTGAAAATCTAAGACAGCACGTAGAGGCATTGCGAACCTATCTGGCTAGTAATGCGATGTTGGGAAGACTTCCAACTTCGTTCTCGATATTCACCATGATCTCCATGAAAGGTCTAAAAATAATGAGTGCATCTCTGACTAAGTCTGACATTTGTCATTCGACGAAAAGATAACGCCTAACAAAAATCAAAACCACTTCTGTCATAAATCATAGATGGCGTGATTTGCTCAATGGATCTTTATAGGACACTACCGCGATGAAAGATTATCAAGGCACTGCCGAGGCATTGGCCGATCTAAAGCTTTCGAACCTCCCATCAATCGGTGGTGGACTATCAATTACGAGCAACGAATAAATACCATTGAAATGAATGCTACCCTTCACGCCAGGAAACGCCTTTTTGAAAAGGCCTTTGGCTACGCATGCCGACTTGCTCTTCAAAAGAAATTGCTGCTGACAGCCATTTTCTTAACCAACGTGTTAATTGCTTCCTTTTCTCAGAGAACGTCCGTTCTCTTATCGTCATACGATTCGTGTCAGGTCAAACCTCCTCAGCAGCAGACCGCCTTAGCCTTAAAAGCTGCCGGCGTGAGTCCAATGCTACGGGTGGCCTATGTGATTCCTTCCAACCGCACCCCACAACCTGATGGGGTAGCAAATTTGCAGCATGGGATTAAGGCAGGACAACAGTTCTTTAAGGAGCAAATGGAGCAGAATGGCTTTGGGCCTAAGACCTACGTTTTTGAAACGGAAGCCGATGGCGTAACGCCATTGATCCATGTGGTACATGTTCCCGAAACAGATGACTACTTGCGCGGAAATTCGGGCACTGATGTTTGGGGCAGAACCATACAGGCAGCCAGTAACGCCGGTATCTCGCTCTGGGCTGACGGCGAAGTGTGGGTGGTGATTCCTGAAGCTCACTTGATGCTGCCCGATGGAACAGTAACAGGAGGGGTGGCGTTGGGTGCAGGCAATGGCTCAGGTAAAAGCCCTGGTGTGTCGATGATCGGCAGTAATGCACTGCCTTTGCTTCGTCCGGGGATGATCACGGATGATACTTCGTACGATGGAAAAGTGCTCCCCGAACTGGGGCCTTATCCTATGAAAAAGGAGGTGACATTTGCCTGGTTTGAAGGCAGCACCTTTAGCTCAATAGCATCGTCATGGCTAGGCGCTTTGTGGCATGAGACAGGGCATGCTTTCGGTCTGGCACACGACTTCCGGAACGATAATAATTTCCATGGCAATTTGATGGGCAATGGATTGCGCGGCACGCGGGGAAGTCTCTTCCCGGAGAAGTATACGCAGGATTACACCCGACTGGAATACGCTTCCGCGCTGTTTCTCAACGTGAGTCATTATTTTAACAGGGACAAAATGGTAACGTATGGCCCTACGTTGTCCTATGCTAATCCAGCATCTGTTATTCCACAACAGGGGCTTGTGCACCTTTCGTTTCATGCTTCGGACCCTGATGGGCTTAGTTTTGCCTACCTGATATACGGAGGAAATATGGCAGCTGAAATCGTGTTGCAAGGCACTGAGGCGGATGCCATTTTTGCCGTTCCCTACTTTACGCAAGGCAATATCAACCAGTATAGAATTGTTGTGTATGATAAACACGGCAACCACACCTATACCGACGCGCAGTTTAATGTGCCAGCGGGAAATAACCAGGCGCCAATTCCCTTTATCAAGATTGATCCTCCTGTACCGGGGTTGAACCAGTCAATTACGCTAGACGCTACACAATCATCTGACGTTGATCACAATCAGTCATCAATACTGGCATCGTGGGATGTAGACAATGATGGCCAGTTCGATATAGAGCCCAGTACGAACAAGACGGTACAGTACCACTACAAGAATGGAGGCAACTATTTGATAAGGCTTAAGTTGACGGACCCTTCCGGTGCTCAGACTATTTCTACCGCGGTGAGTATCAAAATTCCGGGCGAAAAGAAAATTACTGTTGAAAGCTTCACACTGATTGATGCCGACAAAGATGAAGCCGTAACTGAGTTACAAGATGGTCTGGTTATTCGACAGGCAACATGGCAAGGTAAAACATTCAGCGTTCGTGCGAATACGTCGGCCGGGATGATAGACCGGGTAGAATTTAATCTCAAGGGTCCTATTGCACATGAACAAATAGACAGCACACCTCCCTATGCGCTGTTTGGCGATAGCCCGCCAGGTAATTTTATCGGTAAAGAGTTGTTGGCAGGCGAGTATATGCTAACAGCAACGCCGTTCTCTGGTTCGGAAAAAGGGATTGCACTCACGGTCTCCTTCAAGGTAAAAGGAAGTGCACCGGGTCAACCTTCAATAATAAGGGATAAAACTATCGGCGGGACGAATGAAGACAATCCGCAGAGCGTCATCTCCACCGCCGACGGAGGCTATTTGTTGTCCGGATCGTCGACCTCAAATGCATCAGGAGATAAAAGTGAGAACAACAAAGGTGGTGGAGACTATTGGATAGTAAATATTGACGCACAATACAATAAGCTATGGGACAAAACCTTTGGAGGAGTGAACGATGAGTACCTTGGCAGGGTAATATCAACCGCGGATGGAGGGTATCTACTCGGCGGATATTCAGAGTCCGGTCTATCAGGGGATAAAACCGAAGGCAGTAATGGCGGGTTCGACTACTGGGTGATAAAGATTGATGGCCAGGGGAACAAAGCGTGGGACAAAACTTTTGGAGGCGTGTTCAATGACGTTCTTTTAACGGCAATCTCCACCTTGGATGGAGGTTACTTGCTGGGTGGCTTTTCTGAATCTGATGCTTCTGGAGATAAAAGTGAAAATACCAAAGGTGACAGAGACTACTGGGTAGTAAGAATTGACAATCTGGGTAATAAAGTATGGGACAAGACAATTGGAGGAGGAGCAAGTGACGAGCTTCGCAGCATCGTCGCCACCGATGGAGGCTGGCTGCTGTTCGGAAATTCCGAATCGAATATCTCAGGAGATAAGAGTGAGAATAGCAAAGGCTCAAGTGACTACTGGGTCGTAAAAATTAATAACCAGGGCAACAAAATATGGGACAAAACCATAGGCGGAAGTGGGTATGACCTTCTAACGAATGCTATTCTCACACTTGATGGGGGCTATCTGCTGACAGGATTTTCCAATTCGGATGTCTCAGGAGATAAAAGTGAAAATGGCAAAGGTAATGAGGACGATTGGGCAGTAAAGATTGATGCTGCAGGCAACAAAGTATGGGATAAAACTTTTGGAGGCAGCAATACTGATGGTATTGCCAGCGCCATCTCAACTCCGGACGGCGGTTATCTGCTGGGCGGATTTTCTGATTCCAACGCTTCCGGAGACAAAAGTGAGAATAGTAAAGGTTCCACTGACTACTGGGTTGTTAAGATTGATAACCAGGGCCGTAAAGTATGGGATAAAACCGTAGGCGGAAGTGGTTTTGACAATCTTAGTAGTACCATTCACACCCCTGACGGAGGTTATCTGCTGGCCGGTGCTTCCTATTCGAATGTTTCCGAAGATAAAAGTGAGAATAGTAAAGGAGGCAGTGACTATTGGATTGTTGAACTTAAACCAGGCGCCGATCAGGTGTGTACTGGAGATGCTACCTTATCATCGCAAGCTGACGTTGATGCGTTTAATTGTACTGAACTAGTAGGTAACTTAACGATTTCGGGGAGTGACATAACCAATTTGAATAACCTTGCTTCGCTAAGAAAGGTTAGCGGCGTAATCAGGGTAGAGAATAATCCTCATTTAACAACTCTGGATGGTTTACTGGCGCTCGAAGCTATAGGTGAAAACTTGCCCGATGCCAATCCTCCTTCTTCTGAAGCACCGGAAGCCTTGATTATTGTGAATAACGCTAGTCTGCTCCATTGCCACGGATTATCTTCACTTCGTTCAATCAAGGGCGGACTAAGAATAGACAACAATATTAATTTAGTCAGTTTGAACGGATTCCAAAATCTCTTTTCAGCAAGTTGGATTGATGTAAACGATAATTCCAAACTGAAGGAAATAAATGGTTTTGGAAGTATCGTGAGAATAGCAGATGGGTCGAATTTTCCAGGTCGTTTAACAATTCGACACAATGATCTTCTCTCCGGTCTTCACGGTTTTTCCGCGCTCACTACTGCGGGAGACGCTCGAATTCTTAATAATAACCGGCTTTCCATTTTGGATGGATTTAATTCCTTAACTAAAATCAATGGTTATCTTGAACTAAGCGGTAACGGATCTTTATCAGACATCGTTGGGTTTAGAAATTTAACTACAATTGCCGGTTTTTCCAGGTTCATCCCCTCCAGTGGATTAATCATTTCTAATAATGCATCGCTGAGATCCTTCACGGGTCTAGCTTCACTGGAAATAGTTACTTCTGATTATTATGTTGAAGTTTCCATCTTTGATAACCGCACACTGGAAAATATAGATGGACTAGCATCTCTTACTACCATATACGGGCTATATGAAAGAAAGCTAAATGTAAAAACCAATTCTGCGCTTAAAAATATAGATGGACTTTCCTCACTTACACACATGGATGCCGGGCCGGGACCGTTATTTATTAATGTGACGCAAAATCCAGCATTAACGAGCTGTTGTGGACTTCAACCATTATTTAACGTTTACAATGGTCTTAACGTTTTTGAGAGCCTGATCGCTAATGGAAATATCAACGTCTCACGAAATGGTGCCGGTTGTACACCATATGATATTCTGACCTGTGGCTCGCAGAGGATATCAGGATTTACTTTGATGAATCATAGAACGCATGCCGTAATCCAGAGTTTTCAAGACGAGATGACAATTGATGTGGCTGATCCAAAGTTTTCCCATTTAATATTACATGCCAATACAGCGCCGCAGCAAGTTGGAAGCGTAGAATTTATTTTTGACGGACACATCAAACGCACCGAAAATGGTTTTCCCTATCAATTTATTTTGCCTGTGCTTACGCCGGGTACTCACACCGTTAGGGCTGAAGTTTATTCAAAAGGCAAGAAACAAGGTGTGAAAGGAGTTGGTAGAACAGCCACATTTAAGGTTATAAATTCTGCCACCGTCATTAGCTTTGATGTGTATAGTCTATCTGGTCAGCCACTCATGACTTTGCATGACGGTGATAAGATCAATATAAAAGATCCAGCGTTCAAAACTTTCCTTATTCGCGCCAACACCACCCCAACCTTCGTGAGTAAGGTGGAGTTTTTCTTAAACGATCGCCTTGCGGCCGTGGAGATTGGATTTCCGTATGAGCTCTTAGTAAACAGACCTCCTGGTGACTACACATTGGAGGCTATTCCCATTATCAGCATAAGGGGGAATTTCAAGGGGACATCGTTGAAAATAAGCTTTAAAATAGTGTCGGAAGATACAGGCGCATCTGGTCAGATTGTGATGAATGACCGATCGAATAATGAAAGCCTGCTGAAAGTAGGTGAAAGTCCAGACATAACCATATACCCGGTTCCAGTAGACAATGAGTTGTTCGTAAAAATGGATGATACGGTAGGCAAAGACGCTATAATGTCTATCCTAACCATACAAGGGGTGCGCGTCTATGAAGGGACTTACGCGAAGTCATCAAGCATAAGAACGGACGATCTTAAACCAGGTGTGTACGTCCTTCAGGTAGTCAGTAATAATGGCTTTCACAAGGTTGTGAAGTTTATTAAGAAGTAGCGTGGGTATTAAGTTTTAGTTTCAATAAGCATAAAGGCAGAAGTGGTTAAAGACCCTGTCTTTATGCTTTGTTGTCTTTTAGAGAAGTTCAATCAAGAACTCCGATAATCATTTATTTCTCTTCAACATTTCAAGCGTGCTAAGATTTTCCATGACCCAGGGCTCATCCGAGTCTCCGGGATCGAAAGGCTGATTAAAATCAGGCACTGAATGATTAAAAGTCATGGTTCCATAAATGATAAATGGAAATCTTTGGTATGTCATTAAGATCTTCAGATAAAAAAGTGACTAAATCAAAACGACAAGCAAAATGAAAACAATCTTAGTTCCTACTAATTTTTCCAGCTATTCTTCAAACGCCCTGGGGACCGCTGCATCCATGACACGCGCGAAGGGTGGCAGAATAGTATTAATGCATAACGTAGAGACTTTGCTGACCAACTGGTCTCGGCTCTCTGAAATTGAGCGAACGAACCATCCGGAAATCAGAAATCATGCCGACAAGGCTTTTCGTGAGATCCATGAGATGAAGGCAGGAGCCTTACTATCTGGTTTACAGGTTGACCCATTGATTACGTATGGTGTCACCAGCGATGAAATTGTGGCAGCAGCGGTCAAGACAAAAGCCGATTTGATCGTGATGGGGTCCGGAGAACGCGAACCCACGCGTGATTTTATCGGCTCGACACTTCAGAAAGTAGTACGACAAACACCTTGTCCTGTGCTTTCGATCAGAAAGGAAATTAGTAATGAAAAATGGAGGAAGATACTCGTACCGGTTTCCCTCGACTTCGATATCGAAGGACCA